>Ga0335073_10005229_pt1 | contig 18208 bp, 19 predicted proteins | sample Lox_Sample_22_FD_207093 | JGI IMG/M metagenome (GOLD analysis project Ga0335073, IMG submission 207093) | Soil microbial communities from Loxahatchee National Wildlife Refuge, Florida, United States - Lox_Sample_2.2 | ecosystem: Environmental > Terrestrial > Soil > Wetlands | place: USA... | reverse complement strand
GTTTTTGTTGTGGACAGTTGCAGATTATTGCTTCCGAATTGGAAGGAGAGGTATATTTTCAATGCCCGCGACATTCTTTATTTCCGCCCTCAAATTCCTGTACCCGTCCTCTTTCGCCATTTCCTTGGAGTATCAGAACCGGTTGTCCCTGGTAGTGCCAGTTGTTAAACGAAGATGTCGATTTGCTGTTCAGTCCTGCGTTAATGGCCATCCTCCACCCAGTCGGGTCTCCAACTTTCCAATCTCCCGATCTCATAAGGGTGCTTAGACAGCATCTCTCGGTAAGCAAGTATACTTTCGATCATCAATCGTCATTCGCCGCTCCGGCTCCGACGCGCTGGCTGCTTGCACTTGCCACCATCACGGTGGTCGTTTCTTGCCATTTTTCTGGTGAAACTGGCGCCACATTTTGGGCATTCATGCCTGACCGCGTTACCTGACTTCTGGCGTTGGTGTCTTTGCAAGTTGCTGGACGTGGAGAATTGCCTGCCGTTGCAGCCGTGCTCCCAACATTGAGGTTTCGGTCGTACCGCGACTGCTCGGACGCTGCTCGGATCCCCGATGCTAAGCGGTACCACCTGCTGAGTTGGATTGTTCACGGGGTGCGTCCCACACGAACTGTGCGAGGGTAAATAGTTCGGTGGTTCTATCGAATTAGAGCCGTATAGGCCTTGAGTTCTATACAAGTAACAATCGATTGCAGGTATGTCGCAGCTCGGGTCGTTGCAAAAAGTGTAGTTGTAGCATAGCGGCCAGAACAACGGGTCGATGTTGCCTGCGGGAGGCGGTATGGGAGGCGGCATAGGCACTTCTTCTGTCGTAGGAGTAACGCCAGAGAAGCTGACTTGCGGATGCGCTTTCTGCCAGTGCCTCTTAAGGTTATCTTTTCGACTGTACATCTTCTTCTTGACACATAACGCACAACGGAACTTTAGCTTCCCATGGATGTCCTCTTTATGTCGCGTGAGTTCATATGGCCGACCGAAGCTACGATTACAGGGTATGCCAGTCCTTGGGTCGATCTGCTCGCATTTGTAGCCAGCTTGTGTGACGACGGGTCGTGGATGGGTAACTTTATGTTCCATCGTATCAAGTTCCGTCTCAAAAAGGAGGTTGCAGTCTTCACAAGGGCATGTGATGTCACCTGTATCTGCGAGAGTCGACGTATTTCCCGGCTTTTGCACGTCGTCATTGTTTATTGGAGCACAATGCTGTTGACAAAGTGGGTTGATACTCGAGAAAGGCGCCGCCTCTGGGAGCATCTATCAAAGGGAAGCAAAAGGCAAGTAGATACTCAGACAAGTGCGTACGTATACATTGATGCGCTATAGGACCTGAAACCGGCAGTGTTTCAATCGCGAGATACGTCGCACACTTTGGAAGAGAAGGAAAAGGCGGAGGAGGACAAGGCGGAGGAGGCGAGGGAGAAGGAGGAGAAGGCGAGGAAGCACACAAGAGAGAAGGCACAAAGGAAGAAAGCCAACAAGGAGAAGGCAGAAAAGGCACGAGAGGAGAAGGCGCAAAGAAAGAAAGCAAACAAGGAAAAGGCGGAGAAAGCGAGAGAAGCGAAGGCACAAAGGAGGACAGCTAACAAGGAGAAGGCGGAAAAGGCACGAAAGGAAAAGGCACAAAAACAGGAAGCTAGCAAGGAGAAGGCAAAGAGGAAAAGGGCAAACGAGGAGGCAGAATTGAGAACCAAAAAACTCCACAAAGCGTAGAAAGGTTTGGTGAAGAAGCAGGTCTCCTCAGAGCGAAGGCGGCTGGGACAGCCTATGAGTCAGTCAGTGTCACGAAAGTCATGGGAGATTATAAGGAATAGACTCCTTCGTCCCTCAAACTTTTGATCGGAAGTGATAGGCATATTTGTTGATTAGGTTTGAGATATCTCTCGCTTGAAATCCTTGCTAATGGTTAGCCTTTGCGTGATTCTTCAGACACTCATGAGCACGTACCTCGCATAGAGCGAAGAACCTTGCGGCCCTTTCTTCACCTCCTAGCTCGACAACTCTGCTATAGCTTTGTCTCTGAGATGCCAGCTTTGTCACCACGTCGACATACTTTGGTGCAGCGGCCCGTATCTCTTCATTTGTGATCTCTGGGTATCTGAGCTGGTTGAGGATAATCCCCATCCACACTTCAAGAGATGACCACAAGAGATCGCTCGACTCTCCCCAAGTGGTAGGTTTAGACGACTCCAGTGTGATCCGCTCCGTGAGTTGATCCAATACGAGCTGGCGGAACTGGGAGTCACCAGCTGAGTTGTGAAGTGGTCGACCATTCATTTCATCCTCCAAGACCAAAGAAGGCGTTGCTTGGTCTTGGACATTCGCGTCTTCGACTCCGGCAGCGGAGAAGGTGGACGTGGTCAGCCGTCGCCTCTTAGCTGGAGGAAGGTCACTCATCATATCAGCTTCGAGGGATGTCGTTCCCGTGTATGGTATCGCGGCGAGGGCCCGCTTTGTCAGTCTCTTCAAATGCTGAAGGCATAAAGTGTCTTCGTATTCTGCAAGCTGTTGAAGTAATATTAGATTAGCTCCGTATGATACGGTGTCCGAATCGCGCTCAAGGAATTGCAGAAATGCTTCAGGCAATTCCGTGGAACAGTGGCACTGAATTCCGGGTGCTTCACTGTTCGACGAACGGGTCGCGGTATGCCGACGAGATCGCGTATGAGATCTAGGCTTTGATTGGCCATGATAGGACGGCTTCTGTATAGATTGAATTCTGCTGGAGGTTCTTGGCTGCTGTTCAGCACCTGATGCGAGAATGTCTTTCGAGTGAAAGGCATTATAGTGGTCGGCCACCTCCTCAAAAGGGCTGACAGCAACTTCACTGGCAGTAGGGCTGGTGATGTCGCTGACGGCAGATGAAGGGGGAGAAGAAAGGATGCTGCTGGCTGTGGAAGATGGGATTTCGATAATCGTGGGAGTCGTGCTCTCTACGTCAGGAAGAGCTGTTTGCTGATCAGTATCAAATCTCCACCTGGCGGTGAAGCCTTCATCGACTGTCGCTTGATTGAGGTCGACAACTTCGGTGGACTTTGAGATTTGTGGCGTTGTGTCCTCAAGTCGTTCTGTACTTGTCAGTTCCAAATTCTCGCTCTCGTGAGCGTGGCTGCTGTCTGCTGCAGGGTTCATGGGAGCAGAGCTCTCTGAGCGTCTCGCAAGCGCAGAATGGTGACCATTCTCATTCGGTGGTGACATCCCAACCGTAACTGCGAATTTACTTCGAACAATCAAACCATATTCGTCAAAACCATACCCTTCAGGCAAGTCGTCGACCGTGAGCTCTCGATATTCAAGCTGGACTTCTTCTCGATCATTCATCTTGATGTACGGATCCTTTCGCGGCCACTTCTTCAAATTCTCAAGGTCAATTTGGTCAATAGGATTGACTGACACTTGAATCGCTCGTCTTCCACTCATCACCATTCTCCGTTTCATGAGCTGGTTCAGTTTGCATACTGCCTCAGACCAGTCCGAGACTGTCGATACTGCTGTACCCAGGGATTTGCAGTACTTTTCGCCGCGATATGCCCAGTTGTAGTGCTGTACTTTCTCTTTTCCCCAACGAATGCTGACTCTACGGAGGGGGGCCAGAGATTTGCGTATTGCGTCTCCTTCTCGAACAACGCCAACGAATTGGCCCCATTCGGCATCTCTCTCCGAATCTTTCTGTTCGGAACAGACCTCAAGCTTCTTTCTCTCATATTCTTTGCATTCTTCAAACATTATGGTGTCCATCTCCGCCACAAAGTACTGGAATTGTGTGTCTTTCGAAAGCGCATAGTCTCGCCATCGGACGCATACTTGAAATCTGTCAGCGTCGATCTCACAGGAACGCAAAGTACGGCGAAGCTCGTCTAGAAGAGTGAGTTGCTCTGGGCATAGGATTAGGTCGCCATCGTGGCCTGCGTTTGCTACTGTGACGGTTGAATCAGCGTTTTGGCCTATCCCTTGGTTTGTGTGCTCAGCTTCTTTCTCCTTCGAGGATTCAACGGAATACGGCAAAGTCTCTGTGGCAGTAGAGATCTCTGCATGGTGGGCTCTATGATTCTGTACAGTCGACTCTACGGAGAGGAAGTCTATCGAACTGGAGAGTGTTTCCTCGATTTCGGCTGGATCCTCTTCCCTGCATGAGACATTTCTTGAGGGAGTGGTAGACATTATGCCGATATTCATGGTTGTACACGCGATTCGGAGCAACTGTGAAGGAGAACGTCCAGCGTTGAATTAAGTTGAAGAGTGAAAGAGACGAGCGAGAGGGGAGACACCCTAAACTAACTGCTGCGAATCCCTGACAGGTGCAATTGTACCTCCTGCAGGGCACTGTAAAAGGCAGCCAATTATACGCCTTAGGAGCTTCGCTAATCCAGGAACCAAAAACGGAACCGAACCTCCGATTCCTGGATTGCGATGCAATCCCGCCGGGGATCACTCAAATACCACATTTTGAGAAAGAAAGCATATCCCGCACGGCAAAGCTAATGGCATGTGGTTCCCAAGATCCCGGTTCAAGGATCTCTCTTTTCTGAATCTAGGAAGAAATCCAAGAACCAAGTATCCCGCAGGGGATACGCACAAATACAGGAATCTGAATATCAGCTGTTCCCGTGCGGGATCGATACAGTATACAGAGGAAGCAATTGAGAAAGCCTGGATCAACTGGTTCGGGGGATGCCCGGGTACCCACAGCTGCGGCAGTTTTTGGGGGGGTTCAAAAAGCGCCCACATACTCCATTTTCCGATGACGTCACTGCGGTCTCAAATGTCATATCACAGCCGGGCCGCGAGGCGGAGATACGGGTCTAATTTTCATTAAGCTGACACTCGTTCCTATCAGAAGTGCGTGGTGGCATGTTTCATGCGGCGAGGCTCGCATATGTAGGAGTCATACTGCCACGACCGGCCAGCGCTATTGGGGCAGGCAGACAGCGATGGGCCTCGGCCGGGGTAGAATAGAATAGTACTTGGCACCGAGGGAAAACTGCCTCCAAAAGCGGCGGCAAAGGCCTCCGTTTTTGGCGGCGAGTTTCCTGACAACCTGCGTTGTGCTGTAATTGGAAGTTCTTCCAAGTGCTTCCATGAAATTACTAGCTTGTCCCTCCGTCGGAGACATATCAAGGTACGCCAACTACGTTGACCCATGGAGATGCAGGCATTGGCAGTTAGCCCCCTGGGTTTGCATCTATCCAGCGTTGTACGCCTGTCCGCAGAGCTGAGATAAACAAATTTCATGAAAATCATTTCAAAAATGTATTCTTGTGTTAAAGGAGCCGCTCCTGCTTTCATAGGATGTTTCAGGCGATAGGGATGCTTTATATCTTCTCCTCTGCGACCGAAGACTTTCCGTAGAGTGGTATGTGCAGCAAAACTTTTGAAGATTTAGTCAAAACCTTCAACCAACTTTGCCACACATTTGCATGGGATGAATGTCACCGTAATAGTAGATAAGCCGACTATCCTCGTATAAGCAATACAACTCCTTATATTAAGTAAATTTGAATCATCTTCAACAGGGAGTTGACGCAGTTCCGCTTATTGTCAGCAGTACAGTCATCTAGCGCAGCCTTATTACTCAAGCTAAACATTGCTCTTTCATCGAACTCGTATTCGAAAATCCACAAAAGGAATTAACAAGTCAAAAGCAGATAAATGCTTGCAATTAGAAGAAGGTGCTAGATCACGGGCATGTTCCCCCCTTTCGAAGATTGCCAGAGAACATTGGCAACTTGGCGCCTTGGCTAGAGACAGTCCACAGCATCAGCGGGGTAACGGAGCATGATTTGAGAATATTAACCCTCGGATCGCGCTTCGACAAGTTGATTTGCGAAGGTGGTACCAACTAAACGTGCATTGATCATCAGAAGAGCAATCACCATGACGGTCTTGAGCGGTCTGGGTTACCCGAGCCCGTGAGGTTCTGAACCACAAGTAGAAGCCAAGTCCTTCAAACTCGATAAATCTGGAACGTGAGCAATTAGGCTGGCTTGTTGCAGATCGAAGGATCCATCGACTGATCGAATTGGCCCTACCTCCAGTGAAAGAAACTCCGCCAGCCCGGCGTCTGGTCCCTGAAATGTCCTAGTAGTGTGGGTATCGGCTGTAGGAGTAAGATCTTGCACGCCTTGCATGTGTGCGTGTGGGGTAGAGCTGTTCTATAAAGCATATGAACTGCCCAGCCTTACCAATGTGCGCTTATAGGACATCTTTTCTCTGCTACTTTGTTTTGTGTGAATCTCTTTTCGAATCCTACCAGGTAAACTTTCCAAAATGGCAGAGACAGCTGCAATTAACGGCCATACAAATGGCGTTAACAGAAATTCCAAATCTGCTATCGTGTCGATTGACAAGTTCAGTCGGACGTCCTTCGATTATCTGATTTTGGGAGGTGGCACTGCAGGTTGTGTCATTGCTGGTCGTCTCAGCGAGAATCCCAATATCACAGTTGGTGTCATTGAAGCTGGGAAGTATAGGATTGGAGATCCTCTTGTTGATACGCCGGCCGCCTTCTTCAATATGTTTGAGAACCCTGAATATGACTGGTGCTTTTATACAGCACCACAGGTATGGACTCCAAGTGTGACGCCAGAAATCGTGGAAATGCTGAGGTCAGGATAAGAAACACAACGACAACAAGGTCCACCACCACCCTCGTGGTAAGCTTCTGGGAGGTTCAAGCGGCATCAATTACATGATGTATGTACGCGGCTCGTCGCAAGATTACGATAATTGGGCTGCTCTTGCAAAGGATGAAGGATGGTCCGCGAAGGTGATGAACGAGTATATGCGTAAGCATCAGGTCTGTGTCGACTCCATCTTGATTGATTATCCCTCTGGTTAACGGTAGTTAGTAGACTCTGGAACCAATTGACCCATCTGTGTTGGATCACTCTACTTATCCTTTTGTCGGAGAGTTCCATGGCACCAGCGGTCCAGTTCGAACAAGTTTCAACGATGGCAAATTAGATGTCGAAGACGAACTGATCAAGGCTTGTGATGATGTGCTAGGCATCACGAAGAAACCTAGAGATCCATGGTCTGGTGACCATATTGGTTTCTTCAACACTTTGGGAGCGGTAATCCGAACTGGTCCAAACAAGGGCAAGCGAAGCTACGCGGCTCGAGGTTACATCGAAGCAAATAAGGAACGACCGAATCTCAAAGTGCTCTGCGAAGCTTTTGTCAATAAGATCAACCTCAACGGCAGTAAAGCTGTCGGGGCCAACATCACCGTTGATGGTCGCCAGTACGACATTCCTGTTAAGCAAGAGGTCATAGTCTGTGGAGGTGCATATAATTCACCTCAGATCCTCGAACTTTCCGGCATTGGCGATCCCGAGGTCCTTCGTGCAGCTGGTGTGCAATGCTTGATCGAGAACAAGGCCATTGGAGCGAATTTCCAAGACCACTCTTTAACTTTGTTGATGCAGGCTGTCAAGCCTGGTGTTATCACCATGGATACACTTCAACAAATACCGGAAGCGATGCAAGGAGCAATGAAGCAATATGGAGAGACAGGTACTGGTCCACTCAGCCGTATTGCGAGTATGCAGGGTTTCTTCCCTTACAAGAAGATTGCATCCGAGGAAGAGCTGAAGTCTGTTGTCCAAAGCATCCGAGACATCAAGCCAACCAGTGACTTCCATAAACAACAGCTCGAACAAATAATTGCTCACTTGGAGAGTGATACCTCTGCAAATCTGCAGCTTGTTGTTGTTCCTGCAACCGCGAACGTTAAGACTGGAGCCGAGCATCAGAGTCAACTATTCCCACCTCCACCTCCAGATGAGCCCGCCGGTTTGACTTTTGCTCTCTGCTTGCAATATCCTGTGAGCCGTGGATATATCCACATTACTAGCGCAGGTAGGCCCTATGCGCTCTAGTCTTTCTCTTTTCCAATCAGAGCCAAGTTTCGCTAACGCTACAGGTAGACCCAACGAAGCATGCTGTCATTGAGCCAAACTATAACGATCACCCAGCTGATGTTGAAGTCCTCGCAGCATTTTTGCGATGGATGGACCAAGTGACCAAGAATAGGATGGTGGCCGGTTCTCTGGGTGAGCGCAAATACCCTCCACCATCATTGGACCTTCAGAACCTCGAAGACTGTAGGAAGATCGTGAAGGAGCTGATCCACACGGAATATCACCCGTGCGGTAGTGTGGCAATGGGAGACGCACTTGACAGCTCTTTGAGAGTCAAGGGCGTGTCGAATTTGAGAGTAGCAGATGCCAGTATTTTCCCTCACCATGTCAGCGGGAATATTGTCAGCTCCGTGTATGCGGTCGCTGAAAAGGCAGCTGATCTAATCAAGAAGGATTTCGCCTGAGTGGGTTTGAAGGCGACATCAAAAAGGGCAACGATCGAATGAATCGCAGATATAATGTTTGAATCCTGACTTTGAATTTGACATATCGCCTTATTGCTGAGACCATCACAAACATCGTCTGCGATCATAACTTGTGTGCGTTTATTTTCTAGGCAGAGAGAACTCGGTGTCGCTGCACCTCCATTGATGAAAGACACCGTTGATCCTGAGTTGTCAGATCGAGAGCGTGTTCGACAGTGAGATTTGATTTTCGTTCAAATTGGGTCCTCAGATCACGTATTCAACCTGCTTACCTGTTTGTTATATGTCAGATCTCGTGTGGAAGTTGATTAGTGTACAAAGTCGTTTCCCCTGTAAAGATTGGTTATGGAAGTCGAGCGGGTGTGAGATGCAACATCCGAATTTGGACCAGCTTTGGGATGAACAATCCTCGCAGATTGCTGGAACGCCTTGCTCTCATCCTCAGAAACGCTCAGAACCCTTCAATCTCTTTTTCCAAGCCATGTCTGCCCGCTGTCAGGAGCGAATCTCAGAAATATCAAAGATGATCAACTCGGTCTTACTTTACTCCGACGCAGGTTGATGCACTCGGTTTGGCTTCGGTTTGGCTTGCATCCTACCGCTCCATGGATAGCATAGTAACTTTAGTGATGCTTTCAAGCGTCTAAAGATTTACTACTCCCTCATTTATCTGAGCGAAACGCTCAATTCCATCCCATTAGGACGATGGTGAAGAAAAAAAGTAGCCAGCGGGCAGAATCTCAGGATTCCTCGCATACTCCAACGCCGTCACCATCTCCTCCGCCCTCAAGTGCCTCTACCTCTGCGCCCAAGTCTTCTTCCGAACAATCAAGCTCAGCTCTCATAATTTGTCGTAACAAGTAGGTAGGCTCTTTTACACGGCAGGACGCATGGCAAGTCCTTGCTCACATAGGCCTTCTCTATAGACATTGGCGGTACATCTCCTGTTTCCATGGTCCCTGGCTCCAGCTACCTCCCGAAGTTCTCGAATCGCTAGCATATAGTAACTACCTAGCTCCACGCCCCCAACCAATCGATCCATCCGTGTTCTTCGATCTCGTAAAAATACGAAAGTCCGTTGACGAAGCGACCAATCTTGCCGTGCGCGCCGCGAGCGGAGTCACAAGTGCGGCGCTCTCGTCGTCGCTAAATGCTAGCAATGGCATGATTAACAGCGCGGGCGCTGCCGCCCTTGGACTGGGATTTGGTGGAAGTGGTGGCGGCGCGAAGTTAAGCAGAGAGCGGAAACAACGAATGCGGGAACTTGCGACGCAAAAATTGTCTCAGGCTTACCACCTCGATGAAATTGCGGCAAGTGTAGCAACGATGCAAAGCGCGAGTACACTTGAGGATTTGCCCAGTATGGTCTTACAGAGAGCACCTACCGATTACGATGCACGATACGTACACTTCTTCCACGAGAAGATTCCATCGCGTATGATGGCGGAATGCACATCACTTACACCTTTGAATGAACTTTTGCAAGAGAGGCCTGGCGATGCCGCGCCTTGGAGAACAAGAGCATTGACGAGGATATTTAAAGAAGATTGGCAGGGTGCCGCAAAAGATCTCAGCGAGGGCCTGGCCATCTCCAAATGGGTTGCCGCTCAGCACAAGGAAGGCAATGACCAACTCGTTCTGGCCAGCGCAGCGAGAGAGGAAGTCCAGAAACTCGGGAAAGATTGGAAACAGGATATCAAGATTGCTGAAGAAGATCAGCCGAGTAGTTTGGAGAAGCAATTACTCTTTCACAGAGCAAATGTGTATTTTGCGACAGCGTGGCAGAATGTTCATGCAGCACTGGACGCAAGACAAGAAGCTGAAAAGATGAAAGAGGAATCAAACGAGAGTGCAAGCGGTCTTACTGCTGATGACGCTGATCGCAAACAGAATCCAGCGGAACAAGAAGCACACCGAAAGCACTTGGAATATCGGAAAATGGTCAAATCGAATGCCAAACGAGCGTTGCGCGACTATAATGCCTTTCTTGCGCATTTCGACTATACACCAGGATTTCCAATGTCGATCACGGAAGAATTCTTGCGTCGAGTCCAGGCAGCTTCAAATGGGCATTCGAGTCAATTCCCCGCGTCGACAGGATATCAACTCATGAACGGAAGTTCACCAGAGGAGAACGGCTTGAATGGATCCAATTCTGATGCATTGGCCCTCAGTAAGAAGCAACGGCCATCGCGTGAGGCTACCGACAAGTCCTGGGCATCACCACTACCTCAAACGGAAATCTTCCAGGTCTCACAACTCTTTTCCGCCTCTCCTCCAACAAGTATCCCTCCATATCCACCGGATAACTTTATGGCCATCGTAAAACGGTCATCTAAAACTACTCAGTCCAATGGAGTAGCTCCTCCGGAATCTCACGAAGCCGTCACATATCATCCACTCATGACCGACGCCTTACACTCTATGCTTCTTTGCCATTCTCTCTTGCAAACGCCACCAACTGAGCTCCGACGACATGCACAAAACGCCGCTCGAATTGCCCGTATCTGCGACGGATATCCGATTTTTCTAGCAGCGCGGTCACCTGCCAGAGCGGACTGGACCGAAGTTCTTCGTCGTAGTAAAGATTGGATCAACTTGAAGCAATCCTGGGAATCACTTTGTCGGCCGGCACCTCTTCCAGGTCATGAGGGCGTCGACACGGATGGCAATGGCAACATGGGCTCGCGAAATGGCTCCGCAAAGAATGGTACTGGAGCCAAGAAAATGAGCAAGGAGGAACTCGAAAAGCAAAAGGCAGAGCGCCGGAAGCAAGAAGCAATTATGGAAGCCCTTGCGGATGAACGCGTCGTGGACGAAGAGAGCTTCCAGAGAGCAGTCAGGGCTAGAGAGAAGAGGGCCATGGAAGATGAAGAAGCTGAAGAGATGGCAATGAAAGAAACGGACGGTGAGGTCAACGGCAACGACGAATCCGAGATGAAGACCACGAATCCCTCAGCACCAAAGCGTTGGGCTCAGGATGATGGGAAAGACTATCCTATTTCTACAGATCGTGCTGAGGCAATCTCGCGATGGATCCGCGAAGCACCACTTACTGTCGAAGGCGCCAAAGGCAAGAAATCAGGAAAGAAAAGCAAGTCAAAGAAAGGAACAGTTGAGAGCCTGGAAAATCTCAGCCTTCAAGACGCTAATAGGGTCGAGGAGATTGATGATTAGGATAGGTCTTAGTCGCCTTGGATATTCATCCGAGACAGGCCATTTGAAATCTACCAATTAAATCATTCAATTGAAGAAGTTTTAAGTCGCCCGAGCCTCTTGCTCTTGTATTTTGAAAATTGATACAGCCAAAAAGAGTTCGCCGAGGTACAATGTCGCCCTCATGTGCTCAAAGTGAAAGCCACGTCGCAAACCACTGCCTGTAAATCGTGGAGGGTCTCGTGCGTTGGCGTAGCGTGCAAACCCCAACCTAAAAACGCCAAACCCAACCGTAAGCCTACAGATTCCACTAGCAAAGGTCATTATGCCCAGTTAGTGGGATCTATTGATTTGCCCGACAGATGTTCAGTAACGCCGCACCACCATAATCCGTCCCTCGCGCCTATATTTCCCTCCTTTAATCAGCATCCTTCAACTCAATCGGCGCCGACTTATTTCTGCCACTTTGAAATCACACACCATGGCGGGTCCTCCGCGACGGCTCAAAGTCGTTCTTATGCTCGTTCTCCTTATCATCCTCATTGCCCTGTACATTACCTCCTCCGGCCATTCAACACGCACCTCCGCATTTTACACCCGCACTCAAGACGCGCTTGCAACCCAACGAGCATCAAAGGAAGAGTCCTTAGGTCACACTGACCACTCACCAACAGTTAACAAGGACGATGCGCAAGTGGACACGCACCCGACCGTTGGTGTCGGCGGCATGGCAGACGATATGCGTAAAGGCCTGAAGGAGGCGGAGGAGAAGGCAAAAGCGGCGGCGGACAAGAAAGGTGATGAGTTTCACGGCGAAGCGGGCCGGGAAAAGGCCGCGCAGATCGGACTCAAAGATGCGCAGGAAGAGAGCAATGAGGAAAAGAAAAAGGCGGAACCCGAGACCGAAGAGCAGAGTCGAGTCAAGGATGAGCTCAATTCCATCCTCAAGAGGAGTCCCGGTAGGTTGACTTACATATTCGCGGTCGGCTCTGCTGGACTGTGTCGCCGCTGCAGACCGACGACGGGCTAACATTGGGTCACAGTCATTATCTTCTCCAAGACCTATTGCCCATTTTCACGCAAAGCGAAGGATATTCTTCTTTTGAAGTACAACATCACACCCGCACCGTTTGTAGTGGAGTTGAACGAGCATCCTCTGGGACCAGCGTTGCAAAGCGAACTTGCGAGCATCACAGGCAGGAAGACTGTTCCGAATATTCTGATCAATGGCAAGAGCATTGGAGGAGGCGATGATGTTGAAAGGTTGCATCTTGAGGGCGATTTGATTGAAACAGTGAAGAGTATGGGAGGGAAGAGAGTGGAGGTCACTGCCGTAGAATCAGAAGAGAAGCGACGGAGGAGACGAAGAAGATAATGGCTTTTCTGAGGCACGCTGGATATGTCTGTTTGCCAGTCTGGTAGGTTTAGCGAAGCTAACTTTGTGAGAGATGTACATGATAGGTACGATCGGGCATGGTTGGCGTACTGTCTGAATGCGACGTTGGATTGTGTTCGGGCCAAATGGGATTGGCCCAACTCCATGATACCAGTTGCTCTGAGAAGCCAAAAAGCATATAATTGATTACATCTGGACGAACCGCATCTAGAGGCAATGCTGAGAGGATATCACACTCTGCAAAGAGGGTTATCTATGGCACAGATAGGATGGCGAGTTTCCATATCACGTCTGATGTACCTAGAATCGGAACAACTCGACTTGGCCAATTTCGCATGATAGAACCCAGAATTAAAGGATCTGGACTAGTTCGTTTCGCAATCCTTCAATCGAGTGAATCCTATGAACGAACTGTCGAATATCATCTAAGGCTTCAAATTGGTGCCTGGGGCGTGCACTCACAGACTTGTGACTGTGGATACGATAGAGTAATCCCACGGCAAAACGTTGAGCCGATTTTGGCATTCCCACCGTCAGAAGCGAAACATCGAACAATTCACCTTCGACCTTATCGCGATCCCACAACTTCAGTGATAATGAAGTACATACACTCAAGGGAGACTCTGGAAATTCCAGAGGGCGTGAAGGTCTCCATCAAGACCCGAACTGTGACGGTGGAAGGACCTCGGGGTACGAAGAAATATTCGATCGCAAACTTCATGGACGCCAAAGCTGACGAATATAGGCAAACTCACCAAAGACTTGGGCCATCTTTCAGTCTCCTTCTCGCACCCGAAGAAGAACATCATAAACATCGAGTTACACCATGGTACACGGAAAAACGTCGCCACACTTCGGACTGTGCGAACCCTCATCCACAACCTCATCGTCGGCGTGACAAAGGGCTACAAGTACAAGATGCGTTACGTGTACGCCCATTTCCCCATCAATGTCAACATTGAGAAGAACAAAGAAACTGATCTCTATGATGTTGAGATTCGGTATGTTCCAATTGAGTGGTATACATCGACTGAGATTGAGGTTTACTGACTACAAACCGCAGAAACTTTATCGGTGAGAAGATTGTTCGCAGAGTCACAATGCATCCTGGTGTCGACGTCGAAGCATCCAAGAACCAGAAAGACGAGATTCAGCTTACCGGAAACTCCCTCGAGAACGTGTCACAGAGCGCCGCAGATATCCAACAGGCGTGCAGAGTGAAAAACAAGGATATTCGCAAGTTCTTGGACGGTCTGTACGTGTCGGAACGGGGCAACATTGTCGAAGAGTAAGGATTTCAACTTGCACGGGAGCACATTTGGCGTTTGCTGGAGCGACTATCAAGGCATCAGTGCATTTACCTTATTCACAAGATCTCTGATTTGCCAAAAGGCATTCGAAATCTAAAGCTACATCAATTTCCTTCCTGTTAGCTTCTATCTGGTGTGCAGTGATTGCAACTTAATCAACGGCTAGACTGACAGCACAAAACCTAGAATATCTTGCCTAGATATCTATGCCAAAGGAAGAGATGACCTGCCGGAGCTTTTTATCCAAGTGATCCATTAACCGAATTAATCACTTCCGGTGGCTTCATTCCTTTTCTACCCTGAAATACAACCTCCTTCAGCCTGTTCTCGGTGATTCTGAAGCTCTCTGGAAACCATGCGTACTGGCTGCTTTCATCGCCGACAACCATATGCGTCAGCGCTTCCGCACACTTCAAACACAACACCATCCCTTTTCTCGAGGTCAGTAATGAACCATCTCATACTTTATGAGTCGAACAGAAGTAAGAGAGAACGTACCGTGCCCATTGAAACCGGCGCTGATCCAGCACCCTTTCATACCTGGTACCTCGCCAACATACGGCACACCATCGCCTGTAATGCCCATGACTCCTGTCCACTCCTTCTTCACTCTTTCCTTCGGTTCATCATCACCCCAGTTCTCCGCAAAATATGTCTTCAGCGTCTCTCGCAGGTACGCCGAGTTCTGTAGATTGAGTTCCGTGTCGTCCGTGTTGCCAAATTCGCTCAGTCCTTCGTTCGGGAGGCGCGCGATCCCTCCTCCGATGATAATGTCGCCGGCACCGGACGCGGGGACAAACGGTAGGAAGGGCCGTGGGATCATGTACTCGTAACCGGTGCCGTATATGAACGAATAGGTGGTATCCAGACTGTGAGGCCTCAGCTCTCGCAGCTTCGGACCAGGCTTCTGTGCCGTTACCTGCCCACGCAGCGGCACAATTTTGCCTTGCATCTGAGGGAGGAGGTGCGCCGTGTAGCCATTTGTTGCGAATATTACGGTATCCGCTGATATTGGGCCTTCTGAGGTCTGTAGTTCGTAGCGGAAGCCTTCTTGAAGAGCAGACTGTGCAGCTTTGACGCTGTTGACGGCCGTCATGGTATGCAAGTGCAGACCCTTTGAAAGACAGATTTTCAAAAGTCCGATTGTGAATTTGTAGGCACTAATGCTCCCTGCTTGGAATCCAAATGCGCCTACAGCACCAGGAGTGAGAAACCGAGAAGCAGTCTCCTCGCTATTGTATATGGAGTAGTCCGCAGCACCCTCTTTCGTATCGAGATTCTTCTGGATCAACTCTATGGCGGCGATGCCAGACTTGAAGGCATAATCGTCGTATATTATGTCAATTGTGGAGCATTGACGGGATTCGCAGGGGATATCCTGCTCTCGGGCTATGCGATGTGTGTCGAGAATGTTGTTATATTCGAGCCTTGCAATCTTGCACGCTTCCTCCAGTCCATGAGACTGTACATGTGTGGGGAAGTTACGGTATGTCGGTGCTTTTGTATGACCGCCTGTACGAAGTTACCATGCTTGAATCGAACCTTTTGACCTACAGGTTTATTCCCGTCCGAACCACTCTTCAAGTAGATGACCAAACGGCATGAATATCGCTCTTGAAATTTCCACATATGCTGAGAAACTGAGGTGAGATCATTGAAAACTAAATGAAACAGAGATAGGGCGGCTGGAAAGAGAATTCGGTGCATTTACGAAAGAACAGTTACGAAATATTGAATAATACCTACCATTACGACCTGATGCTCCACTGGATGCTTCCCTCGCTTCAACCATTACGATTTTTGCAGTTGGCTTGCGAAGTAATAGATGGTATGCTATACAGGCTCCACTGATACCACTTCCAATGATGACATAGTCTGCTTGTTCCGGTAGAGATGTTGAAGTGCGATGCCTCGCAATGCCATCTGGAGGTTCTTGCCAATACGATACAGTCGGATTGCTTCGTGGAAGGCCTGGGGGAATTGCCGCTTTCTCATCCATTTTCGGAGTGAAAAGAAAGGTATGAGAGTAAAACAAAATGCCTTCTCACTTTCCAAAGGTTAAATAGAAGCAGAGTTAGCGGAGAAATTGCTGGGTGAGTGAAGAAGTCCATGTTAAACAGAGAGGAGTGGGACTACCCGATTCGGTATCTCGATGCGAGCATTTCGCCAAACACCCGACCATAAAGTCAACCCACCACGGCCCCCCATTTCCTTTTCCTTTAATGTTGTGAGGTCCAAACACACTCAATAAGATATCTTTGGTGACGATCCAGACAGCAGTTGAATGTTGAGAGACTAGGCTAAAGAATACAAGCTTAAAGAGCTTCGCAAGCTACAAACAACAAATTTAGCGCACGTCATCTATCGTATACCTGGGCGTCTTCTTTTTCTGTGTGAAATTTCCGTAGCCAGCCCAGTTCGTCACAAATTTTCTCTCACTTCTTCTCCCCCCATCGAACCCTCGCCTCAGTTTCGCGGCCCATCCCCAGGTAGCAGCCAATACGTCAAACTCCAATCCATTGCAGCGCTCAATCGAACAACCGAACCGTACCAGCTCATACGCTCCTCTCTCACTCGCGCTGATCGAAATGGCACCAGTGGTGGACAGGCTGGCCAGAGGTCTTTACTTTAAGATTGATACGATGCGTTACACTCAAGCCTAGGTAGTCGATCTTCGTGTTAGGCCACAGTTATTAGTTTAGTTTGAGTCCTGCGTAAAACGCGTTGCTCATGATTGGCCCTGCATTGGGCGTGAATCCAACATGGACTCCCTTTCCATCCTCGCCAAACGTAACCGCAGATTCGCGGTGCTTGTCCAAAAGCCGTTCATGTGGCATAACGCAGTCTCCAAAGAGTTTAGAGTTCCACCACGAGCCCCTCGTCCCCGCAGCGACAGTCAGAAAAGTCGCGGGTCGGAACGGGATGCCGCGCCATCGGTCCGAAACAATTGCCCAAGAGCACAGGAAAGATGGCACCGCTAGGAGTAGTAGAACGAAGGCGAGGACATACTCGCGCACGATGTAAGCGGGCCGAGGTGATGACTCTTCCACAGGAACAAATGCCGTGCCGAAGTAACCAGACGTCGAGACGATGGCCAGTGCCTGAGCCGCCATTCCATACATGCTAGTGAAGTCGGACAGGACCGGGGCGCGGTACTGATGGTCCGTAGTCGCAGTGGGGTCAAACATCAGCGCGGTCTGCAGCGCCTCAAGCCCGTATATGTAGTTACCAGCCTGGTAGACGCCTAGCGGGACCAACGTTATACATTCATCAAGCATGTCCAGGCCTGCTGTGTCGAGCTCAGTTGTGTTGCTCCCAGGCTCTTCTTCGCAGTTCTGCATCGCGCCAGCGCTCTGATTCCATGTGCAGGCACTAGTCTGCCAGCTGAACGTTGGCAGGCATGCCACCCGTGAGATCCAAGCACCATTTGACCGAGAGATTGCGCCTTCATTTTCCGCCTCTGCCAGATTAACGGTCTCTTGGTCCGTACCGATTATGACAAAGTATGTTTCATTGTCTTCTGGCTTTTTTGAAAGCACAAGCTGGCTTTCCCAGGCGTCTAGATTGGAATGATATTCTCCATTGGGAAAGGTGATGTTGAAAAGCCACTCTGAATCGCCAGTCACCTCGGAGTATTGTATGTCGTCAGTGTAGCTACACTGTGCATCCCAGGTGTAAGTAACAATTCCGCTATATCGCGCCGAGTCCTCATAAGTCAGATTTGATGTTGGCGAAGGGCCAAGCAGGAAACTAGTCTGCGGTATGACACCAATTTGAGCAATAATGTTCCCAAGAAACACATCTAGTGATATGCTGAGGAAGAGATTGTCTTGAGTTTCACTCGAATTCCCACCGAGATCTCCCATTTCAATAGAGAGTTCCATCATGTTTGACCATTCTGTGGGCATCCCGACGACTGCAGTACCAGAAATGGGGTTGACATATGTGCCCGTGTACACCATTAAAGTGCCAAGGGGTACGAGTGCGAATCCTA
>Ga0335073_10005227_pt1 | contig 18209 bp, 13 predicted proteins | sample Lox_Sample_22_FD_207093 | JGI IMG/M metagenome (GOLD analysis project Ga0335073, IMG submission 207093) | Soil microbial communities from Loxahatchee National Wildlife Refuge, Florida, United States - Lox_Sample_2.2 | ecosystem: Environmental > Terrestrial > Soil > Wetlands | place: USA... | reverse complement strand
TGGCTGCGCCGTGTACGACATTATTTCCCTACGATCTGACGCGGGGCGGCAGTTCCTACAACTTTCTCGGACACACGGATGTGAAGGAGTTGGCGCTGTACGCTGAGGATCAGATCACGGCGGGCAACTGGCAGTTTAACGTGGGCATTCGCGGCGACATCTATAACGGGCTGGCGGACGCGAACCAGGCGGAGCCACGGCTGGGCGGGTCCTACAGCATTAAGAAGACGAACACGGTGCTGCGGGCTTCATATGCGAGGACGCTGGAGACGCCCTTCAACGAGAACCTGGTGCTGGCCAGCCGCGGCTGCCTGGACGCGGTGGTGAATCCCCTGCTGAGTTGCCAGGCCGGCAATTCGGGCGCGCTGTCGCCGGGGTATCGCAACGAGTATCACGCGGGACTGCAACAGGTCGCGGGAAAGCACGTTGTGGTGAGCGGTGAGTACATCTGGAAGTACACGAACAACGCATACGACTTCAGCGTGCTGGGGAATACGCCGATCACGTTTCCCATTGAGTGGCACAATTCGAAGATTCCTGGGTTCGCGCTGCGGGCGAATCTCACGCCGGTGCACGGGCTGAGTGCTTATGCAGTCATGTCGTCGGTGGCGGCGCGGTTCTTTCCACCGCAGGTGGGCGGAGCCGGCGCGACGGTGGGGCAGACAGGGCTGCCGTTCCGCATCGATCACGACGAGCGCTTCAACGAGACGACCCACCTGCAATATCAGATCCCCGGCAGGCACAGCCCGTGGTACAGCCTGAACTGGCGATACGATTCGGGCGAAGTGGCGGGGTCTGCGCCTTGCTATAACCCGCTGTCGAACGATCCGAACAGCGCATGCGATGCGACGTCGACGACACTGAACGGGCAGCCGGCGGTGGACCTGAGCCAGCTGGACGCCGATGAACAGTATGAGGCGGGACTGACGTGCGGTGGTCAGCGGGCGAAGCCCGGACACTCGCTGCGTGCGGCGTGTCTGGCATCGCAGTTTGGATCGACACTGATCGACATTCCGAAGCCTGGAACCGGAGACAACGACAAGAATCCGCCGCGGATTGCGCCGCGCAGCCTGATCGACATGGCGGTGGGCGACGACGATCTGTTCCACGGCGACCGCTTTAAGTGGGGCGCGCAGATCACCGCGGTAAACGTGACCAACAAGTATGGGCTGTATAACTTTCTGTCAACCTTCAGCGGAACGCATTATGTGACGCCGCGGACAGTGCAGGGGCAGGTTAGCCTGCATTTTTAGGCGAGATGCTTCAGTCGATGGGCGCCGTGTCCCCAGGTTGGCATTGATGGGCGCTAGCTGGCTATTGCCTTGTCTTTGTTGGGGCTCCAGTTGATGACATGATAGACGGCCACGGTGGTGCCCACATTGCGAAAGCCGTGCAGGCTGTTGGAGGCATTGAAGACGACGGAGCCGGGACCGACTTTGATCCACTGGCCGTTGGAGAGCGTTTCGCAATCGCCTTCCCGGATGATGATCAACTCTTCGTTGACGTGGCGATGCGGGGGATGCGACGCGGTGCCGGGATTCAGCTTGCTGACGTGCATTTCCAGCTGATCGACGGTGGCCGTCGGTTGTTTGCAGAGTGAGGCGACTTCGCCTGTTGCTGTCTTGTGGAACTGCATCTGCTCCCATTCGAAAACATGGGGGCCGAGGATGGCGGTGTTGCCGGGAGTTTGTGCCGTGGGCTGCGGATCCTGAGCTGCTTCGGCGATGGCTGTGAGGATGGCGGGCACGGATATCAGCCCAGCGACTACGTTGCGGCGTGTGATCATCGGCGAGTTCTCCTGTTAAGCGAGCCGGTAGGGAGCGCGTTGCGGGCGCGAGAGCATGCCGTTGGCCTGGTCATCGTTGCGGAAGCGCTCGTTGACCGGGTCCCAGTAGAGTTTGCGTTTGAGGACCATGGCCATGTCGTGGAGGAGGCACGTGGAGCAGGCACGGTGGCCCATTTCTGCGGGTGAGATGGGTTGCTGGCGCGTGATGATGCAGTCGAGCCAGTTGCCGTGCTGGTCCTTGCTTTCGTAGAGGTGGATTTCGTCGGGGCCGATGGTGGACTTGATGATGGCGGGGTCGCTGGAGGCGAGGGCCGTATTGTCGTTGAGCTTGGCGACGGGATCGCTTTTGGTGACTTTTTCGTTGCCCCGCGAGACGAAGATCCAGCCTTTGGAACCGTAGAACTTGATGCCGTTGGGATAGTCGCCGCTGATGCTCATGTGAACACCGTTGGCATAATCGGCCTCGGTCTTGAAGGGGCCATGAACGTCCCAGAGGCCGTGGTCGGGAAATTCGGCGTGACCCCAGATTTCTACGGGGCCAGTGAATTCGGTGTTCATGCCCCAGTGGGCGCTGTCGACGTGATGGGCGCCCCAGCCAGTGATCATGCCGGCGCCGAACTGGCGGCAGCGGAGCCATCCCGGGCGATCGTAACCTCTGGGCGGATGAACGCGGTCGACGGTGTAGTAGACGTAGGGCGTTTCGCCGAGCCACATCTCGTAGTTGAAGCCGTCGGGCACGGGCATGGGGGTTTTGTCGCCACCGGCAGGGTCGCCAGGCAGACCGATCTCGACGCGCTGCAGATCGCCGATGCGGCCGTTGCGGACCAGCTCGGCGGCGTAGCGGAACTGAATGGTGGAGCGCTGCTGGCTGCCGATCTGGAGGATGCGGCCGGATGCCTGGACGGCGTCGGAGAGTGCGCGGCCTTCGGCGATGGTAAGCGACGCGGGCTTCTGCAAATAGACGTCCTTGCCCGCACGTACCGCGTCGACCCCGATGAGGGCATGCCAGTGATCGGGTGTACTGATGACAACGGCATCGATGTCGTTGTTGGCGAGGAGCTCGTGGTAGTTGGCGTAGCCTGTAACACCGTCGTATGGCTTGCCGGTTTTCTTCGTATAGAAGTCGTTGACGTACTTCTTGCCGTCTTCGACACGGTGGGCGTCGAGGTCGCAGACGGCGACAATGCGGGCGCGATCAAACTGCATGATGCCGGGCATGTCGTGCACTCGCGAGATGCGGCCAACGCCGATGGCGCCGACGTTGATGCGCTTACTGGGGGCAAACTGGCCAAAGACCGAAGAGGGGACGATGGAGGGGAATCCGACGGCTGCGGCCGTGGCGAGCGAGGATTTCAAAAAGCCGCGACGGGAGACTTTGCGCGCACTGATTTTCTTCACCGGTTCCTCCATCATGCCTCGAGCTTTACCAACTTTGCATTTTTCTGCGCCTTGATTACCAGTTCGGCGGCCAACAGGCACTCGTCCTGATCCTGCGCGATGTGGGTGCGGTTGACGATATCGGCGACAAACTGCGGGCCGAAGGGCAGCGGCATGTTGTTGCAGTCGATGTAGCGAGCCTGGTTCTTGTCGACGATGAAGAGGTTGTTGCCCTGTTTGCTGACCGCGACATTGGTGTACTTGCGGACTTCGATGTAGCCGTCGGTGCCGAGGATGAAGAGGCGCCCGTCGCCCCAGGTGCCGAGGCCGTCGGGCGTGAACCAGTCGAGGCGCACGTAGCCTAGGCCCTTGTTGCCACGCAGAACCATGTCGCCGAAGTCCTGGAAGTGCGGATGCTCGGGATGGCGGACGTTGGCGATCTGCGATTCGGCGACTTCGGCTTCGGTCGAGCCGGTGTAGTAGAGGAACTGATCGACCTGGTGCGAGCCGATGTCGCAGAGGATGCCGCCAAACTGGACGTCGTTCCAGAACCAGTCGGGACGGCCGGAGCCTCCGCCAGCGACGCCGCCGTGCTGGAAGATCTGGTGGGGGGCGATGTTGATGGTCTGGATAACCTTGCCGATTGCGCCTTGCTGTATGAGCTGGCCCGCATAGACGGCTGCCTTCACCTCGAGGCGTTCGCTGTACATGATGGCGTAAATTTTTTTCGTTTCGCTGATGGTGCGGCGAACTTCGGCAAGCTGCTCGAGGGTGGTGATGCCGGGCTTGTCGGAGAGAAAGTCCTTGCCGTGGCGCATGACTTTGACGCCGAGAGGCGCGCGCTCGTTGGCGATCTGCGAGCTGAGGACGAACTGGAGGGAGGGATCTTCGATGATCTCTTCCTGGGTTTTGACCATCTTCACGGAGGGGTAGCGTTTGGTGAAGGCGGCGAGCTTGTCCTCTTCCCCGCCCCACGCGGCGACCAGTTCACCGCCACCGCGCTGGACGGCGCCGATCATGCCGTAGATGTGGTCGTGACTCATGCCGCAGACGCCGAATTTGATGTGGTACTTCGGCGGTTCCTGCTCCTGCGGAGCAAGCGTTTCTTCCCTCACCCGGCCGGCGGAGGCCGCCGCAAATTCAGGAAGGCCTGCCATCATGACCGCCGAACCCATGGCCATCGAACCCACGGCGCCGGCGCGCTTAAGAAAGTCGCGCCGATCTGTGCCTTTGCTCTCCATCATTCCTCCGGCCCTATTTTGTTGGCGATGGCAACAATAACACCATGGAGACGGGTTGTGCATGCAGGAAGTTCTTCCGGAGTTCAAATAGCGGGACAGGAACACTGGTGAATGGCGCGACCGGGCGGCGGTCGGTCAGCTCGCGGCCCGGACCGGACTCGTTTGCCGCGACGTGCAGTGAGTCGCGTGCCAGTCGTCAGGCAGTTCCATAGTCGCGCTTCGCGTGGGGCGACCACCAGGGGGTCGCCTCAGCATGTGAGAACATTGCGGCTGACCTTTCCGGCCCAGGTCTCGAAATGCCGAGCTTCTTCATCTTGGCAATCAGAGTCGTTCTCTTGAGGCCGAGTCGCGCTGCTGCACCGGAAGGGCCTCCGATCACACAGCCTGTTTCTCGCAGGGCCTGTTCAATCACGGCCCGCTCGGAATCACGAAAGGTGGACAACGGCACCGGGCAATGCGCCTGTCCTTTCAGTTGCGGCAGGGGATTGGGCAGGACTCCTTCATTGGAAAGAATGACCGCCCGCTCGATCATGTTTTGCAACTCACGCACGTTGCCCGGCCAGGGATAAGCCACGAAGGCGGCAAGTGTCTCCGGCGGGACACAATGAATGACTTTGCCCATGCGGCGTGAGAATATCTCGACGAAATGGAAGACCAGTGTCGATATGTCCTGGCGCCGTTCTCTAAGGGGCGGCAGGGTGACAGGAAAGACGTTGAGGCGATAGTAGAGATCGCTGCGGAATTCATTGCGCACGACCTTTTCCGCCAGATCGCGGTGGGTTGCGGCGACCAGGCGAACATTGATCTGATGGGTCCGCCCGCTGCCCAGTCGCTCAAATTCCTGTTCCTGCAGGACTCTCAGGAGTTTGGGCTGCAAAGCCAGGGGAAGATCTCCAATCTCATCGAGAAAGAGAGTTCCCCTATCGGCCATTTCGAAGCGGCCAATTTTCTGAGCGACGGCGCCGGTAAACGCGCCCTTCTCGTGGCCAAACAATTCGCTTTCCAGCAAATCGAAGGGGATGGCAGCGCAGTTCAGCCGAATGAAGGGCCGGTTCCGGCGCCTGCTCCCGACGTGAATAGCACGGGCAATCAGCTCTTTGCCAGTACCGGTTTCACCGAGAATCAACACGGTGGAGTCGGTCGACGCGACTCTATCCACATCGGCCAAAACCGACTGCAGGGGCGGACTGTTGCCGATGATTGTGGGTCCCGGGTCAAAGTGCTGTTCCCGGCTTTCGATGCTGACAATGTTCTCCATAGCTTCGGCTCCTGTTAAGCGGAGGGCCCGTCTTGTTGCATCCCTGTGCCGTACTGGAAGCGATCCGAGACGACAGCCGGTGTGCGAGTTTCGGCATAGATCGAGTGTGGGGCGGGTAGAGGGCGCCGCACAACCCCAGATAGGTGCTTTGAATGATCGGCAATTGGCAGAGGTGGGAACTCCGACTTTCGAGGTATTCAGAAATCCTGGCGCTGCGGAACGGAAATCTGCTTTCTGCCGAATATCCTGGCGTCGATCGACCAGGCGCCCGGCCCGATCAGGGCAAGGCTTGCTCCCAACACCGCGAGCAGGACGGGAACCCAGGGATCGGGAGCTCCCGAGACAAACGCCCAAAGCTGGAGCACAGCAACGACAGTTCCGACGACAGGGGTCCACAAGCCGAGCACGAGCAGGAGGCCGGCGCCGAGGGCAATCAGCTGCGGCAGTATCGCCGCATATCCGGGCGACACCCTGAGGTGGACGATCGCACACTGCATTGCTACGCTGCCGGCAATGATCCGCTGCAGCAGCAGTCCCAGGCCGGGAAGGCCGTTGGCGAAAGTGGAGAAGAGGCGCTGCACGACTACCCTGTCACACACTACGCGAGTTACGGCAAATCTGAAAGGTGAGATAGTCGAGGCGGAATATCCTACTTTTGGGGGGCAGGAAGGTCGATAATTCCTCTCCTAAGGGCAATTGCGACCGCGTGCGTGCGGTCATTGGCCTGAAGCTTGGAAAGGATGTTAGTCGTGTGGCTTTTGACGGTTGCTTCGCCGATGGAGAGCTGCCCGGCAATCTGCTTATTACTGTTGCCGTTCGCAATCAGACGCAAGACATCAATTTCGCGCGAGGTTAGTTCCTCATCGGTGGCGTGCTCGGCAAGTTCTGCCGCAACTTCGGGAGGGATTCTCTTCTGGCCAGCGTGGACCGCCCGGATTGTTGCCAGAAGTTCCCGATGCACGTGGCCCTTCAATAGGTAAGCCCGCGCGCCGGCTCGCAGAGCCTTGATCATCTGGACGTCCCCGGCATAAGTGGTCAGTACGATGATACGAGCGTTCGCGAATTCATTTTGAATCTCATAGATGGTGTCAATGCCATTCAAACCAGGCATCTGAATGTCCATGAGGGTCACTTCGGGGTGGTATTTGCGGAACAGTTCAATTGCTTCCTCTCCCGTGGAGGCCTCGGCAACGACCTTCATGTCTGCTTCCGCATTGACCAGGGTGGCGATGCCTCCGCGCAGCAACGGATGATCGTCGACGGTGAGAATTCGAATGATGTCAGGCACGCCCACCACCGTGTCCTCCATAGCGGAACAATCGGAGTGGGCGCCTGTCACGATGCTGTTTATATGCCACGGCAGCCGGTATCCTCAATTCCATCTCGGTGCCCGCCCCGGTTTCACTCCAGAATTCCAGTTGCGCCCCGATGCGCTGTGCTCGCTCGCGTGCCCCGGGCAAGCCCCAATGTCCTGAGCGACGGCTCGATTCAAGATCCCTGCAGTCCATACCCTTGCCATCGTCGCGGATGCGCAGTCGCAGACGATCCTCATCGTATGAAACTTCCACTTCGATGTGGCTGGCAGCTGCATGGCGAAAGGCGTTCAGGATTACTTCGCGGCCGATCCGGTAGACCTCTTCCTCTAGCGTCGGAACGAGCTGTCGTGGTTTCCCCTCGACAATCACGCGAAATTCCGGAGTATGCCCCTCAGCAGGAGCCAGCGCAAGTTCCTGGCCTGCGGCCGTCAACAACTCCGCGAGGTCGCGTTCGGTTGTCTGTTCAAGGCGCAGGTCACGTATGGCGTCGCGTCCCTCCGCGAGGGCCCGCTCGGTTGCGGAGATGGCCTCATCGAGGACCTGCATGGCCGAGTCCGGCTTTTGAGGCATCAGATTGCGAGCTGCCTGAAAGCGAAACATGAGGCCATGAAAGCTCTGCAACAAGGTGTCGTGGAGTTCCCGTGCGATGCGGGTACGTTCATCAAGCCGTTCGCTGAACCGCACCCTCATCGCTGCCGCATATTGGCGCGTACGCAGAAGATAGAAGGCATAACTCAGCAGGATCAGGAACAGCAAAGCAAACAGGCGAAACCATATTGTCTGATACCAGGCCGGTAAAATCACAAAGGTGAGCGTGGCAGCCTCGCTGTTCCAGACGCCACTGTTGTTGCAGGCGATAACAAGGAATCTGTAATTGCCTGGGCGGAGATTAGTATAGAAAGCGGAGCGCCGCGATCCGGCGTTTTGCCAGCTGGTATCGTAGCTTTCAAGCTTGTAACGGAAATGAACGCGCTGTGGAACAACGAAACTCAGGCCCGTGTATTTGATCTCGAGGTTTCTGGTGAGCCGGGGACACCGAATGGCCGTGCCGGGCGAATACTCCTTCGTATCTGCAATCACCTGCTCGATGTGAACCGGCGGCGGCAGTCCGTTTTGATCGAGATGACTGGGATCGATCGTCTGGACAACACTGCCGTTCACGAACCACAGACGGCCGTCGGAGGATTTTGTTGCTGCGGGACGGAATGAGCTCGGTCCTCCCCGAAATCCGTCCATCGCATCGAAAACGGTTGTAGACACCGGGACGTCAGGATGTCGCCACCATCTCTCCAGTTCGTTGTGGTCGATTCTGATCAATCCGCACTGCGCATATAGCCACAGAGCGCGGCGATCATCCAGGATAAGCGTATTGATCCGCTCGCAGGGCAATCCGTTGGCGGCGGTCATGACCTGCATTTTTTCGTCTTTGAAGCCGACAAGTCCTTTTGTAGCTCCAAACCATACGAAGTCAGCACCGTCGACGGCGATGTTTCGAATGTAGCCATACCGGGGGCCGAATTCGGAGATCGTTTTCTCTCCTGAACCCGTCAGGTAGCGAAGTTTGTCTCCGGCGACCCAGATACGTCCCTCATGATCGACCGCAAGAGCCAGCACGGATTCCCCGGCCGCGAACGTTTGCGTCACAGATGAGCGGCCATTGCTGATGCGAACAAGATGATCGAAAACTGCGCTGCCAAGTTCAACCCAGAGACTGCCGTCCGCTCCATTGGCCATAGTGAACACAATGCTGGGTGCTTTGGATTCGTTGACGCGCAAAAACCTGCCGTGGCTCAGGTGAAACAGGGCGCTGTCGACGCCAACCCAGAGGCCGCCGGCGGGATCGTCAAGAATGGATGTGACCTCCTTTCCCGGCAATCCATCTTTGGGCAGGATTGGGTTAATTACTCCATTCCGCCAAACATCCAGAGCACCCTGATTCCCGATCCAAATTGCTCCATCGCTGGAAGAAAGGATGGAGCGCGCGTCGTCGGCATAAAGCCCCTCGCGTCTCGACACTGTAACGACCGGTAGATCGCGAAAGCTGTCGATACCCATCGAAGTGCCTACCCAGAGTGTGCCTTCGTGGTCCTGAAAGATTGCTGTAATCTTGTCGCCGGATAAGCCATCCGAACTACCGAAATGATCGGCTCTGCCATCAACAATTCGATAAAGGCCATGGCCATCGGTTCCAACCCAAAGGGCGCCATTCGGCTCCGGATAGAGCCGAGTTACTGCGATTCTCGAGCCATTTAGCCGAGCAGATAAGAAAGTCTTCCAGTTGCCGTCTCGAAACTGCTGAAGGCCGAGTCCGGGCCCAGGATAAGTTAGTCCTACCCAGAGAAAGCCGTTTCGGTCCTCAGCGAGTGCACTGACTCCATTCAGTCCTTCCGATTGTCGCAGTGTGTTTATTTTCCAGGTCGTCGATCGCCCCGGTCGCCAGCGGACGAGGCGATCATCGTCACCAATCCAGAGGCTTCCCGTTGAATCTTCGATAAGAGATGAGGCGTTGACAAACGGGATTCCGTCGTTCTGGCTATAGCAGTGCAGCCCCTGACCCTGGACCCGGCAAAGCGGCCCCTTCATATCTGAATATCGCTCGCGAGTGAGCCAAATAACACCATGTGCGCTTTCCACGATCGAATCAACGAATTGGTCTTCGCCGGTCGAGTATCGGGTGAGGACTTGGTCTTTCCAGCGATAGAACCGATAGCCGGCTCCGATCCACAGGCTGCCATCGCGCGCGCCAAGAAGGGCGGAAATCTCCGCGGATTGCAGGTCATTCTGACCTGCTGGATCGGCAAAAGGTACAAAGCGGGCTCCGTCAAAACGAAAGAGCCCGTCAGCGGTTCCCACCCAGAGATAGCCATCCGCCGTTTGAGCAATCGCGGTTGGCGCACCGTTAAAGAAGCCATCCTGAATGCGCCAGGCTGTATGACCGTACTGTGAAATATGAAGCGAGGGATCGAGGGCGTGAGTTCGAACCAACGGCAGAAGCGAGAACACAGTGAACAGGCAAAATGAACGAGTGGCTCTGAGAACTTTGCTCGTCCCGTGAAGGCATAACCGACACGTATCCGACTCTGGCTCAAGCCGAGCCAACGAATAGAACGACGATGAAACGGTCAGGAGTTCGAGAGGCGAACGTCGAAACCGCCACGGCATGTATGCCACGATGGACGGCCTCATGGATCGCTTATTTTAAGAAGAATCATGCCGCTCTCGCGCTGGAGCCGGATGTTTGCAAAGTGGCGTCCGCCGGGTTATGCCAGCCATCGGGAGGTGTGACGGCCGGTGCGGCCGGGCCCCACGTGTTCTTGTCGTACTCCTGAACTGGGGGCGGGTTTTTCAGCACCGGATCGACGATGCGCCAGGCTTCCTCGACATAGTCTTCCCGCGCGAAGTGGCTGGAGTCGCCGGCCATGGCGTCGCCAAGCACGCGCTCGTAGGCTTCCATCTCTTCGGGGCCGGGTCGATGGCTGGCCGTCATTTCAACGGCCTCGCCTTTAAGGGCTTCGCTTTGCCCCATGATCGTAGTTCCCATGGCGATGGTCATCTCGGGGCTGATGCGGAAGCGCAGATAGTTAGGGATGGGTGCGTCATCCTCGAACACGCTGGGCGGTTCACAGAAAGTCGCAATCACTTCGGTGGAGGTGACCGGCAAATACTTTCCCGCGCGGATGCAGAACGGGACTCCTTTCCACCGCCAGGAGTCAATCTCCAGGCACAGAGCGGCGAAGGTTTCCACCGTGGAGCCTGGAGCGACGCCTTTCTCCTGGCGATAGCCGTGGAACTGGCCGCGCACGATCTGTTTTGGCCCGATCGGAGGGATAGCCTTGAGCACTTTGACTTTCTCGTCGCGAATCGATTCGCTGTCAATGCGGACGGGAGGTTCCATAGCGAGATTGGAAATGATCTGAAACAGATGGTTCTGCATGACGTCGCGGATCGCGCCGGTTTGGTCGTAGAACGAGCCGCGCCCTTCGACGCCAAAGTCCTCCGCCATGGTGATCTGCACGCTGCGGATGTGGTGACGGTTCCAGAAAGGCTCCATGAAGGCATTGGCGAATCGAAAGACAACCATGTTGTTGACGGCCTGCTTGCCGAGATAGTGGTCGATACGAAAAATCGCGGATTCGGCAAAGACGCTGTGAAGGATGCGATTGAGCTCCTGCGCGGAAGCGAGATCATGCCCGAAGGGTTTCTCGACGACAACGCGCGCACCTTCAGCACAGCCTGGAGCGACGGCGCAGCCGGCTTTGGCCAGTTGCTGCACGACTGTCTCGAAGAGCGCCGGCGGAATGGCCAGGTAGTGGGCAGGCCGATGGGCGGAGCCGAGTTGCTGGCGGATCTGAGCGAAGGTGGCCGAGTCCTGGTAATCCCCGTCTACATAGCGGAGCAGGCCCATCAACTTGTCGAATGCTGCCGTATCGATGCCGCCATGTTTCTCGACACTGTCACGGGCGCGGGCGCGGAGGTCGTCGAGGGTCCAGCCGGACTTGGCGACACCGACCACGGGCACGTTGAGGTTGCCGCGCTTCACCATGGCCTGCAGGGCCGGAAATATCTTTTTGTAGGCAAGATCGCCGGTTGCGCCGAAAAAGACCAAAGCGTCAGAGTGGGCAGTTTCCATCATTTCCCCTTTCCTGATTCATTCCTCGATCCGATGCGTGCGGGAAGCCAGAAAGCCGATGATGTTGTCGGACGCCGCCTGAGTCGAGGTCTGCGCGGTGCGTGTGTACCCGCAGCACAAATCCCGGAGGATACCCAGCAAGTGAGCGGGAAGCTGCTTCTGAACATTGTGACAGCCGGCGCCGAAAACGGCCTGGTCAATGCGCTCGACCCTCTGTCGAACGGCGAAGAGTTCGAACCTCATGGCCTCATTTTTCATGAGCAAAATGGCGATCGCCCGCTGAGGGTATTCGACGCATGAGGAGTTCTCGTGGCCAGATGATTCGTCGGAAGTCCTGTTGAGGTTGCGCTCGCTCTTCCCTTCTGTGCTCACGACCCATCCTTCGTGCTTTGACTGACTATCTATTGATGCTTGCGCCGCCGTGAATGGCCACCTGATTTTCGTCCGACATCGTCTGCCGAACTTCCGGGGTCGACATGCCGGGGTCGCTGGGAGGGGACCAGAACAACCCATTCAGTCCCTCAGTCAGAGTTGGATGGGTGAGGATTGCGTCTCGCAGAGCCATCCACGTGAGATTACCGAGCATGGCAATTTGAACTGCGGACATGATCTCTCCGGCTCCCACTCCGACGGCGGTGAAGCCGAGGATACGGGAAGTGTCGGGGCTCACGAGGGCCTTCATGAAACCTCGTGTTTCCGACAGCGTTTGCGTCCGCAGAACGCCGGCCATGGGCATCTTAAACAGCCGATACGGGACGCCCCGACTCCGCGCCTCGCTCTCGCTGAGGCCGATGCGGGCAAATTCCGGATCCGTGAAGAGACAGAAAGGAACGTGCCGGCCTGTGGTGACGCGGTCACCGCCGGTGAGCTGGGCAGTGACGACGCGAAAGTCGTCGGCGCTGATGTGAGTGAACTGCGGACTGCCGGCCACCTCGCCGATGGCCCAAACGCCCGGCGCCGTCGTTTCCAGTCGCTCATCGACCTTGATGTAGCCGCGATCGGTGACCTCGACACCGGCCAGGTCGAGACGGAGATCCTCGGTATTCGGGATGCGACCGGCGGCAATCATCAGGTGCGTGCCTTCGAGGATTCGCTCCACTCCATTCTGATCAATGATGAGGCCAGTACGATTTCCGGACCTGCCGGAGACTTCCCGTATGCGTGCATCCAGAACAAGCTCGATGCCTTCGTCTTCGAGCAGCGATGCCAGCGCCTCGCTGACGTCTTCGTCCTCGCGATGCATTAGCCGGTGGTTGCGATCGAGGATCGACACATGGCTGCCGAATCGGGCCATGGCCTGGGCGAATTCAAGGCCGACGTAGCCGCCCCCAATCACGACAAGATGTTCGGGGAGTTCATCCAGTTCGAGGGCTTCCACATGGGTGAGTGGTTGCGCTTCAGCGAGACCGGGGATCGACTCGAGGGCGGCCCGCGTTCCCGTGCCGATGATCACGTTCTTACCGCGCAGCACTCGGGTCGATCCGTCGAGCAACTTTGCTTCAACTGTCTTCGCTGCGATGAATCGCGCGGAGCCGAGAACGAGTTCCGCGCCGCTCTTCCGGTAGTCCTCAAGGTGGAACTCGACAGAAGCGGACACCATGCGGCGTTTGCGCTCGCGCACTGCCGCCATGTTGACGGTAGTGTGTCCGTGCTCAATCCCGAAAGCATTGCTGTGACGAACGTATGAAGCGACCTTCGCACTGTGAATGATGTTTTTGCTGGGCATACAGGCAATATTGGGGCATGATCCGCCAATGTATTTGCGTTCGATTACCGCAACACGCCAGCCCTGCGCAGCGAGCGTCCAGGCAGCCAGCTTGGTTCCAACGCCGCTGCCGAGGATCACGAGATCGTATTCTTCCGCGGTCACCAGGTGGTTCATCGTCTGCTCCATGAGAGTGCCGGACTGCGTGTCAGCCGTCCGTCGCTCTGGTTGCGAGAGTTCAGTTCGGTGCGATCTGCGCGGAAGTCAGCGGCGCTTAGCATCGGCCTCGGCTCCATGAAGCGGCAGGCATGTTCTCGTTGACGATGCGATTGCTGAACAGCCGGTCTGGCCGTAAGCCAGGAAAGCACCGAAGAGCGCGAGCGCGGGCACCAGGACGATGATGTTCGTTCGCTTCATAATGGGTGTTCTTTCCGCGTAAACGGAGATGCACGAATCGGGCCACAACTTGCCGGCGGGCAGGGCGACCGGGAGCGGTTCAATTCCTGGGCAATGGCGCCTCTTCGAGGTTCGGACGCCCACCGCGGCGCTGCCGGGAGTGTCAACATCTGAACACCGCGACAACGCTGCGACATGGAATCGACACTGAGCACCCGGACTAACGGTTCACGCGCCTGATACCACACGACGTTCCCGGGGGGCCAGGAACGGCAGCGGCGCTGGTCTCGCGCGTGCATGGACACGGGTGGCAAAGCGGGTCCGGACACCGCCGCCTCCCCTCATGGCGAAGATGAACGTCAGCGATTCAACCCTGGTCGAACAAATCAGGTTGGGAGAAGAGGACGCTTTGGCCGCTCTGTACGATCGCTACGCGGGCATGTTGTATGCCGTGTTGCTGCGCATCCTGAAAGACAGCGGCGCGGCCGAAGAGGTGCTGCAGGATCTCTTCCTGCAGGTGTGGCGCGCCGCGGGACGATTTGATGCGAGCCGCGGGACACTCGCGGCATGGTTGCTGGTGATAGGGCGCAGCCGTGCGCTCTCCCGTCTGCGGTTAAGGAAGCGCCACGAGATTCAGGAAGACGCTGGAACTTTCTCGTTTGAGGCGGTGCCTTCGCTGCGGAACCTTGAGGACGAGGTTGTGCGGATGGAGTTCGGGGAGAGAGTGCGACATGCCCTGACGACCCTCCCACAGCCGCAGCGCGAAGCCCTGGAGTTGGCCTATTACCAGGGGATGAGCCATATGGAGATCGCGGTGCGGACGGGGAATCCGCTGGGGACGGTGAAATCAAGAGTGCGGGCTGCAATACGCACGCTGCAGGAGCTGTTTGAGGATCCATCGACTCTGAAATGCTGCCTTGCGACTCCTCGGGGTTCCGCGGCATCAACAAGCAGAAGGCGGTAAAGATATCCGGCCAGAGGCTGGGTAAATGTGTCGACACTCTGGAAATTCATCGGATTGCCGCCTGAGGCGGGTTACCGTAAAAACCACGACAACTTCGGGAGAGGATACGCACTATGCAACTGGGAATGGTCGGACTGGGACGGATGGGAGCGAACATGGTTCGCCGACTGATGCGAGGCGGACAGGAGTGTGTTGTATTCGACGTGTCACCCAAATCGGTGGAAGAGCTGACCCGGGAGAAGGCTGTTGGGGCGAAGGATTTTGGCGATCTGGTGCGCAAACTGAAAGCGCCACGCGCTATTTGGCTGATGGTTCCGGCCGCTGTGGTGGATCAGACCATCGAGGAACTGGTCGCCCACTTGGAAGCCGGCGATACTCTGATCGACGGCGGAAACTCGTATTACGTGGACGACATTCGTCGCGCGAAGGAACTGGCAGTGAAGCGCATTCACTATGTCGACGTAGGAACCAGCGGCGGCGTCTGGGGACTGGAACGCGGCTACTGCATGATGATCGGCGGCGAAGCCGAAGTCGTCCAGCGGCTGGATCCGATTTTCCGGCAACTGGCGCCTGGCACAGGAACGATTGCGCGCACTCCGGGGCGCGAGAAAATCGAAGGCACGGCCGAAATGGGCTATTTGCACTGTGGACCGAACGGCGCGGGTCACTTCGTCAAGATGGTGCACAACGGGATTGAATACGGAGTGATGGCGGCTTACGCCGAGGGTCTGGGCATCCTGCGCGACGCGAATGTCGGGAAGCAGAAGTCTGCGGTGAACGCTGAGACCACACCTCTGCGGGATCCGGAGCAGTACCAGTACGAGCTGAACTTGCGCGACATCACCGAGGTGTGGCGGCGCGGCAGTGTGATTGCCTCGTGGCTGCTCGATCTGACCGCGGCCTCTCTTGTTGAAGACCCGGGGCTTTCGAAATTTGCCGGCCGGGTTTCGGATTCAGGCGAGGGGCGCTGGACCATCAAGGCCGCTATTGACGAGGGCGTGCCGGCGCCGGTACTTTCTGCGGCACTGTATCAGCGGTTCAGTTCGCGTGGGGAGGCAGATTACCAGGACAAGCTGCTTTCGGCGATGCGGTTCCAGTTCGGCGGGCATATAGAATTACCCGCCGGGAAATAGCCTCACGGCGCAGGGCCACGCGGCCGGCGATTTGGTATCGAGCGCGTGGCCGCTTCAGGAAATTTGAACGGGAGCCGGCATTCGACCACGCGAACGGGGGTGGCGGCGCTCCATGCCTCTGGCGGGACTGCGTTGATCCAGGTCTCTGAGCTTTGCCCGAGCTCGCGCAGCGCGTGTCTTGACGGCGCTTTCTGTCAGGCCCAGAGCATCCGCTGTCTCACGAATGCTGAGTCCTTCAGTTCCGCGCAGTCGAAGGATCTCGCGCAGATTGGGCGCGAGGTGGACCGACAGTCGATTGAGCCGCGTCTCAAGCTCGCGACGGCAAACCTGCTCTTCCGGATCGGGTCTCGAATCGGGGAGGATGTCTGAAAGGCGCAGATTTTCCTCGTTCTGGTCGTGGCCTTCGAGGGACAAATGCGGGGCACCCGGGCGCTTGCGCGCGACCATGCGCGCCGAATTCATGACGATGACAGTAAGCCAGGTCGACATCCTGGCCTGTCCTTTGAAATTGTCGACATGCTTCCAGGCATTGAGAAATGCATTCTGAACTGCATCCTCGGCGTCGGCGAAATTGTTGAGCCGTCGAAAGGCGATGCGGTGGAAGTAAGACTGCCGTTCCGCCATGAGAGTCTTCATTTCTTCGAGAGCGCTGACACAAGGATCTTCGGCCCCCGCGCGTGACGCTGATAACTCTGTCGCTGGTGTTGCCATGAAAACTCCTCCGAAGCGAGTAAAACGGGATTTTCGGCCCGCACTCGCGTTCCACGAGACTCGTGATGCCGCTTCGGAGAGCATTTTTCATGCCAGAGGGCTAAAGCCGTGAACTGGCTGAGATGCACGTGCCAGGGCGAACCATCGCGTGTGCGCTTGTCGATATCCTGACGAAGTGTCACTCAGTGTCAGGGTCAGGTGATCGTCGCGGCGGACGGTATGCCAATGTGCGGTCATTCAGGGTTATCGCACTCGATTCAACGCCCCGGAAAGAAAACCTGCCTGGTCGTGATCGACACAACACCGACGTTGGTTTATCGTCGGAGTAGACGGCTGCTTTCGCGTGCGCCTTCCCCGATGGTGATCCCCAGGAAGTGTTGTAGTCCATGTGGTGCACCAGCGATTCAGGCTTGTCTGTGCGACAACTGACCTGTAAGCACCAGGCCCTGTGTTGCGATACGCAAGCCGCGCCCTTCGCGACAAGCAATCTTCGAGCCGACCCGCGCGGAGGCACCCATGGAAACTGAATCGGTACTGAGCATTCTCAAACTGATTGTTGCCGGCTCTCCCTTGGCTACAGTGCTGAGCGCTATCGCTCGATTCGTGGAGTCACAGGGCAATGGCATACTGTGCACGATTTGGCTGCCGGACAGCAACGGAAAAGAACTCTATTGCGCAGCAGCTCCCGGTATTCCAGGATTTCGCGAGCAAGTCGGCTCCATGCTGATCGGACCACAGGGTGGCTCCTGCGGCGCCGCTGTGCATCGGCGAGAACCGGTTTATGTGAGCGACATCCTACAGGACCCTGTTTGGGACCACTACCGCCATCGGCTCGAGCCATATGGAATCCGGGCCGTCTGGTCGCGGCCGTTGCTGACCAGCGAGGGAAAGACTCTGGGGACTTTTGCCGTTCACTATCGCGAGGTACGCAGCCCCGGCGCCGCCGACCTGCAGCTGATTGAAGATGCAAGTCACATCGCCGGAATCGCCATCGAGCGCCACCTCAGCCAGGAGCGATTGCGGCTGGAGCGCGACCGGCTGCGCCTGCTTCTGGAAATCACCAACAGCATGACGTCGAAGCTGGACCTTCATCGCTTGGTCGAGACGCTTTCGACCGATCTGCTGCGGGTCACGCGGTGTGACCTCTGTGCGCTGCTGCTACCGCAGCCCGACGGCGAGCACCTGCGCGCAACGATTCTGTATAACCCGGAGCCTCGCAACTCCATCGTCGACGGTACGGTGGTCCCTCTCAGGGGTTCAACCTGTGGCAAGGCATTTCTCAGGGGCACGAACCAAAATATCAGTAGGCTTGAGGATCTTAGCGACGATCCGGAAAGCTTTGGTACGCGCGAAGGCAAGCGCTTTTTTGAACGGGTGATGGCAGAGGGCTTGAAATCCGGCTGCGAGTTACCGCTGGTCGGTCGACGGGGCGTCGTGGGGGTGCTGGCAGCAATGAGCCGGGCCGAAAGAGCCTTTGCCGAAGATGAGTTCGCGTTTCTGGAGCAGGTCGCGCGAGAAGTGGCCATTGCAGTGGAGAATGCTCTGGAATTCGAAAGCATAAAGAGCGCTACGGTCAGCGAGCGGAAACAGAGAATCTATCTCGAAGAAGAAATTCGCACGGAATTCGGGACGATTGTCGGTGAGAGTCCGGCCCTGAGGACCGCTCTGCAGCTGGTATCCGTGGTGGCTCCA
>Ga0335073_10005226_pt1 | contig 18210 bp, 13 predicted proteins | sample Lox_Sample_22_FD_207093 | JGI IMG/M metagenome (GOLD analysis project Ga0335073, IMG submission 207093) | Soil microbial communities from Loxahatchee National Wildlife Refuge, Florida, United States - Lox_Sample_2.2 | ecosystem: Environmental > Terrestrial > Soil > Wetlands | place: USA... | reverse complement strand
CGGTAGGGTTTTTGTGGTGAGGTGGAAATGCGAAAAGGGAAGGAGCTTTTGCTCCTTCCCTTTTCGCTTATGCCCGTCCGGCGAGGACCGCGCCGCGCATAGCGGCCGCCGGAGGCATTGGATTTAAGCCCGGCCGATGGCTACGTGGCTTTCGAGCGGGATGCCGGCGCGGCTGGTTACCTCGAAGGTCAGGGTGTTGCTGCGCTTGTCGGCGTCGATTTTTACTTCGTCGCCGTGCAGGATTTCGCCGTCGAGGATCCTCATGGCCAGCGGGTCCTGGATCAGCTTCTGCAGGGCGCGCTTCAGCGGACGTGCTCCGTACGCGCGGTCGTAGCCTTGCGTGAAGAGCATGTGCTTGGCCGCTTCGGTCAGCGTGATCTCGATCTTGCGGTCGGCGAGCAGCTTTTTGAGATCGGCCAGCCGCAGATCGATGATGTGCGTTAACTGATCTTCGCCCAGCGGACGGAAGATGACGATGTCGTCGACACGGTTCAGGAACTCGGGACGGAAGCTTTGACGCAGCACTTCCATCACCTGCTGGCGTGCTTTCTCGAAACCGATTTCGTTCGAGATCAGCTCAGCATTGAGCGCCTGCGCGCCGAGGTTCGAGGTCATGATGATGACCGTGTTCTTGAAGTCGACGGTGCGGCCTTTCGAGTCGGTCAGGCGGCCGTCGTCGAGAACCTGCAGGAGCACGTTGAATACGTCGGGATGCGCTTTTTCGATCTCGTCGAAGAGCACGACCGAGTATGGGCGGCGGCGAACGGCTTCGGTGAGTTGACCGCCTTCGTCAAAGCCGATGTAGCCCGGAGGCGCGCCAATCAGGCGTGCCACGGCGTGCTTCTCCATGTACTCGGACATGTCGATGCGGATCATCGCCTGCTCGTCGTCGAAGAGGAACTCGGCAAGTGCGCGGGCGGTTTCGGTTTTGCCTACGCCTGTCGGTCCGAGGAAGATGAACGAGCCGATGGGGCGCTTGGGGTCGCTTAATCCGGCGCGCGAACGGCGGATGGCGTTGGCGACGATGGACAGCGCTTCATCCTGGCCGACGACGCGCTCGCGCAGACGGCCTTCCATCTGGACGAGTTTCTTCACTTCGCCTTCGAGCATCTTGGAGACGGGAATGCCGGTCCATTTGGAGACGATGCGGGCCACGTCTTCTTCGTCGACTTCTTCCTTGAGCATGCGCTGCGCGTTAGCGTTGCCGTCCTGCGCGGCGTTGAGCTGCTTCAGCTCGGCTTCGAGCCTGGGCAGTTCGCCGTACTGGATCTGCGCGGCGCGTTCGAGGTTGCCGAGGCGGGTTTGTTCTTCGGCTTCGAAGCGCAGGGCTTCGACTTTCTTTTTGAGGTCGGCAAGACGCGTGATCGCTTCGCGCTCTTTTTGCCAGCGGGCACGCAGGCCAGTGGCCTTTTCGCGCAATGCAGCCAGTTCGCGCTCGACGACTTCGAGACGCTGCTTCGAGTTCTCATCGCTCTCGCGCTTGAGAGCGGCCTTCTCGATTTCGAGTGAAGTGGCCTGGCGTTCGAGCTGGTCTATTTCTGTAGGTACGGAGCCGATCTGGATGGCCAGCGAGGCGGCGGCTTCGTCGACGAGGTCGATGGCCTTGTCGGGCAGGAAGCGGTCGCTGATGTAACGGTGCGACAGCTCGGCTGCGGCGACGATGGCCGAGTCCTTGATGCGGACGTTGTGATGCGCTTCGTAACGCTCTTTCAGGCCGCGCAGAATTGCGATGGTGTCTTCGACGTTTGGTTCGCCGACGAAGACGATCTGGAAGCGGCGCTCTAAAGCTGCGTCCTTTTCGATGTACTTGCGGTATTCGTTCAGCGTGGTTGCGCCGATGGCACGCAGCTCGCCGCGCGCGAGGGCGGGCTTGAGCATGTTCGAGGCGTCGATGGCGCCTTCGGCCGCGCCTGCGCCGACGAGGGTGTGCAGCTCGTCGATGAAGAGGATGATCTGTCCCTGCGACTCTTCGATTTCCTTGAGGACGGCTTTGAGGCGGTCTTCAAACTCGCCGCGGAATTTCGCTCCGGCGAGCATCGAGCCGAGGTCGAGCGAGATGACGCGCTTGTTTCGCAGGATCTCGGGCACGTCGCCGGAGACGATGCGGCGGGCGAGGCCTTCGACGATGGCGGTTTTGCCGACGCCGGGCTCGCCGATGAGCACGGGATTATTTTTCGTACGACGCGAGAGGACCTGGATGACGCGGCGAATCTCTTCGTCGCGGCCAATGACGGGGTCGAGCTTGCCGCGGCGGGCGAGTTCGGTGAGGTCTTTGGCGTACTTTTCGAGGGCCTGGAATTTTGCTTCGGGATTCTGGTCGGTCACGCGCTGGCTTCCACGCACGGTGCTGAGGCTCTTGAGGATGGCGTCATAGGTGGCTCCGAAAGATGCTAACAGGAGCTGTGCGCCTTCGTTTTTCTGTTGCGCCAGGGCTAGGAGCAGGTGCTCGGTCGAGACGTACTCGTCCTTGAAATTGTCGGCTTCCTTGAATGCCTGGTCGAGGACCTTCTGCATGGCATTCGACATGCTAGGCTGTGCGCCTCCGGAGACTTTGGGCAGCTTACCCAGGGCCTCGGTTGTTTTTGCGATGAGCTGGTCGGTTGCTACGCCGACTTTTTGCAGGACGGGGACGATGATGCCTTCCTTGTCCTCAAGCAGAGCGGCGAGCAGATGAAGCGGCAACAGCTCAGGGTTGCCGTGCTCGGTTGCGAGTGTGCCCGCGCTTTGAATCGCTTCCTGCGATTTGACTGTGAATTTATCCCAACGGATTGCCATATATTCTCTCAGCTTTCAATCTTCTAGATGAAACAAACGCGGGAATGAGAGCAATTTTCTCATTCCCGCTCAGGGGCTAAAGCCCCTTCTTGCCGTATTTCTTTTGCGAGGGCTAAAGCCTTCGCCCTACCCAAATGACCAGAGGTCGATTTCGTTCTATCCCACCCTTTATCTTTGGTTCAGGATGGGGCACCCAAAGATCCAACTCTCAGGCGGCTGACTTCGATTCGGCCTTAGGCGCCTCGATCGGCTTCGGCGTACCGGCCGTGCCTACCGAAACCTTGATCTGCTTCGGCTTGGCTTCGGCGCGCTTCTCGAGTTCGATCTTCAGAACACCGGCATCGTAGCTGGCCTGCACGTTCTCCGTGTTGACCGTGTTGGGCACGGTGAAGGCGCGGTAGAAGCTGCCATAGCGGCGTTCGATGCGATGGAAGTTCTCTTCCTTTTCTTCTTTTTCGAACTTGCGCTCGCCGCGCACGGTCAGCGTGTTGTTCTCGACGCGGATGTCGAAGTCTTCCTGCTTCATGCCCGGGACTTCGAGCTTGAGGACAACCTTGTGCTCGTCTTCATAGATGTCGACCGGGGGAGCGAAGGCGGCAGTCGTCAGCGCGTCAGCTTCGTTCTGACCGCGTGTGAAGTCCTGAAATACCGAATTCATACGGTTCTGCAGAGCAAGTACATCGCGAAATGGGTCCCAACGAGTGATAGCCATAATTCCTCCAATTATCTGGTTCAGAGATATGAGGCCGAGGTTCAATTCGGCCTTGCAAACTATCTGATTCAGACTATAGCACAACGGTTGCATAAAATATGAGCGATTTATTATCAGATTGTGACATGGATCACACAAAATCGTGTAGATGATTGGTATTAAAAGGCTTGTTAATTAGGGAACAGCTCGAAAAATTCATTGGGCCGTTACAAATAGAACGCCAGAAAAGGCGCTGAACAGGGATATGAAAGCGCCAGCCAGCCTAAAATGAGGCAGGAATGCTCACCGAAGACGATCTCCAACGGGTGCGCGTGGTGCTCGTGCGGGCGCGAAATCCGAACAATATTGGCGCGGTGGCACGAGCCATGTATGGCTTTGGCTTCCGCGACCTGCGGCTCGTGAGCGACTATCCAGTTCCCTTGAGCGAGGCGCGATCTGCCGTGGATGCCTCAACGGTTCTGGCAGGCGCGCACGAACACGCCAGCCTTGCCGATGCGATCGCCGATTGCAGCCTTGTGATTGGAACAACGGCTGGGGGCAAACGTGTGCAGGAACATCCTCTTTATCGGCTGGCTGAAGGTGGCGCGCTCGTTCGCGGGCATCTGGCGGAAGGTCATCGCGTCGCGCTGCTTTTTGGCTCGGAGAAGACCGGCCTTAGCCGGGAGGAACTGAGTTATTGCAACTGGACGATGACGATTCCCATGTTTGAACGAGAGGGAGTGCGGCGCCCGTCGATGAACCTGGGGCAGGCCGCGGCGGTGTGTCTGTATGAACTGGGACGGATGGACGCGACGCCCGGGATGGCAGCGCCGGCCAACGCTTCTGCGGCTGACCTTGAGCGGCTGACGCAGTTGATGGTGGAAATGCTCGATGCGAGCGAGTACAAGCGGCGTCATCCTGCGAACAGCGATGAAGCGCTGTTAAGGAGGCTGGTGCGGCGTATGCAGCTGAGTTCGGCAGATGCAGCGATGTGGATGGGGATTTTGCGGCAGGCGCTGTGGAAGATTCGGGAGAAATCAGAAACCTAAAGCTTGCCTTCGGCGGCTAGCCGCATCTGCTCGCTGGGTTCGGCGACGTAGGTTACCACCTGGGGGCAGCGGTGGCATGCGGCTTTGCCTTCCTGCTGGTGCCAGCGGCAGGTGGCGCGGATGAGGCAGGCGGGCAGGCCATCGGTGACGGCGGGGAGGATCTGCACGATGCGCGTGACCAGGCTGCAGTCGCGACCATCGAAGTGACAGCACCTCTTCTCCTGGCAGGGAGCGGCGAAGCGCAGCACTTGGGTTGGCTTGACCGGCCCGGCCAAAGCCAGCACTTCTTCGCTGACCGGGAGGAATTCATTCAGATAGGCGACTTCAGGCGCGTCAGGCGTTCCGCCAATGACGCCGAGCACGCGGCTGCCTTCCATGTCGGGCTGGGCGCTGGGGCAAAAGAGATGCTGTTCCGCGGGTGTGGCTTGATCCTCGGGCATAAGCATTTCCTCGCGCTGAGGGCCTTCGCTGCCTCGGCGCGATTCTTTTCAGGTTCCTTGCTGGCTGGAGCAGCTTCCTAGAACAAGACGTGCCCATCCGGCGGGAGTTTGAAGCCGCAGATGATGTATTTCGGCGCCAAATGTCCAACGGCTGCTTGTGCGCCGGCTGCGCTTGTCTGCACTTCGCCTGCGACGGTCTGCCCCAGATGCTCGGAAGCTGTGGTTGCAATCGTCTTGGCAATGGTTTCTGCGCCTGCAAACGCAACGCCCGGGCCGTAATAGATGATGCCGCAGATAATGCCCGGGTTGATATACGCGTCGGGGCCGGTGGTGCCTGCGGGTACTTTTACATTGGCCACAGCTTTTTGCACTGCGCCTGATAGTTGGTGAACAGTGACGGATTTTGGTGGGGTTGTCATCGTTGCCTCTCCTTTGGAAGGAACGGGACAGAGAGCGTCCCTGAGAGGGCCCGGACTTCGGTTGCAAACTCTACACACGCGCTCGATTGAGGTCAAGAAAATAAACCGAGAAATTCTCGAACTGCATTATTTGGGGTTCCTGTCTGTTCGAAGCGAGTTTCGCCAGGGAGGTGCATCCCTTGACTGGCGGATTTTTTATTTGGAATCAATGGGTTAGATCCGACGCCTGACAGACCTGCAGGCCATGAGCGCGGGAGATGCCTCGCTGGATGACAAAATTGTTTCTGATTCTGAAAGCGAAACTCGTTCGATTGCTGCCATGTCTATGGAAAGGCAACTAGAATAGAAGCAGGTTGCTGAGATTTTGCGAGCGGAAGGAAGATTTTTCGCCGGAAATCGGCTCGTAAGCGCATCTACAAACCGCATCTAACGAGACACAATCTTAATTACTTTTAAGAAAAATTATGTTTAAACCATCTCGCCTGATCGCTGCTGCCCTGCTTTCGATGACCTTGGTTGCCTTCGCCGATCCCGCGCCGTTTGATCTGGCAGGGCCAACGGTGGAGGTGCGCGTGTCGCGGAAGGGCAAGACGCTGCCCATCGCGAAAGTCCCGAACCTGGTGGCCGGGGACAAGCTGTGGATCCATCCCGTGCTGCCGCCGGGGCAGTCGGTGAAGTACCTGCTGGTGGTGGCGTTTCTGCGCGGCTCGACCAACCCTCCGCCTGATGACTGGCTGATTAAGGCGGAGACGTGGAACAAGAAGGTTGAGTCGGAAGGTATTTTTGTGACGGTGCCGAAGGATGCGCAGCAGGCGATTGTGTTTCTCGCTCCGTCGACGGGCGGCGACTTCGGCTCGATTCGGGATGCGGTGCATTCGCGTCCGGGCACGTTTGTGCGCGCCTCGCAGGACCTGAACCAGTTGAGCCTGGACCGGGCGCGGCTGGACGCTTACCTCGATGCAGTACGAGAGATTAACGAAACCAATCCGGACAAGCTGAAAGAGGTTTCGCCACTGCTGGCGCGGAGCCTGAGCATCAAGCTCGACGAGGATTGCCTGCAGAAGGTGGTCGAGCAACAGGCGTCGTGCCTGGTGCAGAAGCAGAACGAGCTGGTGATGGATGACGGGCACAGCTTGTCGGTCACAGACGCGCTGACGTCCGGCGCGACCAGCGACCTGGCCATGCAGTTGAGTTATACACAGAGGGCCGGCGCCGGGTATTACAGCCCGTATGTTGCGTCGGTGATGGACATTGCGCACATTATGGAGACGATGCATACGGCGCAGTACCAGTACATCCCCGCGCTGAACGTCTTCCATGACGATGAGATCAATCTCAAGCTGAATACTCCGCCGTCGTTCCGCAATCCAAAATCGGTGATTGTGATGGCGCTGCCTGCGATCGATGGCGGGCATTTGCCGCCGCTGCGTCCGGTGGATGAGAAGCAGGAGTTCTGCGTGGCGAAAGACAAGCTGGTGCTGCCGGTGGAAGGCGCGCCGCTGGCCTTCGCCACGCAATACGCGCACGACATGGTTCTGCGCGTGAAGGACAAGAGCGGCAAGGATGTCGATATTCCGGTGAAGGCCGATCCGACCCAGGGCGGCTTTGTGGTGGACACCAAGGCAACGAACGCCCAGAACCTGAACAACAGCATTACCGGCACGCTGCGCGGCATGTGGGGCTTTGAGCCGTATACCGGGCCGAGCTTCCATCTGCAGAATGCGCAGACGACGAAGTGGGAGCTGGCGGCGACGGACACGCATGCGCTGGTGGTAGGCCGCGAGGATACGCTGCACTTCATGTCGGGCAACTCTACCTGCGTGGATTCGATTACGGCGAAGCTGGAATCGGGCAAGGAGATCAAAACGACGTGGAAGGCGAACCAGCCCGATCAGCTGGAGGTCAAGGTCCCGCTGAAGAATGAAAGCCCGGGCGCGCTGACGCTGCTGATTCAGCAGGCGGGCGCGAAAGAGCCGGAGAAGATTGCGCTGCACAGCCTGGCGGAAGCGGGCAAGTATGTGAGCTTCACCATCAATGCGGGCGATCCGCAGGGAGTGCTGGCAGGGAACCGTCTGGATGAAGTGGCGAGTCTTGATCTGAAGGGCATTCAATTTGCGCCGAGCAAGCTGGCCAACACCGCAAGCGGCGACGACCTGACCATGACGGCAGCGAAGTCCGATGCGGCGGTGCAACTGAAGGCAGGCGACAAGGAGACGGCGCATGTGCAGCTGAAAGATGGCCGCACAGTCGATGTGCCGGCGAGCGTCGTAGAGCCGCGACCCAAAGTTCAACTGTTGAGCAAGAGCGTGCAGCCTTCCGATCCGGGCAAAGATACGCATATCACCTTGAGCGATACCGATGAAGTGCCGCTCAACAGCAGGCTCGTGTTCTCGATCAAGGCCGTGACGCCGGAGACTTTTTCGCCGGACGAGAAAATCGAAGTGGCGACGGCCGACGGAGTTTTCCACACGACGCTGAGCATGGCGGACGGCAGCCTGACGCTGCAGGACGCCAAGACAGCGCTGGCGACGGTCGACCTGGCAAAGAGCTTTGGGCCTTCGGCTTTCGGGCCGCTGCGTTTTCGTCCCATAGGGCCGAAGGACACAGCCGGCGACTGGCAGCCGCTGGCGAACCTGGTGCGCCTGCCGCAGTTGGATGCGCTGCAATGCGCGCGGAGCACGGTGCAGCCCTGCACGCTGACGGGGTCAAATCTGTTTCTGATTGACTCGGTGGCTTCGGACCCGAGTTTTGCACAGCCGATGCAGGTGCCGGACGGCTTTGCCGGGAATATGCTGCAGGTTCCGCATCCGGTGGGCGGGTCATTGTATGTGAAGCTGCGCGACGATCCATCGGCGATCAATACGTTAGTGGTGCCGCGCAAGCCGCTGCCACAGCAGGCTTCCTCGATTCAGCCGGCGGCAATGGCGGTTCCGGCGCCGCAGCCTGCGGCCCAGCCGAAGCCCGATGCGGCGACGACACCGCCTCAGGACAAAACGCAAAAGCCCGAAGCAACGCCGGCTGCTCCGTCAACAGACACTACGGCGGTCCCGGCGCAGAGTGACCAGCCGCACTGAATTGCTTCTTTGTTTATACCCACGCAGTGATGAGACGCGCGACGCCGCCTTGCAGCTGCAGGCCATCGCGGCGCTTTTTGAAGTAGCGGGCATTGATATCGCTCGATGTCAGCTCCTCGGTTCTGTGGAAGCCCGCGTCGCGCAGTTCTTTTTGCATTTCTTCCGGCGAGAAGAAGAGCTGGAATGGCTCGCCTGCGAGGGCCACGCGTTCGGCCAGTAAATCGAGAGCCACCTTTTCGCGGAAGCTGAGGAGCGACCGCGAGAGCGCGTATTCAAAGGTCACGCCGCTCTTTTCGGGCATAGCCGCGATGACGCGGATGGTCGCGCGGAAGGCTTCGAGCGTGAGGTAGGGCGTGACTCCGAGCCAGGAGAAGAAGGCCGGCTTGTCGAAGTCGAAGCTGGTTTGCGCGAGTGCATCGGTCAATATCTGTTTTTCCGGGGTCTGTTTTTCGAAGTCGACGGGCACAAAGGTCAGCGTAGGCGGCACGTCGATTGCCGCTTCGGCGAGCAAATGGCGTTTCCACTGCTGCGTTGCGGGGTGGTCGACTTCAAAGACTTCCAGCTGCTCGTATGGGTTGCGGTAGGCGAAGGTGTCAAGCCCTGCGCCAAGTACGACATACTGCTTCACGCCTTCGGAGACCGCGTCGCGGAGATGGTCCTCGGCGCGGCGGCTGCGGGCAACCATGAAGGCGCGCATGGCGCGGGCGGCCTGGTTATCGTGCTTCTCCGGTTCTGCGGCGATGCTTCCTGCCACCTGCGGGCCGAGAATGCGCAGGGCGATGGGGTCGTCGAGAACCAGCGGCGGTTCGTCGAGGATTTGATGCGCCGCGCGTCTTCTGGCGACGCCGAAAGCGGTTTTACTGGGGCGGCCTTCCTGCATGCAAATTGAGTGTAGCGCAAGGCTCAACCCCTACCCTTCGCGTACGCTCAGGAAGGAGGCACCCAGGTTAGCCGGTGGAGATTTTGCCGGTTGCCATTCGTCTTCATCGGCGTATGCATTGCAGACTCTCCCTGGATACAGGGGCTTGCTGAGAGACGCATTTCGTCGTTCTTCTGTTGCCTACTTATTGTTCAGCGGCTTGCGCGCGAAGTAGTAGAGCGAGAAGGCGAGCAATGCGAAAGCGATGATGGAAATCGTCTGGTGCTGGAGCAGGTTGTAGATGGCGCTGCCTGCCGGGAACCAGAGGCGGACTTCGTTTCCTGTGGCGGCTTCGTAGAGTTTGAGAGCGACGCCGGCAAGGCCCATGACGCCGCCGGCGGCGATCAGTCCGCTGGCATAGAGCGAGCCGGGTGAGATTTCGCTGCTGGTGTCTTCGGCGCTGCCTCCGGCTTTAGCGACCGCGCGGTCGACCATCCAGCGCACGATGCCTCCGCAGAACATGGCCAAAGTTGTTCCGATAGACAGGTAGGCTCCGACGGCGAAGGAGAGCGAGCGCACGCCGAGGACCTCGACGGCGATGACGAGGAAGACGCCGAGGAAGACCAATCCCCATGGGAGTTTGCGCGAGAGGATGCCGTTGATGACGGTGGCCATGAGGCGGCCTTGCGGCGCGGCGGCTTTTTCGCTGCCGATGCCCTGTATCCACTGAACCTCGATTTTGCCGGTCTGCGGGTTGTAGAGGTATTTGCCGTCAGAAAGAGTGGTGGAGCCGAGCGCGTTGAGCAGCATGTACTGGCTGCCTTCTACGAACTCCGTTGACTTATCAGGCTTGGTGAGCAGGAAGCGCTGGCGCGAGAAGTGCTGCTGCTGGATCTGCACGCCGTCGGGCGGGGCGCTGACGTTGAAGGCGATGGGCCGCTTCATCGGCGTGAACTCTTCCAGGCCCTTGTTCATGGCGTTGAGCGTGACGCCGATGGAGAAGACCGACACGACGACGCCGACCATGACGGCGACCTGCTGCTTCCACGGGGTTGCGCCGATGAGGAAGCCGGTCTTCAGATCCTGCGAGGTGTCGCCTGCATTGGAGGACGCGATGCAGACAATGCCGCCGATGCTGATGGCAAGCGCGCCGAAGGCGGGTGCGGTCCAGCCGCTGACGAGAAAGATGGCGGCAACGGCCATGAGAGTTGCGATGGTCATACCGCTGACCGGGTTTGAGGAACTGCCGATGAGTCCGCAGATGCGGCTGCTGACGGTAACGAAGAGGAAGCCGAAGACCATGACCAGCAGCGCGGCGGCGAGGTTGGCGAGCCATCCTGTCTGCGCGCCGGGGACGGGCTTGAAGGTGAGAAAGAAAAAGATCATCAGGAGCAGAAGCGCGCTGCCCAGGACGACGATGTTCATGGGGATGTCGCGCTCGATGCGTGAATTCGAAGTGGCGGAGACGTTCTTTCCGATAGTCTTCATGCCGGCGCGCAGAGCGCTGTAGATGGTTGGCATGGTGCGAAGGAGCGTGATGAGGCCCGAGGCGGCGACAGCGCCTGCTCCCATGGGACGGATGTAGATGCGCCAGAGATCGCTGGGCGACATTTGCGAGATGGGCACGGTTCCGGGATAGATGGGGCCGTTGAAGTGCGCGCCGAAGAAGTGGATCGCGGGCATGACGACAAGCCAGCTGATGATGCCGCCGGCAAAGAGCGTTCCGGCGATGCGCGGGCCGATGATATAGCCGACGCCGAGATATTCGGGGGTTGCGTCGGCGCGGACGGCGGCTCCGGGGAGCCACTTGGGTTCGTAGTTGGGCGTGCCGGGCCATGCTCCCAGCAGATTTTCATTCTGGAAGAGGGTGTAGAGCGCGCCGAGTCCGAGGCCGAAGAAGACCCTGCTTGCAAACGATCCGCCGCGCTCTCCGGCGATGAGCACGTCGGCGCAGGCCGTTCCCTCAGGATAAGTCAGGTTGCCGTGCTCTTCGACGATGAGCTGCCGTCGCAGCGGGACCATGAAGAGCACGCCGAGCCAGCCGCCGAGCAGCGCCAGGATGAAAATGCGGATGTATTCGAGGTCGAAGCCCAGGAAGATAAGCGCGGGGAGGGTGAAGATGACTCCGGCAGCGATGGATTGGCCCGCGTTGCCAGTCGTCTGGACGATGTTGTTTTCAAGGATCGATGCTTTGCCCAATGCGCGCAGCACGCTGATGGAGAGAACTGCGATTGGGATCGAGGCTGCAACGGTAAGCCCGGCGCGCAGGCCGACGTAGACCGTCACGGCTCCGAAGAGAACGCCGAAGATGCAGCCGAGCAGAACGGCCCGGAAGGTGAACTCGGGACGGGATTCGTTAGCAGGGACAAAGGGTTGAAAGCCTTCCGGTGCGGCCAAACTCTATACCTCCAGGAATCGAAGAGTGTATCAGGATTGGCCCGATTTCAGTAGGCCGGAGCGATTGCGGCAGCTCAGTCACGATTAAGATGCTTTCGCCGGGCGCTATCCTAGACCATGTCCATTCGCAAGCTGCTGGCTTATGCGGCGATTTACATTCTCTGGGGCGGCTCGTTTCTGGGGATTCGTGAGATTGTCGCGGTTACGCCGCCCTTCTTTGCGGCGGGGTTTCGCTTCACGCTGGCCGGTCTGCTGCTGGTTGGGTACAGCTATTTGCGCGGCCGGACGGAGATGCCGCGCGGATCGCTTGTGGGCGCCAGCACGCTCGGTTTCATCATGTTCATGCTGATGTATGCTGCGCTCTTCTGGGGCGAGATTCGCGTGCCTTCCGGGATCGCGGCGGTCATCTCGGCGATGATTCCGGTATGGATCTTTATGGGCGAGCTGGCGCTTCTGCGCACGCAGAAGGCTACGGCTCTGTCGGTCATTGGGGTTGTGCTTGGGTTCGTGGGCGTTGTCGTGCTGGCATGGCAGGCCCCCATCTCGCATAGTGGATCGGGAGCGCGAGCCTCAACGCTGGCGGTGCTGGTGCTGATTGGCGGCACGCTCTGCTGGTCGGGCGGCACGCTGTTGTCGCGCAGGCTCACTCTGCCGAGGCCGCAGACCCTGAATGCAGGCTTGCAGATGGCGATTGGCGGCGTGTTGCTGTTTCTGCTTTCCGCGCTGACGGGAGAGATGCGCCGCCTGCCTCCGCTTGAAGTTCTGCTGCGGCCAATGCTGATTCTGAGCATGGCGTATCTCGTTTTCTGCGCTTCGATTCTGGCTTTCACGGCCTATGTCTGGTTGATTGCGCATGAGCCGATGACGCGGGTAGCTAGCTATGCGTATGTGAATCCGGTGATTGCGCTGTTTGCCGGGGCGGTGCTGGCGGGTGAGCGTCTGTCGGCGTTTCAGATGATCGGTGTTTTGCTGGTGCTGGCTGGGGTCTTCGCGACCTTGACCGGGAAGCAGGTGGTTCCTGCTGCCCGGAAGGTCGCAGTTTGAGCAGTAGGAAAATTTACCGTCAAGACGCTAAGGCGGCCAAGGCTTTTAGCAAAGACCAAGGGCGCGGAGATCTGAAAGGATTCTTCTCACCATGGGCGATGAAAAGCAGATCCTTCCCCTTCACTACGTTCAGGGTCAGGATGACATTTCTTTCGAGCTTTTGTCTGCTTTTGGCGCGAAGCGCGTGCCGCCGTGCGTGCAGCACCATCGATTGCACCTGCGACGGCACCTGGAATTGTGCAGGTTTTCGCTGTATACTCTTTTGCAATGGCGGTGTGACCGCCACGAGAGGTGCATCTTCTGCAGTCAGCGTGATACCAGCGCGCTCGACGTAAGACAGGCCGGTACCTCAGCATGGAGAGCGGTCGCTCGCGTGCTGCGAAGTCCGGTGGATAGCCTCTGCTGTGCTTTGTTTCCTGCTCCATGCCGCCTTTGCGGCGAATCCCTCCTGCATTTTTCCCGCGTGCCTGTCTGCAATTTCTGCTGGGAAAATCTTCCCGAACAATCCGGCTGCCTGTGCGCGGTTTGCGGCGAATCTCTGGGCGTCGAGGACTTTGGCTCGGGTGAAGGGATGCTGTGCCGGGTTTGCCGGGCTGCTGAGCCGCCGTTTGCGCGGGCAGTCGCGCACGGGCTGTATCAGGACAAATTGCGGGCGCTCCTGCATCTGCTGAAATACGACGGGATGGAACCGGTGGCTGACCATCTGGGGCAGCTTCTGGCGCGGCAGGTTATGGCGGTCGACGGCATTCCGCAGACGATGCTGGTGGTTCCGGTGCCTCTCTTCAAAGCAAAGCGGCGGCAGCGCGGATTCAATCAGGCGGAGGCGCTGGCGCGGGCGGCGGTGAAGGCGCTGCGGCATGCGCGTCCGGAATGGCGACTGACGGTGGCGACGGGCGTGCTGGAGCGTCGCCGCTCCACGCAAAGTCAGGCGGGGTTGACCCCGCACCAGCGTCGCGCGAATGTGCGCGGCGCTTTTTTTGCATCCGCGCCGGAAAAGCTTAAGGGCGCGGATGTGCTCCTGATTGACGATATTTACACCACGGGCGCTACGGCCCGGGCCTGCGCGCAGGCGCTGCGCCGGGCTGGGGCAGGCAGCGTGTATGTGGCCACGGTAGCGCGGGCGCAGCGGCAGGAGATGATCCGGCCGCCGGTCTTGCCTGTGAAAGATGTGCCGATGCACGAGGATGTGGCGTTCTGGGATAAAGAATTGGTTCCTGCGGCCCGCAGCGTGTAAGTGCCGGGGCTGTGCTCATTCAGGTCTTGATGCGTGTCTTGATCCAAGTTTGGGGGAGAGATGTCACTGGGAAGAGCTATGATTCACGCGCGCAAACAGAAACACGCCGCCGCTCCACGCGAAGAGGTGCGTGTCCATGCCAACAGCACCATGCAGTCGCCGGTGCTGGTGCTGAACGCCTCCTATGAGCCGATCAACATCTGCGGGGCGCGCCGCGCGCTGGTGCTGGTGCTGAAGGGCATTGCCAAGACCGAGGAAGAGCAGGGCGCGATGCTGCATGCGGCGCGAGTGCGCATGCCGATGCCATCGGTGATCCGTTTGCTTGAGTACCGGCGCATTCCGCACCAGACGCGGGCCTTGTCGCGCAAGAACATTCTGTTGCGCGACCGCAACAGCTGCCAGTATTGCGGCGTGGTGCTGCCGGCGGGCGAGTTGACGCTGGATCATGTGATTCCGCGTTCGCGCGGCGGCTTGTCGACGTGGGAGAACCTTGTGGCGTGCTGCCATTCCTGCAATCGCCGCAAGGGAAATCAACTGCTGCACGAGCTGGAAGACATGAAGCTGCTGCGCGAGCCGCGTCCATTCACGCTACACACCAGCCGTCACATCATGCGCATGATCGGGCACAGCGATCAGAAGTGGCGGAAGTATCTCTACTATTGAGGCTTTGCCGGCTGCTGTTGGGCCGGCTGCTGACTGCCGCTTCCCTGACCAATCTCCTGACCGTCAAATGTGATTTTGACCGTCGAGCCGAATTGCTTGTAGTGCGAATATTTCAGCGTCTCGCGGATGTGCACGTCCTGGCTCAGGTAGCCGTCTCCGCCGGAGAAGTGCAGAATGCCTTCGCCCCGCGTATAAACCGGGAACCAGTACTTGCCATCAATCTGCTCGCGATAGGTGGTGAAGGGCGGCGACAAGTCTTCGTGGCCTTCGCGGGTGTTGTCGGGGACGTTTTTTCCATTGGTGACGACGATCTGCAGGTCCTTCTGGTCGACCCAGATGCGGCCCTGGAAATAGCGCTTGTTCTTTTCCATGACCTTCGGCTTTACGTCGAAGACATAGGTGTCCACTTCATCGACTCTTTGCTTGCCGACGTAGGTAAGGTTGTACTGGCTGGCATCTTCTTTGGTGAGCACGAAGGGAAGTCGCTGCTCGATATCCTGAAAGTCAGCCGGACTCATGGAGATGCGCTGCAGGGAATTTTCCGGCGCAAAGACCACTTTCTCATAGCGGCGTCCAGTCGGGTCGAAGGTGATGTCGGTCACCTGGTAATACTGGCCGTCTACTTTGCCGTCGTCATCGATTGTTTCCACCTTCACGCTGCGCTCGTAGGTGTAATTGCCCATCGCGGCGCGGAACTCGGATTCCTTCGCGGTGAAGTTATCGATGATCTGCTGCGCGGGGACGGACGGCGCGGAGGTGTCGAGTTTGCCGAAGCCTGAATCGAGCGGCATAGCGGTGTAGGAAACCTGCGCGAAGGCAGGCGCAACAGCAATGGCGGCGGCAATGGACAACGTTGAGAAAAGCAGCTTGGTGCGGCGAGGTATGTGAATCACTGAAGTATGCTCCAGGGGAGCCGATAACCACTCCACTAACAGGATAGACGCGCCGGAGGGTTGATGGGACACGCAATCGGGCCAATTCCGGCAAATTTTCAGTCCGAAAATAGCATTTGCAGCGTACACTTGGCTCACCCATTTCTAATCAATGACTGAGCTCTATCGAGTTCCGGCGCTGACACTGCTGAGTATGTTGCTGGTAGTGTTTGCCTTGCTTTACCTGCAGGCGCGGACGACACGGAGGCTGCTCTGGCTTGTTGGATGGGGCCTGGCCACGCTTCACCTGGCGGTGCGAGTTGCCGGGGTGCGCTCGCAGGGTCTCGGTTTAGCGCTATCGAACGCGGGCCTGGTGCTGGCGCCGCTGATGTTTCTTGGGTCGATGTCGCCGCTTGGCTTCCGGCGCTGGCCGAAGATCCTTTACGCATATGCTTTTGCGGCTCCGCTGCTCTTGTTTGCGGTGCTCGCCTCACTCTACCCGCACCCGCATCCGCATCCGCATCTTGCGATTCGCATTGTGCTGATGCTGTGCACTGTTGCTGTTGTCTATGTGGCGGTATTGTGGAATGCGCGCAGGCACATATTGCCGTCCTGGTTCACGTTGCCCTTTTCTGTGGTGATGGGGGCTCTGGGTTTGTGGCTGACCTACAAGGGCGAATATTTCTTTGTCATGTATCTGGCCCAGAGCAGCCTCAACTTTATGACTGCCCTGCTCTTCGCCGCGTCCTTTCGCCGCTTCAGTCCGGGCGTCATCTTTGCATCGGCGGGCTTTTTTATCTGGAGCAGCCCGGTTGTTCTCGATTTTGTGTTCTCACAGTCAGTCTCGGACGTTTTTTTCATCGGCCGCGCCGTGAACCTGATCAAGGTGATGACGGCGGTTGGCATGATCCTGATCGTGCTCGAAGATGAACTGGGGCAGAACAAGGCGGCTAAGGAACGCGACCACCACGCGCGGACGGAGATGGAGAAGTATTCCGAGATTGACTTGTCCCTGCTCTCCGACGTGAATGTGGAAGCTGCCTATCAGCGCGCCTGTGAGGTGATTGTCGGAGTGAGCCGTTTCAGCCAGGCGCTGCTTCTTTTACGGAACGTGGAAGGCAATTTTCGCGTGGCGGCGCATGCCGGCATGGACGATGCGCTGGTTGCCGGGCTGGATGCGCTGGGCAGACGCGTTACGCAGGAGGAAATCGAGCGTCTCCGCCAGAGCGAGAGCATCGCCGTCGAGTTAGGCAATACAATGCAGGTGGATTTGCGGCCGCTCTTCGTTCCGAACGATCCACTGGAGCGCCTGCAATACTTTGGCGGCCATGCGATTGTGTTGAGAACACGAGCGGGAACGGTGGATGGCTGTCTGCTCCTGAGCGGATTGAAGCAAGCCGAGCAGCCGTTGCAGGCCGATGACCTGCTGCCTCTCGAACTGCTGCTGGCCCGTCTCACGGCGATGCGCGAGCACGACGCGCTGATGCAGCGCGTGGCCCGGTCGGAAAAGCTTGCCGGTCTGGGCCAGCTTGCCGCAGGCGTCGCGCATGAACTCAATAATCCACTGACAGTGGTGCTGGGTTACTCGCAGATTCTGGAAGAGACGCTGGAAGATCATACCGCTCAGGAGCGCATCTCGCTGGTCCGCAAGGAAGCGCAGCGTATGCGGCAGATTATTGAAAGTATGCTGCGCTTCTGGAGGCCCTCGCCGGTTGAGCACGTTGCCGTGTCTGTGACGGAAATCCTGCGCGACATCTATCAGTTGCGCCGCACGGAATTCAATCGGCTGCAGGTTGATTTGCAATTGCACCTTGCGGATAACCTGCCTGAGATTGACGGCAACCGGAACCAGTTGCAGCAGATGTTTCTGCATCTGCTGAATAATTCGCTGGATGCGTTGAATCATAGCAGCGGACCGTCGAAGGCGATTCGCCTGGATGCGAGCCATGACGAGGACGGAGTGCGCGTGCTGATCTCCGATAACGGTCCCGGCCTGGCTGATCCGAAGCGCGCCTTCGATCCGTTCTTTACCGCGAAGTCTCCGCGCGCGGGTTCCGGAAAGGGACTGAGCGTGTGTTATGCCATTGTGCGCGATCACGGAGGCGACATTACGGCGCACAACCTGCAGCCGCATGGCGCCGCGCTCGTGGTTGAACTGCCGCTGCGCAAGCATCGCTCGGAGAGCGAGTTCAGCAGCGAGGCCTTCGCGCGCTGATTCGGATTCCGGGCTGCTATCCTACCGCTGGCGGCGAACCCGTCATTTTGAACTGCTGCTCGGGTTATAACCTTATGGCATTTGGTCGCTCTCCAAAGAAAAAGCAGCCGCTCGATGAGACGGCGCTCTATGAATATGCGATTGGCGCGCTTGGGCGACGCATGCGTACTGTTGCCGAGCTGAAGCGACTGATGCGCCCGCGTGTCGAAGAGAGCGATGCCGCAGAGGCGAAGATCGACCGCGTTATAGCGCGGCTCAAGGAGCAGCGCTATCTCAACGATACGAATTTTGCCGCCGACTACGCGCGGCTTCGGCAGGAGAACTCGAGCTTCGGCAAGCGGCGCGTGCGTCAGGATCTGATCCAGAAGGGTGTGCACGCGAATGTGATTGCAAAGACACTCGATGCGGCTTACGAGAACGTCAACGAAGAAGAACTTGCGCGCCAGCATCTGGCGCGCAAACGCGTTCGCAAGCCCGC
>Ga0335073_10005225_pt1 | contig 18212 bp, 14 predicted proteins | sample Lox_Sample_22_FD_207093 | JGI IMG/M metagenome (GOLD analysis project Ga0335073, IMG submission 207093) | Soil microbial communities from Loxahatchee National Wildlife Refuge, Florida, United States - Lox_Sample_2.2 | ecosystem: Environmental > Terrestrial > Soil > Wetlands | place: USA... | reverse complement strand
GACTGGCGCAGCTTGCTGATGTCCTGCCCGCCGATCAAGATCCGGCCGTCGTCGACGTCCATCATCCGCAGCAGCAGGCGGGTCAGCGTGGTCTTGCCGCCGCCTGATCGGCCGACCAGGCCGAGCTTGGCCCCGCTCGGCACAGTGAGGTCCAAGCCGGTGAACAACGGCAGCCCGCCCGCGTGCGCGAACGTCACGTGCTCGAACCGGACGTCGCTCACCGTCGCCCGTAGCGGCTCGGGCGCGATCGGGTCGACCACGGTCGGCGGTGTCAGCAGCAGCTCGGTGAACTGCGCGGCTTCGGTCAGCGAGCTCTCCATCTGGCGGTAGATCTGGTTGAACTCGAACATGATCCGCGTCGCGTTGGAGTAGTAGGTGAAGGCCACCACGATCGCCTCGATTCCGTGCTGGCTTGCACCGAGGGAGATCGCGAGCAGCAGGCCGATCGCGTTGGTCAGCACGGACATCGGCGCGACCAGCGTGTCGATCCGCAGGTTCTCGTAGTCCCACGACCGCAGCGTCTTCCGTCGCTGGTCGGCGACGCGCGACCTGTGCTCGGCAGCCTCCCGGTCCTCCGCCGCGAACGCGAGGATCGTGTCCATGTTCATCAGGCTGTCGGCCACGTGCCCGGACACGCGGGCGATCGCTTCCTCGCGCTGGTCGACGAGCTTCTGGCGACGGCGGATCAGCGGTGCGATCCCGGCGCCGGTGATCGCGATCAGGCCGATGAGCCCGGCGACGAGCAACGGGTCGTAGCGCCACAACACCACCGAGGCGAATGCCAGCGGCACGAGGCTGCCGACGATGTTGAACACCAGATTGTCGGTGAAATCCTCGAACCGGGAGGCAAAGCTCAGCACCCGCTTGGTCAGCGAACCAGCGAAGTTGTCATGGAAGAACACCGCGTCCTTCGCCAGCAGCTCGTCCATGCCGATCACGTAGAGGTTCTCGATGCCGTGACCTTCGAGGCGGATCACGCCGTAGAGGCCGATCCGCCACACGATCTCGGCGAAAAGCAGCACCCCTACGAATCCGAGCACAAATGGCATCGCCGCGCCGATCCCGGTCAGCGCGTGGCCGGCCAAGCGGCCGACCAGCTGAGCGACGATCAGCGGCGCGACGTAGTAGATGCACGTGTTCCCCAGCGCGGGCAGGAACATCGCGGGCACCGTGAAGCGCCAGAGCCTGGCCATCTGGCGGCCGTAGTAGCGCAGCGCGAGCAGCACCGCCCCGTTCCGCGCTGGTGAGCCACGACTATCTTCAGGCGTAGTCATTGTCCCCCCGTTCCGAGCAACCAGCATGGCCATGGTGCCCGACAGGAGGCCTCCACAGCGACCGATTTTCCGGCCGCTACCCGCCAGCCGCGCTGCCCGTAATTGCCACAAGCTGGGCGGCAGCCAGTCTGGGTGCCGGGCTGGACTGCGGCCCGCCCGTAAACCGCTGGCATGGCTGGTTCATCAGGCCGTAGCCTGATTAGGCACCGTTGTCGTGGCAGGCGTGAACGCGGGGATCGAGTCGTTCACGGCTGTCGGCAGCGCCACCGGTGCCGCGGTCACGAGGGCGTACGCCGCAGGGTGTACGGGGCCGTGAAAGTTCATCCGTCAGGCGGACGCCGCCGGCGGTCACTTTCCGTAACGTCATATGGGGGGCAGATCAGTCAGGGGGCTGAGATGCAGCTAACCATCTACCATCCCGCTGCTGGCGCGGTCTGGGCCGACGCCTTGTTCGCGTCGGTCCTGCAATGCTCCGATAACCCCAGCGCGGGTCAGGTCCGCAAGGCCATCGCCGCAGCCGTACGCGCCTACGGCGGCTTGGGCTGCGTCCAGCGCGTGGCCCAGGAGTTCGGCGACCACCCGGAGGCCGCAGTGAACCGGATGCGCTGGGCTCGTGCGGTAGCCGACGAGCTGTTCGCCGCACCGCCGGCACCGGCGCAGCAGAGCCTGCCAAGACAGGCCAGGCCGCCCGTGGCCAGTCTCCCAAGATGGCCGCTGGCCGGGTGATGAAGCGCATCCGCGCCGACAGGCCGAGGATCCGGCGTGAGCGCGTCGGGACAGCGGACCTGCCGGCCGACCCGCGGGACCCAGACGTGGTCCGGGCCAAGGCGCTGACCCGCGCCCGGCGGACCGGATCGTCCCGGGCCAGCCAGGCTCAGTAGGCGCCATTCTCGGGCTCCGGGGCGAACGGCTGCCCCCGGGAACGGCCCGTCCGCCGTCGCTGTCCATAGCGCCTTATGTGCCGGGCAGACCAGTCCAGACGACCAGGCAAGACTGCGGCGACCGCAGTCCATGACTTGAGGAAGCACGTTGTGAAGAACTTGATGACGCCGAACGTCACGCCGGCCGTTGTCCTTGTGGCAGCGATGGCCGCGGTAGCGCTCCGGGCAGCAGCTAGGCGGCTAGAGCCGCGATGGGCGTCCGGCGCCGAGTCCACGCCTATTACGGTGAGGACACCCGGCTCCCCGGGTCGGTCGGCCGGTGCCGCTGAGCAGATGCAGGACATATTTCACGAGCTGCACGCCGATGGGCGCAACGCTGTTTGCACGGTCTGCGACAGCCAGTACCGGCTGGCGTAAGGCCAAGCGAACCGCAGCCCGGACCCTGATCCTGCATCCCACCGGACCAGCCAGCTGCCTCACCGCGGCCCGGCCCGGCCCGCACGGGCCGCCGAGGCGGAGACAGATGCCGCGGGCACTGCTATGAAGGCCGGTGAACCCGCGGACGCGGGTCCTCTTCGGTGGCCAGCCGCCAGTCATCAGACCAGCGGGGGCGGCCTGCTGGCCGAATGATGCGTCTTCACTGCGGCTATGGCACAGCCCTGATTGTGCCGCTGGACGATCTGCCGGACTGGCTGCCGGCCTGGTGCCTGGATCATCTGGGTAGCGAACCCGCCGAGGTACTGTTCCAGGCACGGCAGGTCTCGATGGTGTTCGGCCTGCGGCTGGCAGGTGGTGCGGACGTGGTGGTCAAGGCGCGCGCCGATGACGGCCGGGCCGTGTCGTGTGTCACGGTGCAGGCCCGGCTGGCCGAGCGCGGGTTTCCGTGTGCCCGGCCGCTCACGCCGGTGGCCGGTGCCGGTTCGCTGGCGGTGCACGCCGAGGAGTTCCGGCCCGGCGGCGAGGTGCTGCACGGGGACTCGCCGGAGGTAGCCGTGCGCTACGCGCAGGTGTTCGCCCGGCTGATGGCCGAGCTAGTCAGCGTAACCGTCGCCCCGCCGCTGCCGAATCCGCCCTGGGTGCGCTGGGACCGCGCCGGTTCCGGGACGTGGCCGGCGATCGGCTGCCTCGATAACCGGGACCGCGTACAACGCCCGAGAGCTAGCACTGCACGGCCACACCCCGCCACCCGGCGACACGCTCCGGGCACAGGCAGCCGAACGCCTCCGCCGGGCTGATGCCTGACAGAACCTCAACGCCTGAAAGCGGCCGGTCATGCCGCGAACCGGGCGCGGAGGACACTTCTCCGAGCTGAAGCTGGCGGCCAGGCCGGGTCTACTTCCTGACGTTTCTTGAACCCCTGTGGGGACAACCGGTCTCTGGCCCTTACCGCCAGGTCGGCCAGCCTCCGCCACCGTAGCCGTGTCCGGGCAGGGTTACGAGTGATTTACCGCTCATGCCGCGTATGCGGTGCTGCCTCGTGGCCGCTGAGATGGGCCGGCAGAGAAGCTGGGGAAGGTGGGCCGGCTTCCTGCTCGGGGTCGCGGCTCACCAGCTGTCGTGCGGCTGCCATCTGAAGGTGGCCAGGGCAGCGGCGATCCCGGCGGCGCCCCACGCAATGATCACGGCCAGATCGACGGCGGTAATGCCGGTCGAGCCCGGGACGGCGAAAGCCTGCTGCAGGCCCCGGGCCAGGTGCTCCAGGGGGAAGAGCTTGCCCACGTCAAGCATCCACGACGGCATGATGGAGACCGGGATGAACACGCCGGAGACGAAGCCGAGGATCAAGGTGACGAACGGCCCGGCTACCGACGCGGCCTCGGTGGTGGCGCACGCGCGGGTGCTGGCCAGGCCGAGCGCGCACATGCAGGCGGTCCCGGCTACCGTGTACACGGCCAGGCCGATCGCCGTGTGGGCCCGAACGGGTACGTGGTACACCCCGGCGCCGACCGCGACCAGCACCGCCACCGTGACCGCGACCACGACGACCGTCCGCATGATCTCCCCGGCCAGGAAGACCCAGTTCGGCATGGGCGTTCCCCGCAGCCGCTTGAGCATCCCGCGCTCACGTTCGGTGGTAACCGCGATCAGCAGCGAGCTGTAGCCCGCGAGCATGATCTGATAGGAGATGATCGCCGGGGTGTAGTAGACCGCGAACGGGACTTGCAGGCGGAAGAACGATGACCCGCCGCGGAAGATGCCGTTGAGGATCACCAGCAAGAACAGCGGCAAGACCAGCGTGTAGACGAACGTCCGAGGTTCACGCAAGAAGCCCTTCAGCGCGTAGCGGGCCTGCGCGACGGCCAGGGCGGCATCGTTCATGAGCCGTCGTCCTGGGCCCCGCCAGCCGCTGCCGCCAGCTGGACGAAGACGTCATCGAGGGTGGGCGGAGACACCCGGATGTCCGTGAGCTCGACGCCGTGCTCGGCTGCCCACCCGAGCAGCGCCGTCAGGTCACGCTGGGCCTGATCGCTGCGAAAGCCCAGCCGCCGGCCCTCCTGCTCGACCGGGGCGCCCACGGCCGCCGATACCTGGGCCGGGCTGATCCGCGGCGGCGCGAGGAAGCCGATCCTGGTCCCATGGCCCAGCGCCCGGCTGAGCTGCTCGGCGGTACCCTGGGCCGCGACCACGCCGGCCTGCAAGATCACGATCCGGTCCGCGAGGCGCTGGGCTTCCTCCATGTAATGGGTGGTCAGGAAAACCGTCTTTCCCGCCTGGCGCAGCCCTTCGATCAGCGCCCACATGCCCCGGCGGGCCGCCGGGTCAAGCCCCGTGGTCGGCTCGTCCAGGAACAGCACCTCAGGATCGCCGACCAGGCCGATGGCCACGTCCACCCGGCGCTTCTCACCGCCGGACAGGCGCCCGACGCGCTCGCCCGCCTTATCCGCCAGGCCAGCAGAGGCAATCGTCGCGTCGAGATCGGTCGGCTGCCGGAAGTACCGCGCGAACATCGCAACCGTTTCCCGTACCGTGTAGACGGGGTTGAGCTCGGACTCCTGGAGCACCAGCCCGATCCGGTTGCGCCAGTCCCGTCCGGCGTGCGCCGGATCGGCGCCGAGCACCGAGACCTCTCCGCCGTCGCGAGCCCGGTAGCCCTCCAGGATCTCGATCGTCGTGGTCTTCCCCGCCCCGTTCGTGCCCAGGAACCCGAAGATCTCGCCGTGGTCCACGCTGAAGCTGACGCCGTGCAGGCGCTCGGTCCCGCCGTAAGACTTGCGAAGCCGCCGCACCTCGATCGCATTATCACTCACCGTTTGCCACCCGGAAGAAGAAGGCGCTCCCAGACCAGCACCACGCCCTTGGGCGCCCGCCTGCTAGGGCATGGAACTCTCACCCGCAGACTAAAACTGCAGACAGCAATCACAGAGCATCCCCTGCATAGTTACGCGCCGCCATCCCGCGCCGACAACGCGCACATGCCGCGTTGGGGTACGTCGCAGATGGCGAGGCGGGCGCCGGCGCGCGCCCTCAGGCGGCTCCGGGAGCCCCCTGGCGATCAGGCCAATGCCGAGGCACTGGGATGGCGCATGGGGGTCTGACAGTAACTATTGCTGCTCCGAATCAGCCGCCATGCCGTTCGTTCCGGACAGCGGAGGGTAGCCAAGCCTGGAGTGCAAGTGGCCTATCTTCGCGCGAGCCCAGTCGGGCATGCAGCTCAACTGCTCCGCACTTACTGCCTCGCCGGGGTACTCATCTGCAGTAACGCGCGGCACGCCCGGCGCGGACAACTGGTCCACTCCTAGGAATCCATAGATTTCGGCGGCCTCCCGGTTGGTGTCGGCAGCCAGATCCTCGTATCGGACCCGTCCGCAGCGCTCAGCATTGCTGGCCTCAAAATCCAGTAGCCGCTCGGTGCAAGCAGCCCAGAAGGCGGCGATCGTCGCGACACTGTTGCCGGGATGGGGTCCGGCGAACGGCCAGAACGGGCTCGCGCCCAGGCCCCAGGGGTAAGTCTTGAGTCCTTCTGCGAGTACGCCGTCAAAGCCGCGATGGAGACACAGGAACGCTGTCGAGGGGAATACCTGGAGGAATGTAGTCGCGGCTTCGGGTGCCGCGGCAGCGGTCTCGCACCAGCGCGAAGCACCGGAATCAGCCAGGATAGCCGTAATCATCGTCGCGGCCAGCGCGCGGACCGACTTGATGGCCAGCGCCGACGGCACTGCGTCTCGCCCTTCCACCGCTCGCCAGGCCGCTAGCGCCGAGTGGCATAGCGGAATCACACCCGTGCCCAATGTGCATTCCAGAGATGGGCTGGCCGATAGCACCTTCCGCAATAGCTCGGCGCCGGCGTGCGCATATGTGAGCACGACCACCGGCCCGTCGCGACTGGCCTCGGTCGCGCGAGCGGCCGCACCCCTGACAGCAGTCACATTATTCACCGGACCCGTTACCAGGTCACTAGGCCCAGCAAGTGAGCGAGTATCGCCATCCGGGTGTCGGCAGCAAGCAACCGGGACTCATCCCCGTCGCAATAGCGAAGCTGGCAGGCACGCACGGCGACATTTAGATTAAGATCACCGGAAATGACCTGCTCCCATGCGTCAGCGGAGCCGACGATGTCCCAGTTCGAAGACTCCTGGGCTGTGCGGCTGGCATATGACACCGTTCGCGCGCCCAGGTCGACCAGCCAGTGTTCGGCTGCTGCGCGCGGGTTCCTAGGGACCCAGACCACTACGAACGTCTCGGCCGCGTACGGCCCCCAGCGACAGACCGCGTCTGCCTCAGCGCTCGCCAGGCGGTCCCGCAGCAGGCTGGCTAGCCTTTGCGAGCGCGCCGACTCACTGCCCGCCTGAGCCGTCTGTGCCGCGGCTTCGTCTGCGCCGATTGAGACGCGCAAGTCCGGTGGAGGCGCGGAGGTTCCCCAGTCGCCATCCATCGGCAAGTAGCCCAGCTTGCCGACCAGTTCGTTCATGGTCGCCAGCACCTGGGGAGCGACCAATGCGACCGGGACCGACCAGCCCCGCCCGATCGAATCCTTGGTGATCTTCGACGTGTACCAGATCTTGTAGTCTGCCGGGCCGAACCGTTCCCGTTCCGCCGAGAAGCAGTTCGCGGAGATTCCCGGTGCCGGGGCGACTCCCAAGAATGCGAAAATCGCCGTCGCCGTCTCCTCCGGATCGGCTACTAGGTCCTCATAACGTACTCGCAGGCACCGTTCGCCGAACCGTTCCTCCGCCATCAGGGTCTCAGCGGTGTTATCCGCCCAGAATCGCGCCAGCGCCAGCACCGCGTTGCCGGGTGTCGTGGCGATATACGGATCGAAGCCGTAGCCGTTCAGCCCCCATGGGCACGCCTCCATCCCTGAGGCGATTACGTCCATAGGATGGCGGTACAGGCACAGGAACCGGGCCCCCGGATATACCCGCTGCAGCAGGTCGGCGAACCTGGCCGTGCCCAGGCTCTTATCGCAATATCGCTTCTTCCCCCGGCGCTCGAGATATGAACCTACCATCATGTTCATTGTCGCCCGGATTCCCGCGATCGCCGTATCCGGGACCAATGGCGGCTCATCTCCTCGGTTTACCGACAACGGCGCTCCCTCGATCAGCGACCACACCGTCGCCAGTTGCGCGCACAGTGCCGGCACGTTCGTCTCCGGCGGGCAGGCCAAGTCCGGATGAGCGTCCAACAGGAACCTGAGCAAGGTGGACCCCGACCGCCCGCTGCACAACACGAACACCGGGTCGCCGAACGAATACGCTGTGTCGGTTCCAATGCCGACATTCGCCAGTGCTAGCCGACCCATTTGTTCACACCCTCCTTTGCCGGAAAGAGAGAAGCGGCGGATCCAGCGGAATCTGGTGCCGCGTCCGTCACCAGTCCATAGGCTCGCCAGACGAGATCGGACGGCCTAATCCCCAGGTGCTGGTCGAGTCGGTGTCTCAGCTGCTCAAACACCCTGACCGCCTCGGATCTGCGGCCTGTGCTGCTCAAGGCCGTTATCAGCCTGGCGTGCAGGACCTCGCTGAGCGGTTCGTCGCGGCACGCATCCCGCAACTGCAGCAAGGGCCGACCGTGATCTCCGGCCATGGAGGCCGTGTCGGCATATCGCACAACCAGGTCCGACCGCTGGCGATTCAGATCCACGACCGCAGGGTGCTCCTGCAGGCAATCCAGATCGGCCACGGCGCTGCCGCACCAAAGTTCCAGCGCACGCTCATAGAACTCGCAGGCACGAATCAGTACGCCGTCCGCAGCTGCCGTGTCGCCCGCACGCGCCAGCCTGACGAACTCGGTACTATCCAGCAGGCAACACGCTCCGGATTGCAGCCGATACGACACGCCGGTCCAGACGATTGGCTGTGGTGATTTCGAGGAGCCCTGGTCAACCGCCAGAAGCCCGCGCAGCCGACTGACGTGCGCCTGCACTATGTCCGTCGCGCTGGCCGGCGAGTGATCAGGCCATAGCAGGTCAGTCAGCCCGCTCATCCGTGCGCCGGTCTCACCGCAAAGCGCGATCAGAGCCAGCACGGCCTTCCGGCGCACCGGCCCGAGGTCAACAGGGCATCCCGACCGCTCCGCGGTCATAGGACCCAGAACTCGCACCGTAACCGTGTCAGCCGCGCTAGTGTTCGCTGCGCTGGCATGCGGCCGCTGGCGCGTGCCGTCACACCTCCACGCCGCGGCTAGCTGGGCGCGCTCCTGCTCGCGCAGCCCCATAGCCAGCGCCAGAGCCTCAACCGATCCCCATCGCGGCGACCGAGTCCGGCCCTGTTCAAGATCGCGCACCAGTCCGATGCTCAGGCCGGCCGCGCCCGCGAGCTGCTCTTGTGTGAAGCCACAGGTGTGCCGGAAACAGCGGATCATCGAGCCCATCTCCCGTTTCGCGGGCTGTGGGTCTTTGCGGGTCATCTGAATCCTTTGCGCGGATGGGGGCCCCCGCGTCTGGTGGCTGAGGGACTTGTCCGGACACGCCTGGCGGCAGTCTCCCAGCCCGGGCTAACAAAGGATCATCAGTTCGTCAACACCGCAGGCCGACACGCCTAATGAGGTGTTACGCGCGGCCGCTGCGGCCGGGCAGCCGCCGACACTGAATCTAGCCAGGGCGCAGGAAAGCCTGATCAATGTCACCACCGTTTGAAAACTAGATCTGGCTCTGACCAAGACCTCCACTCGCGTTCCAGCCTGGCCCGGGGGCGTCTTAGACTATGCGGCCCACCAGCGCCGCAACGCGATCCAGAGGGGAGCCAGGCGTGGACCGCGCGCAGCGCCCGCGGCCAAGACGGCGGCGGATCGCGACATCGGAGCGGACCTGGAGATCGGCCCAGCCCAGCTCGTCCTCGCTGTCGGTTCAGACCCGTTCGACAAGCACCCGTTTACACGGCAGATCGAGCTAATAGGTGACTATTCTGCACGCCGGGGCGAGAGTAACGCTGGTTGACTTGTTATTCTGCACCCACGCTCCGCATACTTCGACCCTGGTGCCAGGCCATGAGCTATGTACGCCGACGGTCGCCAGCAGGTAGCCGTTCTCTAGTGCGGCGGGGTAGACCTTGTTCCATTCCCTGATGAAGCCCGTCCCCTGGGAAGCGTAGATCCGGAGCCTGAACTGGTGATTTGTCGCATCACCGTAAACCGTCGTTGAGTCCTCTACGGTGCCGACGCATACCCTGGGAGCGTCATCCCGGGTCCAGAACCAGAGTTTATGCAGCACGCCACCGCTTGCGCTGTAGAGCTTGGCGCTCCAGTACGTGTTGCCAGCGCAGCCCGTGCTCAGGGGGATCATCTGCACGGTTTTGCCGGTAGTGGCACCTGTCGCTGTTACGGCCGCTTGGGCCGTGCCGGTTGCGCCGGCCGCGCCGACCGCCAAGGCAAACGGGACGAGGCCGACCGCTCCCGCGACGCACCTGACTTTCTTCATGCTGCCTCCGATTCACCGGACGCGCCCGGCCCGTTAGGACACCAGCCGGGCGAGTGCGTGGCTGCTGCTGTTCTTATGGTCGCCGCCAGCGCCTACCGCCCGCTGACTCGCGCCGGCTGAGCGACCGACCCCGTCCGCGTGGCCTTAGGGATGATGTTTAGCCAGCGTGCCGGGCCTCCGGACCTGACTGCCTGGTTACCGTCGTGCGCCGGGTGCATGGCAAGGTACGGGATTTCCCATACCTTCCCGCGATCAGGGGGCGGCACAAGGGGCGTCATCCCACTGGCGGCCGGCGGGCACGCTGCTGTCTTCTCGGTCTCACTAAATGATATCCGCGCCTTGGCCTTGCGTTCTCCCGGTCCGCCCGGGTGTGCATCTGGGTGAGTTGAAGCATTGACGGCTGCAGCCGACTCGCAGTCGCTGCGGATTCGGGTCACGTTTTGGCATTACCAATTGCGTTGGCACCCCGTTAGCATTCGATTAGCACAGGTGGCCGGGAACTTACCGGCGAGGGCTTGGATGGCGGTAGGGATGGATTTTTGCCTGCTCGGGCCGCTACTGGTGCGCCGCGGGGGCGTGGTTATCCCGGTGCCGGGCGGGAAACCACGGGCAGTGCTCGCAGCGTTGCTGCTGAGCCATGGCCGGGCGGTGTCGCTGGAGGATCTCGCAGAGACGCTATGGGGACCCGAGCCGCCCCCGACGACCCGGGTGACTGTCCAGAATCACGTGATGCGGTTGCGCAGGGCACTGGGCGCTGAAGGTGCCCGGATCACCACCCAGCCGTCCGGCTACCTGATCCGGGTGGATCCCGGTGAGCTGGATGTGGCCCGGTTCGAGTCTCTGCTGAATGCGGCCCGGACGGCGGCTCGGGAAAGCTCATGGGACACTGCAGCCATCCAGTCACGCGCGGCGCTGGCCCTGTGGCGGGGTGAGCCGCTGGCAGATGTGGACTCCGAGATGCTGGCGGGACGGGAGATGCCGCGGCTTGCGGAGTTGCGCTTGCAGGCGTTTGAAGTCCGGATCGATTCAGATCTGCACCTTGGCCGTCAGGCCGAGGCGGTCGCCGAATCGCGGCAGCTGGTCACCGGGCATCCGCTGCGGGAGAACTTGCACGGGCTGCTGATGCTGGCCCTATACCGCGATGGCCGCCGGGCCGAGGCGCTGGCCGCCTATCAGGATGCCCGCAGGGTGCTGGTCGAGGAACTCGGCACCGAGCCCGGCGTGGAGCTACGCGAGCTGCACAAGCGGATGCTCGCCGCTGACCCAGCTCTGGCCATTCCCACCCCGGCGCCGCCGGCTACGGGGACGGCAGTGCCGCGGGAACTGCCGGCCCGGGTCGCGCCTTTCATCGGCCGGACCAGTGAGCTGGCGGCGCTGACCGGGCTGCTGGACGCCGCTAGCGATCAGATGCTGGCGACGATGGTGATCTCGGCGATCGGCGGGACGGGCGGAGTGGGCAAGACCGCGTTGGCCGTGCACTGGGCTCACCAGGCCGCCGGACGGTTCCCGGACGGGCAGCTGTATGTGGACCTGCGCGGTTATGATCCGGGCCAGCCCGTGACGGCGGCGGATGCTCTGGCCGGATTCCTTCGCTCCCTCGGCGTGGCCGGCCAGGACATTCCCGTCGAAGAAGCTGAGCGCGCCGCCAGGTACCGGAGCCTGCTGGCTGGACGGCGGATGCTGGTGGTGCTGGATAACGCCGCGTCGGCAGAGCAGGCTCGGCCGCTGCTGCCCGGTGATCCAGCCTGTGCGGTGGTCGTGACCAGCCGCGACGCGCTGTCCGGGCTAGTAGCCCGGGACGGCGCCCGGCGCCTGGACCTGGATTTGCTACCGCAGCCGGACGCGGTCGCCCTGCTGCGGGCGCTGATGGGCGCTCGGGTGGATGCCGACCCTGCTGCGGCCGCCGCGCTGGCGTGCCGGTGCTGTCGGCTGCCGCTTGCCCTGCGGGTCGCGGCCGAGCTGGCTGTCGCCCGCCCCGACGTCCTCCTCGCCGACCTCGTAGACGAGCTTGGTGACCAGCGTCGGCGGCTGGATCTCCTAGATGCCGGCAGCGACCGGCGCACTGCGGTGCGGGCGGTGTTCTCCTGGTCCTACGGGCACCTGGACGCCGCTGCTGCCCGTGGGTTCCGACTCGCGGGCCTGCACCCAGGCTCCGATTTCGACCCCTGCGCCGTGGCAGCGCTCACTGATGCCAGCCTGGCGCAGGGCCACATGGTGCTGGATGTGCTGGCCCGCGCCCACCTGATCCACCGGGCCGGACCGGGCCGTTATGGCATGCATGACCTGCTACGTGCGTACGCCCGCGAGCTCGCCGCCGCCCACGACGGCGAGGACCAGCAGCAGGCAGCGCTGACCCGCCTCTTCGATTACTACCTGTACACCGCCGCCGTCGCAATGGATACCCTTCACCCAGCCGAATGCAGCCGCCGACCCCGCATACCCCCGCCCGCCACCCCGGTCCCGCCGGTCACCGATCCCGCAGCGGCGCAGGCCTGGCTCGACGCCGAACGGGCCACCCTGACGGCCGTCACAGTGCACACCGCTGGGCACGGCTGGGCAGGACACGCTATCCGGCTGGCCGCCACGTTGTTCCGCTACCTCGACGCCGGCAGCCACTACTCCGAGGCAATCACCATCCATACCCACGCCCGCGACGCAGCCCGCCTCACCGGCGACCGGGCGGCCGAGGCGACCGCGCTGAATCATCTCGCAGGTCCGCACCGCAGGCGAGGCCGCTACCGGCAGGCCATCAGGCAATACCGGCAGGCCCTGGCACTGTTCCAGCAGGCAGGTGACCGAACCGGCCAGGCTCACGCGCTGGGCAACCTCGGCAATGCGTACGCCGATCAGGGCTCCTACCAGACTGCCACCGGCTTCCACGAGCAGGCGCTGAACCTATACCGTCAGATCGGTGACCAGGCCGGCGAAGCGCGCACGCTGGGAAACCTCGGTTACATCGAGGAGCGACAAGGCCTTTACCAGCGGGCCGCCCGCCACCACCAACAGTCCCTCGCGATAGCCCGGCAGACCGGTAACCGGACCACCGAGTGCGTCGCGCTGATCAACCTCGGCACTGTCGCCTTGCGGCGGGACCGCTACCAGCGGGCCGCCGACTATCTCCACCGGGCGCTGGCCCTATGCCGTGAGGCCGGCTACCGGTTCTTCCAGGCCGAGGCCCTCACCAAGATGAGTGGCGTCTGGCTGCGGAAAGGTCACCCCCAGGAAGCCATCGGTTACCTTCAGCAGGCCTTGGTCCTGTACCTGGAAGTCGGTAACAAGTCTGGTGAAGCCGACGCGCTCAACAGCCTCGGCGAGGCACAGCGCGCCAACGGCCAGCCTGACCTCGCCTGCGCCGGGCACACCGCGGCACTCGTCCTGGCCAAGCAGACCGGTGACAAATACGGTCAAGCCCGGGCCCACGACGGCCTCGCTCACGCCTATCAGGCCACCGGCGACCCTGGCAAGGCCCGCCGTCACTGGCGGCAAGCCCTCGCCCTCTATACGGAACTCGGTACGCCCGAAGCCGAACAGGTCCGTCTCCGGCTCATCGCATCAGGCGAGGACACCTGGCCTGAGCACTATCGCAGCGCCGCCCGTACGGACGAGCCTGCTGAAGATATAGGGAGGGCGCCTGTCAGCATCAGCCTGGCGAGGCTCAGGCCCGCAGGCCGGTTACCTCGCGCTTGACGTAGGCCTGCACGACCTCGCGGAAGGCCTCGTGATCCTGGTCGTACAGAGCCCGGCGCACGGCTACCGGCCCTGCCAGACCGGGGCGCGCTTCTCGGCGAACGCCCGGGCGCCCTCCTGCGCGTCCTGGGAGGTGAACACCGGCTGCATCCGCCGGGCCATCTGGTCCCAGCGCTCGCTGGCGGTCCAGTCGCCGCCGGCGTTGGAGATCTCCTTGCTGGCGATCAGCGCCAGCGGCCCGTTGGCCGCGAGCTTCTCCGCGAGCTCCAGCGCGGCGGCCAGCGCCTGGCCCTCGTCCACGACCCGGTTGACCAGGCCGATCTCGGCGGCCCGCGCGGCGCTGACCGGGTCGCCGGTGAGCAGCATCTCCAGCGCGAGCGCGCGCGGGATCCGCTGCGCCAGCAGCAGCGCGCCGCCGGCCCCGGCCACCAGGCCGCGCTTGACCTCGGGGACGCCGAACCGGGCCGACGCGCCCGCCACCACCAGGTCGCAGGCCAGCAGCAGCTCGAACCCGCCGGCCAGCGCCCAGCCCTCGGCCGCGCCGATCAGCGGCTTGCGCGGCGGGGTCTGGGTGATGCCGCACAGGCCGCGGCCGGGGAAGGAGGGCGTCTCGCCCTTCAGGAACGCCTTGAGGTCCATGCCCGAGGAGAACGTGCCGCCCGCGCCGGTGAGCACGCCCACCCGCAGGTCGCCGTCGGCGTCGAGCTCGTCGGCCGCGTCGCGGACCCCGGCCGCGACCGCCCCGTTGAGGGCGTTGCGGGCCTCCGGCCGGTTGATGGTGATGACCTGCACCGCGCCGTGGCGCTCGACCAGTACCTCGTCGCTCATCTCGCCTCCACCGTGTCCGGGAACTCCTGATATAGCAAGATAATTAAATCAAGTCAGCCAGCCTGGGCTTCAGCTCGATTATGCCGAACGAACGGGCTGATACGGCATCCTTCAGGTGTGGGCATTCTGCTGCTGGTCCGGCACGGCCAGGCCTCGCTCGGCACGGCGAACTACGACCAGCTTTCCGGGCTTGGCCGCCGGCAAGCGCGTGCGACGGGCCGCCGGCTGGCCGGCGCCGACCTGGCGATCGACCGGGTGGTGTGCGGCACGCTGGCGCGCCAGCGGGACACCGCCGAGGCCGCCCTGGCGGAGCTGCCGCCGCCCGCCGAGCCGGGGCTGCGCGTCGACGGCCGGCTCGACGAGTACGACCACCTGGGGCTGCTGGCCGCTGGACCGCCGGGCGTCAGCTTCGAGACCGTCACCTCGGCGGAGGCCAACCGCGAGCTGCAGCCGGCCCTGGAGGCGGCCATCGCGCGGTGGGCGGCCGGGGAGGCCGGCGCGGCCGAGAGCCACGACGCCTTCCTCGGCCGCGTCCGGGCGGCCGTCGACGACCTGGCCGGAGAACCGGGAGGCACCGTGGCCGTGACCTCGGGCGGCGTCATCGCGGTGGCCTGCACGCAGGCGCTCGGCCTGCCGGCCGGCCGGTGGCCCGCGCTGGCCCGGGTGATCGTGAACGGCAGCATCACCAAGTTCGTCAGCGGGCGGTCCGGCCGGAACCTGGTGACCTTCAACGACCACGCGCACCTGGAGGACGACCGCTCCCTCATCTCCTACCGCTGACAGCCGGCTCCATGATCGCGGGCAGAAACGACCGGATAGCACCGGAACTGCCCGCGATCATGAAGCTGGGGCGGCGGGGGCCGCTGGGAGGGAGGGCGTGCTGGGAGGGAGGGCGTGCTGGCCGGGGCGGGGGGAAGATAATGGCGGAGCAAGACAAGGACCGATCACGCCACCTGGGGACATCATGGCCGACCCGCCGTCACCGCCCGCCGCACAGCCCGACGAGCTCAGCCCGCTGGACTACCTGCTGCACCGCGGCGAGGCCCACCCGGCCACCCGGTCGGCGTTCCTGGACCTGGAGCTCCTGGACCAGCCCGCGGACTGGAGCCGGCTCCGCGAGGCCATCGACCGGGCCAGCCGGGTGGTCATCAGGATGCGGCAGAAGGTGGTGGTCCCGCCGCTGCCGACCACGGCGCCGCGGTGGGTGGTCGATCCCGACTTCGACCTGGACTACCACCTGCGCCGGGTGGCGCTGCCCGCCCCCGGCTCGCTGCGCCAGCTGCTCGACCTGGCCGAGGTCACGCTGCAGTCGCCGCTGGACACCTCGCGCGCGCTGTGGGAAGCGCTGTACGTCGAGGGCCTGGAGGGGAACCGGTCCGCGCTGCTGATCAAGCTCAGCCACGCGGTCACCGACGGTCTTGGCGGCATCGCGCTGTTCCAGCAGATCTACGACACCGAACGGTACCCGGCGCCGCGCCCGCTCCCGCCGGTGCCCGTTCCCCGCGACCTGACCGGCGACGACCTGCTGCGGGAGAGCCTCATCCAGCTGCCGGAGACGGCCGTGGCGGCCAGCTGGAAACTGCTGGGCCGCACGGCGGGCGCCGTCGGGCGCCTGGTCCGGCAGCCGGGGTCCACGGTCGCGGGCGTGGTCGGCTTCGCGGGCTCGGCCGGCCGGATGCTGGCCGCGCCGCCGGCCCCGCCGTCCCCGTTGCTGCGCCGCCGGAGCCTGGTGACCCGCACCCACGTGCTCGAGGTGCCGCTCGCCGACCTGCGCGCGGCGGCCAAGGCGGTGGGCGGCTCGGTCAACGACGCCTATCTCGCGGCGCTGTGCGGCGGCCTCGGCCGGTACCACGAGGCGCTGGGCGTGCCGGTCGACGCCCTGCCGCTGACTATTCCGGTCAGCCTGCGCACCAGCGACGACCCGGCCTCGGGCAACCACTTCACCGGAGTGCCCCTGGCCGCGCCCGTCGGGGAGTCCGATCCGGCCGACCGGATGCGGCAGATCCGCGAGCAGGTGGTGGCCCGGCGGCGCGAGCCCGGCATCGACGTGATCGGCCGGCTCGCGCCGGTCCTCGGCGTGCTGCCCGACGAGGTGGTGCAAGGGGTCTTCGACCGGATCACCCCGGCGGACATCCAGGCCAGTAACGTGCCGGGCTACGCGCAGGAGACGTTCCTGGCCGGGGCGCGGGTGGACCGCCAGTACGGGATGGGGCCGATGCCCCGGATCGCCATGATGGCGGTCCTCATCTCCCGGGCGGGCACCTGCACGGTGACCTGCCGCTACGACACGGCCTCGTTCACCGCTCCCGACCAGCTCGAGAAGTGCCTGCAGCTCGGCTTCGACGAAGTGGTGGAGCTGGGGCGCGGGAAGGGAACCTCGTGACCGCCGCGCGGACGGGCCGCGCCCGCGGGCCGCTGCGGCTGCCCGGCTCTGTGGCCGAGGTCGACGCCAGCCCGGAGGGACCGGAGACCGGCGCGTTCTTCGACCTGGACGGGACGCTGGTCGCCGGGTTCACGGCCGCCGCCGTCACCAAGGACCGGCTGCGCCACCGCGAGGTCGGGGCCAGCGAGTTCCTGCACATGATGCAGCTCGCGGTGGAGTACCGGCTCGGCCGGCGCCAGTTCGAGAACGTGATAGAAGGCGCGGCCCGCACGGCCAAGGGGCGGCTGGCCGAAGACGTCGACGAGGTCGGCGAGCGGATCTTCCAGCAGTCCGTCGCGGACCTGATCTACCCCGAGACGCGCGACCTGGTCCGCGCCCACCAGCGCCGCGGCCACACCGTGGTGCTGAGCTCGTCGGCGCTGACCATGCAGGCCGAGCCGGTGGCCCGCTACCTGGGCATCAAGCACGTGGTGTGCAACCGGTTCGTGGCCGACGAGCAGGGCATCTTGACCGGCGAGATCCGGCGGCCGGTGATCTGGGGCACCTCGAAGGCCACCAGCGTGCAGCGGTTCGCCGCCGATCACAAGATCAGCCTGGCGCAGAGCTACTTCTACGCGGACGGCGACGAGGACCTCGCCCTCATGTACCTGGTCGGCCACCCGTGCCCGGTCAACCCGGGGCCCGCGCTGACCAAGGTGGCCGAACGCCGCGGCTGGCCGATCCTGCGGTTCACCAGCCGGGGCAGCGGCGGGCCGCTGGGCCGGGCCCGCAGCCTGGCCGCGCTCGGCTCGCTGGGGCCGGCCGCCGCCGGCGCGCTGGGCATCGGCCTGCTGTCCCGCAACAAGCGGGCCGGCGTCAACTTCCTGACCCGGGTCTGGCCGGAGACGGTGCTCGCGCTGAGCGGCGTCAAGCTCAACGTGACGGGCACGGAGTACCTGACCGCGCGGCGGCCCGCTGTGTTCCTGTTCAACCACCGCAACAACTTCGACGTGTTCATGGTGGCCGCGCTGGTCAAGGACAACTGGACCGGGATCGCCAAGAAGGAGCTCGAGCGCAACCCGCTCGTCGGCCCGCTGGGCAAGCTGCTCGACGCCGCGTTCATCGACCGGTCCGACACCGCGTCGGCCGTGGCCGCCCTCAAGCCCGTCGAGGACCTCGCGCGCCGGGGCCTGTCGATCCTGGTCGCGCCCGAGGGGACCCGCCTGGACACCCCGTCGGTGGGCCCGTTCAAGAAGGGCGCCTTCCGGGTGGCCATGGCGACCGGCCTGCCGCTGGTCCCGATCGTGATCAGGAACTCCGAC
>Ga0335073_10005224_pt1 | contig 18216 bp, 25 predicted proteins | sample Lox_Sample_22_FD_207093 | JGI IMG/M metagenome (GOLD analysis project Ga0335073, IMG submission 207093) | Soil microbial communities from Loxahatchee National Wildlife Refuge, Florida, United States - Lox_Sample_2.2 | ecosystem: Environmental > Terrestrial > Soil > Wetlands | place: USA... | reverse complement strand
GAGACTTCTACTGTCACCAGTAACAGAACATCAACAGTGCCGGACGAGAGCGACTTACCAACCCCAAAAGGCAATCCATACTTTGAAAGTCGCCCTATTGTACTTCAATCTCGACAGCCTTTACATCGAACAACGTCATCTAAAGATTCTTCGAGTACAAGTGCCAGCAAATACAATCCATCTGCTCGCAAACCTTCCCATAGTCGTACATCCTCTTATACCCTTACAGTCACCGAAGACAGCCCTCTCTCTTCTCTTGAGCAGATCCCCAACAGATCGTCAGCCTCAACATCAACATCATATCGCTCATCGCCTATACGAGATTCAGTAACGACAGTAACCGTATCGGATCTCGCTGAAGAAGAGATGGATGATGCAGCTTTCCTCGAACGAATAACTAGAGGCTTTACAAGTGACGAAGATAATGCTAATCCACTAACGCGACCTTCAACATCCTCTTCCTCCAATTCACAACATCAAAGTCAACAACTGTCATCCATGTCATCTGATAATCTATTACTCGACCCTCAATACCTTACAATGGCCCGCACCGAATCTGAGGGCAGACCTCTCCCACCATCACCTCTAAAGCAATTGGAATTACCCCCAACCACCGTCTTACGCCAACCATCTCCTCCACCAAAACCCAAACATGACCGCGCACGAGGGACGAGTTCTCCACTACCTGGATCCGACCTCCCTACTCCCCGTCCTGCGTCCTCCAGAAAGAATCTGTCCGTAAGCGGTGCTCAGCCTATGCTCAAATCCCTCTCCGCCAACAACGCCATCCCCAACGCCAACGAAATGATAGTCATGGAACCACCATCCGACATAGCCCCTGCCGTACCTCCCAAAATAAAAAAACGACCACACCTCATCCGTGTCGTTTCCGAAAGTACCATGCGTACAAATTACGGATCTCGTTTATCCACCTTTGAAGTTTCACCTGTAACGCCTCCAAGTAGCGCTTCCATCACAACTCCAGGAACAACAGGCTCATCAAGCCATCTGACAGATAATTCACGCAATCTAATTCATGATCGAGATGGTGCTGTACCCCCTGAAGATCCACCTGAAGATCCCTATTTGCGACCATACTGGTTAATGCGAGCTCTGACGCTGTCCATGAAGAATCAGAAAGGAGCATACATAAATTCACGTCTGTTCATTCCGCAGGGAGTATGGACTTTGAAAAATGCGAAACTGAAAGCTATGGAGGACAAGATTGCTTGTTTTAATACGTTGGCTGTGGCAGTGAGACAGATTTTGGATATGGATTATAGAAATGTACTAGTGATTTTGCAGGAGGTTGTGGGCTTGGAAGCAACTATGGATGCTATACAACAGAATTTGTTGAAAAAGATTGAGGGGAAGATGAATGGAAGTAATGGAGCTAATGGAGAAAGAGCTATGGGGAGGAAAATGTCGCAGACGACCTTGTTTGCTGGATGGAATAAACGATTACGATCAAAGTCAACCACTTCATCTATCGGCTTGAATTCGGCTCCGATCTCTGGAAAAGATGTTGGTGTTGATGGTGCATATCCGAATGCCCTTCTCGCATTATTTGAAAGTGCCATGCTACTTGGTATTCCCTCACATCTAGTCTATCTGACGTTTTAGAACAAAGATTTGAAAGTCTCGATCCCGAAGATATGCCTATTAAATTTCAATTACGTCTCGATGCAAGTCGTCGTCGTATCGCAGAGTTCTTCGCCAACGTAGTCCTTCGTTTTGTCCTACAAGATCTATCAACTCTAATGAGTAAATACGTCAAGCGAGTGAATGAGTGGATGATGTCTTAATCACTTTATCTGGAGGTCTATCAAAATATTGGAAAATATTAGGGGAAAACTTGTGTCATGTATAGAAGCATCTTAGGATTTACGATGCGTATTTTTCGAATTAGCATTTGCATTGCACTGTCATGAGCGATTTTAATTCGAGTTTAACGTTCATATTGAATGTCTCTACAATCTTCCTAGCTGTCAATATCCTTGTGGTTGAAAATACATATGCAGTTCAAATGAGTACACCAAAATCTTGATCCTATGCTTCTCCTTCTATCCCATCTTGACTTCTGTTCTCGTCTTCTGAGTCTGTTCCATCATCACTGATAATCTCCACGCTCGGATTAATAACATTACCATATGTCACGCTTTCTTTCATCACCTCCCGAGCCTCCTTCCAATTCACTTTCATATCCTCCATAATCAACCGCACTCCAACTTCTGGTACTATAACTGATGAAATATATCCAGTGACACCCCCGCAAAAATCAACTCCATCCGATAAGTTATCTCTGCTACGAATATACGTTCCAAATTTCTTCATCATCATCTCGGAAATTAACTCTGTTCCCCTCGGTCCATAATATCCGGGCTGTGAATCCTGGAATAACTTGATTCGGATCATGGGTTGAGCTGCAGTCCTTCTTGATACTCTTTTCTTCAGGTCCACTAAAAATGGAGACTCTTCCGCGCTGTCTAGAATCTTCCTAATCGTAGGCTTCAAATCTTGGATCCGATTTCTGACTGTCTCAAAGTCGATCGACGAGGGGTAGCCCTTTTGACGGCCAGTCATCAAAGTGGAGGCGTTCTCATGTCGAAGGCAATATCCATATCTCGCTCTGAGTGAGGTCGGGGGTTTCTCATAGAATCCGTCAGGTAACTCCTTGTTGCAAAATTTACACTTTGTCAGGTCCTCAATCTCCAGCATCCGAGGCGGGGAACTTAGTTGGGAGCTTTGAGAACTCCTTAGACTTGATAAAGAGGATTTTGGTCTAGGAATAACATCGCGGAACGAAGATGTTATGATTGTGTCGGGAGAAATGAAACTTGATGGTGAATTGGCTATTCGATCTGAAATCCGTCGTCCGTCTAATTTCGGTAATGATACTTCGAGAGGTTGTTGGAAGATTGGCTTGCGCGGACTTTGTTTTTTAGGGGGTTCTTCTTCGATGTGATCTTCCGTTCGATTTCTTTTGTTGACATGATGCATGGGGTTCGATTTGCTTCGTTTTCCAAGGTAGCTTATAGATGGCTTCGCAGGCTTATCTAGCTCCCACTGCTTCAAATCGGATTTCACAAACAAGCCTCGGTTGGATCTTGATGCGGTTGCAGGAGTTAATGGAAGTCTAGGCTGTTTCTGAGGTCGTCTTGGATCCCTGTATGGTGCGTTTGGTGGGTCACCGAGATGGAGGGTAGGTGCAGAGACATTTCTGCCTGTTGTGGCCATGTCTTGTTGTACTGATCAGCCTGGCTGTAACTGTGCATAAACAAGGTTTGATTGACTCGGGTAAATTTTGTTTTGAGCCACGCGTGATGAAACGCGCGCATACGGAATACGAGGCTGACAAAAGGGTCAAATGCAATTTGAACTCGAGAGTCTTAATTCCAACTGGGGAAATCTGAATTCACATTGTACAACAGTATCAATTCAGAGAGTTCAAAGTCTTAATTAACACTTTTCAAGTATGAATTCAGAGTTCAGAAATTTTAACTCACAGTTTGCTCAACGTCAAGAAGCCAGTTACCATCAAAATGATCAACAGCGCAATCCTCAGAATTCTCGTAACATACTGCCTTCTGGTCAAGTCTCCTGTGGATTGCGGTGCAATCTCATTTTGGAATCCCTGAAGTCACCATCTGAAGTTTGAACTGATCAATTGTTTGCTCCCTTCTCTAGACTGTATTGATTGAAGGATATGCCACTTGTCAACTATTCTTTGTTCAACGGGCGCACGAGATTGCTACAACCTGTGGACTAGGCACCTCCTTTAGAAACCCAGGTACCTTCTCAAGCAACTACGGAAGGCGTTCATACGTCTCCTGAACTTCGTCGAGAACCTCCACGTATTACATCTTTCCCTGACTTGTCCTCAACGAGCACCCGTGCCACCCCTTCTACTGCAGTGTCTTCAACTCTCACGCAATCCAAATCACCCCACACTTCCCCAATCAAGGCATCTACTGCATCATCTTCAGCCATCTCACAACCTAACAGGGGGTCAGTACTCGTCGTTCCTGTCAACAAGTCAGGAGACTCGGGTCCAATTAGAAGGCGAAGGAGGACGGAAGTGGAGATTCTCAAAGACCTTTAGAAGGCGCTCCCATATTGGATTAACCTCAAGAAAAGGCCTACCTCAGATAGCGATGCTTTGGAGGATCGCAGTCATGCAGACGAATACAATGATCAACGAAATCCACCAGTTTCTAGTGCTAGGGATTCCACGGCTCCAAAGGCTGTCCCAACGTCCTTCAGATCGACTTACTTGCCAAATCACGATGGAAGACAGGTGCGGAGGTCTAAACGCATCATTCACCACACAAAATTGCTGACAGCAAGTTAAGTTAGAGTGGGATTGAGCTGGAGACCTAATTCCTGCGAGTTAGTTTGTTTGAATTTAACTCATTACGACGAGAACGTTTCTTGTACAAGACAATTCAAATACTTCGCGCAGATAGGGAGAACATGTCTTAATATATATTTAACTGTCACCACTATAACCAAAATAACCAAACATTTTGATAACATTCTCAGATCTCAGGTGTCGTTATTGAGTTGTTCTCCTACATCGTGCACTTGTTCCTCCCCCTTTGTCCTTTCGCGAGCCATATTTGCGAAGTCTGAAATATCTATAAAGATGTTGAGAACCGATCTCCTGGATCCAGTTGCCACACTTACAAATGCGCTCCTGACTTCCTTCAGAGTTTCTTTCCATAGCCTTTCCTGACGATCTGCCCAACTTTCGCCACCTTTGAGATCCCAATCACAAGCAAACAAATCTGCGTCAATGTTAGCATCATCAGGATTCACATAAGATTCGTCATCTCTTATCAGCTGCCATGACGTATTAAGGGCTGTCTGAATTGCAGTAGTCCTCTCTTGCTCCTGTTTGGGAGTTTCCAAAGCATCAGTGTAATATGCTCATAGAAAGTCAAAAGAAACTCATGGAAAATCACAGAAGATTCTAGAAAATTCCAAAAGAAAGTTACTAGAAAGCAACGGAAAGTTATAAAAAGTTACAGAAGACACTGGAAAATACTAGAATGATTTAGATTTCTAATCAAGGTTATACGATGGAAAGTTCTAGAAGAAAGGCTCAAGTATATAAAGACCTGTGAGGTCACCTAGATAGATACCCAATTCTACTCAAGTTTTATACACCTGTTTTTACACCTGAAACACCTGACTACCTGCAACCCCAACTCTGATCTGGTAAAGATATTACGACACTTTACAATCAGCGTTCTTGAGCAGTGTTCGTGGTTGCTTCCGGACTAAGATTTCCTCGATAGATCCAGCGATCCGGCAGTAGACATGGTCTGTCCATGGCTTTATGCTTCTCCATTCAATCATTGGAGTACACAGAGCGGCATAATAGTAATAGGTGGTTTTGTGGACTGCTTCAGGAAACCTCAACCTTGCGAACTTCAAGAGATTTGCAGGCGTTGCTTCGTGGGCGAAGTCATTAGCAACGGTCCCATACCAATGTGGAATTTCGGTGTAAATGGCAAGTATATGATCCTCGTAATCGAAGGTTCTCTGAGTGGTTTCCCGAAGTCGTCCCAAAACTGCGTTGTACTTCTCCAGCTGCTCATTCAATTGATGTATAATTTCCGGATTCGTATTGTGCTCCAAATCTTGGTTCAATTGTGCAATTCGTGCTTCAAGTTGCTCATATACTCTCCTTGACTTCTCTTTCGCCTTTTCCATCTTTTCCTTTATCTTCAATTCCTTTTGAAATTGAATCTTTGCTCCACCGATTAATAACTTCTTGTATTCCTTTTCATCAATCTCGTTCCTCTCGTATGCTTCCTTCAAACCCTTTTCTCCCCCTTTTATCTGTAGTCTCTTTTTGCGTTTGTGATAATGCCGAGAATTGATAAGTTGTCTCGCTTTCACAGGATCTTTGCTGGTGACCAAGAAATCTGAATGTTTCTTGAAATAGAAGTGGGTAATCAAATCGTGCTTCTACAGTTCGCTCCTCTTAGAGTGACACGCATCTCCCTCTTGCTCGAGAACTGAACGTAAATGCCTTGTCACCACTTCTTTCGTTCGTTTTGGGTTCTCTGGAAGAGCCGTGCACAGATTCATGCGTGAAGGATCTGCAAAGGGACAGACGAAAACAGTTGGCTTCAGAGAGTCATATAAGTCAAGAGCTAACTGACGACTTTCATCACGAAGTGATTTGTCTTTTGTGCGGCGTTTGCGTGGTTTAGGGTGCGCGGTTGACCTGGTGTCATTATCGTCGTCGTCGGATTGAACTCGTCGAACATGCGGCATAGTTAGCTACTACAATATGAGCAGTTTCAGATGAAGAGGAGCACATCTATGATATTGGACCTGTAAAGCAATTTCTCTTTCGACCGATGGCCTGCTCGAACGCACTGTTAGTGGAGAGATCCGGGCAACTAATCGCCAGGCACTGTCAATTCAGTCAATCCCCAGGCGAGATAAGACCCAATCACGAAGAGAGTTCAAAGAGTTCAAAGATTAAGTGCACCACAAAAGCCCTTGCGATTTATTCGGTGGCGTTAATGGATGGCTTTGATGATGTGAAGATAGGGCACCCAACGAGCGGTAGCAAATTCAGGGGTAACTCGAAAAAGTGGTGATCGCTGACCAAGGGTTATGTAACTGCGCCCCGCTTTTTAAGGCGAGAAAAGTGGGGTTCGACTTTTCACCAATATGTATTAATTCAGACTTTTCAAGTCGTAAATAAGAGGAGTAGAGTCCTAATTAAGAGAGTTCTAAAGTCGGAATTAAGAGTCCTGGCATCTGAATTAATATGTATATATGGAAGGCTATTGTCGGGTTACACCAATTGATTGATTTGCAGCAGAACAGAGACTACAAAGACAAAATGTGAAAACTGTTAACTATTCAGCCCAACTATAGGAGTTTGCAACTTTTCGAGCCTTCATAATGAACACTTAATGAACAGTTAGGCATTATTGGTCTATAAGAGTGGAGGGAGGTGAGCAAAAACAGAGTGGCTTGGTTCCCTCAAGCTGAGCGGTTCACAATTGTAGCTTCAAAGAAGGAGCACATATTCCGTCTTTTATTTTCTCCAATCGTGTTGGCCCATGATATCTCGCAAGGTTCATGTTGAGAGGAGGAGTCTAAGCATCTCCTCAGGGTTGGCTCCAACACCATAATCACTTTTAACGACACTTGTGTCATCTCACAGGTTTTTTCTTTTGATAGACCCTTCTATCATCTTACGAGTCTTTGCTTTTTTAGTTAAGTTCAGAAGGCTTGCAGCAGCCGGCTACACAAACTCAGGAGGTCACAGCCCGATCCGCTAACTTCACCAATAATGAAGTTCCATCGATTGACGATTTTCTCATTCACGCATAGAGAATGGAACGAGGTTTGAGAACAGAATACCGGCACAAGCTGTCGACAAGGTTCCTTGTAGTGGTGGCGTGAGTTGAAGGCGCTTCCTTGCAGTAGCTCTACAAGTTTTTTGATTTGACTTCTCGCGATTCCAAGAATCCTAATGGCTCAACTCCAGAGGCAGGGTTATGCAGCTATGCGATAACTCAACTCCTTGATGGCGCACCTCCATGACGGCTCACCTCCTTGACGGAACCCAGACGCAGCCTTATGTAGTTCCACGACGACTCCTTGATTGTCTGATATTAACTTCATTAACTTCAAGTACGAGTTCTTTCCCGTGATCCTAATAGTCAAAATTCAAGGCAGCCACTCTTGCAGATCCGTACCCTGCTCAATCAGATTGCAGATTGCTGCCGTCAAGCCATGTTCTAGAACATCAATGTGCGGTGACGGGATGAATTACGAAGATATAAAGTAAATCAAGGGAATGTGGTTCAGTCCCTTCATTGTCTTCGTCCACCAGAATCAGTCCCACTGTCTGGCAAACACATCAACAGATCATCAATTCCTCTCTCTCTATGGTCAGTCGTTCTCAAAACCTTAACCCTGCTAGGGGGTTCACCAACAACAACAACCATAATAACAACCGTAATACCAATCGCTTCAATCAAGTCGCAACCAACCGCAGAATTACGCCTGAGCAACAGATCATCAGGGCCTTCGGGCTTCTTGCATCCGCTGTCGTCCCACAACTCGGACAGATTGCACCTGGCACTGATCAACCAATTGTGACCACCCTTGCTAATACATTCGAGGTCTTGAACGATCGACTTTAAGATCAGCCTGATGAGGAAGATGAGCCTATGGAGGAGATGGAAATCATAGAAGTGGAGCAGGTACAGCACCCGTATGGCATTGTTTCTGATTGAGATAGAACTTTCTGGTGGCGAGAGGCACTACCAATGCTGCCAACACTTCCGATATGGTCAGTACCAATACCACTGCTCTCAATACACCCAATACTCTAAACACGACTGGTACCAATGTTGATGCAAATGAAGTCCTTCGCATCTCTACCTATGGGGCATTCGCCGAGGTAGATGAAGACACTCACGACCTTGAGATTAGAGTGCTAGACAACGTCTGTTACCTTTATTGTACTTTGCCTAATAATCTTAGAGATTGAGGGAGATTCGCCTCCCATCCAAGGCAGAATGGCCCTACAGGCGATTCTCCTCGGTTCTCTTCTCGCTCTGGATCGAAGAGTACTTCGTTGATACAGTCTTTTCCCCAAGACCAGCCCGCAAATACCTCTACGGTCTTAGTTCCCGACACGAGAAACAACCCAAGAAACTGCTCCCGATGTCGGAGCATGACCCTCCCACCGCAGATGAAATGGACACCTTGACGCCCACACAGTTCCTTAAGAAACTTTCTGAATGGGTGGATAAATCCAAAAGACCCACCAGATGTCTCGTGCTCATCGCTTATCCAAACGACGTCATGCTCCGTGCAGTAACCCCTTCACCACTCAGACCGCAAACCCGGTCGCGTGGATTTATTCATCCAGAGACATTGTAAGCATCGTTTGACTTTCAGTGGACTGATAACTGTAGTGAAGAACAGTCTCCTCAGGGGAACAGAAGGAGGACTCGTAGCTCTCGCTCTCGTTCATCTTCACTAGTGGAGGTGCTCGTGGATGACTAGTGTATTGAACTTTGCAAGTTGATAGTCGATTAAAGATACAACAACGTAAACAGTAGATAGCAAATATAACTCAATCTCAATCTCAAAACCATATTGGAATCCCTCCCTAGCTTGATGGCAGAGAAATTAAGATGCGCAGAAGGTTCTTTGCAGTTCCTCAAATTGCTCGTGAATTCCCAAAGCCGCCGGGTTCATGGACCTGCCCACTTTGTGCTGTAAATTTGCATTTGATCAACGTAGCACCCAAGAGTACTACCACTACATACCAATGCAGAAGGTGGGCCCCATAGAGCTCGTCTCATAGCATATTTATTGACAGCGTTCAGTGCAGCTTTCATCGACGTATTCAATCTACTCTTCCAATGCCTCCAGTATGCCATAGTTACAATATCCCTAACTTCCTAGAGAGGGTTCAGCATTCTGGATGAGTATGGCAATGTCATTGTTGAGTGGTGGAATCGTGGGATCCGAATTGAGGAAATCGTAGAACGATTGAGAGATGAGCATGAGCTAATAGTGAGGTAGTGTCCCATTGAAGTTTAACAATAACTTTAGTACAAGCACTGTGAAGAGGTTTCTTCGCTTTCGAGGCCTCCGTCGAAACACCCAGCACACAGACCAACCCCCAGAAGTTGTGGAACATGTCAGGCAACGATTTTGGGAATCTAAAAGCGATGAACTGATAAGCAATTATCTATTCGTACAAAGTGGGACAACATTATCGTATTTCGCACACTGCATCTCCTGTTAACCATCGATATAGGCCACGCCAAATTCGTCATCTCCGGCAACGTCTGGGCCTTCACAGACAAACACAGCTGCCACCCCCGTGGCTGGACCTACTCGTATACATCGTCAAGATGGGATATGGAAAGCTCATGGGTATCAGAAGACTAACCTATCACATTCGTAATCATTCTGAGATATGGGTAACTCGGGATGATGTCTATGCCAGTCTACAGATGGTTGATCCGGAGGGCCTAGAGGAACGCAGGGCAAGGCGGCTTCAGAGACGTATCTTCCATGCCGACGGGCCGAATCAAGTGTGGTCTCTGGACGTACATGACAAATTGAAACGATGGGGCTTTGCTATCCATGCTTGTATAGATGTGTACTCTCGCTACATTATCTGGATCAGAATTGGGGTTTCTAACAATGATGCTCGTTACATCTTATCATATTATCTCGATTCTCTTAAACGGATCAACATTGAGGTCAATGACGAAGAAACCGAAGGTACCTTAGACTGATTTCTTTTTCTTACTCGTAGTTGCTGTTATCGCCAAGAAAATCACAGCGGATCGGGGGACAGAAACAGTCGATGTATTCCGCTTTCACCATGCCTTGCATGTTCTAAGCCCAAACGGGCAGATTGACGATTGCTGGGTCTATAGAAGGTCTGTCCACAATCAAAAGATTGAAGCTTTTTGGTCTCAGTTGATAAGAGAATGGGAGGCTACGTGGCAGGAAGTATTTCGCGAATTGAAATGGAATGGGCTGTGGCAGCAGTTTAACCCTCTCGACGAGAGCCTTCTGCTATTTGTCTACATGCCGATTTTGCGTCAAGAGATACAACAATTTCGCAGGGAGTATAACATCTTCCCAATGTGGTACAATGCAGTCTCTCGACTACCTTGGGGACCTCCTGAAGATAACTATACTTTGTCTGAAATGGACTTTGGGGTAACCGTTGGGTCGGAGCATATTGACGCTATTTGGCAGACATACCTTGATGGATTTGATGCAAAGATATACGTCACGGAGGAGGAGAGAGAGGTATTCAATCAGTTGCTGTTGCAGAGCCTGTGGGGTCCTGAAATCACTCCGTTGAACGCTCGTAATCAGTACTGTTATCTGCGGGATGAACTGGCATGAGCTGGTGATGCTCATGAACTTGATCAGTTAGTAGTACGTAAATAAATGAAATCGTTGAAGAACTGGTCAGATGACCAAGTTCCGAAGTCACTCTGTACCTCCTTATACGAGAAATATCCAACAAACTCGAACTAATCCTCTTAATTAGGCTTTCTATTGTCTGAAATCAGACTTCTATTATCTGAATTCAGAGAATGAGAGTGTGAATTCAGATAATAGAACTCCTAATTCATACCTACATTCATATGGAGCCACTGGACCACACAGATGCCAAACAAACCCTCTTAATTAGGATATCTATTGTCTTAAATCTGAGTTCTATTGTCTGAATTCACATTCTTGTTATCTGAATTCAAATAATAGGACTCTGAATTCATAACTCTGTTCATCCAAACCTAGCAGTCCGCACACATACGGAACAAACCCTCTTAATTACAAGTCCTATTCTCTTAAATCAGAGTTCTGTTGTCTGAAATAAGAGTTCTGTTGTCTGAACTAATATTCTGGGTAACCCTAACCTCAGCCTCTCCATCGGATGCATCATCATCAAACCTTTCAGCCCGCTTTAGTGTAACAGTCATTTGTGTCATGTTTATTGTGACTTTTCTATCCCCATCTATTTAAAAATGGCTTCAAATCCTAATCCAGGGAATGGAATTGGGAAGGAAAGAGAGGAGACTAGAGGCGGAAAGGAACCATCCGCCATTCTCCCGTTGGGCTCACGGTGAGTGACGATCTACGTTCATCACCCCACGGTTGTTCTGTTGTTCTGTCACCAAAGATCTTCCCCATCCGTTACATAAGGGGATGCTTCAGTATCAGTACTGGTTTTGGCGATATCTCACTGCAGCTGAAGTCTCTAGCCTCAGTCCATGATGCTCGGCAAAGATTTCTCAACTTGAGGATCAAGGATACAAACATGCTCTGAAATCTGTCAGGTGCCTTGAATTCTCCAAAGACAAAGCTACAATATCTACAATATATCATGGTACAGGTTCTTTTCCAACTTTTCACGGACTGATCTGGTGATTACAGGTTCTCGCAATTGGCTACGCATCTACTATGATCCTCCGGTGACAAATCCTGCTTGATAATGCCCTTCTTAGCAATACCGTGCTTTGTTGTGCTATCTGGATCTCTTATGGTGTGGTTTAGTCATCACAGACTAGTTCAAAGCATGGTTTTCTATGTCAGGAGCCTTCGACATACTAGGAATCGTGCATGAGCGGCTAGAAGGTGAATTACGTCGATTTTCGCTTACTTACATCTACTACTTCACTTACTACTTCACCATCACCATCTTCATTTCCAAGCCAAATCGTCGAACGCCGAGCCAAATGGTCAATTTTACCCTTCGCGTACGCTTTATCCTATTCACGCGAGTCCTTTTCCACCGCGAGTTCACTATACGCGTCCCTGGTGTCCCTGCATTCGTTGCTGACAACCTGCGCCTGGAATTCGACCTCTTTTTCCTCACAAACGTGCAGCTCAGGCTGGTTTAAAGGCTCTACGCATGACGTACGTATACATACAGATATACAGTCAACTGACCAAGCAGTAGGAATGTTGCAGAAATGTGGTAGTTTATCAAGTAAACAGTAATTGTATCTATATCCCAAAAACCGATGTGCTTCACCATCTTCATCTTAATTCCAACTTCTGGCGTCTTAATTCACATTGCAGAACTCTGAATTCATACTGTTGTACACCGTGAATTCAGAGGTTTCAAAGTTGGAATTAAGACTCTCGAGTTCAAATTGCATTTGACCCTTTTGTCAGCCTCGTATTCCATACGCGCACGTTCCCCCACACACGTCAAGGCTTGACTACATAATCTGGTCAGGTGATCTGCGAGCTGACCTTGAGATCAGACCGACTTGCAGGCTGTTGGCAGCTAATTACGTAGCGTCTAGATACGACAAGTACGATACATCCGACTCGATATCCCACAAATTAGAATAATACCCCATAGCCTTAACGCCTTGCAGCCCCTGAATCCCCATTTTAGGTCCTACAACGATCCAATCCGGTTGTCCAGCCCCTGTCCTGTACGGAAATAATCTGGCTGCCCTTTCTACCCCCTCCAAGTCTGTTCCACATATACAAAGTAATAGCCCCTCCCTGGGCAATGGATGAAGATAGATTGCTCCAACCCCGTTTCCCTTGTATTTAATCTGAAAATCAACGTCTTTAACCAAGATCCCTCCGCTTCCTGCTCGTATGGGGAATTCACGATTTTTGACCGTATATGCTCTCAGTGCATCCGCCAAAAAGACATTATCGTCTTCCATTCCAAGACAAATAACATTTCCAGAAAGGCGTGTTGCGGTCGCTTCATAATCGTATAAAATCTCGACGTCAGCACCGAAGTAGATGAATAGATTCTGGGCGATAGTCGAAGCGATGCGGTCCAAAGGAAGTTCGGCAGCTCTTCCTCCTGTTCCTACGACAATAGTGAGGGGTCCAACAGTATCCATGATGGCAGCCAAAGGACCTAATTGTCGACCGTGCCGTTCGTCCGCCTTCCAATCGGGTGAATCTGATGTCTCAACCTACTGTCAAACAAGAACCAAAAGATCTGTACCTTCCAATTCCCGTCTTCGTGGATCAGGAAAGACACAGATTCAGTCTCTTGCTTCGGCAAGGCAACACCATTAATATATATCTGGTGTAGAATGGGTAAATTATGTATAGTCATCCTTCGAATATTCCAACTCTTGATTCGTAGAATAACATCAAAGTCATCATTGATTTCCCTTTCGATCTCCACTCTTCCAGGACTTGTTTCGTTAAAGTAAACAGAAATGGATATTACCTCTGCCATGTTAGTAGCTGTTCCACTGTGACGTCTTCTCTTCTACCCATCTCACGAGGATTCGAAATGACAAACTTGACGTTTTGAAATTGGGAAGATGGAGCGTGAGATGTAACGTCGCGAAGGAAGTCTTTTGTCTCTCCATGTGTCATTACACCATCAAACCAATGTCCTTCGCCGGGGACTTCGTCGAGTCTACCATTAGATCGCTCTCTCTCGTACAGTACTTAATACTACCGCCATGAGCCTTTACACTTTCTGCTAATCTCCTTGAGTGCCATACAGGGACATTATCTTTCGTTAGTCATAGAAGTCGAAGTTCAAACCATCATCAGATCCATGCTTCACATGAATTCGAAAAGGAACCGCATTCTCCGCAAGTAAAGCATGATCATAACTTCTCAACGCAATATCCCTAATCAAAGCCTTCTTCCCCTCAAGCGGCTGCCAAAATGAATACGGCACATACATCGGAATCGAAGAATACCCTGAAATGGGATTTCCAGCAAGTAAACTCGTATCACTCCAATGTGTCAAAGCATACCAAGTCCCCTGTCCACCATTTGAATGTCCCGCAACAATCACCCTATCCCAGAATTGAAGAGCATCTGCAGAAGGAAGACAGTCTGCAACACGTTTAGTCCATTCTTGAACTCCTTTTATAGCACTTTGGGCATCTCGAGAACTCCATGCTCCATGCCAATCGTCACCCCAGGAGGTTACACCACTTGGCTGTACTACGAAAATATTTTGATTGTCTAGATCTCGATAAGCATCATGTGCCCAGAAGGGCGAGTTATTTTCGACGCCGGCGCCATGGAGAGCAACAAGTATGTAATATGGCTGGTAGGATGATAGTGATTTTGGGGGTTTGATGATTGCGGAACTTACGAGCCCTTTTGGGTCTGAATGCGTGTGTGTGAATTGGTGAGGTGTTGAGAGGTCGTGGATTACACGGAGTTGATGTGAGAAGGACTTTGTTTGTTCTGCAGAAACGTTGTCATGTTTGAATTTGATCTCGACAGCCAGGAGGTAGGGACGTATTATCTTTCCCAATTTGAACCTTATTGGACGCTGTTGGCCAGGCGCAAGTCGGATATAGTCTGCTTCGCTTTCAATCTGAGATTCAGCCTAACATTAGAAGAATTGAACTGGATTGCAAACTCCATCGACTCGAAGACTTGTAATTATCACTCTTTCTGGTCCCTCATTTCGTAGAGCAAAACTTCCCCAGTCTCCAGCCAAACAAGACTTTGATATCCCCTCGTGTCCAGTGACTTCAATCGCACTAGGCACATTCCATCCGCCATGAGACTCATACTCCGCAATAACCAATTCATCCTCAACCTTCCTGACAGCTACCTGAACATCCACCTTAGGCGGAACCTGCCCTCCAAAAGCACGAATGTCATTCACCACCCTAATTTCCAGAACATGTTCTCCCTCCTCAAGATCCAGAAATATTCCTCCTCGACTAAACTGGAGTACATCCGTATCATATAAATTACCAGCATCGTAATAAACCCCATCTACATAGAATTCAACGGCATTCCCAATCCATATTCCATATCTTCCTTTCTCACGAAATATAATTGTTCCACGAATCCACGCTTGGAATTGTAATGAAGCCCATCCAAATGTCTTTTGCAAACTTTTCCAATCAATGCCAAGAAAGGTGACTCCTATCCTACGACTGACAAAGTCCTTGTCATTGACAATTGCGGAGGCATTTAGCGTGCTAAAGTGTACGGAACCGTTGAGAGTGCTGGTGAACGAGCGAGAGGGATCAAAGGAGATGTTATGGAATCCAGAGAAGGCTTCAAGTGGGTCTGCGCCCCACTGTTGTTCCCTTGTTCCTGACTGGAAGGGACCTAGAACTTCCCATTGACTTCCGATGACAATAGGTCCGGAGTCCATTTGCAGAAAAGGTGTTTGTTGCGCTTTCGCCAGAATTGAGAGGAACAGTGCAAGGAACTGGATAAGTACATGTAGTATCATCACCGGAAGATGAATCCACGGAAAGATTGTGCTTGCAGAGGCTGTCTAGAATGCTGCATTCATGAAGCCAGCGTTCCTTGTGATCGTCAAGCCGCAATGACTGCGGCAGATCAATCGACGGCCTAGTAAAAGGTAAAAATTGCTTGGTTTCAGCTATTCTGCTGCAGAACACAATGAGTGGCATTTGGAAGTCAGCTTGCAATCCACTAAATAGAAAGAAAGTAATACATTCAAAGACTGTAAACTTGCTGTAGGATAGTATCTACAGGTACCTGAAATGCTCCTCCATTGAAGATTTTCGGCTTATCGGCAATTTCTCAAATTTGCAAGGCGGAGGGTTCCGACAGCCAACATCAGTACCGTTACTAATACAGTATTCTCCCTGCCCCGCAGCCGTCGGGCGTTTCTCCGACAATTTAAATTCAATCACCCCTTTTCCTTATAAGACGTCGCAATCTCCCATTCCGAAAGCTTATCTCCGATTGACTCATCGTTTCATCGTCACCTTGTCAAAATGTCCAAAGAAAGTGCCATGAAATATGTCCGTTTGGGAAATAGCGGATTGAAGGTTTCTAGTGTGAGTACGGATCCTATTCTCAAATTGAGTTTGGACGGTGAGTAATGGTAGTTCTTGGATGTATGTCGTATGGAAGTGATACATGGGCGAAATGGGTTTTGAATGAAGACAAGGCATTGCCTTTGTTGAAAGCTGCTTGGGATGCTGGAATCCAGACTTGGGATACAGCTAATATGTATTCCAATGTACGTTCCCTTGTCTGGATATACTAATGTTCAGGGACTTTCCGAGGTGTTGATTAAGAAGGCAATTGAGAAGTATAAGATTCCTCGAGAGAAGTTGGTTATTCTCACGAAATGTTATGCGTTGATTCATGATGATCCGCATGGAGGAAGAACGGAACCTGGTTGGGGTGAAACCAGGGACTATGTCAACAAACACGGCTTGAGTCGAAAACATATTTTTGAGGCTGTTGAAGCTAGTCTTGAACGTCTTGGGACGGATTATATTGATTTGCTTCAGATTCATCGTTATGATTACGAGACTCCTCGAGAGGAAACGATGAAGGCTCTTCATGGTATCACTTCTCAGATGAAATGTTGACAAATAGATCTCGTTGTCAGTGGAAAGGTACGTTATATCGGTGCTTCTTCGATGTATGCCTACCAATTCTTGGCGATGCAGCATATTGCTGAGAAGAATGGCTGGACGAAATTCATCTCCATGCAAAACTATTACAATTTGATTTACCGTGAAGAAGAGAGGGAAATGCTCCCTGCTTGCAAAGAATCTGGAGTCGGAGTTATCCCATGGTCTCCTATTGCTAGAGGAGTTCTTGCAAAACCACTTGGTGAATCCTCCTTGCGTTCAGAAACAGATGGCTTCCTCCGAGCGCTTTTTGCCAGCAAGTTGCGAGAATCTGAATCTGAGATTATCAATCGTGTTGAAGCTCTTGCGAAAAAGAAGGGAGTTTCTATGGCTCAGATAGCCACTGCTTGGTGCCTCGCTAAAGATTGTAAGGTCAAGTTACAACTGTGCTAATGTGTTAGGGGTGACTGCCCCTATTGTGGGACTTAATTCGGAAGAAAGGATTAAGGAGGTGGTTGAAGCTGTCAATTTGGAATTGACCGAGGCGGAAATCAAGGAACTTGAAGAACCTTATGTCCCACGACCTATCGCCGGCCACTCTTAATGAACCAAGGTTTAGCAATTGCGGTCAGATGGATATAATTAGCTGAGCTAGACAAATAGCCCTGACACTGCATAACTAGTAGTAGTATCACGTTTCTTTTTCTTGAAACATCCCATCTCAATACAGACATGAGATATTTTCTTCAACCTTATTTCGGACCCCACGCTTGTGAAAATGTGTGAATTTCATCCCACCTCGCGTATTCGGTGAGTTTGAATCTCATATCCCTGCATACGACGATCATCCGTCTGGTTCCGGGTGTTTGGTGATTGGCTCATGAATTACATCATCGTGCTGAGTCACTGGAGAAGTGTGGGTAAATTAAAAGCAGCAAGGAAGTCAAACTGGCAATACGTAGCAATACGTAGTTTATTTATTGCCGCTGATTGACTGGTCAATAATTTGAAACGATCCCCCACTAAACCACCCATTAGACTACAATTAGCTGCCAGCCGTGGCCCGCCCACCTTGCTTGACTTTTGCACACTCTTATCCCTTTGCCCCCGTGCGTGCGATTCCTCCGCCCAAAAAAATTTCGCTGTGAAAATCTCAGCCCGGTTTTCCCCAATTGACAAGCAACACCCCCTTCTCCAGCATATATACAATGGAGACAATGCCTTTACATACCGAGTCACCACCGCTAGTCGATGTCTCTCCTGAATCTCTCGAGGCATTGGCATGTCTTGTTTCAGTGCTAAGTGCCGATGTCATTTTGTGCGCGCGTCACGTAGCGTACTTGCATTCCCTCGTTGTGCGGGGAATGGT
>Ga0335073_10005223_pt1 | contig 18216 bp, 15 predicted proteins | sample Lox_Sample_22_FD_207093 | JGI IMG/M metagenome (GOLD analysis project Ga0335073, IMG submission 207093) | Soil microbial communities from Loxahatchee National Wildlife Refuge, Florida, United States - Lox_Sample_2.2 | ecosystem: Environmental > Terrestrial > Soil > Wetlands | place: USA... | reverse complement strand
CACGAGATCACACACGTCTCGAACGGCGACATGGTGACGCTGGCGCTTCTGCAGGGCGTGCTCAACACCTTCGTGATCTTCGTTGCGCGCATCATCGGCGGCCTGGTCGACCGCGCGCTGTTTCGCAACGATCGCGAGGAGTCCGGCATCGGATTTTTCCTGACCACCCTGGTGGCGCAGGTCGTGCTCGGGATCCTCGCCAGCCTCATCGTCGCCTGGTACTCGCGGCAACGCGAATTCCGCGCCGACCGCGGGGGCGCCGACCTCGCCGGAGTCGGCGGGATGATCAGCGCGCTCCAGGCGCTCAAGAGCAGCCACGGCGAGCCGATGCCCCAGCAACTGCAGGCGTTCGGCATCAATACGGGGGGAAGCGGATTCATGCGCCTGTTCATGAGCCATCCACCGCTCGATGAGCGCATTGCCAGGCTCGAGGCGCAGCTTGTGAGACCCTGAGGGTCGACGCTCGTTTATGATGGCGGGCATGCCGTGCCTCCCATCGTGCTTCCCGCAGCCGTCGAGCGATGCCGAGAGCGCCTAGCCAGGAGACCCTGGCGGAGCTCAAGGCGGCCGTGGGCGAGGCCGGCTGGCTCGACACCTCCGCCGACCTCTGCGCCTACACCGTGGATTTTCGCCGCCTGTATCGCGGCGCGACGCCGCTCGTGCTGATGCCGCGCGAGACCGCACAGGTCGCGCACATCCTGTCGATTTGTAGCCGCGATGAAATTGCCGTCGTGCCGCAGGGCGGCAATACCAGCTATTGCGGGGGCGCAACGCCCGATGAGTCGGGCACGCAGGTGGTGATCTCGATGCGGCGGCTCAATCGGGTGCGCCGCGTCGACCCCGGCGATTACTCGATGGTGGCGGAGGCCGGTTGTACGCTGGCCGAGGTGCACGCCGCCGCGCACTCGGCGGAGCGCCTGTTTCCCTTGAGCATCGGGTCGCAAGGAACGGCGCAGATCGGCGGCAACCTGTCGACCAATGCCGGAGGCACTGCGGTGCTGCGCTATGGAATGATGCGCGATCTGGTGCTGGGGCTCGAGGTGGTGCTCGCCGACGGCCGGGTGCTGCAAGGCCTCAAGAGCCTGCGCAAGGACAACACGGGGTACGACGTGAAGTCCTGGTTCATCGGCGCCGAGGGAACGCTCGGAGTGATCACGGCCGCGTGCCTCAAGCTCTTTCCGCGGCCCGCCGATACCGCCACCGCCCTGATCGGGCTCGACACGCCCCGTCGCGCTCTCGATCTCCTCAGCCATCTGCGCGCTGCCGCGGGCGATGAGCTCACCGCCTTCGAGCTCATGCCGAGAATCGCAGTCGAGCTCACCGTGCGGCACATCCCGGGCGTCGCCAATCCCCTCGATCAGGGCGCGCCCTGGTACGCGCTGGTCGAGCTGAGCGCGCCCAATCCGGGCGCGCGCGTGAGCGGCGTTCTCACCGACGCCTTGCAGGAAGCGGCCGAGCGCTCCTTGCTCATGGACGCCTCGATCGCGACCTCTCTCTCGCAAGCGGCCGCCATGTGGAAGCTGCGCGAGTCGGTCCCGGAGGCTCAGCGGCATCACGGCGGCAGCCTCAAGCACGACGTGTCGGTGCCGATCTCGAGGATCCCGGAGCTGATCGAGCGCGGTTCCGAGCTGGTGCACCGGCTGGTGCCCGAGGGCGATGTGGTGAGCTACGGGCACCTGGGCGATGGCAACTTGCACTTCAACGTGAGCCAGCGCCCGGGCACCTCGACGCCCGCATTCCTCGCGCGCGCCGCGCCGCTCGAGACCGAAGTCTTCGACCTGGTCGAGAGCCTTGGCGGCAGCATCAGCGCCGAGCATGGCATCGGGCGGCTCAAGGCGGGCGAGCTGGCCGCGCGTGCCGATCCCGTCGAGCTCTCGGCGATGCACGCCCTCAAGGCGGCGCTCGACCCGAAGGGGATCCTCAACCCCGGCAAAGTTCTGAGGTAGGGCGGCGAGCGGATCCCGATGCGTACGCTCAGGCTCCCGGTGCGCACCGCGCGGCTCAATCTGCGCGACTTCGTGCAGGGCGACTTCGACGCCATTCACGCTTACTCCTCCGATCCGCGCGTGACCCGCTACCTGTTCTTCGGCCCACGCGACCAGGACAGCACCGCCGAGTATCTGGAGGGACTGCTCGCCTCGCAGCTCGAAAAGCCGCGCACCCGCTTCGAGCTGGCGGTCGAGGAGATCGAATCCGGCCGGCTCATCGGCGCCTGCGACTTGTCGCTGATCGAGCGCGACGTGGTCGACCTCGGATACATGCTCGGCACCCCCGACTGGGGCAAGGGCTACGCGACCGAGATCGCACTCGCGCTCATCGACGGGGCCTTCCACGATCTGCGCGCCGAGCGGGTGATCTCGACGGTGGATGTCAACAACAAGGCCTCGATTCGCGTCCTGGAGAAGATCGGCATGCGCTGGGAAGCGGTGTTTCGCAAGCACCGGCGCGCCAAGAACCGCTGGTGGGACTGTCACCTGTACGTCTTGCCGCGCGCGGTCTGGGAAGCTTCGCGCTGAACCTGCGCGCGGCGCTCGCCCTTGCGCGGCGCTCACCCTTGCGCTCGCCGATCTAATCGTCGGGGTCGGATCGCTCCTGCTCACGAGCGCGCTTCGCCGCGCGCTCGAGCACGTCCGCGCTCGGCATACCGGAGTTGCGACTCGAGAGCAGCGTGAACAGCAGGCCGACGATGATCACGATCACGGCGCCCACGATCCAAAAAGCTTTCATTGCGCCCACCTCGCGCGGCTCACGGCGCGGACTCGCCGGGGCGCTGCCCGATGCGAATCAAGCCTTCCTGGGAGCTGCTCGCGACCAACCGTCCGTCGCGCGAGAAGATGCTGCCGCGGGCGAAGCCGCGGGCGCCGGAAGCGCTCGGGCTGTCGGTCGAATAGAGCAGCCAGTCGTCCACGCGCACGCGATGGTGGAACCACATGGCGTGATCGATGCTCGCGATCGTGAAGGGGACTCCCGGCGGCGGGGCGCCATGCGCGATCATCGCGGTATCGAGCAGATTGAAATCGGACACGTAGGCGAGCAGGCAGCGATGCAGCGCCTCGTCGTCGGGCAGCCGGTCGACCGCGCGGAACCAGATGTTTCGCTGCGGCGATGCGCGCGGCACCGGCTCGGAGGAAGGCTCCGCGGCGAGCTTGAGCGCGCGCACGATGAGGGGCGGCTGCACCGGGCGGAACTCGAACGGGCGCTTTTGCTCGAGCACCCGGCGCATGCTGGCCGGCAGCTGCGGCAGCACCTCCTCTAGGTAGGTCTGAAGGTCGGGCAGCGCCTCGGGGCCCGGCACCTCGGGCATGTCGAGCTGATGCTCGAGTCCTTTCTCCGGCGCCTGGAAAGAGGCGGACAGGTTGAAGATCTGCGCACCGTGCTGAATCGCCACCACGCGACGCGTAGAGAAGTGATTGCCGTCACGCGCCCGGTCGACCTCGTAGACGATGGGCGAATTGAAATCGCCTCGCCGCAGGAAATAGGCATGCAGGGAGTGCACGGCGCGGCCCTCCACCGTGGCGCTCGCGGCGACCAGCGCCTGCCCGAGCACCTGTCCGCCGAATACCTGCGGACTGCCGATATCGCGGCTCTCGCCGCGGAACAGATCGAGCTCGAGCCGCTCGAGCGTCATGACCTTGACGAGGTCCTCGAGCAGCCGGTTCATGGCCTCAGTGCGATCCGTGCCCGGGAGCGTCGGGAGCCACACCGAGCCGCTTCTGCATGATCGGGCTCGTGGTCGTGTACTGCAGGAATTGTCGCTTCTGCGGATAGAGATGGTGCTGGATCCCGAACGCGGCCAGGGCCGCCTCGTGAAAGCCGCTCAAGATCAGCTTCTTCTTGCCCGGGTAGGTGTTGATGTCGCCGATCGCAAAGATGCCCGGCACGCTGGTCTGGAAGTTCTCGGTGTTGACCTTGAGCGCTTTCTTCTCCATCTCGAGTCCCCACTCCGCCACCGGCCCGAGCTTGGGATGCAGGCCGTAAAAGGCGAGCACATGGTCGGCCGGCACCTGCAGGGTCGTCTGCCCATCGTTGGACTTGAGCACGAGGCCCGCGAGGCGCTGATTGTCCGTATGCAGCGCCATCACCTGGCCCTCGACGTATTGCATCCTGCCCGCCGCGACCAGCTCGCGCATGCGCGCGACGGTGGCGGGCGCGGCGCGAAATTCGGCGCGCCGGTGCACCAACGTCAAGGAGCGTGCCTTCTCGCAGAGCGCGACCGTCCAGTCGAGCGCCGAGTCGCCTCCGCCGCAAATGACGAGGTCCTTGCCATGATAGTCCGCCGCCGACTTCACCCGATAGTGCACGCTCTTGCCCTCGAATTCCTCGACGCCGGGCAATGCCAGGCGCCGCGGCTGGAAGGAACCCACGCCCGCCGCGATCACGACGGTTCCGGCCGTGAGCTCGGTCCCGAGCGAGGTCGCCACGTGGAACTTGCCGTCGGGGAGCGGGGTCAGCTCGGTGACTTCTTGACCGAGGTAGAACTTGGCGTTGAACGGCTTGACCTGCTCGAGCAGCCGATCGATGAGCTCCTGAGCGCCGCAGATCGGCAGCGCCGGGATATCGTAGATCGGCTTGTCGGGGTAGAGCTCGGTGCACTGGCCGCCCACCTGGGCCAGGGAATCGATGATCGCCGACCCGATGCCCAGAAGTCCGAGCTCGAAGATCTGAAAGATACCCACCGGTCCTGCGCCGACGATCACGGACTCGACGTAGTTGGAGGGGAGATTGGGTTCCGTTGCTTCCGGCATGTTGCGGCGATACCTCGGCCTGTGAGTGGCGGCAGATTGTAGCCGAACGAGCCGCGTCTGCGGCGCGGACGGCCCGCGCGCGGGCAATTGCACAGCTCGCTCGATTTCCGCCACTCTCGGCGCCATGGCAACGCTAGTGTGGTTTCGCCGTGATCTGCGGCTCGCGGACAATCCGGCGCTCGCCGCCGCGGCCGCGGCGGACGCACCGGTGGTTCCCGTCTACATCCACGCCCCCGATGAGGAGGCCGAATGGCAGCCGGGCGCGGCCTCGCGCTGGTGGCTGCATCAGAGTCTCGAGCGCTTGCGCGCGAAATTGCGCGCTTGCGGCTCGCAGCTGTCGATTCGAGCAAGCGCCCACGCGCTCGCGGCGCTGCGCGCTCTGATCCGAGAATCGGGCGCCACGCGCGTGGTCTGGAACCGCTGTTACGAGCCGGCGGCCGTGACCCGCGACCGTGCCGTCAAGCAGGCGCTGCGCGAGGATGGGATCGAAGTCGCGAGCTACGGCGGCGCGCTGCTGCATGAGCCCTGGGCGGTGCGCACGCGCGGCGGCGACCCGTTTCAGGTATTCACGCCCTACTGGCGGCAGTGCCAGTCGCTCGAGGATCCGAGCGAGCCGCTCCCCGCCCCGCGGGCCTTGCGCGCACCCGCGGCCTGGCCGCCGTCGCAAACACTCGCGAGCCTCGAGCTCTTGCCGAAGCTGCGCTGGAGCGAAGGGATCGCCGCCGCCTTTACTCCGGGGAGCGATGCAGCGCATGCGAAACTCGAGCATTTCCTCGCCGAAGCGTTCGATGAGTACGGCAGCCGGCGCGATCAACCCGGGACCGATGGCACCTCGCGGCTTTCGCCGCATCTGCATTTCGGCGAGATCGGACCGCGCGAGATCTGGCACGCGACCCGCCGCTTCGCCGAGCATCGCGGCCGGCACTCCTGGCGCGATTCGCAATTCATCACCGAGCTTGGCTGGCGAGAGTTCGCGCACCATCTCCTCTATCATTTCCCGAACACGCCCTCGCAGCCGCTGCGCGCGAGCTTCGCGCAGTTTCCCTGGCGCGCCGATCCGCGGGCGCTCGAGGCCTGGTCGCGCGGCATGACGGGCTACCCGATCGTCGATGCCGGGATGCGCGAGCTGTGGCACACCGGCTGGATGCACAACCGCGTGCGCATGATCGCGGCCTCCTTCCTGGTGAAGGACCTATTGCTGTCCTGGAGCCTCGGTGCGCGCTGGTTCTGGGACACCCTGGTCGATGCGGATCTCGCCGCCAACACCCTCGGCTGGCAGTGGGTCGCCGGCTGCGGGGCCGACGCGGCGCCGTTCTTTCGGATCTTCAATCCGGTGTCGCAGGGACAGCGGTTCGACCCCGACGGGCGCTACATCCGCCGCTGGGTACCCGAGCTCGGGGGTTTGCCCAACCGCTGGATTCACGAACCCGGGGCGGCACCCCCGAGCGTCCTGGATGAGGCCGGGATCACCCTCGGCAAGAGCTACCCCTCTCCCATCGTCGATCACGCAGTGGCGCGCCGAGCTGCGCTCGAGGCGTTCAAGCGCATAGGACCGCGCCGATAGCTCAAAGGGCCCGCCCCCGACCGTTCAGGTAAAAGATTACCTGGAAGTAGGTATATAGGATGCCTATAATCTGTATTATTTACAAAACTTGACGAATCCCAGGAGTCGTATGCAGGCGAAGGTCAATGCCCTATCCCGAGCTGGCGATGCACCTTCGCGGCTGGCTTCCCCGGCGGGCGATTCGGAATCCCGGGAGAGCACCCGCCCGATCCGCGCGCTTTCTCGCGGACTCAAGATGCTCGCGGAGCTCAACCGTCAAAAGAGCGCGCCGATCCACACGCTCGCGAACGCACTGCGCCTGCCGCGCACCACCACCTTTCGAATCCTGGAGACGCTGCGGCTCGCGGGTTACGTGGAGCGCGATCCGCACAATGACTGCTATCGACCCACGGTCCAGGTACGCGCCCTCTCCGACGGCTTCGATGACGTCGCCATGCTCGCCTCGATCGGCAAACCGCATCTCGCGGCGCTCGGGACACAGCTCGTATGGCCGGTGGAGCTCGCCGCGCCCGCCGGCGCGACCATGGTGGTCCGGGAGATGAGCCACAGTCCGCTCGCCGTCGAGGAGCGCCGCACGGGCCTGCAGATGGGCCTGCTCAACTCGGCGGCGGGGCGAGCCTACCTGGCCTTCACGAGCGCGCCCCGGCGCGATGCGCTCATCGAGCGGCTGAGCCATTCGATCCTGCCCGAGGATCGCCTGGCGCGCGATCGCGCGGAGCTCGAGCGATTGATCGGCCAGACTCGCGCGCAGGGATTCGGCATGGCGCAGCGCGCCCGTCGCGTCTCGGAAGAGACCAGCCTCGCCATTCCCTTGCGGGCGGCGGACGAGGTGGTGGCGGCGCTCGCCATCCGCTTTGCCTCGACGGCTCTGCCCTTGCGTGCTGCTCAAGAGCAGTTTTTGCCGAAGATGCGCGAAGTAGCCGAGAGGATCGAGGCCGAATTCCTCAAAGTCCGCTGAGGACACTCACTTGGTCAGGACCTTGCTGACGCCACCCGAGATGAGGGAAGTGACGTCGAGCAGGGCGCCCGCCATGCCGAGGCCGCCCGGGGCGGCCAGATAGCGCGGCCTCCACACCGGCAGAAATTTCTCCTTGAATCGGCGCAGCCCTTCGAAGGGATAGAACGTCTCGCCGTAGCGTTGCACCATCCTGCCGAGTTTGTGCCACGCGGGCGCGAGCGCGTGCTCCTCGAGACCCGAGAGCGGTGCCATCCCCAGGCTGAACCATTGGTAGCCGAGCGACTTGCCCCACAGCATGCATTCGACCAGCAGAAAGTCGATCACGCCCTTGGGCGCCGCCGCGTTGTAGCGCATGAGATCGGCGGACATCTCGGTATCGGCGCCCGCGCGCCAGATATTAGCGAACGCGACGATGGCACCCTGCCGGCGCACCACCGCGATGTCGAAATTGGACAGATAGCGCTCGTCGAAATAGCCGAGCGAGAAGCGCTTCTCGGCCGTATTCCGGGCACCCAGCCAGGCGTTCGAGACCGCGCGCAGCTCCGGCATGAGAGGACCCGTCTGCGCGCGCGGAATCACCTCGAACTGCGCGCCGTCCTTCTGCGCACGCCGGTGCGGATGGCGCAGGTCGGCACGGGCGGCGCCCTCCAGGGAGAAGGTGTCGAGCGGCACACGCGCCTCTTCGCCGAGCTTGCTGAGCGTCAAGCCGAGATCGATGTAGAGCGGCAGGTTGTCCGGCTTGATCTGATAGAAGACCGGATCGACCGCCATGCCGTCGCAGTTCTCGACGAAGGTCCACACCAGGGGCTCGTACAAAGAGCTGGGACCCACCGGATCGCCCATCGATACCCAGCTCGAGCCGGATGCCTGGTACATGATGAAAGCGGTGCGCTCGGAATTGAACAGGAGATTCTTGTCGCCGAGCAATGCCAGGTTCGCCGCCGCATCGTGGGCGCCCTCGATGAGCGCCGCGGCACGCTCGAGGTCGCCTTGACTCGGCGGCAGCATGGGCGGCTTCGAGGGGCGCAGCAATCGATACAGCCCGTAGGCGGCCGCGACCATGGTGGCGAGCAGCATGGCGCGCAGGCTGCGCGGCGCCGGCGCCTCGAAGGCGAACTGCCACCAGAGCTGGTTGCTGTAGGGCACGTGACGATAGGCGAAGAACACCAGCCACACCGAGGCGCCGAGGACCCCGAGCACCGCAGCCACCCAGGACACCGAGAAGCGCTGCTCGATCAGCGAGGCGCGCCGGCGAAATCGCTCGCGCGCCGACACCAGGACCACCGCCACCGCGCCCAAGATGATCGCCTCCTCGTAATCGAAGCCCTTGAGAAGCGAGAGCAGGATCCCCGCGCACAGCAGCCACATGGTGAGATACCAGGCCGCATCGAGCCGGCGATACAGGCCGTGCGCCAGCACCAGAAGCCCGACGCCGACCGCGCTCCCCAGAAGGTGAGAGAGCTCGAGGATCGGCAGCGGCACGAAGTGATGCAGCAGCAACAACCGATTTCCCATGCTGGGCGCCGCCCCGGACAGGAGCAGCACCGCACCCGCCCCGAACACCGCGATTGCGCTCGCCTGCGGCGTGACCGCGCTGAGCCAGGTACGCCCGAGCTGGGCGACTCGCACCATCGGGCCGCGGTGCGCCCACAGCTCGTGCGCTCCGAGCAAGAGCAGCGCCACGGCGAAGGGAATCAGGTAATAAATGATCCGATAGGCGAGCAGAGCGCCGAGCAGCGCATCGGCCGGCACCGTGCGAAACAGCAGCAGCAGCACCGATTCGAACACGCCGACCCCGCCCGGTACGTTGCTGATGATGCCGGCGGCGATGGCGATGATGAACATGGCCGCGAACGCGGCGAAGCCGATCGAGGCCTGGGACGGGAGCAGCGCGTAGAGAACGCCGGCGGCACACAGAAGATCGCCGCTCGCGACGGCGATCTGCGCAAAAGCGATGTGCGGCGTCGGGACGGGGATCACGATCTTGCGCCAGCGCAAGAACTCATGCCGGCTGCAGGCGAGCCACAGATAACCGACCACCACCGCGAGCAACAGGCAGCCGGCGAGAACGATGACGGGACGATGCAGATGCAGGACGGAGCCCGAGAGCACGGACTCGGTCAGCAGCGACAGCCCCAGAAGGGCGGCCGCGCCCATGCAGAAGGTGAGCGTCCCGAAGGCGATCACGGTCGCGATCTGCTTGGTCGTGAGCCCGCGGACGGAGTAGGCGCGAAGCCGGATGGCTCCGCCGCTCAAGGTGTTGAATCCGACGTTGTGCCCGATCGCGTATCCCATGAAGGAGATGAGCGCGAGGCGCGGATAAGCCACCCGAGCACCGGCAAACCGCAAACCCAGCGCATCGTAGAGCGTCAAGCAGCCATAGCCGGCCGCCGTCAGCAGCACCGCGCCCAGAAGCTGCGAGGTACGGATCGAGCGCATGTGGGCGAGGATGTCCTGCCATCGGTACTGACCGATGACGTGGTGCAGCCAGAGCAATGCCAGCCCAAAGAGCGCGATCCCGAGCAGGGTGGTCCAGGCCGGGACCTTTTTAATCGTGTGCGGAAGTGTCAAGTCACCTATCGTATCAGGGGGACCAAGGCCTCGGGATGCGTGGTACCCGCATCCACCTCGCCTGTCCCGCGAAGTGCGAAACTGCTAGGGTAATGACAACGCCCTCTTGACATGCAGGTGACCTACAGATGAGCCCCGCCAACGATCCCCGCCAGGCAAACATGGACCCGGCCCAGATTTATCGCGAGGAGGTCTTCACCGACCGCCGGGTGGGCACCATTCGGTGCCTGACTCCGGTCACCGCGCAGGGCGCCGCGGACCCTGCCCGCGCCGTGCTGTTCGTCGGTCAGGCGCAGGTGATGACGCCGATGGGTGCTGTGCCCATCAGCTTCGAGCTCGAGGCGACCACCCTCGATGCGGCCATCGCGAAATTCGGCGAGGCCGCCGAGCAAGCCGTGCAGCAGACCGTGCGCGAGCTGCAGGAGCTGCGTCGCGAGCAGGCCTCAGGCCTGGTGATCCCGGACGCCGGAGCGGGACCGTTGCCGAGTCCGAGCGAGCTCATGGGCCGCGGCCGGCCGCGGCGCTAGGAAGGGCCCTGGGGCCGGGAAAGGAGGCGGCGCCGGCACCCCTCGCAGCGTCGCGCTAGCGTGCGGACTCGAGCGCCTCCCAGCGTGCATACGCGGCCGCGAGCTCCTCCACCAATCGCTTCGAGCGCTCCAGCGCGGCGCGCGCCTCGGCCGGATCACGCTGAAACCAGGTCGGATCGCCGAGGGCGGCTTGCAGAGCCTGCTGCTCGCTTTCCAGCCGTTCAATGGCGGCCGGCAACGCCTCGAGCTCGCGCTGCTCATGGTAGGAGCGCCTGCGCGGCTTGGCGGCGAGGGGCGCCGCGGCGGGCGGGGCGGGGGCCGCGACCGAGCTCGGCGCGCGCGTGCGCGCCGCCTCGCGCTGGCGCCGCTCCTCGCGCTGCCTGAGCGAATCGCTGTAGCCGCCGACGTACTCGCGAATCGCGCCCTCGCCCTCGAACACCAGCGTGGCGGTCACCACGTTGTCGAGAAAGGCGCGATCGTGGCTCACCAGCAGCAGCGTGCCTGCGTACTCGCCCAGGATCTCCTCGAGAAGATCCAGCGTCTCCGCATCGAGGTCGTTGGTCGGCTCATCCATGACCAGAAGATTGCTCGGCCGCGCAAACAGCTTCGCGAGCAGGAGACGGTTGCGCTCGCCGCCGGAAAGCATGCTCACGGGCGAGCGCAGCCGCTCGGGTGGGAATAGAAAATCCCGCAGATAGCCCGCGGCATGCCGCGTGCGGCCGCCGACCGTCACGGTCTCACCGCTCCCGCCGGTCACGTTGTCGAGGATCGAGGCCTGGAGGTCGAGCTGTGCGCGCTGCTGATCGAAGTACGCGGGCTCGAGCGAGGTGCCACGGTGCACGGTCCCCGCGCTCGGCGCGATCTCGCCCAGCAAAAGCTTGATGAGGGTGGTCTTGCCGCATCCGTTCGGCCCGATGATGCCGACACGGTCGCCGCGCATGATGCGCGTGGAGAAATCGCGGATCACGGGGCCCGCGCCGAAATCGAGCGTCGCGTTGCGCGCTTCGAACACCAGCTTTCCCGAAAGTCCCGCATCCTCGATGCGCATCTCCACCTGGCCGAGGCGCTCGCGCCGCTCGCGCCGCACGATGCGCATCTCTTCGAGCGCGCGCACCCGGCCTTCATTGCGCGTGCGCCGCGCCTCGACCCCGCGACGGATCCAGGCCTCTTCCTGCGCGAGCTTCTTGTCGAACAGCGCCGCATGCCGTGCCTCGACATCGAGCGTCGCGCGCTTCTCGAGCACGTAGTCGTCATAGCCGCCGGTCCATGCGCGCAAGCGGCCGCGATCGAGGTCGACGATGCGCGTCGCGATGCGGCGGATCAGCGCGCGGTCGTGGCTCACGAACAGCAACGCGCCGCGCAACTCGAGCAGCACCTCCTCGAGCCACGCGATGGCATCGAGGTCGAGATGGTTCGTGGGCTCATCCAGCAGCAACAGGTCGGGCTCCGAGACCAGCGCACGTGCCAGCATTGCGCGCCTGCGCCAGCCGCCCGAGAGCTCGGCCAGCGGCGAATCGGGGTCGAGTCCGAGCCGCTCGATGATGCGCCGAACTTGAAGCTCTCCCTGCCACTGCGCGTCCGCCGAGCCCTGCGCGAGCCCCTGTGCGACGAGCACGCGCACGCGCTCCTCGCTCTCGATTAGCGCTTCCTGATCGAGGCTTGCCACGCGGGCTCCAGGGCGAATCCAGATCTCGCCGCCGTCGGGCGCGATCTGGCGCGCGATCAGCTTGAGAAGCGAGGACTTGCCTTCGCCATTGCGCCCAAGCAGCGCCACGCGCTCTCCGCTGCCGAGCTCGAGGGCGGCACTTTCGAGCAGCGGCTTGAGGCCATAGCGCAGCGAGACGTTGTCGAGGCGGAGCACGAGCATGGGGCCGACTATGTTAGCGCTCGCGCGACCGCCGCGGGCGAAGCGTAGGACTGCACCGACTTGCTTTTTTCGCACTTTGCGCCGACATTGAAACGCCACGGGGCCCATCGACGACTTTCATGCCAGCAACCTCAGTTCCTTGACGCTCGATGTGGGTCATGACTCCTTCGATCCTGTCGATCGCGATCATCTGCAACGTCCTCTTGGCGGTCATTGCCGCGGGCCTCGTATATCAATTCCTGCACCGCCGCGCGCGCCAGACCGAGGAGCTGCGCGAACAGAAGCAGCGCCTGGAGCGCGAGATCGACGAGCGCACCCGCGAGCTGCAGGAGCTTTCCACCCATCTGCAGAGCGTCGCCGAGCGCGAGAAGGCGAGCCTCGCGCGCGAGCTGCACGACGAGCTCGGCGGACTTCTGGTGGGCGCGCTCATGGACATCTCCTGGGCGGATCAGCATCTGGCCGCGAGCGCCGTCGACATGAAGCAGCGCCTCGGCCGGGTGCAGCAGAATCTCTCGGCCAGCATCGATCTCAAGCGCCGCATCATCGAGGAGCTGCGCCCCACGCTGCTCGATAACGTCGGCATTCTCGCGGCGCTGCGCTGGCAGCTGAAAGAGACCTGCGCGCGCGCCGGGCTCGCATGCAACGAATACTTTCCGGGAGAGGAGCCGAAGTTCACCGCGGATGCGGCCATCGCCCTGTTTCGCATCGCTCAGGAAGCCTTCGCCAATCTGATCAGGCACTCCGGGGCCAAGACGGTGGACGTTGCGCTCGATATCGATGAGGATACCGTGGTGTTGCGCATCACCGACGACGGCAAGGGAATCTCGCAGGTGAACGGAGTACACGTACTCGCATCCATGCGCCATCGCGTGCGGGCGCTCGGCGGGAGCTTCGATGTGACGCCCTCGCCGACCGGCGGCGTGCTGGATGTGCGCATCCCCGTAGCGCGCGCGCTGCGCCCGCTGACCGAGACGGAGTCGCCGTAAGCCAAGGAGCGGCCCGATGCCGTGGATCCGCCGACGAATTGCTCCGTGCTGCGCGCTCGGCGCCGCGTTGCTCGCCGCTCCGGCCTGCGGCGAGAACCCCGATGCGCTGCGCCAGATCGTCGAGGATCAGTGCCTGGTGCACTGGTCGGAGCGCCACGATCCCGCGCCCTGCGTTCGGGTCGAGCTCGGCAGCCCGCCGCGCGCCGAGTCGGGTTTTGCGCTGCTCCATGACCGCAAGGGAGGCGCGCACTTTCTGTTGATTCCGACCCGCATCATCAGCGGCATCGAGAGCGCGGACCTCGCCGCGCCCGGCGCGCCCAATTATCTCGCCTCGGCCTGGCAGGCGCGCGAGCAGCTCGCGTCCGTGGTCGGACACGCCATTCCACGAAACGCCATCGGGCTCGCCGTGAATCCGCGGCATGCCCGCAGTCAGAATCAGCTTCATATCCACATCGAATGCCTGCGTCGAGACCTCATCGAGGCGCTCGCCCGGCAACAGGCCGGGCACCCGGGGGAAGCCTGGTGGCCGCTGCGCTTGGGCGCCTTCACGCTCGAGGCGCGCGCGATCCGCGGCGCGGAGCTCGAGGGTCTGAATCCGTTCGCGCTGCTCGATGAGCGCATCGGCGAGGAGCACGGCGCCTTGGGCGAGTACACGCTGGTGCTCGCCGGGATTGAATCGGCGGATGGGCCGGGGTTCATCCTCCTCACCAGCGCGACGCTGGCCGGCGAGCTGTTGCTCGATTCGAGCTGCGCCGCGGCGGGTGCGCCCTCATGAGCGCGGAGGAACCGCCGAGCGCCGAGCCGTCCTGGCTCGTGGTCGGCCGCGAGCTGCGCGCCATCGGGCAGATCGGCCTCACCTTCTCGCGCGATCCCTTCGATCGCCAGCGGTTCGAGCGCATCCTTGAGCTTGCCGCGACGCTCATCGCCGCGGGCTCGGGCGAAAACCGCGAGACGCTGCTCGACTACTTCCGCGAGCACACGGGCTATGCGACGCCGAAGGTCGACGTTCGGGCCGCGGCGTTTCGCGAGGGGCGCATCCTGCTGGTGCGCGAGCTCAGCGACGGATGCTGGACGCTGCCCGGCGGCTGGGCCGACGTGAACCAATCCGCGGCCGAGTGCGCGGTGCGCGAGCTCAAGGAAGAGTCGGGATTCGAGGGGCGCGCGCTCAAGCTGGCGGCGGTCCACGATTACCGCAAGCGCAATCGGCGCCATCATCTCGACTCGATCTACAAGCTGTTCTTCATCTGCGAGCTCACCGCCGGCAGCGCGCAGCCGAGCATCGAGACCAGCGAGGTGTCGTTCTTCGCCCGCGACGCCCTGCCCGCGCTCTCGATCGGCCGCACCAGCGCGGCACAGATCGAGCGCATGTTCGAGCACGTCGAGAATCCGCAGCTGCCGACCGATTTCGATTGAGCGCCGGCGCGGCCGCCGGCGGCGCTCAGGCCGCCTCGGAGGCGAGCGCGGCCGCGCGGCGCTTGCGCCGCGCGAGCCAGGCGTAAACCGGGACGCAGGCGGCGATGAGGATGGCCGCCGCCACGGCCGAGCGCGGATCCTCGACCACCGCGGCGCCGAGCACCGCCACACACCCCAGGCACACGATGCCGGTGGTGACCGGGAACCCGAACGCACGGTAGGGGCGGCGCGCGGCGGGCTCGCGGCGCCGGAGCACGAACACGGCGATGTAGGTGGCGATGTAAATGAGCAGAAACAGCACCGTCGCCAGAGCGATGATCTGCTCGAAGGTGCCGCTCAGCACGAGCGCGGCCGCCGCGCCGCTCGAGAGCGCGAGCGCGAGGCGAGGCGTACCGCCGGCGCTCACCGCCGCTGCCTTGGCGGTGAAGAATCCGTCCCGGCCGATGGCGAACAGCACCCGCGGCGTCATCAGGAGCGTCGCATTGAGCAGCGACAGGACGGTGGTGAGCGAGATCACCGTCACCAGCACCGAGCCGCCGTGCGCGAAGATCGCACGCGCGGCATCGGCGGCCGGCAGGGGCGATGCGGCGAGCACGGGGAGCGGCAGCACGCGCAGAAAGGCGACATTGATGAGCAGGTACAGGACGATCACGAGCAGCGTGCCGCCGATCATGCCGCGGGGCAGCGTACGGGCGGGATCGGTGCTCTCCTCGGCGAGGTAGATCGGCGCATACCAGCCATCGTAGGTGAGCAGCACCGCGCGGAACGCGGTGACCAGCGCGGAGGCCATGGCCAGCGAGGCGAGCGGGAGCGAGGCGGCGCTGCCCGGCAGCGGCGGCGCGGAAACGGGCGCCGCTGGACTCGCCACGAAGCAGCCGACCACGACGATCAGCATCATGAGGCCGATGGCGCAGCTGATGATCCGGGTGATCCCGCTGCCCAGGGACAGGCCTGCCCAGTGGAGCGATGTGAACGCGCCGATGAGGAGGGCGGCCCCGAGCCGCTCGTAGGGCGCAGCCGCGGGCCATAGCGTCGCGAGGAAGGTCATCGCCGTGATCGACGCATAGGCGAGCGTCGCGATGTTGTTGATCCAGTCGAGCCAGCCGACGCCGAACCCGATCCCGTTACCGAAGGCGCGGCGCGCGTAGACGTAAAAGCCCCCGGCCTGCGGCAGCATGGCGGCGAGCTCGGAGACCGAGACCGCGCCCAGGAGCGCATAGGCGCCTCCCAGGAGCCAGAACACCACGATGAGATGCGTATCGCCGAGCGCCGCGGCCAGCGTTCCCGGAAGGCGCAGGATGCCGACCCCGACCATGCCGCCGAAGACCATGGCCAGCGCGAAGCCAAGTCCCAGAATTCGCCGCAGCATCGGACGATGGTAGCATTCTCCCGACGCTTTCAACCGAGGTGTCGCTTGCCCATGGACGTCTTGCTGGCCATCGATCAAGGCACGAGCTCGAGCCGCGCGATCGCATTCTCGGTGGCGGGCGAGCCCATCGTCATGGAGCAGCGGCCCTTCGATCAGATCTATCCGTCTCCGGGTTGGGTGGAGCACGACCCCGAGGTGATCTGGTCGAGCGTGACCTCGACCACGCGCCGGGTGCTCGAGCGGCTGCGCGAGGCCGGCGGCACGGTGGCCGCGGTCGGCATCACCAACCAGCGCGAGACCACCGTGCTGTGGGAGCGGCGCAGCGGCAGGCCGATCTACAACGCCATCGTCTGGCAAGACCGCCGCACCGCGGATCGCTGCCGCGAGCTCGATCGCACCCATGCCCCGAGCGAGCTCAGCCGCAAGACCGGCCTGTTGTTCGACCCCTACTTCTCTGCCACCAAGATTGCCTGGATCCTCGATCGGGTCCCCGGCGCGCGTGAAGCCGCCAAGGCCGGAGACATCGCCTTCGGCACGATCGACAGCTTCTTGCTCTGGCGCCTCACCGGCGGACGCCTGCATGCCACCGATGCGACCAACGCGAGCCGCACCGCGCTTTACGACATCCGCAAGGGGCGCTGGGACGAAACGCTGTGCGAGATGTTCCAGGTGCCCCCGGCGTGCTTGCCCGAGGTGTGCGACAGCGCCGCCGACTTCGGCATGACCGAGGCGTCGGTCCTCGGTGAAGCGCTGCCGATTCGCGGCATCGCCGGCGATCAGCAGGCGGCGCTCATCGGCCAAGCCTGTTTCTCCGCCGGGGACGTCAAAAGTACCTACGGCACGGGCGCGTTCCTGGTGCTCAACACCGCGCACCAGCTGGTGGTCTCGAAGAACCGGCTCCTCGGCACCATCGCCTATCGCCTGAACGGCGAGGTGACCTACGCCCTCGAGGGCTCGATCCTGTCGGCGGGCACCGCGATCCAGTGGCTGCGAGACGGCCTGGGCCTCATCTCCCGCGCGGAGGAAGTGGAGGCGCTGGCGCGCTCGGTCAAGGACAGCGGCGGGGTGTACGTGGTGCCCGCGTTCACCGGGCTCGGTGCCCCCTACTGGGATGCGGATGCGCGCGGCGCCATCGTGGGGCTCACGCGCGCCTCGAACCGCGGCGAGATCGCGCGCGCGGCGCTCGACTCGGTCGTCTATCAAACCTACGACCTGCTCGAGGCGATGGCGGCCGACGGGCTGCGCGCCGGCATGCTCAAGATCGACGGTGGCATGGCCATGAATGCGCTGTTCATGCAGCGGCTCGCTGACGTGTTGGGGGTGCCGGTGCAGCGCCCCAAGATCGCCGAATCGACCGCCTTCGGCGCCGCGTGTCTCGCGGGTCTGGGCTGCGGCATGTACCGCTCGCTCGATGACATTGCGCGCTTGGCGCAACTGGATGCGCGCTGCGAGCCGCAAGGCTACCCGGAGCGGCAGGCCGACATTGCCGGCTGGCGACGCGCGCTCAAACGCGTTCGCAGCTGACCGGGCGGCGGCTGACCACGGGGGCGGCGGCGCGCTCAGCGCATCGACCAGCCGTGACTCACGGTCAGGGACTGACCGGTGAGCGCGTTCGAGGTGAACGAGGCGAAGAAGAGCGCCGCCTCGGCCACTTCCGCAACGGTCGTGAACTCGCGATCGACGGTCTCCTTCAACATGACATCGCGCACCACCGCCTCGGGGGACAGGCCGAGCGCCTGCGCTTGCTCAGGGATCTGGCGCTCGACCAGCGGCGTTCGCACGAAGCCCGGACAGACCACGTTGGCGCGCACACCGTGCGGGGCGCCCTCCTTCGCCACCACCTTGGCGAGCCCCACGAGCCCGTGCTTCGCGGTCACATAGGGCGCCTTGAGGAGCGAGGCCTCGAAGGAGTGCACCGATCCCATGTAGACGATGCTGCCGCTCCTCTGTGGATACATGTACTTGAGCGCTGCACGGGTGCAGAGGAAGGCACCGTCGAGATGAATCGCGAGGACCCGCCTCCAGTCGGCAAGCGTGAGCTGCTCGAGCGGCGCCACGATCTGGATGCCGGCGTTGCTCACCAGCACATCGACGCGGCCGAAGGAGCTCGCCACCTGGGCCATGCCCTCCTCGACCTCGCGCTCGAGGGTCACGTCGACCGCGAGCGCGAGGGCCCGGCCGCCCGCCTCGACCAGCTCGCGCGCTGCTTGCTGGGC
>Ga0335073_10005222_pt1 | contig 18218 bp, 10 predicted proteins | sample Lox_Sample_22_FD_207093 | JGI IMG/M metagenome (GOLD analysis project Ga0335073, IMG submission 207093) | Soil microbial communities from Loxahatchee National Wildlife Refuge, Florida, United States - Lox_Sample_2.2 | ecosystem: Environmental > Terrestrial > Soil > Wetlands | place: USA... | reverse complement strand
CAGTGGATCACAGGCTGCCCGAATCAGCAGTGCACCTCCGGACCATACCTTTGGCCCGCCAGCGGGCAATTCGGCAACTACCCGATCGACACCCTGATCGGCCCCCATTTCATCGACGAGGACTTCAACATCATGAAGTGGTTCAGCATCAACGAACGCGTGTCATTCGGATTGCGCATGGATTCGAGGAATTTCTTTAACCACACGAACCTGGGGACGCCGAATAACAACGTCCAGAGCCCCACGGTCGGCGAAATCGGCTCCCTGGCCTTCAATGGGTCGAACGGAACGGGTATGAGAACGTTGGAATTCTCGGGCACGGTCCGCTTCTGAGGGAGCGTATCGGCTCTGTGATAGACTTCGCAGAGTTGCATGAAGCGGGGTTGGATACCAGGTGTGTGCCTTTTGGTGGTGTGCGCGCGGCCTGTGGCCGCGCAAGCGCCGGCCAGCGTCCAGCAATTGGATGCGATCGCCCGCCAGAAACTGGCCAGCCGCGATGCGGCAGGCGCGCTGGAGGCGTACCGCAAACTGGCGGTGCTGGCGCCCCAGTCGGCCGGGTACCAGGACGAGGTCGGATTTCTGCTGGCGGCGACCAATCGCACCGCGGACGCCATCCCTTACCTTCGGCGCGCCACCGAACTCGATCCTAAAATGGCGCTGGCCTGGTACCACCTGGGCGCGGCTCTCTGGCTCAATCATCAGAACGACGCGGCGATTCGCGCGCTGCGCCAGGCGGTGGAACTCGCGCCCGGAAACAGCGAATATCGCGCGCGTCTCGGCCAGGCGTACGCGGATACGGGCGCAACCTACATGCGGCAAAATCGCTTTGCCGAAGCGCGCGACGGGTTTCGGCGCGCGCTCGAACTGGAGCCGAATAACGATGTCCTGCGCAATAACTTCGGTGACGCCCTGGTGAGATCCGGAGATCCCGATGCCGGGCTCCGGGAATTTCGCCGCATCCTGGCGCACGACCCCGGCAATTTTCGCGTGCAGGTGAACGTGGGGTTCGCCTACATCGCCGCCGGGGATTTCCAGGCCGCGATCCGGCAGTTATCGGCTCTCGTCCGCGACCACCCCAACGATGCCGGCTCGCACTACGACCTGGGCATCGCTTATAAGTCGCTCGACGACCTGAAGCACGCCGAAAGCGAACTGGCGAAAGCGGTGGCGCTGGAACCTTCGCTAGCCGAGGCGCACTACAGCCTCGCCCTCACTTACCTCGACGCCGGAGATCCGGATCAGGCGGTCGAACAACTGCGCGCCGCCGTGGCAGCGCGGCCGTCTTATATGGACGCGTGGTATCAACTGGGCAACATCCTGAAAGATCAGGGGCAGGCGGATGGAGCCATCGACGCGCTGCAGCACGCGGTGGCGCTCGATGCCGGGAACGCGGCGGCCTGGAATAATCTGGGGCTGTTGTTGCGGCGCAAGGGAGACAAGCCCGGCGCGGATGCCGCGTTCGCAAAGGCCGCTCAATTGCGCAAAGCGGAAGAGCAAGAGAAGGAAAAAATGCTGCAAACGGGGACGAAGAAATAAACGCCTCAGAAGAGAATTCCCGCCACTTGTTCGGCGACTTTTCGAACGTTCTCCCGCAGAGACTTTGCCATCCCCCGATCGGCGGCGGCGATGCGAACCACAAAGGCCTGGTCGCGCACCCTGCCGACCACCTGTTGGCCGGTCCAGCCGGGTTGGCCCTGGTACGCACACTCGAATGCCTGATTGCCGATGCCCCGGAGTGCCTCGGCGCCCGCTCCGCAATGTGCCGCCTTGGCGCTCGCGGAAGCGACTTCGATCCGCAGCAGCGCACCGGAGCGGGTGAATTCGCAACTGGTAGCCGTCACCGACATCTCCACCGAGCCGCCCAACACTCCGCCGGCGGTCGCCGCATTCAACCACGGGCAGCGGGCCTCCGCCGAGGCGATTGCCGAGAGAAAAACCAACATCAGCGCAAGCCCAACCATCGCGGACTATCCTTTCCTGGCCGGCCGGAGGGTTTCGGCTTTCAGAATCTTGCCGCCTTCCTGGATGGTGTAGAGCCGGTTCACTTCCAGGTCTTTCAATTCGTCCACCTGCCCGCTCAGCCAGCGAATTTCGACCTTGTCTACCTTGGCAGCCTGGTCGAGCCCGAAGTGCATGCGCAGATCGTTCTGTGAAAAATAGCTGCCGCCGCTGCGCAGTTCGTCCATTTGCGACAGCGGCTTTTGGGCATCGGGCCGGGTTTTGGCGACCACCGTCACGCGCGATCCGATGCCGGTCCGATTGGATTTCACTCCCTGGAGCCTGATCTTGATCCAGTTGCGATGGAGAGTGGAGTCGCAGCGGAGGAGTTGCGGGATGGCGTTGACGCAGTTGACAGCCACGTCAATGTCGCCATCGTTGTCGTAATCGCCGAAGGCGCACCCGCGCGCGGGAACGTTCTCCATGATGCCGGGTCCGCCCTTATCGGTCACTTCTTCGAAGCGGCCGTTTTGCAGGTTGCGGTAAAGATACTTGTGCTCGGCGTATTTCAAATCGGCATTGGATTTGTCCACCTCAGGGTAGACGTGGCCGTTGGACATCAGAATGTCCAGCCAGCCATCGTTGTCCATATCGAAGAAGCCCACTCCCCAGCCCAACAGGCGGGTATTCACGCCCAAGCCGCTGGGATACGTGCGATCTTCGAACGTGGCGTCGCCTAAGTTGGTGTAGAGCGAATCGGTGTCGCCGGCGAAGTTGGTCTTTACCACATCGAGATTTCCATCGCGGTTATAGTCGCCGATGGAGACGCCCATGCCCGCCTGTGGTTTTCCTTCGGGTGAAAGCGCCGCGCCGGATTCGATGGCGATGTCACGGAAGGTTCCGTCTTTCTGGTTCTGGTAGAGCGTGGCGGTGGAGGAGTCGTTGGCGACGTAAATATCCGGCCAGCCGTCATTATCGAGGTCCGAAGCGGCCACGCTCAGGCCGTAGGTGCCGGCTGTCTTCCAGATGCCCGCTTTCTCGCTGACATCGATGAAAGTTCCATTGCCGTTGTTGTGATACAGAATGTTCCTGCCGCCGCGCAATCCTGGCGGCCCGCAGGCCACGAGCAATCCCTTGTAAGTACACGGGCCGGCTTCGGGCGGCGGCGCGGTTTTCAGATCCAGGTCGACGTAGTTGGCGACAAACAAGTCCAGGTGACCGTCCTTGTCGTAATCGACAAAGGTACACCCGGTGTTCCAGCGAGTCTTGGGGCCGGGCTGAATCAGGCCTGCCTCTTTGGTGACGTCCGTAAACGTCCCGTCGCCGTGATTGCGGTAGAGAGCGTTCTGGCCGTAGTAAGTGACGAACAGGTCATCCCAGCCATCGTTGTTATAATCGCCGACGCAGCAGGCCTGTCCCCAGCCCGTCCGCTGCTCAAGCCCGGAACCCTTGGTGACGTCGGTGAAGGTGCCGTCGCGATTATTCTTGAAGAGATGGCAGCGCGGCTCCTGGCCGGCGGGAAACCCCTCCAGCCGCCATCCATTCACCAGGAACACATCCAGCCAGCCGTCCTGGTCGAAATCGTAAAATGCCAGGCCGCAACCGGTGGTTTCGAGCAGGTATTTGTTCCGGCCCTCGCCGCCGTAGATGGTTTTCACCGCCAGACCGGACTCCTTGATCACATCCACGAAACTGACACCGAGCGGGGTGCCTTCGATGGGAGACTTAGGACCCTTAGGAGCGGGCATCGCCTTGGCGTTGTAATTCCGTTCCACCGGTCCGGGAAGCTGCTGTGCGAGCACCAGCAAATCGGAAAAGGGCAGCACGAGGGCTGTGCGGCTGAGCGAACGCAATACTCTGCGGCGGGATGGTTTCACTTCGATCGAACTCCGTTTTGGCTGGTGCCGTCCGCGGGTAAATCCGTGTGGACGTGCCACGGCACGCTTTCTATCGAGATCTCGGGATGTTTGCGGAGGTAATCGAGGGAGTACGTGGGCGCTCCCGGATCCACCTGCCTGGTGGCGAACATGGCGGCTTGTTCGGCGGCTTTGTCCTTCAAGCCCAGGCGGCGATAGAGGACTGCCAGGTTGTAATGCGCCGCGAGATCGTCGGGATCGATGGCCAGTAAGGCTTCGAACTGCTGGCGGGCTTCGTCATAATCGTGGCGCTGGTAGTAAGCGATTCCCAATTCGCGCCGCGGGTCGCGCGCCTGGGGATATTGCTCGACCACCCGTTGAAGGTCGGCCAGTTCTTCATCGCGGAGTCCCTCCCGGCGCTCGACGAGAGCCAGATAATAAAGCGCGCGGCCATTATTGGGAGTTAGTTCCATGGCTTTCTCCAGGCTGGGACGCGCTTCGGAATATTTTTCCCATTCGATATAGGTGAGCCCGATGTTGGTGTAGCCGTCCGCGTAGCCGGGGCGAAGCTTGATTACCTGCTCGAAGGCGTGCATGGCGTCCGCGTACTGCTGTTGGTCGAGGTACGCGATGCCGAGATTGTTCCACCGCATCCAATCGGGATTATCGGCAGGGAGGGCCCCGCCCGGCGGATTGTCCCCGAGATTCAACGTTCGCGCGCGGGAAGCTAACTCCACTACCGGATAGGGGGGATGATCGGAGCCAAAGACGTTGTTCAGGTAACTTTGCCGCAAGTGGCGATAATTGACGCGCGCGGAAAGGGTAAGCGGGCCGCGCGCGTCCGCGGGTATGCGGAATTCATAACGAACCAGAGCGGAGCGTCCGGATTGGATGGTGTTGTCGTACGCCACGGAATGAATGGTCCAGACCTTATGATTATCCACGAACTCGCCGTCGCTATTTACGGGGCGATTGGTGAAGCTATGGGCGCGCTCATCGAGCGAACCATCGGCTTTGAGAAAGCCGCTGTGATAAATCTCGCGTCCGGCGGCATCGGTTGCCTGGAATTCCACCCACGGCTCATATAAATCGCGGACTTCCGGAACCAGGGAGTGGCCGATGTTCTTGTTCTGGATGACCACCATCACCTGCACCACGTCGTTGGGCACGAGTTGGAAATCCACGGAGCCGAGCGGCGCGGCCATGGATTCGCTCCCCGCCTTCCGAATCCCGAAAAGATCGACATTCAGATAGCCTCCAGATTTGAGGAAGTCCACGGTCTTTTGCAACTGCTCGTCATAGCCGTAGTAGAAGGGCACAGCGGTGTTGCCGGCGGGCCAGCGGTGCGAGGACAGCGTGCCATGTTTGGCCCCGTCATCGGGCAGTTTGAGCGGGTCGCGGGCCATGTGGCAATCCTGGCAGGTGGTAAAGGCGGCGGAATAGAAAGTGAGCGGATTGCGATTGGAGAACTTGGAATTCTGCCACTCGTCAAACACGGTGAAGGCGCGGATGAATTTGTAATCGTTGAGGGTATCCGGCAGGTTCGCCTTGTGGCAGGAGGCGCAGAATTCCGGCGTGCGGTAAAACCCCTGCATCACGGCGCGCGAGTGACGGTCGGGATGCTGGCGGATCTCCTCGTCGGGAACTTCGCCGGGAATGCGGTTGCCGTCTTCGTCAACCATCACCGAGGGAACGCCCATGACGAAGCCGCCGTTCCCGTTGGTGGATAGCACCTTCTGGATGGAATGACAGGTGGTGCAGGTGACACCGTCGCGATCGAACTCGCGGTCTACCGGCGAATCCGGCGTGAGGGCACCGGAGACAACGCCGACGGGATTGTGACAGCTATCGCAGTGGCGCGTGTACTCGATGCCCCTGTCCTTGAGCAGAATATTTACGCTGGTTCGGTAAAAAGGCGTTCGAAAGGAGTTGGAATGCAGCGACTGGCGCCACTGGCTGTAAGCTTCCTGGTGACAGCGGCCGCAATAACTCGCGCTGAGAAATGCGGCGGGCGGAATGAACCGGTTGCCGGCCGTGGCGGCGTTCCCGGGTAGAGAGATCTGATCGGCTCCGAACTGAAAGTGATAGTTCGCGCGAATCCTGGCGGTGTATGAATCGAGATCGGACTTTTCGTGAGACTGCGCCCACGCGGACACACCCGCAAGGCAACTGATCAATGCAAGCAGCTTGCCTGGCCGCAATACCCCTCCTGCCGGGAATTTAACAACAAAACGCCGATAATATTTGGGCTTAGTATATCAGAGACGGCAGGAACCCGCGGTTCATTTCATCAAGCGAAATTGCAGATTCTGTGGCATAAAGTCCAGATACTTCCGGAGAACCTCACGGCTTTCAGCCTTTCTGCCGAGCTTCTGGTAAATTCCCGCCAGCTCCAGATACGGATCCGGTTGAGAGGGGTCGATCTCGATGGAGCGGCGCAGATCCCGAATGGCCTCCTCCGGGTTCCCGGTTCGCTCCAGGGCAGCACCCAGAACATAGGCATAGCGGGCATTGGCGGGCGCCTGAGTTGCGGCAGCGGAGAACAGCTCGATGGCCAGCCGGGACTCGCCGGTTTGCAGAAGGACCGAGGCCAGGTCGGCCTCGACGGGCGGGTCCTTCCTCTGTTCCGGGCGCAATTTCGACAGAATCTCGTAGGCCATACGCGCATCTTCGGCTGAGCGAGTTTTGGTGGCGCGCTCGAAATAGGCCAGCCCCAGATCGCGCCGCGCCTCGGCCGATTCCGGCGGATGCCAGGGAGTAAGGTCAGGTGCAAACCCGCCCGGCGCATTTCGCGGACGGCGCGGAATGCTGTGGTCCGTCACCGCCGCGTGCGGGACGTTGCCGGGCCGGAGACGGGGCATGTGACAGCTCACGCACTCGGAAGCCGGCGCATGTCCGCCCGCATCGAAAAGAGCGCTGTGGCAGGACATGCACACGCGCTGCATTGCCCCGGCACGATTTTGCGGGGAAGCATGCGGATCGTGACAACTGCCGCACCACAACTTGCCGCCACTTTGCCGGGCACATTGACTCCGCGCCAGTAATTCGCTCTGGCTCACGGCGCGAAGACTGCCCTGGCTCGAGTTATCCAGGTAAGTGGCCCAGACACTTTCGGTGGGCTGCCCGGCGTGAAAATCCCACCAGTCGCGGCCCGGTCCGAGAATGCGGATGTCGCCTTCCATATGGCATTGCTCGCAAACCGAATCGCGCTCGCGCGGCGGCAGCCTCGCGGGATTGATAATATTGGCGCCGCTGGGCGCCTGCACGTGCGCCGCGGAAGGCCCGTGACAGCGTTCGCAGGATATCGGGGTGAATGGCGGATCGGCGAACTGGTTGGCGGCGCCGGGAATAGGATTCACCGAGCCGGTGTGGCAAAACAGGCATCCCTCGGAAATCTGGTGGGTAAAATCCAGATGAGGGTCGGTCTCATATCCCGGAGTAAGATCCCAACTCCCGACCTGCGTGTAATAAGACAGCGGGGACTGGAATAAGTAGCGGCCTACCCGCACGATGTAACTATATCCCACGATTCCCGCACCGACCGAATAGGCCACCCGATATTCGGCCGACAGGCCGTCACGCTCCACTTTGTGATCCACCGCGTTCCCGCGCCGGACGACCGTCAGAACGCTGTTCGACAGTTTGTGCACCAGGCGGGCTCCGGTGAACACCGACGGTGCGCCCACGGACCGGCCCATGGGCGATTGTTCGAATGCCGCAACTTCGGCCGGATGGCAGGGAGCGCAAGCCACTTGCGCGCGTACGGTCCAGCCAAAACCAAGAAGCGCGGCCGCGAGCAAGGCGATTCGAATGGGCGTTCTATGTGGCCTGCTTGACGCGCCGGGCGCGCGCCCCCGGCAGTCAGCATTGGCCCCACCAAAGCACCGGCTGGCTTGTGAGGGGCCGGGCGGAGCCGTCATTGCCCCTCGGCGCGAACGCCCAGCAACGATTCCTTGGCCCGTTTCACGCGTTCGCCTTCCGCAAACATGCGATCGCTTTCGGCGATCTGCCCCTTCAGCCGGAGAAGCTGCCCGAGAGTGTTGTAGGGTCCTGGATTGGCGGGGTCGAGACGGATTGCCGTGCGCAGGGCTTCTTCCGCGGCGGCACGATCGCCTTTTTGCTTGAGCACGGTCCCGAGCATGAAGTAAGCGTCGGCATAATCGGGACGAGTACGGATAGCGGCTCGCATTTCAGTGACGGCACGGTCGAAATCGCCGGATTGCCAGTACGCGATGCCGGTCATGTAGTGGGCTTCCGCGAGGTTCGGATCGATCTCCAGCGCCTTCCCCAGTTCCACCAGGGCGCCATCGATGTCATCCTTGTCCTTCAGCGCGATGCCCAGATTGTAGTGGACGGCGGCGCTCGAGGGGTCGCGGGACAACAACTCGCGGAACGCGGCTATGGCTTGCTCCAGTTCATCTTTGAGCAGATGTGTAAACCCGATATTGAAAAGGGCCGCATTGTTAGACGGGTCGGCCGCCAACACTTTTTCGAACTCGACGATGCCTTCGTCCGGCCGGCGGGTCTTTACCAGCATCAGGCCCAGGCTGTTGCGCGCATTCACGTTGGATGGCTGGAGTTCCACCGTGTGCCGGTAGGCGTCGAGCGCTCCCGGAGCATCGCCGGTCTTCTCCAAGGCAGTGCCCAAGCTATTCCAGGCGGAGGCATCCGCCGGTTGTGCGGCGACGGCTGCCTTCAGATGGGGGATGGCCTCCGCCGGTTCACCGGTATCCACCAGAGCCTCGCCGAACTTGGATTGGTAGGCGGGGTTGCCCGGGTCGAGCGCCGCCGCGCTTTGCAGGGCCGGAATGGCGCGTCCGGGATCGTGCTCCAGAAAATAGGTCACGCCGAGGTGAAACTGTGCGGGCGCGTAATGAACATCCAGTTGGAGCGCCCGTTCGAAATACGGCAGTGCTTCGGCGCGGCGATTGAGCACTGCCAGCAGGAACCCGATCTCATCCTGCAACCAGGCGGACTTAGGATCGAGCGCGGCTGCTTCCTGATATGCCGCGAGTGCGCCGGCCGCATCTCCTTTGGCCTTCAGAGCGGCAGCCCTGGCCTCCAGGTCCTTGAGGCCCGCGGCCGGCAACGCGGCTAACGACACAGCCACCATCAGCATCGACGCTAGGCGCACGATGGTTATTCTATCCTACGGTGCCCAGAGCGGACTTTCGATCCTGCGGCACGCCGTAAATTCGAGAACCAAAAACGGTGCGGCACCCTGGTGATGGAGATTCGCTTGCAATAAATTGGGACGAACGTTAGACTTCAGACATGCCTGGGAGAGGGGTGGGCACCGCGTCGGTGCTCGATCCGAGGGCCGTCGAGGTGGAACGGCTCATCGACCATTCAGCGCTGCGGGGCTCCGAGTCGCTGTGCAGATTATTGCGGTATCTTGCGAACCGGGCTATTCAGGAACCGGGCGCAACGATTCGCGAGCACGAAATCGCGGCCGAAGTGTTCGGGCGGGTTCCGTTCGACCCGCGCCTGGACTCCACCGTGCGGGTGAATGTCACACGGCTGCGCGCCAAACTCATCGAGTATTACGGCGGCGCCGGCGCCGAAGATCCGGTGGTAGTGGACCTGCCAAAAGGTTCCTACGCGGTGGTTTTTCAGAAGCACGCGGCAGAGGAGCCGGCCTTGCAAGCAGCGTCCGCGGAAGCTCCGACGACACCGGCTCCGGTGCCCCGGCAAGCAATCCGCCCCGGTGTGAACCGCCTGCTGCTGGGTATAGCCATCGCCATGACTTTCACGGCGGTTATGCTGGCCGGCGGGTTATTACTGGAGCGCCGCGGCGCGATCGGGAACTCCGCGGGTGGTCCGCCGGCTGACAACCCGTCGCTACGCCGCTTCTGGGGGACGCTTCTCAATCGCACGGGCGAACCATGGGTTGTTTTCAGCAATGCCAATTTCGTGGGGCGGCCTGCTACCGGCATGCGGTACATGGTGCCCGAGCGGGATGAAGGGCGCGAGGTTCTGGATTTCTACACCGGGATCGGGGAAGTCCTGGGGGTTCACGCCCTGGATCGCACTTTCGCCATGCTGAATCGCTCCGTTCGCGTGAAGCGAGGGGCGCTGCTTTCCCTGGACGACGCCAAGAACAATGATTTGGTCTACGTCGGTTCTCCCCTGGAGAATCTGACTCTGCGTGACATGCCGGGCTTGCAGGATCTTGAGTTTCAGTTGATGGCGAGTGGTCCGCGGCGCGGGGAAGGGATCCTCGTAAACCGCGCGCCGCGCCCTGGCGAACCCAAGGTATACCTGACGAGCGCGCTGCCTCTGACGCAGGATTATGCGGTGGTTGCGCTGGTTCCCGGTCTCAATCCAGCCAGATGGACCTTGATCCTTGCCGGCACTTCCACCATCGGCACCGAGGCGGCGGTGGAATTCGTCTGCGGTGAAGACACAGTTTCGGAATTGCTGAAGAAACTGGCAGGCGCGCCGCCGGGCAATCGATTCTTCGAGGCGGTTCTGGAAGTTCAAATCAAGAGCGGTGTTCCCGTCGGCAGTAAAATCGTCCTGTTTCATTGGCGGCATCCAGCATCGTAGCGCCGGTGCCGATGGATTTCGATCCAGGCACCGGTCCCTTCGGCCGCCGCGCGGGCCTCGCTCGCCGAATTCCCCTGAGGACGGCCGCTCGAGTGGGCTGAGATCCGGCCAAGCCATCCGCGGACCAAGTCAGCTGTAACATTCTGTAGCCGAACGGCCCTGACGGTTAAACGCCACGTTAACAAGGGGACCCGGCGCCAGTCCGGAAGCGGCCGCGACCATAGGTGAGTAAGTTCCTTGTTGATAACTTTTTACAACCGCAGCACCTTCGTGTTAACGAACCACCGCACCACCTCCGAGAGTTTTCAAGCGATGTTTTTAACTAGTATTTTTATACGACGGCTCCTAGAATCCCTTGATAAGAGTTCCGGCGTTTGCCGCCAGGGACGGAGTTTCCGCGTAAACGAGGGGGATCTATGCCAAGTCGACATTTCTCAAACCGTTTGATCGTGCCCTGCGTGGCGATATTGGGGTTGGCCACGTGCGCCCACGCCCAACAGGTATTCGGCAGTATCTACGGGAGTGTTACCGACCCCAGTTCCGCTGCCGTGATCAACGCGAAGGTAACTATCAGCGACGTCAATAAAGGTACAAAGTTTGAGGTTCAAACAGACTCGGCGGGCAATTACAATAAAGGGCAACTGATTCCCGACACCTACACGGTAGAAATCGAGGCCGCGGGTTTTGCCAAGGTCAAGTCCGATCCACTCGAAGTCCACGTAGACCAAGCGTCGCGTTTCGACGCCAAACTGAAGGTTGGCGATGTGGCAACCGAAGTTGAAGTGAGCGCCGCCGTTCCACTGCTGGAGACCGATCGCTCCGACGTCGCCCAGACGTTCAGCGCGAAAGAGATTAACGACCTGCCCAATATCGGGCGCAATCTTCAGTCGATGGAACTGTTGAATCCCGGAACGGCGAAAATCGGGTGGCAGCACGCATCCGACGAAAATCCGCAGGGCAGCGTTCAGATGATCGTCAACGGCCAGCTGTTCGATTCCATGGGATACGAACTCGACGGCACTACGAACCAGGATCCGATCTTAGGCATCATCGTGATCAATCCGACGTTCGATTCGATCAATGAAGTCAAACAGGCGAATCAGAATTTCGATGCCGAGTTTGCGTATGTGGGCGGTGGCATTGCTTCGTACTCGACCAAGTCCGGCACGAATCAAATTCACGGCGACGCTTTCGAGTATCTGCAGCTCAACACGCCGGGCTTCACCACCTTCGCCGCCAATCCTTTCACCAACCTTCCTTCCGCAGTTTATCGACAGAACCAGTTCGGCGGATCGTTGGGCGGCTACGTCAAGAAGGACAAACTGTTCTACTTCGCCGACATGCAGTTGAACCGGCAATCGCAGGGCGCCAGCGTGGTCACGAGCGTGCCGGACGCGCTGAATCGTACCGGCAACTTCAGCGACTGGCTGGCGTACAATCCCATCTACCAGCTATACGACCCGACCACTGGAAATCCGTCTACCGGGGTCGGCCGCACGCCGTACCCGGACAACGTGATTCCAGCTTCGCAACTGAGCTCGCAGGCAAAGGCGATCATGGCTTACTGGCCCCTGCCCAACTTCCAGCAGATCTCGGGCGCGCCATTCGTGAACAACTACGCCGTGAACGGCGCGGTGGCCATACACGGCAACCAATGGAACACCCGTTGGGATTACTACCTGGATCAAAAGGACACGATTTTCGGCCGCTACAGCTATGCGGGATTTACGGAAGCGGCTCCGGGCGCATTCGGGGAGGAGGCGGGCGGCCCGCAGTTCGGCAACTACGCCGGGAACTCGCAAGCCCTCAATCAGAGCCTGGCGATCGGTTGGACGCGCAGTTTCAGTCCGACCCTGATCAACGAAGTCCGGTTCGGCTGGATGCGGTATCACGTCTTCGATGTGCCGAACGGATATGGCACCGAACCCGCCCAGGACGCCGGCATTCCGGGGCTGAACCTCGACAAGACGTACACCTCGGGGATGCCGTATTTCAACGTCACGTCACCAAACGATTCTTACCAACTCGGCTATGCTCTCGGGGTCAATCAGTGCAATTGCCCGCTGACGCAGACGGAAAGACAATATCAGTTCGTCGATAACCTGACGAAGGTTGTCGGCAAGCACAACCTGAAATTCGGCGCCGACCTGCGGTACGCGCAGAATCTCCGCGTGCCCAGCGACAGCCATCGCGCCGGCGAATTGACCTTCAATGGCGGAGTCACGGGGAATGTTGCGGCAGCCGGTCAGAACGAGGTCGGAGGCGTTGGACTGGCTACCTTCCTACTGGGCGACGTCACCAACTTCAATCGCTATGTCAGCTCCAGCACCAACGCGCAAGAGAGCCAGCCCCGGCTTTTCTGGTATGGGCAGGATGAATGGCGTCCCGATCCGAAGCTCACCATCAACCTCGGCCTGCGCTGGGAGTTGACATATCCGGAATCGGTGAACGCAGCGGGCAACGGTGCAACGCTCGACCTCGCCAACGGTTTGATGTATGTGTTCGGGGTGGGCGGCGTATCCATGCACGGCATTCAGCAGATGAATTACCATCACTTCGCGCCGCGTGTGGGACTGGCCTACCAGCTCAGGCCCAAGACGGTGGTTCGGGCGGGATATGGGTGGTCATACGACTTGGGCGTGTTCGGCTCCAACTTCGGCCACAATGTGACGCAGAATCCGCCGGTGCTCTCCAACCAGAGCATCCAACCCCCCAACGGTTTCACCGATGTATTCACCCTGGCGCAGGGTCCTTCCACTCTGGCTCCGATCACGGTGAGTTCCAACGGCACGTTCCCGCTGCCGGCGGGCATCAACCCCAAGTTCCGGCCGGCGAGCATCACCTTCCCGACGGTGTATCAGTACAACGCCGCCATCCAACACCAACTCACGAACAAGATCGCGCTCACGGGTGCGTACGTGGGCAACGCCGACCGGCATGGATTCATGGGAACCAGCAACACCATCAACCCCAACGAGGCGAGTTTCGTGCCCGGGGTTTCGAATACCAATCTGGATCGTCCCTACTATTCGACATTCGGCTGGACCAACGATCTCTCCTATTACTGCGACTGCGCCAACGAGCGGTACAACTCGTTCCAAGGCAACGTGCTGGTACAAGCATGGCAGGGCTGGACCCTGCAAGGCAGTTACACGTATCAGCGGCAATGGGGCGATGGCTGGGGGTACGACTCCAACTATTACTTCCTGTATGACCGCGCCGCGGGTGAAGGATACAGCAATACTCTCCCGCGCGGCCAACTGACGTTATCGCAAATCTACGACATTCCTTACGGCCACGGCCGGAAGTACGGGAGCACCATTTCCAAAGGCCTCGATTACGCGATCGGCGGCTGGACCCTCAGCGGCATCACCACATACTATACCGGCTTCGGTTTCTCGCCGACTCTGGAGAACTACGGGTCGGCGGGAGGACAGCCGAACCAGGGTCCCAACAACCGTCCAAATCTCGGTACCGGGAATCCCTATGCGGGTGCGCAAGGCAATCGTGCCCAATGGTTCGTGGGTTGTCCCAATCAGAACTGCACCAGCGGGCCATTCCTGTTCCCGTCCGCAAACGCGTTTGGCAACTATCCGATCAACACGCTCTTCGGGCCGCGCTTCATCCAGCAGGACCTGACGATTGCCAAGAACTTCCACTTTTCAGAGCGCGTGATGTTCCAGTTACGGACGGACGCCTCGAATGCCTTTAACCACACCAATCTGGGGCTGCCGAACAGCGACGTGCAAAGTCCCAGCGTGGGGCAGATTACGGGACTAGCCGGAGGCGGCAGCATGCGCCGGCTGCAATTCTCGGGAACGATCCGGTTCTAGGAAGCTGTCGATCGCTTGACCGCAAAACGGACATGCATCGCTCGATTGCGGCCGCGGCTCATTATCGTGAGAAGCGGCCGCAAAGGGCCGGTGCTGCTGGCCGTGCTGGCGGCACACGCAGCGGCGGCCGCCACGAATGGGTACCTGGGCCGCGAGGTATGCGCGACGTGCCATCCCGATATCGCGGCCACGCAATCCCGCAGCAACATGGCGAAAGCCTGGCAGGGCGCCGACAATTCCCTGCTGCCGGGCAACTATTCCGAAGCGTTCAGCGAAGGGCCCACGCCGGCAATCTCCTATGAGCTCGCCCGGACGGATCGCGGCCTGCGATACCGGGTGAAGCTGCCGGAGCGGGAGCAGGTCGATTTCCCGGTGGAAGCCACCATCGGCGGCGAACGCCACGGAATCAGTTTCCTGGTTCGTTTGGACGCCCTGGAAGGATCGCCCCTGCCGCGCACGACGTTGATCGAAGCCCGCTATTTCCACTATAAAGAGCAGAACAAACTGGCGCTCGAACTGGGATTTCCGGTGGAGAAACCATCCACGTACGAAACCGCTTTGGGCCGCATCCTGACTCCCGATCTGGAAAAGCGCTGCTTCGCCTGCCACGGCGCGCCCAGGCGGGTCGGGCCGAGAACCGAAAGCGGCATTACCTGCGAGAGTTGCCACGGTCCAGGCCAGGCACACCTTGCGGCGCTCGCCGCGCACCGGCAGGATCCCGGCATTCTGAACCCGAAGAAGCTGCCTGTCGCGCAACGCTGGCAGCCATGCCAGCAGTGTCACGCCGGCACCAGCGTGGTGGAAGATCCCCTGCCGGACGACACGCTGATTTCCAATCAGGTGACGGCGCTTTCGAATACCGAGTGCTGGCGCCAATCGGGCGGCGACTTCACTTGCACCGATTGTCACAACCCCCATCGCGACGCCCCCGCGGAAGAGCTGATCGCGAAATCCGAAAAGGTCTGCCTGCGGTGCCATTCGGCGCCGAGCGCCCGTCACGCGGCTCTCTGCCCGGTCAACCGGACCGCAAAGTGCGTCGGCTGTCACATGCCGGACCAGACGCGCGGCGCATTTGTGATGGCGGACCATTGGATTCGCGTGCCGCAAGGGCAGAGGACGGAGGCTGCGGCCGGCGATCCGGCATGGCGGACCACGATTCCTCCGAGCCACCTCTATCTTCGCGTGCTGGTTTCGGGCGACAGGGACAAAGCGGTGGCCCTCCACCGTCAGATCGTGGACGGCGGTTCCTTCTTCGAGCTGGCGCGGGCCAACTCCATCGAGCGCGAGAGCGGGCTCAACGGCGGATTCCTCGGCGATCTCGATCGCAGCCAACTCGATGCTGCGTGGTCCGCCGCCGCGCTGAAGCTGCGGCCGGGAGAGATTTCGGATGTCATCGAAGCCGGCGGAAAGTACTTCACACTGGAACGCGAGCCCCGCAATTTCCGCGAAGATGCCGAAGCGGTATTCAAACACGCGATGGAATTGCGAAAGGAAGGCAAACAGGCCGAAGCGGTCAACGAACTGCTCGCTTCGCTGAAGATCTATCCGCGCTTTCTGCGCGCGCTGACGTGGTTGGGCGCGCTGTACGGACAAACCGGCAACGCCGCCGTGAGTTCCGGAATTCTGAACATCGCGACGCGTCTTTACCCTCAGGACAGCGGCGCGCACTACAACCTGGGGCTGGCGTATGCCGCCGCCGGCAATCCCGGCGAGATCGACGAATACCGGCGCGCGCTCCAAATCGATCCCGATCTCTACGGCGCGTATCTGAATTGGGGCGTCGCGCTTTATGAGAAAGGGCAGTACGAGGAAGCGATCCGCATTTACCGGCGCGGGCTGGAAGTGAATCCTCTGCTGGCCAAGCTTCATTACAGCCTGGCGGTGGCGTTGGAACATGAAAACCAGACGAAGGAAGCCGGGCTCGAAATGGACCTGGCCAGGAAGATCGATCCGGACGCCGGAGCGCGATGAGTGGTCTTCTGGTTTATGATTGAACGAGAACCTTCCTGACTTATGCACTCGAGGCGCGGCTTCATACGTTCCATTTGCGCGGCCGTACCTGTCTTCACATTCGACCAACTGATGGCGCAGACCGGACTGGGCGTGCAGTTTGTCAATGTCGCGCGCGAAGCCGGCTTGTGCACAAAGACCATCTTCGGCAGTGAACACAGCAACAAGTACCTGCTCGAAACCACCGGCTGCGGCTGCGCTTTCATCGACTATGACAACGACGGCTGGCTGGATATTTTTCTGGTGAACGGGACCTGTTTCGAAACCCATTGGACTCCGTCTGACGCGCCGGTGAGCCGGCTCTACAAAAACAACCGCGACGGAACGTTCCTGGATGTTACTCTCAAGGCCGGCATCGGCCGCACCGGCTGGGGGCAGGGAGTATGTGCGGGAGATTACAATAACGACGGTTTCGAGGATCTTTACGTGACTTACTGGGGCGATTGCGCTTTGTGGCGCAATAACGGCGACGGTACTTTCACGGACGTCGCGGGCAAGGCGGGAGTCACCACCAATCCCGGGAACGGCCAGCGCCGGTGGAACACGGGCTGCGCCTTCCTCGACTACGACAAGGACGGGCACCTGGATCTGTTCGTTGCCAATTACATCGATTTCGATCCTAAGACAGCGCCGCTTCCCGAATCGGGCCCATGCCTTTATAAGGGGTTGATGGTGGCCTGCGGACCGCCGGGGCTGAAGGGCGGCAGGAACATCCTGTTTCACAACAATGGCGACGGGACGTTCGCCGATGTGAGCGAAAAGGCCGGCATGTGGAAAACTCCGGGAACCTATGGCCTCGGCGTGCTGGTGGCCGATTTCGACAACGACACGTGGCCCGACATTTACGTGGCCAACGATTCCACTTCCTCGGCTCTCTACAAGAACAATCGCGACGGCACGTTCACCGATGTCGCGATCGAAGCAGGCGTGGCCTACAGTCCCGACGGCAAGCCGCAAGCCGGCATGGGCGTGTCAGGGGCGGATTACGATTGCGACGGCAGGATCGACCTGGTGAAGACCAACTTCGCCGGCGATACCTCGTCGCTTTATCACAACAGCGGCGGCATGACGTTCGAGGACATGACGCTCCAGGCCGGGCTTGGAAGGAACACACGATTTTTGGGATGGGGCATCAGTTTTCTGGATTTCGACAACGACGGCTGGCCGGACATCCTCGTGACCAATGGCCACGTTTATCCCGAAGTCGCCGAGACCAATGTGGAATCGGGATACCGGGAACGGAAGGTGCTGTACAAGAACCTGCGCAACGGCCGGTTCGCCGACGTTTCGAGAGATGCGGGCCCCGGCATACTCGAACAAGTGCCAGGCCGGGGCTGCGCCATCGGCGACTTCAACAATGATGGCGTGCTGGACGTGGTGGTCAACTGCGTGAACGACGTTCCGCAACTTCTTCGCTGCACGAGCGCGGTGAAGAATCACTGGATCGCGGTTAAGACTGTGGGGGTGCGATCGAACCGCTCGGGGATCGGCGCGCGCATTTATTGCACTACGGGAAGCCATCGGCAGATGGATGAAGTGCGCAGCGGATCGTCGTATATCTCGCAGAGCGCTCTGCGGGTACACTTTGGTTTGGGTGCGGAGGAGAAAGCCGACCTGGAGATTCATTGGCCCAGCGGCACGGTGGACCGCCTGGCCGGTGCGAAGGCCGATCAGGTAGTCACGGTGAAGGAAGGCAGCACCGGGTAGCGGCTACTTCGGTGCGTTCAGTGCCTTCCACTTATCCATTTCCTTTTGCGCCTCTTCGGTCCTGCCTTCCTGCATCAGCGTCTGGCCGAGGAGGTAATGCGCGGAGCTGTTCTGCGGGTCGAGCGCCAGCGCATGCCGCAATACGCCATCGGCGTTGGCGAACTCTTTCTGCTTCAGGTAGCCTTTGCCGAGCAGAATAAATGGCGCGCTGTAGTTGGGGTTAAGCCACACCGAGCGTTCCAGCGGCGCCATCGCGCGGTCCCACTCTTCGCGCCGGCTGTAAGCATCTCCCAGGCGGTAGTGCGCCATGGCGTAATTCGGATTG
>Ga0335073_10005221_pt1 | contig 18220 bp, 15 predicted proteins | sample Lox_Sample_22_FD_207093 | JGI IMG/M metagenome (GOLD analysis project Ga0335073, IMG submission 207093) | Soil microbial communities from Loxahatchee National Wildlife Refuge, Florida, United States - Lox_Sample_2.2 | ecosystem: Environmental > Terrestrial > Soil > Wetlands | place: USA... | reverse complement strand
AGCGAAGCTGTCTACTGAGCCGGTCGAGGATCTTCGGCTCGATTTCGAAGACGGCTACAAGCCGGCTGGCGACCGCGACGCTGCCGAGGATACCGATGCGCGGGCAGCAGCGAGAGATCTGGCCGCTGCGGCTGCTGCCGGGTCGGCCCCGCCCTTCACCGGCATTCGGTGTAAGAGCCTTGAAGCGGTCACCCGGATCCGGGCGATCCGCACAGTCAGCCTCTTCCTGGCGGAGCTGCTCGCGCATGGACCGATGCCTGCGGGATTCAGGCTGACTTTGCCGAAGGTCAGTGTGGCCGATCAGGTGCAGGCGATGGTCCTGCTGTGCGACCGCTGGGAGCAGGCATTCGGGCTGCCCGCAGGCACGCTCGCCGTCGAGATACAGGCTGAAACGCCGCAGCTCATCCTTGGCGCGGATGGCGGCTCGACGATCGCACGCTGCGTGCACGCTGGTGGCGAGCGGCTTACCGGCGTCCACTACGGCACTTATGACTACTCGGCAGCCCTGGGCATTGCCGGGGAGTTCCAGCGTCTGGACCACCCGGCTGCCGATCATGCCCGTTCGGTGATGCAGGTTGCGGTGGCCGGAACGGGAGTCCGCCTTTCGGACGGTTCATTGAACGTCCTGCCGACAGGATCGCGCGCCGATGTGGTCGCGGCGTGGCAGGAGCATTCGCGTCTGGTGCGCCGCAGCCTGGAGCGCGGGTTCTACCAAGGCTGGGATCTGCATCCGGCACAGCTGGCAAGCCGATATGCGGCTACCTACGGATTCTTCCTGGCTGGCGCGCCGCGCGCGTGCGATCGGCTGCGCTCGTATGCCGACTCGGCCGGCAGCGGCACGCTCGAGGAACCGGCCACCGCTCGGGCACTCGCAGGCTTTCTGCTGCGCGGTCTTGAGTGCGGAGCGCTGAGTGACGCCGACATCAGCAGTCGCTGCGGCCTGGACCGGAAAACCTTGAGCGCACTGCGTCAAGATCGACGGTGAACACTCCGCGATTCAGCTCGTTGCGCGAAGAAGGTCATAAGGAGCACGCTGAGCCAGCGCGGCACCTTCCCGCCCGTCGCGCGTCGTAGTAATGTCCGCTACGCACCCCTGTCAACGCCATGTTTGCTGACCAGAGAGGGCCCGTCCATGGCGAGTTTGGGTACGTCGGGGAATCTGCAGAGCAGCGCCGCGCCATCGGTGTCCTCGGTCGAGCATCGCGGTATCGAGCACATTCCGCAGGCAGACCGCTGGGGACGACCAAGCGGGTTGTTCTGGATGTGGGCCGGCGCGGTCTGGAACGTGGAATTCGTGGTCTACGGCGCGCTCGCGGTGGTCGTCTTCGGGCTGTCGTTCGCTCAGGCAGTAGTCATCATCCTGATCGGCAATCTCTTCTATGTGCTGACCGGGCTGGCGAGTCTGCAGGGTCCGCAGGCGGGAACCACAGCGTTCGGGGTTAGCCGGGCTAGTTTCGGTCCGAACGGTAACCGGCTGCCGTCGTTCTTCAACTGGGTCACTCAGGTCGGATTCGAGATTGAGGGCATCGCCCTCGTCGTGTTCGCGGCCATCTTGCTCACCTCGAAGGCCGGGTTCACGGCCGGAGTCACGGCAAAGGTGATCTTCATCATCCTCGCTGTGGCGATTCAGGCAGTCTTGCCGGTCCTCGGGCACGCCGCTGTGCTCAAGGTGCTGCGCTGGCTGGCGCTTCCGTTCGTCGTCCTGTTCGCCGTGCTGGCCGGACTCGCCGCGGGCAAGGTCAACCTGCATGTGCCCGTGCACGGGGCGAGCTGGGGTGCGCTGACTATCTTCCTTGCCCTGGTGATCTCAGCCGGGGGGCTGGGCTGGACAGAGAACGGCAACGACTACTCGCGGTACCTGCCAGCGAACGCCAGCAAGGGCCGGATCGTGCTCGCTGTCGCGCTGGGCGGAGCAATTCCGTCGGTCTTGCTTGAGATCCTCGGTGCGGCCGTGGCTACCGGAGTCCCGAGCGCCACCACAGTCAATGGCCTGATCTCCGGATTCCCGAGCTGGTTCATCTGGCCGTACCTGATTTTCGCGATCGTGCAGCTGTTTGCGATTAACACGATCGACCTGTACTCATCCGGCGTGACGCTGCAGAGCCTGATCCCGGGCCTGCACCGGCTCCAGTGCGTGGCGATTGACACCGTGATCGCCGGCAGCGTGGCCGCCTACGCGGTCTTCTCGTCGCACTTCTTCACGCTGCTGACGGACTTCTTGCTCTTCATCATCCTGTGGCTGGGGCCGTGGTGCGCTATCTACCTGGTCGATAGCTGGCTCCGGCGGAACCGCTATGACCACGATGCGCTCCTGAATGAGCGGGGCCGGTACTTCCGAAATGGCGGCGTGCATTGGCCCGCGATCATCGCTCAGGTGGTTGGCATGGTCTGCGCGGCGTTCTGGCTCAACGCATACTCGCCCTACGTGGGCTACTTCGCCAGCAGGAACGGCGGGCCGTTCGGCTCGGATTTCAGTGTGTTCATAGGGCTGGTTGTTGGCGGCGTCGTGTACTACCTGCTGGCGAGCAGATCGGTTCGCGCCGAGGGCGAGGCCACCGCGGCCGAAACGGCGACCGAAGCCACGGCAACCGCCGGCTAGGTGAGCTGGGAGACCGGCGCGCGGCAGTCGATCAGCCGGGCGTGACGCTCGTGAGTGCGAACTTGTCCACGTCTACCAGGCCATGGTCGGTGATCCTGAGCTCGGGGATCACCGACAGGCCGAGGAAGCTCAGGTGCATGAAGGGCGCGCCGATGGTCACGCCGAGCTCGGCAGCCGCGACGTGCTCCAGGTGCTCGACTGCTGCAGCTACCGCGGCTGCGGGCCGGTCGCTCATTAGCCCGGCGATTGGCAGCGGCACCTCAGCAATGACCTTGCCGTCAAGGACCGCGACCTGGCCACCGCCGAGCTCTGCGAGCCGGGCGACGGCTACCGCCATCTCGGCGGGCCCGGCCGGGCCGATCTCGCCCACGACCATGCAGTTATGCGCGTCGTGCGCCACGGTGGAGGCAATCGCACCGCGGGCCAGCCCGAAACCGCGCACGTAACCCAGGCCGATCCTGCCAGTGCCCAGATGCCGCTCCGCCACGCCGATCCTGGCCACCGCCGACGCCGGATCACCGACATCGAGCACCAGGTGCTTCGTGGTCAGCGTGTCGGGCTCGATGCCGATCACTCTGGCCTGACCGCCGACCGGTGGCGCGAGCGTGAAAGCCGCGGCATCCGGCATCCGTGCCAGATGGACGGAATCGCGCATCCAGTCCGGCGCCGGCACCCTCGGCACGGCACCGGGCAAAATGACCCCTTGCTCGGCAACAAGCTGGCCTGATTGATATACGCGAAGCGGTCGCAGCTGGTCGAGTGAGTCGAAGCACAGCACGTCCGCCTGGTAGCCGGGGGCCAGCCAGCCGAGGTGCTGGAAGTTGTGGTACTGCGCCGGGTTGGCGGTAGCCAGCACCAGTGCATCTTCGACCCGGAGGCCACAGGCCACCGCAAGCCTGACACAGTCATTCACGTGACCATCGGCCAGGATCGTGTCCGGCTCCCGGTCGTCGGTACAGAGCGCGATCCGCTCGGTGCCGTGGCGCAGCACGGTCGGGATCAGATCCGCCAGGTTCTTGCTCGCTGATCCCTGCCGGACGAAGATCCACATGCCCTTGCGCCGCTTCTCCTCGGCTTCGTCCAGCCGGGTGCACTCGTGGTCGGACTCGATCCCGGCGGCCAGGTAAGCGTCGAGTGAGCGTCCCGACAGGCCCGGCGCATGCCCGTCGACGCGCCGGTCACCGGCTGCGGCGATCTTGGCGAGAAGCTCGGCATGACCCGCGACAACGCCGGGGTAGTTCATCACCTCGGCAACTCCGATAGCGCCGTATTCCAGGAGCAGCTCGCGCACCTCAGCGGCCTGGATCTCGGCGCCCGGGCTCTCGAATGGCGAGGCGGGGACGCAGCTTGATGCGCAGATGCCGAACGTGAAAGGGAGCACTGATGCGGCGTCGGCCAGCGCAGCCACACCGCGAACGCCGAAGACATTCGCGAGCTCATGCGGGTCGGCGGCAACCGCGGTCGTCCCGGCTGGGAGGACTGAGCGGACGAACTCGTCCACCCAGAGGCTGGTCGACTCCAGGTGCATATGGGCGTCGATGAAGCCCGCGGTCAGCGCCGCACCGGACACGTTGACAACTTCGCGCGCGTCGCGCTGACCCCAGCCGGCAATCATGCCGTCGGCGATGGCGAGGTCTTCCCGCAGCCATTCCCTGGTGCCGGGGACGAAGATGCTGCCTCCGGTCAGCAGCAGGTCAGCTGGCTCGTCGCCGCGCGCGACGGCAAGAAGGTGGGGTGTTCCTCTGCGTGGGGGCATGGGCACCTCCGGCTCCGCGCCGTCTGCTGGTCCGGCGGTTCCCCAGAGTCTACGACGGCGCCGTGGGCCCTCGGCGGGCATGCACTACCTCAATTGGCGTAGCCGGGAGTGCCACACCTGGCGTACCCAAAACTCAATCGAACGTACGGCGTATTTTTGCCCGGCCCCTGCTTAACCTCCGCGCATGAGACCCCTCACGCGCACTTTCGCATTGCCTGCCGCGCTGCTACTGGCGGGCGGGCTACTGGCTGTGAGCCTGCCAGCCGCAATCTCCGGGGCAGCCACCACGAAGCTGTGCAACTCGCAGAGCGCTCCGGTCGAGGGCGGCGCTTACACGATCGGGAACAACGAGTGGGCCTCAAGCGCCTCCGAATGCATCAGCACCGATGGCAAACCCGAGTTCAAGGTGGCGTACTCCTCGATCGAGAGCGGCCGAAGCAGCCCACCTGGCGGCTATCCGGCCATCTACAAGGGCTGCCACTGGGGCGCGTGCACATCCGGCAGCGGCCTGCCCATCCGGGTCTCCGCAATCCGCACCGACAGGGACACGGTCACGACAAGCTGGCGCACGTCCCAGCCCGGCGGCAGCAACGTCTATAACGTCGCCTACGACATCTGGTTCAACCAGGCCCCCACGACCGGCGGCGCGCCCAACGGCGCCGAGCTGATGATCTGGCTGAACCACCGCGGCCATGTGCACCCGTACGGCTCGAAGGTTGCGAGCAAGGTCCGCATCGGCGGCCGCAGTTACAACGTGTGGTTCGGCAAGCAGGGCTGGAACACCGTCACGTACACGATGACCACTCCGGCCACCTCGGTGAGCAAGGTGGATCTGCGGGCCTTTATCGTCGACGCGGTGCGCCGCGGCTACATCAGTCCTTCGTGGTACCTGATCGACGTGGAGGCCGGCTTTGAGCTATGGCACGGTGGCGCGGGCCTTGCGACCAAGTCGTTCTCGGTCGACATAGCCAAGCGCCATCACCGCGCATAGCCGAGTACTACCAGTCACCGCCCGCCGCACGCTTGCCCTAACGCCGCCAAGTCAGACACTCTGTCGGGATGGGCGCTGACGCTGTCGGGATGGGCACTGACGCTGTCAGGATGGGCACGGGCGGGCTCACCTGGTTCAACGAGTTGCCGACGCGAGCGGTGCAGCAGGCGCTGCTGGAATGCTGCGCCGCACCGAGGTGGGCAGAGCAGATGGCAGCCGCGCGGCCGTACGCCTCCGCCGAGTCGGCAATCCGCCAGTCTGGCGCGATCGTCGTCTCGCTGACCGTCACGGAGCTGGCCGAGGCGCTGGCTGGCCATCCGCGGATCGGTGAGCGACCAGCTGGGGGCGGCGGCAACCCTCCGACTGGCGACTGGTCCAGGGGAGAGCAGTCAGGTGTCGACCCCGACGACGCCAGGACTGCACAGGCCCTGGCCGAGGCAAACCTGGAGTATGAGCGGCGGTTCGGGCATATTTACCTGGTGTGCGCGTCTGGCCGGACCGGGACGGAACTGCTGGCCGTGCTGCGTGGCAGGCTGCAGAACGAGCCCGAGGATGAATGGCAGGTCGTGCGCACTGAGCTGCAGAAGATCAACGCACTCAGGCTGCAGCGCCTCATGGCGGGCTTGCCGTGAGCGCCATCTCCACGCACGTGCTGGATACTGCCGCTGGCCGCCCAGCAGCCGGGATGCGGGTGCGGCTGGAGCGTGTCGCGCCGGCCGCCGAAGATGAGAAAGGCCGGCCGGAGCAGATCGCCATAGCCACCACGGACGCCGACGGCAGGATCGCCAGCCTGGGCCCGGAGGTCATTGCGGCGGGCACCTACCGGCTGATCTTCGACACTGCCGGCTACCTGGCGCGGCAGCCCGCGGGCAGCGGCGGTACCGCAAACGGCAGCGGCACCGGCGCCGCATTCTTTCCGGAAGTCACGGTCACCTTCACGGTCGCTGACGGGCGTGATCACTACCACGTTCCCCTCCTGATGAGCCCGTTTGGCTATTCCACCTATCGAGGGAGCTGATGTGGGGTACCAGCTGGCGGCCCATCAATACGGAAAAGCGGAGACGAGGGTGGTCCGCATCTACCGGGACGCGCCATCGCACCAGATCCGCGATCTGAACGTCTCGACCTGCCTGCGCGGCGATTTTGCCGACGCCTACCTCTCCGGCGACCAGGCGAAGGTCCTGCCGACCGACAGCCAGAAAAACACTGCTTTCGCGTTCGCGCTCGCGCGGGGCGTGACCGAGATCGAGTCTTATGCGCTTGCCCTGGCCAGGCACTTTGCTGACGAGATAGAGCCGGTACAGGGTGCACGGGTCGATGTCGATGAGTACCAGTGGGAGCGGGTGCGGGTGGCTGGCGGCGACGACCATCCACATGCCTTCGTCCGGGCCAGTCAAGAGGCCAGGACCACGTCGGTAACGGTCGAGGGCCGCGGGCCAGATCAGCGAGCCTGGGTCGTCTCCGGCCTAACCGATCTTGTGCTGCTGAAGTCGACAGGATCAGAGTTCGCCGGGTTCCTGCAGGACCGGTACACGACCCTGGCCGAGACTCACGACAGGGTGCTGGCCACATCGCTGACCGCTCGCTGGCGCCACCTGCGTCCCGAAGGTGACTGGGATGCGTTGCACGCGAGCATCCGCCAGGCGCTGATCGAGCAGTTCGCCACGGTGCACAGCCTCGCGCTGCAGCAGAGCCTCTGGGAGATGGGCAAGGCTGTCCTGGCAGACCACGAGGAAATCGCCGAGATCAGGCTGTCTGCGCCGAACAAGCATCACTTCCTGGTCGATCTGAGCCCGTTCGGCCTGGCGAATCGAGGGGAGGTGTTCCACGCCGACGACCGGCCCTACGGGCTCATTCAGTGCGCGGTGCAGCGAGACGATGCGCCGTCCGCTGGTCCGTCCTGGGATACGCCTGCTGCGTTCGCAGGCTAACCACCCGCGGGGGCTCGGCCCCCGTGACCCCCGAAAACTGCCGCGGCGCAGTGAGGCGCCAGGGAGGCCCGCAAGCGTGGAGTTCATTCAGCCGGGTAGCTGGACCGAGACACTGGCGGTCAAGGCGGACATGCCGACGGCCGTGCCGCTGGCGGGCGGCACCGACTTCATGGTCGAGCTGAACTTCGGCGCTTTGCGACCCCCCGCGGTGCTCGATCTCACCAAGGTCAGCGAGCTTCGCCGGTGGGACATCGAGGGCGGCCAGGTGCGTCTCGGCGCGGGCGTTACCTACAGCCAGGTCATTGCCGACCTGCGCGACCGTCTGCCCGGGCTGGCCCTGGCCGCCCGGACGGTCGGCTCGCCCCAGATCCGCAATCGCGGCACGATCGGCGGCAACCTGGGCACAGCGTCACCGGCCGGCGATGCGCATCCGCCGCTCCTGGCTGCGGGCGCGGAGGTCGAGGTCGCCTCTTCGAGGGGAACGCGCATCGTCCCCATTGATCAGTTCTTTATCGGGCCGAAGCGCAACGTGCTTGACGCCGACGAGCTGATCGCGGCCGTGCGCATCCCGTTGCCGTCAGGTCCTGAGCAGTTCAGCAAGATCGGCACCCGGAACGCGATGGTGATCGCGGTTGCTGCGTTCAGCCTGGCGCTGCATCCGGACAAGCGTGAGGTCGGCACGGGCATCGGGTCGGCCGGACCGACACCGAGGCGCGCGTGGCAGGCGGAGAAGTTCCTGGCTGACGCTCTTGCCGAGGCGGGCCTGTGGGAGTCCAGGGCGCGGCTGCCCGACGCTATCGCGGCAGAATTCGGCCGTCTGGTTGCGGCTGCCGCCGAGCCAATCGACGACGTGCGGGGCACCGCGGCCTACCGGCGACACTGCCTGTCGGTGATGGCGCGGCGGACACTCGCCTGGGCATGGCAGGACTATCAGGGAGCGTGACGCAAGAGTGCGAGTTACCGCGACGGTTAACGGCCAGACCAGGCAGGCCGACGATGTCTGGGAGGGCGAGAGCCTGCTCTACGTGCTGCGTGAGCGGCTCGGCCTGCCAGGCTCGAAGAATGCCTGCGAGCAGGGCGAATGCGGATCCTGCACGGTCTACCTTGACGACGTGCCGGTCTGCGCCTGCCTGGTAGCAGCCGGGCAGGCCGCCGGACGGAGCATCGTGACGGTCGAAGGGCTGGCATCGGAGGACGAGCTGCATCCTTTGCAGGAGGCATTCGTGCGCTCGGGCGCGGTGCAGTGCGGCTTCTGTACCCCTGGCCTCATCGTCGCGGCCCACGATCTGCTGAGGCGGATACCTGATCCGAGCGACCCGCAGATCCGTGAGGCACTGGCCGGCAACCTCTGCCGATGCACGGGATACGAGAAGATCCTGGCCGCCGTCCGATTGGCGGCACAGGAGATGAGCGGAACGGCCGAGTGAGCACTCCGGTCGCCCCGGCCACCCTCATCCTCGAGGGCTGTGCGGTTGTCACCATGGATGGCCGGGGCAGCGAGTACGCCAGTGGTCATGTTGTCGTGACCGGCAATGTGATCACCGCGATCGGGCCGGGAAGTGCGCCTCCCGGCGCTCTCGCCAGCATGCCGGGCGCCGACCCAGCCAACTCCGGCATCGTCAGGCGCATCGACGCGAGCGGCTGCCTAGCCACTCCCGGGCTGATCAACACCCATCATCACCTGTATCAGTGGGGCACCAGGGGGATGGCGGCCGACGCGACCTTGTTTGAGTGGCTGACCGAGTTGTACCCGGTCTGGGCGCGGATGGACGCTGGCCTCATCCGGCCGCTAGCGACCGCCGCGCTCGCCTGGCTAGCCCGCTCCGGCTGCTCGACCACGATGGATCATCACTACGTGTTCCCCAGGACCGGCGGCGATCTGCTCGGTGCGACTATCGCTGCTGCCCAGCAGGTCGGCCTCCGGTTCCACCCGACGCGAGGCTCGATGGACCTCGGCGCGAGCTCTGGCGGGCTGCCGCCGGACGACGCCGTGGAAGACCGTGACTCGATCCTTCTTGCCAGCAAGGCGGCCATCGACCGGTTCCACGACGACTCGCCTGATTCGATGCTGCGAATTGGCCTCGCTCCGTGCTCGCCGTTCTCGGTGACCAGCGAGCTTCTTACCGAGGCAGCGGAACTGGCGCGCAGCGCCGGAGTGCGCTTGCACACGCATCTGGTTGAGACCGCGGATGAGAGCGAGTACTGCGCAGAGCACTTCGGCTGTACGCCGGTCGAGTATCTCGACTCCCTGCACTGGCTGGGTGATGATGTCTGGCTCGCGCACGGGGTGCACCTCGACGATGCTGCCATCGCCCGGCTCGCCGCGACCGGTACCGGAGTCGCGCACTGCCCGTCGTCCAATGGGCGGCTCGGCGCGGGCACCTGCCGGACCCACGACCTGGTTGCAGCCGGGGTCCGCGTCGGCCTGGGCGTGGACGGAGCCGCCTCCAGCGAGGAGAGCTCGCTGATCGGGGAGGTCAGGCAGGCCACGCTGACAGCTCGGGCGGCTGGCGGGCCGCGTGCGCTTTCGGTCCGCGGCGCACTGGAGCTGGCAACCATGGGCGGCGCGCGGCTTCTCGGCCGGGACCAGGAGATCGGCTCGCTGGAGACCGGCAAGCTTGCCGACGTCGCGCTGTGGCGACTGGACACGCTGGCGCACGCGGGCATCGCCGATCCAGTCGCCGCGCTCGTCCTTGGCGCGCGACCGCCGCTGGAATTGCTGCTGGTCAACGGGAAGACGATCGTCGAACGGGATCAACTGGTCAACGTCGACGAGCGAGCGGTAGCTGCGAATTCACGGCGTGCGTCCGCAGCCCTCGCCGGCCAGCCATGATGAAGAGTTGGCGTGCTATCCGGACGCTAAGTCTTCAGGATCATGGTGGACGCCCGTATTGTCGGGTAATGACGAGTCCACCGCCCGCAGTGACCGCGCCTGAGAAGATTGCTCCGCCCTCGGCTGGCGGCATCGGGGACAGTCCGTCGCGACCGGACGGGGCGCTCAAGGTCACCGGCCAGTTTGCCTACGGCAGTGACCTGTGGATGGACGGCATGCTCTGGGGCGCTACGCTGCGCAGCCCGTGTCCGTCCGCCCGGATCAAGTCGATCAGCATCGGCGAGGCGCTGGCCACATCCGGCGTGCATGCCGTGCTCACCCACGACGATGTTCCCGGCGCCAACTCCAGCGGGCTCGAGCGTGCCGACCAGCCGGTGCTGGCCGAGGACGTGGTCCGCTACCAGGGCGAGCCAGTGGCCCTCGTCGCCGCCGATCATCCGGAGATCGCAGCGCAAGCCGCGAAGAAGATCCGGGTCGACTACGAGCTGCTTGAGGCCGTGACAGACCCGGTCGCTGCGCTAGTTCCGGGCGCTCCGCCGGTTCATCCGGCTGGCAACCTGGTCCGCTATCTCAAGTTGCGCAGGGGCCTCGCCGATCCGAGCGCTCCTGTGGTCGTTGCCGGGGACTACCAGGTGGGAATGCAGGACCAGGCGTTCCTCGGGCCAGAGGCCGGCCTGGCCGTTCCCGACGGCGTCGGTGGCGTTGATCTCTACGTGGCCACGCAGTGGCTGCACGTGGATCAGCGCCAGGTATGCGCGGCGCTCGGCCTTCCCCTAGACCGAGTCAGGTTGACCCTGGCCGGGGTTGGCGGCGCGTTTGGCGGCCGCGAGGACCTGTCCATGCACGTGCATGCGTGCATGCTTGCGCTGCATACCGGCAAGCCGGTGAAGATGAGCTACAAGCGCGATGAGTCGTTCTTCGGCCATGTCCACCGGCATCCGGCCACGATGCACTACGAACATGGCGCGGCAGCCGACGGCCGGCTTCTCTACGTCAAGGCGAAGATCTTCCTCGACGGCGGTGCCTACGCCTCCAGTACCCCGGCCGTCGTCGGGAACGCCGGCACCATGGGCATCGGCCCGTATGTCGTACCCAGCGTGCGCGTCGACGCCTACGGCGTGTACACCAACAATCCCCCGTGCGGCGCGATGCGCGGCTTCGGCTCGGTGCAGACGGCGTTCGCCTACGAAGCGCAGATGGACAAGCTGGCCGCTGCCCTGCACCTGGACCCCGTCGAACTGCGGTGCATGAACGGCATGAGCCTGGGCGCGCAGGCACCGACCGGCCAGATCATTGACAGCCCCGCGCCGGTGGCTGAGCTGCTACGAAGGGTGCAGCGCCGCCCGCTGCCCGCCAGCAAGCCGGCCAGCAAGCCCGCCCTCAATCCCGACCTGCTCGATCTGCCCGGCGGCGCAGCGAACACCACGCACGGCGAGGGCGTCAAGCGCGGTGTCGGCTACGCGGTGGCCTACAAGAACGTGGGCTTCTCGGAAGGGTTCGACGACTTCTCGGTCGCTAAGGTTCGGCTGGAAGTCTCGGCCGGCGAGCCGACAGTCACCGTGCAAACCGCTGCGGCGGAAGTGGGCCAGGGGCTCATCACCGTCGAGCAGCAGATCTGCCGCACCGAACTGGCCGTGCAGCATGTCGTGACCAGCCTGAAGGACACGTCCATCGGTTCGGGCGGTTCCACCTCGGCATCCCGGCAGACCTACGTCACCGGCGGCGCCATCCAGGCGGCCTGCCAGCAGGTGCGCGGCCGCCTGTTCGCGTTGGCCCGGCTCCGGTTCGGCCACGCGCTGTACGACTTGCGGCTATCCGACGGCCACGTCGTCTCGGTCAGCGGCGACAGCATGGTGTCGATCGCCGACCTGCTCGGCGACCAGGTGATCGAGGAGACCGTGCAGTGGCGCCACCGGCGGACCTACCCGGTGGACCCGGAGACGGGCCAGGGCAGCGCCCACGTCCAGTACGCGTTCGCCGCGCATCGCGCGGTGGTCGACGTGGACACCGAGCTCGGCCTGGTGAAGGTCGTCGAACTCGCCTGCGCGCAAGACGTCGGGAAGGCGATTAACCCGGACGGTGTGCTTGGGCAGATCCACGGCGGCAGCGCCCAGGGGCTCGGCCTGGCGATCATGGAAGAGATCCAGGTGAAGGATGGCCGGATCCGCAATGCGTCGTTTACCGATTACCTGATCCCGACCATCCTTGACATGCCGCCGATGCCCGTCGACGTGCTCGAGTACGCCGACCCGCACGCGCCGTACGGTCTGCGGGGTGTCGGGGAGCCGCCAACGATCTCGTCGGGTCCGGCCATAGCGGCCGCGATCCGTGCGGCTACCGGGCTGGATCTTGGCCGTGTTCCGATCAAGCCCGAGCACCTGACGGGCACCGGATGACGAGCGTGGCCATGGCTGGCCCGGACCTGCTCGTGGCTGGTGCTGCAGTGACCCCGGACGGCCTCGTTCCCGCTTTGGTCGCCATAACCGGCGGGAAGGTCAGCGGTATCCACGACCTTCGTGAGCTGGCCGCCTACCCTGGCGTTCCGGTGCACCGGCTGGCCGACGACGAGGTGCTGCTGCCGGGCCTCGTTGATACTCATGTGCACGTCAACGAGCCAGGGCGGACGCACTGGGAGGGCTTCGCGACCGCCACGAAGGCCGCGGCGGCTGGTGGCGTGACCACGATCGTGGACATGCCGCTGAACAGCCTGCCGCCGACGATCAACGCGGCTGCGCTGGAGCTGAAGCGGGCTGCGGCGAACGGGCAGTGCTGGGTCGACGTCGCGTTCTGGGGTGGCGCGGTGCCGGACAACGAGCCTGATCGGGCCGGCCTGCACCGGGCGGGCGTGCGCGGCTTCAAGTGCTTCCTGGCCGATTCGGGCGTGCCGGAGTTCCCGCCGCTGGACCGGGCTGGCCTGCACCGGGCGGCGGCCCAGATCGCGGAACTCGGCAGCCTGCTGCTCGTGCACGCCGAGGACCCGGCTCATCTTGGCGAGGCCTGCGGAACGGGCGGCCCAGGCAGCCAGGGAAACACAGACTATGCGGCGTTCCTGCGGTCGCGGCCGCCCGCGGCAGAGACCGCCGCGATCGAGGCGGTGATCGAGGCAGCACGCCGCACCGGCGTCCGCGCCCACATCCTGCACACCTCCAGCGCAGCCGCGATCGAGTTGCTCGCCGCTGCGCGCGTCGAAGGCCTTGCGGTCACGAGCGAGACGTGTCCGCACTACCTGGCGCTCGCGGCTGAGGAGGTGTCCGCTGGCGCGACCGAGTTCAAGTGCTGCCCCCCGATCCGGGAACGGGCTAACTCTGACCGGCTCTGGACTGGCCTGCGGGCCGGCGTCATCGACTGCGTCGTCTCCGACCACTCACCATGCCCACCGGAACTGAAGCTCGCCGATACCGGCGACTTCGCCAAGGCGTGGGGAGGTATCGCGTCCCTGCAGCTCAGCCTTCCCGTCGTCTGGACTTACGCAAGGGAACGGGGTTGCGAGCCGGCTGATCTAGCCCGCTGGATGGCGGCACGCCCGGCGGAACTGGCCGGCCTGGCGGGCAAGGGTCGTATCGCTGTCGGCTGTGATGCTGATCTGGTGGCCTTCGCCCCCGACGCCAGCTTCGTGGTCGAGCCCGCGAGGCTGGAACACCGGCATAAGCTGACGCCCTATGCCGGTCGCTCGCTGACCGGCGTGGTACGGCAGACCTGGCTCCGCGGGCGAGAGATATTCGGCAGCGAGCGCGCGGCTGCGGCCGGTGCCAACGGGGAGCTGTTGTGAGCAGTAGTCCTGACTTCGCCGCCCTGCCCGACCTTGCATCCCGCCGGCTTGGCGGGAGTGTCATGTACGCCACCGATGAGCTGTTCGCTGGCAAGGAAAACCTGATCAAGCCCGGGCCGCCCGTTTTCGCAGCTGGGGAGTTCGGAGCGAAGGGCAAGATCTACGACGGCTGGGAGAGCCGGCGCCGCCGCGAGCCGGGGAACGATCACGCGATTATCCGGCTCGGCGTGCCCGGCATCGTGCACGGCGTCAGCGTCGACACCTCGTTCTTCCGCGGTAACTATCCGCCGCAGGTGTCGGTCGAGGCGGTCAGTGCCGATGGCTACCCGTCGGCGGCCGAGCTCAGCGAGCTGGACTGGCGGCCGATCGTCGCGCGCTCGCCGGTGAGCGGGGACGCTGACAACTGGTACCCGGTCGAGGCATCCCGGCACTGCACCCACGTGCGGCTGTCGATCTACCCAGACGGCGGCGTGGCGCGGTGCCGGGTGCACGGTGAGCCTGTCCCCGATCCGCGGTTCCTGACTGGGACGATCGATCTGGTCGCGATCGAAAACGGCGGCCGCCTCACCGACTGCTCGAACGCGTTCTACTCGTCGGCCTGGAACCTGATCATGCCTGGCCTCCCGGCGAGCATGGCCGACGGCTGGGAGAACTCACGACGCCGCGACGGTGGCTTCGACTATGCGGCGTTCGGCCTCGCGGCGGCCGGCCTGGTGAGGCAGGTCGAGATCGACACCTCGTATTTCGTCGGGAACGCCCCTGGGTCTGCGCGGCTGCTCGCCGCCCGGCGGCCGTCTGGCAGCTCGAGCGCGGTCGATTGGGCCGAGCTGCTGCCGCGCGTCACGCTGGTGCCGGACGCAAGGCAGCGGTTCCTCGTCGAGCGGGAGGAGCCGGTGACGGACGTCCGGCTGGAAGTATTCCCGGACGGTGGCCTGGCCCGGTTGCGGGTGCTAGGCGAGATCACGCCGGACGCGACCGCTGCATTGCACGCGCGATACCTGGCAGCGCGCTAGCTCAGTCCTGTCGAATGCTGAGATGTGAATATGCAACTATTCTGGAACCCACGACGGAAAACAGTGACATAGGCCGTCGCCCCTAACTACGAGACTGAGGAGGCGGCGCTGCCAGCAGAACCGCAAACAGGGCAGCCGCAGGCGACACCGTGGCCGCCGCTGCCGAGGACCGAGATGCGCAACGAGCGCACCATGGACATCGACGCAGTCGGGACCCTGGATCTGCTGCGGCTGCTGAACGCTGAGGATGCGCTGGTGGCAGGTGCGGTCGCAGCTACCCTGCCGGTACTCGCCCAGGTGGTCGACGCCGCGGTCACGCGGCTGCGGGCCGGCGGTCACGTGCACTATTTCGGAGCCGGCACGTCCGGGCGGATTGGCGTCCTGGACGCAGCCGAAGTTGTCCCGACGTTCGGCACCGATCCGGGCCTGTTCGTCGCACATCAGGCGGGCGGCGAGGCTGCCGTCGCGCAAGCGATCGAGGGCGCAGAAGACCGGCAGTCGCTCGGCACTGCAGCGGCCGACGGGCTCGCTCCCACTGACGTGGCAATCGGCCTGTCGGCGAGCGGCCGGACTCCGTACGTCGCCGGCGCGCTGCGCCAGGCGCGCACGGCTGGCGCGCTGAGCGTGCTTGTCAGCAGTAATCTCGCCGCGCCGCTGGCCGATCTGGCCGACTACAGCCTCCTCGCCGACACCGGCCCGGAAGCGATAGCCGGGTCTACCCGGCTCAAGGGGGCCAGTGCGGAGAAGATGATCCTGAACTCGTTCTCCACGGCCGTTATGATCAAGCTGGGCCGAACGTACTCGAACCTCATGGTTTCGCTGTCCGGCACGAACGAGAAGCTACGCCGGCGCCAGGTGCTGATACTGATGGAGGTATCGGGGGCAACTGAAGCTGCCTGTCGCGCTCAGCTAGACCGCTGTGGCGCGGATCTACGGCTCGCGATGCTGTGCTTGCTTGCCGGGCTCGATCCGAAGTCGGCCGCACGGGAACTGGCCGCTGCCGACGGAAGCGTGCGGGCGGCGCTGGCTGCGGCCGCGGCTGCCGATGGCGCAAGACGATCGTTCGTCGAAGGCCAGTGACCGAGGCGGCGGCGGTGACGGATGGCCCGGACGCCAGTGACGACATACTGGTCACCATACGTGCGCTGCTACCGAACCTCGCGCCGGTCGAGCAGCGGGTAGCTCGCCAGGTGCTGGCAGATCCGTTCGGCACCGCCATGCAGGCGATCTCGGAGCTGGCAGCGCTGTGCGACACCTCGGCGACCACAGTCGTCCGGTTCTGTCGTGCCGTCGGCTTGCGCGGCTACCCCGAGCTGCGGATCGCACTGGCGGCCGCAGCGGCGCATGCGGACCATGGCGCAGGCGTAGAGCCGTCGCACGACATCTTGCCGAGTGATGATCCGGCCACTATTGCAGAGAAGATCGCCCGGGCCGATGCCAGGGCAGTGACCGACACCGCCAAGCATCTCGACATCAGCACCCTTGTGCAGGTCGTGGACGCGCTCGCCAGCGCGCGGCGGATCGACATTTACGGCGTGGGCGCCAGCGGCTACGTAGCCCTGGATCTACAGCAGAAGCTGCAGCGCATCGGCAAGCCAGCATTCGCCTGGCCAGATCCGCACATGGCCATCACTTCGGCTGCGCTGCTCGGCCCAGCCGATGTGGCGGTTGCGCTGTCGCACACTGGCACCACCGCTGACACGATCGACGCGATGCGCGAGGCAGGCGGCCATGGCGCGCGCACGGTGGCAATCACCAACTTCCCGCGCTCACCGATCGCGACAACTGCAGATTTCGTGCTGCTCACAGCGGCCCGCGAGACGGCGTTCCGCTCCGGTGCCATGACCAGCCGGATCGCACAGCTGACGGTAGTGGACTGCCTGTTCGTCGTACTCGCCCAGCACGACCTGCCAACCAGCCGTGACGCACTCGAGCGGACCTATCAGGCAGCGCAGGCGAAGCGAACCAGGCGGGGAGAAGGCACTCGCCGGCTAGCCGGGCGCCCAGGCGAATGACTGACCCCTGGACGCTGGCCGTGACCTACCAGGCGCAGCGTGACCATCCGGCTGATCGCTACCTGCCCGTGTCGCGGCTGCTGCTGGATCGGGTGGCCGCCGGTTTCCCTCCGGGCCTGGCCATGGAGGTGCGCTCGGCGGCTGGCACGGCATATGCGGCGGCGGGCGGCTTTGCAACGCTGGCTGGCCCCTGGGCTGGAGGCGCGGAGACGTCGATTCCGGCCGAGCCGAACTCACTGTTTGACCTGGCCTCCCTGACGAAGGTCGTCGCCACGCTGCCGCTGGTGCTCCTGCTGCATCAGCGCCGCCAGTGGAGCATCGACGACCCGATATCACGATGGCTCCCAGCCGCGCCCTCGTCCTCCGTCACGATCAGCGACTGTCTGTTGCACGCCGCAGGTCTGGTGCCATTCAGGCAGTACTACCGGACGAGCAGCGACCCGGCAGAGATCAAGCGAGCTGTCATCGCCGAGCTGGCCAGTGCGACCGTCGGGCCGGTGAGCTACAGCGATGTGGGTTTCATGCTGCTCGGCTGGGCGGTCGAGACCTGCGTCGGCGAATCATTGGCGCAGCTGTTCGCCCGTGAGATTGCCGGCCCGCTGGGGATGACGTCGACTGGTTATCTGCCAGCGGCGCAGCGGCAGCACATCGCTGCCACCGAGGCGGACGGGGATCGGCGCGCGGGTTCCGGCCTAGTCTGGGGCGAGGTGCACGACGGCAATGCGTTCGCCCTCGGCGGCGTCAGTGGTCACGCGGGCCTGTTCGGTACGGCTGCCGACCTGGGCAGATTCGCTGCGGCCTTGCTTGAGCGTGATCATCACCCGGTGTTGTCTGCCGACACCATCGCGCTGATGACCAGCAGGCGGGCTGGCGCGGGCGCCGAAGCAAGGGTCCTTGGCTGGCGGGTACGGCCGGACCAGTGGGGCAGCTGGCCCGCAGGGACGATCTGGCACACCGGATTCACCGGCACATCTCTGCTAGTCGCCCCGGCGCTCGACGCCGCCGTAGTGCTGCTCACCAACGCCGTGCATCCGGTGCGGCGGCCTGCGGAGACTGCTCAGTTCCGGGCCGAAGTGCACCAGGCTGTACGCACGGCACTGGACACGCGGGCGGAAAGCCCGAACTAGTGAGCCGTTAAGGCGCTACGGCCTCGCTTACCTGCAACGTGCCGCCCCGGCTGAGGAAGGGGTGGCTGCGGATGGCCGCTACCGCATCGTCCATGCTGTCGGCCTTGATGATCGTGTACCCGCCGATAAGTCCGCCCGCATTTCCATCTGCGACGGTCTCGCTCGTGACGACCTTCGACGGCCCAA
>Ga0335073_10005219_pt1 | contig 18225 bp, 10 predicted proteins | sample Lox_Sample_22_FD_207093 | JGI IMG/M metagenome (GOLD analysis project Ga0335073, IMG submission 207093) | Soil microbial communities from Loxahatchee National Wildlife Refuge, Florida, United States - Lox_Sample_2.2 | ecosystem: Environmental > Terrestrial > Soil > Wetlands | place: USA... | reverse complement strand
TCCACGTACGTCCGGTACACCGAGAGGGACGCGAGCGCGCGCTCCAGCGCCGCGCGTCCGGACTTTGGCGCTGAAGGTACGTATGTGTTACCTCCATCGCCAAAGTTCTCGCGGAGCAGACGGTCGACGTCCTGCGCGAAAGGTCCTCTGACCTCCTCGAGCTTCGCTTCGTGGGCGATCTCGCCGAAAGAGCGTGCGTCGCCCGACACACGCTCCCATAACGCGGTCAGCCCAGCCTCGCCGGCGGGATCCACGAACAGCGCGCACGCGTCGTCGAGGAACTCGTAACCGACCGTCCCGCACACCGGCCAGTCGCGCAGGCGCTCGCCGGGGTCGAGGATCTTCTCGACCCAGACCCGGTCGACGCCGCGGTCGCGGAGCCGCGCCAGATACCCCGCCGGGTCGGCCAGACCGTCCGGATGGTCGATCCGCACGGCGTCGATCACGCCCTCGTGCACGAGCTTGAACACCAACTCGTGCGTCTCCTCGAACACCTCCGGGTCCTCCTGGCGCACGCCGGCGAGGTCATCGATGTCGAAGAAGCGCCGGTAGATCCCGGTCGAGGGCTCGATGTCGAAGAACTTCTGGCGCAACGCCGGATCCGCCCAGTACGGGTTCGCGTCGTCGACGGCCATGTGGTTGGGGACGATGTCGAGGAGCAGGCCCAGGCCGGCGTCGCGCGCGGCTCCGGAGAGCGCGCGCAGCTCCGATTCCCCGCCGAGGTCCGCCGACACCCGCCGCGGGTCGATCACGTCGTAGCCGTGAAGCGACCCCGGCCGGGCCTGCAACGACGGCGACAGGTACAGGTGCGAGATGCCGAGATCGCGCAGATACGGCACAAGTGCGCGCGCCGCCGCGAACCCGAAGTCGGGGGTCAGCTGCAGGCGGTAGGTGGCGCGCAGCTCTAAGGCGCCGCCGTCAGGCGCCGCCGACCCTTCCCCAGTCCCCATCACGCGACCCGCTTGAGGATCACCATCGATCGCGCCGCCACGTGGATCTCGGTCCGGGCGCCGTACTGGGCGCTGCCCGGCTCGGCCTCCGGGACGGCGGTGGACAGCTCGAGCGCCCACTGCGCCCCGAACCGCCGGCGCGGGAGCGTGAACACGCGATCCTCGAGCTCGGCGTTGAACAGCAGCACGAACGAGTCGTCCTCGATGTCCTCGCCCCGAGGGCCGGGCGTGGTGATCTCGCGTCCGTTGAGGAACATCCCCAGCACGTGCTCGCCGTCCTGCCAGTCGCGGCGGGTCATCTTCAGCCCGTCGGCGCGGAACCACCACACGTCGGGGAGGCCCGAGCCCTTGACCTCCCTGCCGCGCAGGAAGGTCGAGCGGCGGAACACCTTGTGATCGCGGCGCAGGTGGATCAGCCGGCGGGTGAAGGCGCGCAACTGGGTCTTGTCGGGCGCCTCGGTCCAGTCGTACCACGAGATCTCGTTGTCCTGGCACCAGGCGTTGTTGTTGCCGTGCTGGGTGCGGCCCATCTCGTCGCCGCCGAGCAGCATCGGCGTGCCCTGCGAGAGGAGCAGCGTGGTCAGGAAGTTGCGCTGCTGGCGGACCCGGAGCTCGAGGATCTCAGGGTCATCGGTGTCGCCCTCGACCCCGTGGTTCCAGGAGCGGTTGTCGTCGGTGCCGTCCTGGTTGTCCTCGAGGTTGGCCTCGTTGTGCTTGTGATCGTAAGAGACCAGGTCGCGCATGGTGAAGCCGTCGTGCGCGGTGATGAAGTTGATCGACGCGAACGGGTCGCGGCCGTCGGCCTCGTACAGGTCGGCCGAGCCGGACAGGCGCGAGGCGAACTCACCGCAGTTGGCAAAGCCGCGCCACCAGTCGCGCATGGTGTCGCGATAGACCCCGTTCCACTCCGACCACAGCACCGGGAAGTTGCCGACCTGGTAGCCGCCCGGGCCGACGTCCCACGGCTCGGCGATCAGCTTCACCTGCGAGAGCACCGGGTCCTGATGGATCACGTCGAAGAACGCCGACAGGCGGTCGACGTCGAAGAACTCGCGCGCCAGCGCCGAGGCCAGGTCGAAGCGGAAGCCGTCGACGTGGCACTCGACCACCCAGTAGCGCAGCGAGTCCATGATCAGCCGCAGCACGTTCGGATGGACGGGGTTCAGCGAGTTGCCCGTCCCGGTGAAGTCCATGTAGTGGCGGGGGTCGTCGGGGACGAGGCGGTAGTAGGCGGCGTTGTCGACGCCCTTGAACGAGAGCATCGGCCCCAGGTGGTTGCCCTCGGCGGTGTGGTTGTAGACGACGTCGAGAATCACCTCGATGCCGGCGCGGTGAAGGGCCTTGACCATGCCCTTGAACTCGCGCACCTGCTCGCCCCGGCAGCCGGTGGCGGAGTAGCCGCAGTGGGGCGCGAGATAGCCGATCGTGCTGTAGCCCCAGTAGTTGCTGAGGCCATTCTCTGACAGGAACGACTCGTCGGAGATGTGATGCGCCGGGAGCAGCTCCACCGCGGTCACGCCAAGATGATGCAGGTACTCGATGGCCGGCTCGGACGCGAGTCCGGCGTAGGTCCCGCGGAGGTCCTCGCGGACCTCGGGGTGGAGCATCGTGAAGCCCTTGACGTGGGTCTCATAGATGACCGTGTCGGCGAAGGGGACGCGTGGGGACCGGTCGCCCTCCCAGATGAACGCGTCGTCGATCACCACCGACTTGGGCATCGCCGCCGCGTCGTCCTCGTCGTCAGGTTCGAGATCGGCGTCCTCCTCCCCGGTCGGGATGTAGGGCAGGACGTTGGCGTCGTGGGCCCAGTCGACGACGCCGTCGATCGACTTGGCGTAGGGATCGAGCAGCAGCTTGGCCGGGTTGAACCGATGGCCGTCCTCGGGGGCATAGTCGCCGTCCACGCGGAAGCCGTAGCGCTGACCCGGTCCCACCTCGGGCAGGTAGCAGTGCCAGTTGTGGGCGGTCCGCTGGGTCATCGGGATCCGCGTCTCGTTGTCCTCCTCGTCGAACAGGCACAGCTCGGCGCCCGTGGCGTGCTCTGAGAACAGTGAGAAGTTGGTCCCGCCGCCATCCCAGATCGCGCCCAGCGGGAACGGGCGGCCAGGCCAGACGTCGGTCACGCGACCAACGCTCCGGACATCGGCTCGAGCTCGACCGACCCGTCGACGACCGCCGGCTCGCCGTGCGTCGCCAGCTCGACGATTCCGCCGGCGCAGGAAACCCGCAGGCGCTGACGGGCGAAGTTGCAGATCACCTCAAACCGTCCCCGCCGGACGCGCAGCCACTTCGCGTCCTCGTCGAACTCGATCGCGTCCGCGTCGCCCGGCGGTAGGCGCCGGCGCGCCTCGAGCAGCCGCCCGTACAGCGCGGCCAGCTCGGGATCGCGCTCGCGCGTCAGCTTGGAGCGCTCGAACGTCGCCGGATCCTGCGGATCGGGGATCTCCTCCTGCGCGAAGGCTGCGAACGACGCGAACTCCTCGCGCCGGCCCTCCCGGGTGGCGTCGGCGATCTCCTTGTCGATGTGGTCGGTGAAGAACTGAAACGGGGCGTTCTCGCCGTACTCCTCGCCCATGAACAGGAGTGGCACGAACGGCGCCATCAGCGTGCAGAACGCGGCCAGCGGGCGCGCCGGCGCGGGCAGGCGGTCGCCGAAGGCGCGATTTCCCACCTGGTCGTGGTTCTGCGAAAAGACGACGAATCGCTCCGGCGGTACGTCGTCGGCCGGCGCGCCGAAGCGGCGGCGGCGAAAGGTCGAGTACGTACCGTCATGCACATGGGGACGGTGCCAGGCCTTGGCCAGCTCGGCCACCTTGCCGAACTCCTCGTAATAGCCCTCGCGCTCGTCGGTGACGAGCGCGCGCAGCGAGTGGTGAAAGTCGTCGGCCCAGGCGCCGTCGCAGCCCCAGCCGCCGCGATCTCGGTCGCGCATGACCTTGGGATCGTTCAGGCCGCTCTCGGCGATCACCAGTGCATCCTCCCGCGTCGCGTGGACGCGACGCGCCACGGCGGCCACGAGGTGCTCGGCGCTCGAGTCGATGATGGCGTGGATCGCGTCCAGGCGCAGGCCGTCGATCCCGAAGTCGGTGATCCACCCAACAGCGCTCTGGAGAACCCACTCGCGGACCGGGTCGCACTGGGCGTCGTCGTAGTTCATCGCCCTCCCCCACGGCGTCTCGTAGGCCTCGGTGAAGTACGGCCCGAACGCCTCCAGCGCCTGCGTGCCCGACGCGCCGACGTGGTTGTAGACGACGTCGAGGATGACGGCCAGCCCCGCGTCGTGGGCAGCGGCCACGAGCCGCGCCAGCTCGGCCGGCCCGCCGTAGGAGGACTGCGCCGCGGAGATGTAGATGCTGTCGTAGCCCCAGCCGTGGCGGCCGGGGAACTCGCCCACGGGCATGATCTCGATCGCGTTGATGCCGAGCTCCGCCAACCCGGGCAGATGCTCGATGGCGGCGGCGAAGGTCCCTTGCGGCGTGAAAGCCCCAATATGTAATTCGTAGATGACCAGATCGCGCATCACCGGCGCCGGCGCGCGCACCTCCGGCTCCCGGACCGACACGATCCGCGACGGTCCGCGGATTCCCGCGGGCTGCGAGCGCGAGGCGGGATCCGGGAGCGTCCGCCCGTCGAGCACGAACCAGTAGTCGTCTCCGGGCGCGGCGGGGGCGACCACCTCGTAGACGCCGTATCCAGCGTCATCGAGATCGAACTCGCGGTCGCCGATGCGCAAGACGATCGACTGCGCGCGAGGCGCCCACACCCGGAACTCGACCCTGCCGTCGCCGCGAGGCCGCGCTCCGAGCGGGCGCTCCCACGGATATTGGGAGCTCACTGCGATTCCGGCACGAACCACACCGCGGCGAGCGGGGGCAGCGTCACCAGCGCCGACACCGGCTGGTTGTGCCACGGGATCGGCTCGGGTTCCAGGCCGCCCATGTTGCCCATGTCGCTGCCGCCGTAATAGGTGGAGTCGGTGTTGAGCGCCTCCTTCCAGCGGGTGGCGCGCGGCAGGCCGAGGCGGTAGCCGGTGCGCGGCACCGGCGACAGGTTTGCCGCGAACACGACGAGCCGCTCGCCGTTCTTGGACGCGCGGGCAAAGGCCAGCACGTTCGAATCGGCGTCGTTGGGCTCCAACCACCAGAACCCGGACGGGTCGGAGTCGACCTCCCACAGGGCCGGCTCGTCCTTGTAGATCCGGTTTAGGTCGCGGACGAGCGACCGGATGCCGGCGTGGTCGGGCTGCTCGAGCAGGTGCCAGTCGAGCGAGCGCTCATAGTCCCATTCCGCCTCCTGGGCGAACTCGCCGCCCATGAACATGAGCTTCTTGCCCGGGTGCGCCCACATGTAGGCGAACAGCGCGCGGAGGTTGGCGAGCTTCTGCCACTTGTCGCCGCCGGCCATCTTGCCGTACAGCGAGCCCTTGCCGTGCACCACCTCGTCGTGGGAGAGCGGAAGGATGAAGTTCTCGCTGAACGCGTACATGAGGCTGAAGGTCAGCTCGTGATGGTGGTAGCGGCGGTAGATCGGGTCCTGCTGGAAGTAGCCGAGCGTGTCGTGCATCCACCCCATGTTCCACTTGAAGCCGAACCCGAGGCCGCCCAGGTAGGTCGGGCGCGAGACGCCGGGCCAGGCGGTCGACTCCTCGGCGGCAGAGACGATCCCGGGCTCGCGGCCGTAGATGACCTCGTTGAACTCCTTGAGGAACGAGACGGCGTCGAGGTCCTCGCGGCCGCCGAACTGGTTCGGTACCCAGTCGCCCTCCTCGCGCGAATAGTCGAGGTAGAGCATCGAGGCCACGGCATCGACCCGGATGCCGTCGGCGTGGTACTCGCGCAGCCAGAACAGCGAGTTCGCGATCAGGAAGTTGCGGACCTCGTGGCGGCCGTAGTTGAAGACCAGCGTGCCCCAGTCGGGATGCTCGCCGCGGCGCGGATCGGCGTGCTCGTAGAGGGCCGTGCCGTCGAATCGGGCCAGGCCGAACTCGTCGCGCGGGAAGTGGGCGGGCACCCAGTCGAGGAGCACGCCGATGCCGTGCTCGTGCATGCGGTCGACGAACTGGCGGAATTCGTCGGGCGAGCCGTAGAACGGCGTGGGCGCGTAGTAACCGGTGACCTGATAGCCCCACGAGCCCTTGAACGGGTGTGCCATAACGGGCAGCAACTCGACGTGGGTGAAGCCCATGTCCTTGACGTAGGCGCTTAATTCGTCGGCCAGCTCGGTGTACGTGAGCGAGCGGTTGCCCTCGAGCGTGTTGAGCCGCCAGGAACCGAGGTGGACCTCGTAGATCGAGACCGGCCGCATCAGCGCCGGCGGCTGGCGGGCACGGATCGCCAGCCAGTCGGTGTCGGCCGCGCTCCACGTGTGCTCGGGCGTGAACACGACCGACGCCGTCTTGGGCGGCACCTCGGTACGGAGCGCGTACGGGTCGGCCTTGAGCAGGATCTGGTGATCCTGAGTGAGGATCTCGTACTTGTAACGCGCGCCGGGTCCGACGGCGGGGAGGAACAGCTCCCACACGCCGGTCGAGCCGAGCGAGCGCATCTGGTGCAGGCGGCCGTCCCACGAGTTGAAGTCGCCCACGACGCTGACTGACCGCGCCGCCGGCGCCCACACCGCGAACGCGGTCCCGGTGACGTTTTGCTGCTCGCGCACGTGGGCGCCGAGGCGGTCGTAGAGCTCCTCATGGCGGCCCTCGCCGATCAGGTACTGGTCGAGCTCACCGATCGTGGGCAGGAACGAGTACGGGTCGTAGATCGTGAAGCTGCCAGCCTCGCCGTAGTCGACGTCGAGCTGGTAGCGCAGAGGCAGCTCGGCCCCCTCGATCGCGCCCTCGAACACGCCGCCGGGGTGGATCTGGCGAAGCTCCACCGGCTCGTGGCCCTCGGCCAGAACGGTGATGGCGCCCGCCGCGGGGCGGAAGGCGCGCACGACGACGCCGCCGTCGTCGGGGTGCGCTCCGAGCACGGCATGCGGGTTCGAGTGCTCGCGCCGGACGATCGACTCGAGCTCAGTGGTGGCGACGCTCATTTAGCTCTGTGGCCTTCCCGCGTTCACGCGCTTTCAAGCAGGCGAGCGATGCCCGCGACCGGGATCGCGGTCCAGTCCGGCCGGTTGTCGAGCTCGTAGCGGAGCTCGTAGATGGCCTTCTCGAGCTCGTAGATCGAGAGCAGGTTGGCGATCGCGGCCTCGCCGGCGGGCAGCAACGTGGGATCGACGGACGCGAAATAGCAGGTCAGAAAGGTCTCTCGCGCCCGCGCCTCGAAATCGTCGGGGGGTTTCTGCCCGCGGAGGATCTCGACGGCCGAGGTCACATACGCGAACGAGCGCAGCATCCCGGCCACGTCGCGCAGCGGCGAGCGCTTCTGCCGGCGCTCGGGCAGCGGGCGGGCCGGCTCGCCCTCGAAGTCGATGATCACCCAGCCCCGCGGCGTGTACAGCGTCTGCCCGAGGTGGTAGTCGCCGTGGGTGCGGATCACCCGGCCGGCGACGCCGATCTGGGCGCGGGCAGCGAGACGCTCCCGCACGTCCTGGCCGCGGCCGGCGATGGGTGCGAGGCGCTCATCGTCGTCGGGCAGGCGCAGGAAGATCCGCTCGATGTCCTCGTCGACGGTGGCGGTCAGCAGCGACAGCGCCTCCTGGCTCGGCTCCTCGGGCGCGAAGGCGGGATCGGTGGCATCAGAGGCCAGTGCCGTGTGCAGCTGGGCGGTGACGGCGCCCAGGCTGCCCAGGCGCTCGAGGAACGCATCGGGCGCGCTGATGATCTCGTCCAGCGCGAGCTCCCATCCGCTGATCGCGTCCGGCAGAAAGGCCTGGGCCACGCCCAGGGTGGCGGCGAAGGCCTGGCCCTCGTAGTCGTACCAGCCATGCAGCGCCGCGATATTGGGGAAGCCGCGGTAGGTGAGGAAGCGCAGGACCTCGAGCTCGGGGTTGACGCCCGGCTCGAGCTTGCGGAACACCTTGAGCACGGTGGCGTCGTCGAACACGACCGAGGAGTTCGACTGCTCCACGCCCATCACGCGGACGTTGGACGTCTCCGCCAGGCTCGGGGACCCGTCGTAGGGATGGAAGGAGAAGCGGCCCTCATCGGTCTCGATCTCGTCCGCGGCCGCGATCCGTTGCAGCAGCTCATGCGCCTGCTCGGGCTCGGCCAGCGCGTCGTACACCGCCCAGTCGTCGGTGTGGGCGATCTCGTGACCGCCGGCGACCTCGCCGGGCGATGCGATCGCGAGCGGAAGCTGGTACAGCTCGTGAGTCCCGGTGGCGAAGCGCGTCTGCACGAGCGCCAGCAAGAGCAGCGGGTCCTCGCGCAGGGTGATGCTCTCGACGATGTCGATGCCGGTGATCGAGCGCGACTTGGAGGCGTACCAGCGCTGCTGCTGGACCCAGTCGCGGAGCTCCTCCTCCTCGAGGCAGCGGCGGATGTCCTCCGCCGTGATCCCCTGCACGCGCTCACTCATCGTCCTCTTCCTCTTCCTCGACGAGCTGGAACCAGAAGAAGCCGCGGGGGCCGAGCGTCAGCAGGTAGGGCAGCTCGCCGATGCGTGGGAAGCGCGAGTTGCCGAACAGCTCGACGGGATAGCGCCCCTTGAAGGCGCTCAGGTCGAGCTCCACCGCCTGTGCGGAGCGGGCGACGTTGTGCACGCACAGGACCTGATCGTCCTCGAAGGAGCGCAGGTGGGCGAAGATGCGCGGGTTCGACGACTCGATCGGCTCGTAGGACCCGAAGCCGAACACCGGGTGCTCCTTGCGCAGCGAGATGAAGCGGTGCAGCCATCTGAGCAGCGAGGTCGCGGTCCGGAGCTGCGCCTCGACGTTGACGGCCTGGAAGCCGTACACCGGGTCCATCAGCGGCGGTGCGTAGAGCTGCGCGAAGTCCGCGCGGGAGAAGCCGCCGTTCCGGTCCCCGGTCCACTGCATCGGCGTCCTTACCCCGTCCCGGTCGCCCAGGAACACGTTGTCGCCCATCGCGATCTCGTCGCCGTAGTAGAGGACGGGCGAGCCCGGAAGCGAGAACAGGATCGCGTGCATCAGCTCGATCTCATCGCGGCCGTTGTCGAGCAGCGGGGCCAGGCGCCGGCGGATGCCCAGGTTCAGCTTCATCCGCGGGTCCTTGGCGTACTCGGCGTACATGTAGTCGCGTTCCTCGTCGGTGACCATCTCGAGCGTGAGCTCGTCGTGGTTACGCAGGAACAGGCCCCACTGGCAGCTCTCAGGGACGGTCGGGGTCTGCTCGAGGATCTCGTAGATGGGGACCGCCTCCTCGCGCCGGATCGCCATGAACATGCGCGGCATCACCGGGAAGTGGAACGCCATTTGGCACTCGTCGCCCTTGCCAAAGTACTCGACCACGTCCGCAGGCCACTGGTTGGCTTCGGCGAGCAGGACGCGGTCGGGGTAGTTCTCGTCGACCTCTTTGCGGACGCGTTTGAGGTAGGCGTGGGTCTCGGGCAGGTTCTCGCAGATCGTGCCCTCGCGCTCGAACAGGTAGGGCACGGCGTCGAGCCGGAAGCCGTCGAGGCCGAGGTCGAGCCAGAAGCGAAGCACCTCGAGCATGGCCTCCTGGACCTCGGGGTTGTCGTAGTTGAGGTCGGGCTGGTGGGAGAAGAAGCGGTGCCAGTAGTACTGGCCGGCGACCGGATCCCAGGTCCAGTTGGACGCCTCGGTGTCGATGAAGATGATCCGCGCGTCGCTGTAGCGGTCGTTGGTGTCCGACCAGACGTACCAGTCGCGTTTTGGCGAGTCCCGGCTCGAGCGTGACTCCTGGAACCAGGGGTGGTCGCTCGAGGTGTGGTTCATGACCAGGTCGGCGATCACGCGGATGCGGCGGGCGTGGGCGGCGTCGATCAGCTCGTGGACGTCCTCGACGTTGCCGTAGTCGGGGTGGACCGTGGTGAAGTCCGCGATGTCGTAACCGCCGTCCCTGAGCGGCGATCGGTAGAACGGGAGCAGCCAGATGCAGTCGATCCCCAGCCACTGGAGGTAGTCGAGCTTCTCGGTCAGGCCGCGGAAGTCACCCGAGCCGTCGCCGTTGGCGTCGAAGAAGCCGCGGATGTGGATCTCGTAGAAGACGGCGCGCTTGAACCACAGCGGCTCGTGCTCAAACCACTGCCGGGTCTGCACCTGCGCCGCAGCGACGTCCTCCGGCGGGTCCTGCGCCGGCGCGGTCCGGGTCTCGGCCGCGATCAGGTGGGTGAGGGTCGGCGGGCCGACGCCCATCAGATTTCGACCCGCACGAGGTGTGCCTGGCGGACGCCGGGCTCGAGCCGGATGAAGTTGGCGCCGATCCGCCATAAATAGCGCTCGTCGGTCAACAGATCATGGGCGGTGAAGGTCGGCGGGAGGCCGAGGTTGGCGGGCACGATCGCCAGGCCCTCCTGGGGTTGATGGGGGTCGAGGCTGACGACGGTGATGATCGTGTTCCCCGGTGAGTGCTTGGCGTACGCGATCAGGGCGTCGTTGGCCGTGTCGAGGAAGGTTATGTTGTCGAGGTCGTGGAGGGCGGCGTTCTCGCGCCGGATCTCGTTCAGGCGCTTGATGTACGGCAGTAGCGGGCCGTCGAGGGCGCGCTTCCTGATCTCGTATTTCTCGGAATGCAGGTACTCCTCGGAGCCGATCTTGACCGGCACGTTTTCGAAGTGCTCGTACCCCGAGTAGATCCCGTAGGACGGACTGAGCGTCGCGGCGAGGGTGATTCTCGCCTCGAACGCGGGACGACCTCCTAGCTGGAGGTACTCGTGCAGGATGTCCGGGGTGTTGGCGAAGAAGTTCGGGCGGAAGTACTCGCGCTCGTCGGTGAGGGCGAGCTCGGAGACGTACTCAGTGAGCTCGTAGCGCGAGTTCTTCCAAGTGAAGTACGTGTAGGACTGGCTGAAGCCGATCTTGGCCAGGTGGCGCATCACGGATCTTCTCGTGAACGCCTCCGCGAGGAACACCACGTCGCGGTCGTGGTCGTGGACTCGTTGTATTAACCAGGCCCAGAAGGCGAACGGCTTGGTGTGCGGGTTGTCGACGCGGAACACGGTGACGCCGGCGTCGACCCACTGGAGGACGACGTTGAGGAGGGCATCCCAGAGGCCCTTCCAGTCGGGGGAGTCCCAGTTGACGTTGTAGATGTCCTGGTAGCGCTTGGGCGGGTTCTCGGCGTACTTGAGCGTGCCGTCGGGGCGGCGGTGGAACCACTCGGGATGCTCGTGCAGCCAGGGATGGTCGGCCGAGCACTGGATCGCGAAGTCGAGCGCGATGTCCAGGTTGTGGTATTTCGCGGCGCTCGTGAGGTCCTTGACGTCCTCGATCGTCCCGAGGTCTTGGTGAACGGCTTCGTGGCCGCCGCTCTCGTCGCCGATCGCCCAGGGAGATCCGGGATCTGCTGGGCCGGCAATCAGCGAGTTGTCGCGGCCCTTGCGGTTGGTGTGACCGATCGGGTGGATCGGGGGGAGGTAGATCACGTCGAACCCGAGCTCTTTCAGACGGGGAAGCTGTGCCTCGACGCCCTTCAGTCCCCCCCACGATCGGGGGAACAGCTCGTACCAGGCACCGAACTTGGCCCGTTCGCGGTCGACCTCGATCGCAATCGGCTGGTTGAGCGTCACCGCGCCATGGCGGGGCTGGATCCGCTCGAGGGTGCTGAACAGCTCGGGGCCGAGGGCGACGTCGTGCTTGGCCGACTCGGGGACCTTTGCGTCGTTCAGGGTGTCGATGGCGTGCTGGATCAGCGCCCCGTCGCCGGGGTCGCTGGCTGCGTGCTTGGCGTTCTCCAGGTGGCGGACGCCCTCGGAGAGCTCGCCGGCGAGGTCGTGCTGCTGGGCGGCGACCTTGCGCTCGAGCTCGTCGCGCCAGGTGCCGAAGACGTCGGTCCACGCCTCGATCGTGTACTCCCAGCGACCCTGGCGATCCACCCGGAAGCTGCCGGCCCAGCGGACGCCGCCGAGGTGGGCGTCGATGCGGCTCAGTTCGGCCTCGGCGTATTCGTCGCCCTGTGCCGGTTTGTAACGGACGACGGCGCGAAGGAGGTCGTGGCCGTCGCGGAAGATGTCGGCCTCTACTTCGACCGTGTCTCCGACGCAGCGCTTGGCCGGATAGAGGCCGTCGTCCACCGCCGGGGTCGGGTACTGGATGACGATCCGCTCCGGTGGCGGTTTGGATGCGCCGGCGGGGCGGCGCTGGGCGGGTGAGGGGTGGACCTGTGTGCTCACGCTCGGGTCCTCGCACCGAAAAATATCCTTCCTGGCAATGGGTAAACCGTTCGCATGGTCCGTTCGGCTGGTCCTTGAGTGATTGAGCTCCCGCGCTCGAGCGGCGTTCAGCTGCATCTGACGTCGCTCCCCGGGGGTCGGCTGGGGTCTGAGGCGTATCGATTCGTGGATTGGCTGGCGGCGGCGGGGCAGACCTGGTGGCAGGTGCTGCCGCTCGGGCCCCCGGACCGGTACCGGTCGCCATACAAGGCGCGATCGGCGTTTGCGGCGTGGCCGGGGCTGCTGGCGTCGTCCCGAGCGCCCGTGTCGGCGGCGGAGATCTCGGATTTTCGTTCGGCCGAGTCCTTCTGGGCAGTTGATTGGGAGCGGTTCGCCGGCCGGGGGGCCCTGGCCGATCAGGTCCGGTTCTCGCGCGAGTGGAGTGCGTTACGGTCGTATGCCGCGTCTCGTGGGGTTCGGATGTTCGGCGACGTGGCCATCTACGTGGCGGCCCGGAGCGCCGACCACGTGGCGCATCCCGAGCTGTTTCAGGACGACTTCGTCGCCGGCGCCCCGCCCGATGCGTACTCGGCCACCGGGCAGCTGTGGGGCAACCCTCTGTACGAGTGGCCGGCGCTGCGCCGGCGGGGCTACCGCTGGTGGGTCGAGCGGCTGCGGCGGACGTCGTCGTTGTTCGAGCTGGCGCGGATCGACCACTTCCGCGGGTTTGTGGCCTACTGGGCGGTGCCGGAGGGGGCCCGGACCGCCGCCGGCGGGCACTGGAAGCGCGGTCCGGGGCGGGCCATGTTCGACGCGGCTTTGGCCGAGCTCGGGTCGGTGGCGCTGGTGGCCGAGGATCTCGGCGTGATCACGCCGGCGGTGGAGCGGCTGCGCGATTCGCTCGGATTCCCGGGGATGGTGGTTTTGCAATTCGGGTTTGATCCTTCCGATGTTCAGAGCGTGCACAGGTTCGAGAACCATCCCGTCAATCGCGTCGTGTACACGGGGACGCACGACCACGACACGGCGCGGGGGTGGTACTCATCGCTTGATGCTTCGACGCGGTCGTTGGTCGATGAGACTCTGGCACGGGTCGGCGTGCGCGAGCCTCGCGCGCCCTGGTGGGGGCTGATCCGGCTGGCGCTGGCCTCCCGGGCGCGGGTGGCGATGATGCAGGCGCAGGACGTGCTCGGCCTGGGGAGCGAGGCCCGGATGAACGTGCCAGGACGCGTTGGCAAGGCGTGGCGGTGGCAGATGGAGCGCGGGGCGCTGACGCCGGCGCTGGCGCGGCGGTTGCGGGCGGCGACCGAGGAGGCGGGACGGCTGGCCGGCTGACGGTGGCGGTGGCGGCGCGAGGTGGCGGTGGCGCCGCGAGGGTGGCGGTGGCGCCGCGGGGCGGCGCGGTGGGGGGCGGGCGCGGTCTTGACGCCGGCGGCTCAAGTTGCGCGCGCCACCGCCGATCCGAGTGGACGATGAGTATCTCCGCCGTCGAGAGCCGCATCAGCCAGATCGTGGCGATGCAGCAACAGCTCTCCGATCCGGCTGCCCTGCTGGCCTCTCAAGACTCGAGTACGTCTTCGGCCGCCACCGGCGGCGCGAGCGCCACGCCGGCGAGCTTCAGCGACGCGCTGTCCTCGGCGCTCGCCTCGGGCACCGAATCGGCAATCGGCACCGACCCGACGACCGAGGCCGCCGATCCCACGGCCGCGTCGGACATGTACACCGACCCCACCATGGACGCGTCGCTGATGAGCAGCGATCCCACGTCGGCGCTGTCCGCGATGCTGGCAACCAGCGGCGCCTCGGGCGTCGCGGACGTCGCGGGGGCCACGACGGGCACGACGACCGGCACGTCGACCGACGCGCCGGCGCAGGTCCAGGCGATGGTCAACGAGGCGGACTCGCTGATCGGCAAGCCCTACATCTACGGTGGCGGCCACAGCGGCTGGGGGCCGCAGGCGGGCTACGACTGCTCGGGCTTCGTCTCGGCCGTGCTCCACGCCGGTGGCTTCTTGAGCGAGCCGCAGACCACTCAGACCCTGCCCAGCCAGTCCGGGATCGAGTCGGGCCCGGGACAATATGTGACGATCTACGACCGCAACACCGGCCCGACCAGCAACGAGCACGTGATCATCGAGATCGACGGGCAGTTCTACGAGTCCGGCGGCGAGGCCGGCGCGTGGGGCGGTGGCGGCGGCGTCGAGAAGATCGCGACGCCCTCACAGGCCTACCTGTCGTCGTTCACGACGATCCTGCACCCCGCCGGGCTCTGAGCGCGCCCCGTACCGCCACCGAGCGGCCAGTCACCTTCGCGTGGCGGTAGACGTAGCTCAAGTCCGCGCGGAGGCGCTGCCACCGTGACGGCGAGTACGAGATCAGCGATGACGGCGCCACCAGGACTCGCATGCCGTCGGCCGCGAGCACGCCGAGGGCGCGTTCGGCGATCGCGATCTGGCCGAACGCAGTGGGATGCACGTGGTCGACCATCACGTGGTTGCGGGCTCCCCAGTCGCGCAGATCGACCAGCAAAGCACCCTGCTCACCGGCCACTCGCGAGATCACTGCGTCGAGGTCTCCCACCTTGGCACCGGCGCGCGGGCGTCCGAGATCGAGCGGCGCGGTCAACGTCAGCACCCGTCCGCATCGCTCCGCCAGAAAGCCCAAAGCCTGACGAAAGTCCGCCTCGAAGGCCGCCGCATCCCAGTCCACCGAGCGGACGTCGTTGACGCCGATGTACAGGCATCCGAGTTGATACCGAGCGCTCAGCCCCGACCGCGACACGAACGCCGGGATCTGCGCGGACACCACGTCGCGCGCGGTCGCCCCGTCCACGGCATAGCACGTGAACGGCAGGCCGAGGCCGCGCGCTAGCCACAGCGCCCACGATTGCAGCGCCACCCCAAACTGAAGCTCGCCGCCGCCGTTGGTGATCGAGTCGCCGAACGCGAGCACCCCCAGGCGGCCGTCGTCCCCCTCAGCATGCGACCCGGTCAAGACGCGCGAGACTACCCGCTTGTCCCATAATCCTCGGCCGTGACGGCGAGCTACGGGCGGGTGACGATGAACGACGGTCGGGAAGACGTCCGGCGCGCCGCTGAGGACCTCGCTGAGCGCCCCCCCGAGGCGCCCGCGCCTCTGGCGCGCATCGCATACAACTACAGATGGTCGTGGCTGCCGGGCGGTCCCGACGTGTTCCAGGCGGTCGATGCCGAGCGCTTCGTCCTCACGAACCAGAATCCGGTTCGCCTGCTGCAAGAGGCCTCGGCGGCTTCCCTGAGGCGCGCCGCCGCCGACGACGCACTGCTCGAGCGGATCGCCGCGGCGGAGAGCCAGATCAAGGCCGATCTGGAGCGGCCGCCGTACCCGTCCATCGACCCGGCGCGACCGGTGGCGTTCCTGTGCGCCGAGTACGGGATCCACGTCTCGTTGCCGGTCTATTCGGGCGGCCTGGGCGCGCTCGCGGGCGACCTGCTCAAGGAGGCCTCGGACTGCGCGGTCCCGTTCGTCGCGGTCGGGCTCATGTACCGCCGCGGCTACTTCCGCCAGCGGATCGATGGCGGCGGCTGGCAGCACGAGTACTGGATCGACACCGATCCGCAGCGGCTGCCCGCGGCACTCGTAACCGGGCCTGGGGGAAAACCCCTGACGATCGAGGTGCCGATCCATGACGTCGACGTCACCGCCCAGATCTGGCGTGTCGACGTCGGCCGGGTGCCGTTGTTCCTGCTCGACACCGACATCCCCCCCAACGGACCGGTCGAGCGGTGGATCACCGGCCGGCTGTACGAGTCCGACGAGTACATCCGCCTGGCTCAATACGCGCTGCTCGGGGCGGGCGGCGTGCGCGCGCTCACCGCGCTCGGCCTCGACCCCGGGGTTATTCACCTCAACGAGGGCCACGCCGCGCTCGCGCCCGTGCAGCTTGCCGCGCAAGGGCTCCGCTCGGGCGAGAAGCTCGCCGCCGGCATCGCCGCCGCGCGCGAGCGGACCGTGTTCACCACCCACACGCCGGTGCCGGCGGGCAACGACACGTACACCGCACAGGAGGTGAAGGACGCGATCGGGCGCCTGACCGGGCGGCTCGGCGTGCCCGTCGACGAGGTGATCGCGCTCGGGCGCACCCACCCGGATGACGCCAGCGAGCCGTTCGGGGTCACACAAGCCGCGTTGCGCATGAGCCGCGCTGCCAACGGCGTGAGCCGGAGACATGGCGAGGTGGCCCGCGGGATGTGGCACCCGCTGTGGCCCGAGCTCGAGGAGGACGCCGTCCCGATCGGCTACGTCACCAACGGGGTGCACGTCCCCACCTGGATCGGCGCGCCGATGCGCGACCTGTTCGAGCGCCATCTCGGCGAGGGGTGGATCACGCGCGCCGCCGACCCTGAGACGTGGGCCGGGGTCGACCGGATCCCCGATACCGAGCTGTGGGATGCGCGCCGGCGCCAGCGCTCCACGCTCGTCGACGAGGTGCGCTCGCGCAGCACCGTGGAGCGGCTGCTACGCGGCGACGCCCCCGGCTACGTGCGGGCCGCCGCCGACACGTTCGATCCAGACGTGCTCACGATCGGCTTCGCACGGCGGGTGGCCACTTACAAGCGTCTCGACCTGCTGACCCGCGATCCCGAATGGACGCTGTCGCTGCTGGGCGGGGAGCGCCCGGTACAGGTCGTGCTCGCGGGAAAGGCGCACCCACGCGACGAGGAGGCCAAGCGCGTCCTGCAGCATCTGTTCGGCATGAAGGAGGCCCGGGTCGTCGGTAAGCGCGTCGTCTTCCTCGACGACTATGACCTCGCCAGCGCCGCCTGGCTCGTGCGTGGGTGCGACGTGTGGCTCAACGTTCCCCGGCCGCCGCTGGAGGCGAGCGGCACGAGCGGGATGAAGTCGGTGGTCAACGGTGGCCTGCAGCTGAGCGTGCTCGACGGATGGTGGGCCGAGGGCTACGACGGCAAGAATGGCTGGGCCCTTCCCGGCGAAGTCGAAGACGACCACCAGGCCCAGGACGAGCGCGACGTCGCCGTGCTGCATCGGCTGCTCGACAAAGAGGTCCTGCCGGGCTTCTACGAGCGCGAGGGCGACGCGCCGCCAGCGGCTTGGCTGGCCCGGGTCCGGACCTCGCTGAAGACGCTCGCGCCGCGCTTCAGCGCGACCCGGATGCTGTCGGAGTACCTGGCCGGGCCGTATCGGGGGACGAATTGAATGGTCGCCGGCGCCTGACGGCGGCGCCTTAGCGCTCGGGAAGGAGGCTCGGGAAGGTCAGGGCGGTCCAGGGCGTCTTTAAGCTGATGGTTTTCACAGGACCCTCTAACAGCTAGCGAAAATGGCCTCCCGAGCCGATGACACGAAGCCGACCGCCCGAGAACTGGCGGAGCTTTCGGCGCTGGCCGACGGGACGCTCGATCCGTCTCGTCGCGCTGAGGTCGAGGCGCGCGTCGCCGCCTCTCCGGAGCTGAGCGCGCTCTACCAGCGCGAGCGCCGGCTCGTCAGCGCCCTGCATCAAGCGCGCGCCACCGAACGCGCCCCCGCCGGGTTGCGCGCCAGGGTCGACGCCGCCCGCCCCAGCCGGCGCACGGCGGCGCGGCGGCGGATCGCCTACGGCGGGGGCGTCGCGGGCGCTGTGGCGGTCGTGGTGCTCGCTCTCGTCCTGCTTCTACCCTCGGGGACGCCCGGGGCGCCGTCGGTCTCATCCGCCGCGTCGCTGGCCACGCGCGGTCCGACCCGGTCCGCCCCGGCACCCGACCCCGACAACCCGGCCGCGCGGCTGAACGAGAGCGTGGGAGACGTGTACTTCCCGAACTGGACATCGCACCTGCACTGGCGCGCCTACGGTGAGCGGCTCGACCGCCTGGGCGGGCGCACGGCCGTAACCGTTTACTACCAGTGGCGGGGCGCGCGAATCGCCTACACGATCGTCGGAGCCCCGGCGCTCGCCAAGCCGGCGGCCGCGCAGGAGTGGCTGAACGGGACCGAGATGCAGACCCTCATGCTCGACGGTCGCTTGGTCGTGACCTGGCGCCGCTCCGGCGACACGTGCGTCCTGTCCGGGAGCGGCGTCACGGCCGCTGAGCTGCAGACGCTGGCGGCGTGGAAGGTCCCGGCGGAGG
>Ga0335073_10005218_pt1 | contig 18232 bp, 14 predicted proteins | sample Lox_Sample_22_FD_207093 | JGI IMG/M metagenome (GOLD analysis project Ga0335073, IMG submission 207093) | Soil microbial communities from Loxahatchee National Wildlife Refuge, Florida, United States - Lox_Sample_2.2 | ecosystem: Environmental > Terrestrial > Soil > Wetlands | place: USA... | reverse complement strand
AACCGGTCCGCGGCCGCGGCGTACTCGGGAGTCGACGGGTCATGTTCCGCCAGCTTGGTGGAGAGAACTTCCAGCTCCTTCTCCATGCTTTGCAACTCAGCGAAAACCGACAGGCACTCCTCAAAAACGCTGCGCCCGGAAAGGATCAGTCCCTCCTGAGGCAGATAGCCGACGGTCATCCCCCGTGTGCGTTGCAGGTTGCCGTAGTCGAGCGATTCCTGACCGGCGAGGACCTTTAGAAGCGTAGACTTGCCTGTGCCATTGGCGCCCACCAGGGCGGTGCGTTCATTGGGCGTAATGAGCCAATCGGCATTCTCAAACAGGATGCGGGGGCCAAACCGCTTACCGGCGCCGGAAAGTTGGAGCATAAGAAAAGCAGCGCCGAGGCGCTGCTCCCATTGTCGCATTTGCCGTACAGGTCGCGCATAACCCCCCGAGGGAAGCCGACTCTATCCCCGCGTAACAGCGGGCTCGTACGGGGAACGACAAGCCCATCTACTTCTTCTCTCTGGCCGCCGCCACGGGCGCGGCCTCCTTGATGGCTGGCCCAGGTTTCAGCTTGGGCCTGCGCCCGGAAGCCTTCGCAGGCGGCCCCTTCTTGGCTGTCTTGGGCGCAAAGCGGGAACGCAGAAACGTCTTGTAATCCTGCTCCGTCTGGTCGGCGTAATCGATCGCGAAGCCGGCTACGGCCTCGACCAGTCGATCCGAGGTGCCAATGTAGCCGTCGAATGCAACCGGATCCCCCGAGCGAGCATGCCCGCGGGCCAACAGCTCGCCGCAAATCTCGGCGTACTGCATCAGACCCTCGCCCTTCAGGTCCTCGATCGCCAGCGAACCCTTATGGTCATTGAGCTGGCGAACCAGATACTGGCGATTGTTGATGGAGGTCCAGCCCAGAAGCATGTCCGACAGGAATTGCATCGCCCGCTGTCCCTGGACCACTCGCTGTCCCTGATGCTGCGGTTCCCCGATCTCTCCCAGGTAGGGGGCATAGGCCGAGAAAGTCTCTTCCTTGATCTGCAGGAACAGGGGATCCTCCGCGCTATTGCCTTCCAGATAGACAATGTAGTCGCGGAGGCCCACGCTGCCCGTTCCGACCACCCGGAAGGCGACGTCGATAGGCCGATAGAGGTCGAAGAAGTGGCGCCGCTCCGGCAGCAATGACTGCCGGTACGGCCCAAGAGAATCGAGAATGGCCTGCGCTTTGGCACCGGTAATTCGATACTGCAGGGGCTTGTTCTCAACGAAGATACGATGCTTGAGTCCGCTCCCTTTTGGCGGATCCTGCAGCAGCCGCTCCGCGTTGTAGAGCGGCGTTGCCTGTTCGGCTTTGCGCAGTACCTGAGAGACGGGCGCGATGCGCTGCAGGCGATGTACCTGGAAGTGCGCCACTTCCATCACGGTCATGCGCGCAAACGCGTGCATCGAGCGGCGATAGCTCTTCAGAAAGAGAGCGGCTGCTTCGCCGCAATCCGCGCTCTTGCTTCCCGCTTCCCGTCCCGCCAGGATGATGCTGGTCGCCAGGCGCTTCACGTCCCACTCGAACGGTCCACGAATGGTTTCATCGAAGTCGTTGATGTCGAAAACCAGGCGCCCGTCCGGCGCGGCAAAGGCGCCAAGGTTGCGAACATGGGCATCCCCGCACAGTTGAGCGAAGATGCCGGTATGGGGCAGCACCGCAAGATCAGCCGCCATTACCGAGACCGCGCCGCGGAAAAATCCAAACGGCGAAGCCGCCATCCGTTGCCACTTGATTTCCAGCAAAGCAGGCACCCTGCCGGCTGAGGAAGCGGCTAAAGCATCGATGGGATCCGTCTGCCGGTCTTCGATGCGCCACCGGTTTTGCTCCTGGCGTCTGACCTGCTTGCGCCGCGACTGTCCAAAGGCCCGGCGATCCGGGGGCGGCAGCACATGTTTAATGGCCATTCAGTAAATGCTCCATCTCAACATAAACCGCGTTGGTCCAGCCAAAGCCAATCACATTCTTGTATCCGGCTATCAACTGCACGTTAGACGACCCTGTCTCCACGTTGTATTTCTCGTGGATTGTGCCTTCCTTCTCGTAGCTGGCTCGAATGGTGTGGGTGAACTCGGTAGCTACCCGTCGCGCATCCTCAGTGAATGCATATTTCAACAGGCCATCGGCAGCAAACCAGTTTAGCGGAGCCCACCCGAAGGGCAAATCCCATTGCAACCCACTGTCATAGGTGCTGGTGGCGAGGCCGCCCGGCTTGTCGAGCAGTCCAAGATGACTATCGATCGCCTTGGCCTGTTCCGGAGTCGCGAGGCCGGTCCAAAGCGGATAGAAGATGGTCGCGTACACGTAGTCAGACTGTTGATTCGTAATCACGTCGTAATCGAAAAACATTCCTTTGGCTGGGTTCCACAAGTATTTGTTGATGAGCCGCCGTCGGTCTTCAGCTTCTTTGTTCCATTGCGCGGCTTCTGCCGGCTGATTGATCATGGCGGCGATGTCAGCCAGGTCGCGTTCATACTTATAAAGCAGGCTATTCAGGCCCAGGGCGGCGAAATGGTGTGTCGAACCGCTGAACGGGCCGAAGCGAAAGGTGATATCGAAACCCGACTCACGCACCGAGCGATCGCCTTTGTAGAAGTCGCGAGTGAGTCGATAACCGTGGAACCAGGCGAGGCTGCACACCACCGAGTGACTGGCATCGCAACTGGTCTTCGCCAACGCTGCCTGTTCAGCTGGAGACGGATGCTCGGGTGCGGCGATCAGGTAGTTGGTGTGAACCTCAGGATGACTGACCAGCCATCGGATGACATCGATGTAATAGCTGCTGTGGTCCGCAATGTCGGGTACGGGTCCCTCACCTATATCGAAATAACGCTGCAGCCCGGTTTGTCCGGCACGATGAAAATCGCTCAACCAGAAATCATGATCCCGACGCGCATACGAGTAGGCGTGGATGAGCCATTCTTTTTGCCGCGCTCGGTTGGCGGCCGACGGATCGCGCGCGATCTCTGCGTCATAGACTGCCCGAATCATCGAGCTCAGCAACGGCGGCTGCGAACGGGTGAGGAAGTAAGTACGATTGGCGTTGAGGACAGCTCCGTAGTTTTCAATCTCGTAGAAAAAATTCTCCACCATCCCGCGGGCCAGATCGACTCGTCCGTCGCGCAATAGGCCCAGGATGATGAAATAGCTGTCCCACCCGAACATTTCGTTGAACCGGCCGCCCGGGACCACGTAGCGATTGGGCAGGTAGAGCAGCCCCGGCCTGGGAATTTGCGACTCCTTGACGTCACCGAGGTGGGTGATCCGGTGCGGTAAATGGGCAATCTCGACCTTGCATTGCGTGCGCAGGCGCAGCAATTGCACGGGGGTTGGGGCGCCGTAGGGCAGATACAGCAGCGGCCGCGTCGTCACCTTCGGATCTACAAGCGATGCGCACTCGGACATCGAACGAGAAAGGCTGTCCCAGCTTTGGTGGATATAAGTGTCGATGTTGAGGGAAGGCGAGGGCAATGCCTGGCCCCAGGCGCGACCGGCAAGCAGGAGCATCAGAAACACAAGAATTCGGGTCATTTTCATGAGCTGCCCCCTCGGTGCGATGTTACATGCCGGTGTGCCCCGTTGTAGCATCGGGCATAGCAGGCAGGCATAGCGGTGGCGGGTAACAGGCAAAGGGCGTGGCTTTGGGTGGGAATAATCGCCCTGGGAACCGTCGTTGTGATTGCGGCCATCTTCGAGATCCTGCTTCACCGCGCAGAGCCGATCTTGCGTGCGCGTTTGGTGCAAAGTCTCTCTGCGCGCTTTCACAGCCGCGTGGATCTGGGCGAATTGGATGTGTCTCTCCTGCGCGGATTCGAAGTTTCGGGCAAAGATTTAGCGATCTATCCCTACAACATCGATTCGGGCACGCCGACTTTCTCCGTGCGGCATTTTGCGTTCCGCACCGGGTACTCCAGCCTGATCCATTCCCCGTTGCACATAGGCCACGTCGAGGTGGAGGGGCTTCGTATCAACCTACCGCCGAAAAGCCAACGCAAACAAGGGTCGCAGGCTCAGAGCCACTCACCGGAAAAGGTCACTGTCTTTGTCGACCAGATGGACTGCACGGATACCATCCTCACTTTGGGCACAGATAAGCCGGGCAGGCTTCCCACGCGGTTTGTTATTCAGAAACTCAACTTGCGCTCCATTGGGCCGGGGAAGCCGCTGGATTTTACAGCCATGCTCACCAATCCGAAACCAGTGGGCCAGATCGAAACGCGCGGCAACTTTGGTCCCTGGAACGCCGACCGGCCAGGGGATACCGCGCTTGGAGGCACCTATTCGTTTCACGACGCTGACCTCGGCACCATCAAGGGAATTGGTGGCATCCTCTCTTCGCAGGGCGCCTATCAGGGTGAGCTGGACAAGATCGTAGTCGACGGCGAGACGGACACGCCTGACTTCCAGGTCAAGATCAGCGGACACAAAGTTCCGCTGCACACCGAATTTCACGCCATCGTGGATGGAACGGATGGCAATACCTGGCTGCAGCCCGTGAAGGCACAATTTCTGCACTCGTTTCTGGTAGCCCGGGGATATGTGGTGCGGGTGCGGGGTGAGCCAGGCCGCCGCGTTTACCTGGATGTGGATATGGACCAGGCGAGAATCGAAGACCTGTTGCGTCTCGCCGTGCGCACTGACCCGCCGGTGATGAGTGGCCAGGTGAAGCTGCACACCAGGCTTGACCTGCCGCCGGGACCGCAGGATGTAGCCCATCGCCTGCGACTTCAGGGCAACTTTGCGGTCATCAATGGCCGCTTCACCAGCGAAAAAATCCAGAATCGGATCGACGAGCTCAGCCTGCGTAGCCAAGGGGAAGTGGAACTGGCTACCCAGCAAGCGAGAGACGGAAAACGGGACCTGGTGCGATCGCAACTCAGCGGCGACTTCACTCTTGCCGATGCGGCACTCAATCTACCCGATCTGCACTACGACATCCCCGGAGCCCGCATCCGGCTGGCCGGAACGTATACCCTGGATGGTGCTAAATTCAACTTCGCTGGAACGGCCGACATGCAGGCCACGGTGTCACGCATGGTCGGCGGATGGAAAGGCGTGCTGCTGATGCCGTTCGACCATGTCTTCCAAAAAAATGGCGTTGGCACAGAAATTCCCTTCAAGATCGATGGCACCAAATCCAATCCACAGTTCGGCTTGGACTTCGATCGCCTGAAGAAAAAATGAAAGGCATACATATGCGCAAGACTTGGCTGACTCTGGCAATCCTGGTTCTCACCTGTGCCGGCGCCGTAGCACAGACAGGCGCCATAGCAGAGAAGAGCGCCGCGGCAGAGAAGAATGATCCCTGGTGGAAGCATGCTCTCATCTACGAAATCTATCCCCGCAGCTTTCAGGATTCGAACGGCGACGGCGTTGGCGATCTGAACGGCATCACGCAGCGCCTCGATTACCTAAAGGAACTTGGGGTCGACGCTATTTGGCTTACGCCGATCTATCCATCCCCCCAGGTCGATTTCGGCTATGACGTCTCCAACTACGAAGCCATTGATCCCCAGTACGGAACGATGGCGGATTTCGACCACCTGGTAGCTGAGGCCAAAAAGCGAAACATCCGCGTGATCATGGACATGGTGATGAACCATACTTCGGATAAGCATCCGTGGTTCATCGAGTCCAGGAGCTCGAAAACCAATCCCAAGCGTGACTGGTATGTATGGCACGACGGAAAAAGCCCCGGAGAGCCTCCGAACAACTGGCAGTCTGTGTTTGGCCACTCTGCGTGGAAGTATGATCCGAAAACGTCACAGTGGTACTACCACAAATTTTATGCGGAGCAGCCTGACCTGAACTGGAGAAATCCGGCTGTCCAGCATGCCGTGTTTTCTGCCTTTCGCTTCTGGCTGAATAAGGGAGTCGCCGGCTTTCGACTGGACGCGGTGCCGACGTTGTTCGAAGACGAGCAACTGCGCGACGAGAAGGTTTTGCCGGGCACCAATGCCTACGGTGACCCCAATCTCGACGACTCGATGACCAACAACCTGCCTGAGGTGCACCGGGTAATGCGCGATTTGGACAAAGTGGTCAGCAGTTATCCGGGCAATCGCGTGCTGATCGGCGAGACTTATCTCCCCGATGTATCCGAACTGCGCAAGTGGTATGGCGAAAACCACGACGAACTTCAGCTACCCATGGACATGCAGGTAGGCTTCCTGAACAAGCTGAATGTTGCGGACTTTCGCACCCGCATCGACCAGGCCGAGCATGACCTGGATGACGACCAGCCGCTGTTCGTTTTCGACAACCACGACAATCCCCGCAGCTGGAATCGCTATGGCGACGGCAAGCACAATCTGGCGATTGCTCGCGTCATTGCCACCTTGCTGCTCGGGACGCGCGCCACGGCGATGATGTATTACGGCGAAGAATTGGGCATGACGACGACTCCGCCCACCAGGGTCGAAGACGTGAAGGATCCGATTGGCAAGATCGGCTGGCCCAAGGAGAAAGGCCGGGACGGTGAGCGTACGCCGATGCAGTGGGACGGTTCGCCGAATGCCGGCTTCACGACAGCTTCGGCCACGCCCTGGCTGCCGATACCCCCTTCCTACAAGATGGTGAACGTGGCGCTGGAGTCCAGAGAAGATGATTCTCTCTGGAGCTGGTATCAGCAACTGATACAACTGCGGCGCACGAATCCCGCTCTCCGCGACGGAACCCTCACCATGCTGGATGTGAACGACAACAACGTTCTTTCGTGGCTAAGAAAAACGCAGGACGGTGCATCTGTCCTGGTGACATGCAACTTCACGCCGGCTCCGCAGACTATTGCATTTGATTTGTCGGCGCAGGGTGTGACCGGAAAGACGCTTAAGACATTGCTCAAGTCGCCTGATGTTGCTGACGCCGATTCGCTGGCGGCAATTAAGCTGCCGCCCTACGGGGTCTACATCGGCCAGGTGGAGTAAGAGCTGTGAATCTTGGGTCCCACGTGGCCTCTTGATCCAGGAGAGAAACTGCAGGTTCCTCGACTTTGCTGGAATGACAAAGGACGGATTGCGGTTCTTCGTCGGAAGCGCACGACCTCCCCGCACCCTTCAAAGGTAAATCTAATCCGCCGCGCCCACCGCAGCAACGCCTTGCCCGAGCATCTCTTCGTAGGCGGAGTAAACCCCCTCAAACACCGAATCCCAAGATGCAGACTGCGCATAGCTTCGCGCCGCCTGACCCATCTGCGCATGAAGCGCCGGGTTTTGAATAATCCGAGCCACTGTAGCCGAGAACTGATCATCCGTGGCGATGCAACCTGTCTCGCCGTCCCTCACGATGTAACGCGGGCCGCCATCGGGTGTGACCACGGCAGGAACTCCGGACGCCAGCGCCTCGAGCACCACGTTGCCGAACGTATCCGTATGAGAAGGAAAAACAAACAAATCCATGTTGGCGTAGGCCCGACCGAGGTCACGGCCGCGCAGCACGCCAGTGAATTCCGCGTTAGGTAGATTTTGCCGCAGCCACGTTTCTTCCTTCCCGTGACCCACAATCAGAAACCGAAAGTTGGAGATACCCCGCGCTAGCAACTCGGTCCGGATGCGGCCGAGCAGAAACACATTCTTCTCCACCGACAGCCGGCCACAAAAGCCGAGAACGAACGCGTCGTCTGTTGCGCTGCGGTCACGAAGCTCCGGTGAAAAGGCGATGGTATCCACTCCCCGAGGCATCAGCGCGCAATGGCGCCCGGTAGCTTTTTCCAGTAGCCGGCACAGATCCACATTGGGAGCAAACAGGACTTTCGCCAGCTTGTAGAAGCGTGCACACGCGAACATGGCGGCATCTTCGATTTTTTTCTCCACCACCGGCTGTTGACCGCGGGGAAGCATGTGCAGAAACCAGCCCGCCCGCTGCGCGGCGTACTCATGGAGATTGGTGTGCCAGGCTGCGACCAGAGGCACTTTCAGAATGCTTGCCAGCCACGCGCCGAGAATTCCCGGCTCACTCGGGCCGGTCACGTGAATGAGGTCCGGGCGGAACGCACGCAGGCGCTGCTCCAGAAAATCTTTATGGCGAAAAAAAGCGGGGTCGAAGGTGAGGTCCTTCTCAATGCGAAAGGAAACCAGGCTGCCGCGGGGAATCTCCAGCGTGGTCAATTCACCCTGTTGTTTTTCTTCAATGTTGCCGCCCTTTTTCCCGGGATGGAGGCAGAAGAAAGGAAGTCCTCTGCGGAGGGCAAAGGCTTCAAACTGGCGGCTGGTATGAGCCACCCCGTTGACTTCGTAAAACGTATCCGGAAGGTAGGCAACCCTCGGAATCGCTTCGCGCATAGGCAGAGTGTATTCGCACCGAGTCGAAGCGGGAAGTGCCAAGCGGCTCTAAAACGCTTCCTGCTCGCCGAGCGCAAACTGCAGTTCATGCTGCTCATTCCAGGCAAGCCGCAGGCTGCTGCTCACCGGGTTGCTTCCCAACATCCGGACAAACTGGATGATCAGGCGCATGTACGGCGGCGCTTCGCCCTTGGGCCAGAGCTGCGTCAGCGGCCGTTCCACACCGTTGAAATCGGGGTGAAAGACCCGCTCATCCCAGCGGCGGGAACCTTCGGGGAAGTCGGGGTAATCACGAATGGCGTCCAGCGTCGAACGCATGATGCGGTGCTTCCACGGCTCCGCATATTGCGGCATAAAGAGTATGTGGCTGCGATTCTCGCGCCGGATTTCGTCGACAAACTCGTTGAAGGTGGTCGCCTCCGTCAGGTTGACATTGGCGTTTGGCTCCAGGCCATGCCGGTCGCCGCCGGAAATCAGTAGTTTGTTCCAGCGAGCCGCGAGCCGTTTCACTAGCCGATTTTCTTCCCAGTTGCGCAGCCCGTTCAACTCCATCGCGTGAATCATCGGGCTGTTCTCGCTGAGGAATTCTTCGACACGCTGCTGGTGCACATCGTGGCCGACCTTATACAGATCCCACAGCGGGTGATTGAAGACGATCAGTACGTTTGGCAATTCATGAAGCGCGGTCAGCATTTCCGTCAGGCGCTTGTTGCTGGGGTTTGCGGTGAAGGCTTCAAACTCCCGCATCCACTCGGCGCCGGTCGCGCTGGGCAGGTTGTGGATGCCGAGATGGAAGGCCTGATCTTTGCCGTAAGGCGTCGTCCATTCCACCGACACTGGAATGTGTCGGGCGCTGGCCACGGTGCGCAGGAGCATGGGCGCCTGGATATCGTCGTGATCAGTAATGGAAACCAGCGGTTGCACTTGGAGCTTTTCCGCAATCTGCTTGCTTTCCAGGTCGAATGCCAAACGCGGCGTCAGCGGCGGCGTCCAGTAGCTCCTGGCGTAATTGATCGGCAAGCGGTGCTTCTGCCGGGCGCGCCGTTCTTCGCGGTGGATAAGAACGCGAAAAAAAGTGTGCTCGTTGGCTAACTTGACGATGAAGTCGAGTGTCTCTTTCGAACGATTCGTGTGGCTGTGAAGCGAGACAGCGGAAGCGAAGCCTTTGGCAGCGCGTTCGTTGTTCCAGAGATAGGAGATCCGGGATCCAGTCATCTCTTCCTCCACCTGGAGCAACCGCACCCGGCCCTTGCTGCCACACCGTGTTTGTGTGGTCGCTCTCGTATGCCCAGTATCTAGTGCAGGTGATGAACAGGGAGTTACTGTCTCGCGAATCTATGTCTAAATTTGCCTTGAACCAGCCTGGATAACACGTTTCTTACCACCGAAGTAACCAGACTGCTGCACCTAACGTGTACTAGTAATATCCGGGTTAAGAAGGGGCTCCTCCTCCACGTTTGGCGCCGCCTGCCGTTTGGCTTCGGGTTCCAGGTGATAGCGGGTGAGTTCGCTCTTCAGAATGTCGAACGCCTGCTGGGGAGTATCTGCCATTTGGAAGAGTCCGCGATCGCGAGCGGAAATGGCTCCCTTGTCTACCAGCACATCCAGGTTCAGGATGCTGTTCCAGTAACTGGAACCATAGACAACGATGCTGATCTTCTTAGCCAGCTTTTCCGTCTGCACCAGGGTGAGCACTTCGAACATCTCATCCAGCGTGCCAAATCCGCCGGGAAATACCACCAGCGCTTTCGCCAGGTAGGCGAACCAGTATTTGCGCATGAAGAAGTAGTGGAATTCGAAATTCAAAGAGGGAGTGATGTAGGGATTCGGTTCCTGTTCAAACGGCAGCCGGATGTTCAACCCGATGGATTTGCCGCCGGCTTCATAAGCGCCGCGGTTGGCCGCCTCCATAATTCCCGGACCGCCCCCTGAGGTGACGACAAAACGGTTCCGGCGACCTTTTAGGGTTTGCGTCCACTTGGTCAACATGGAGGCCAACTGGCGAGCGTCCTCATAATAGCGGGCCATCTCGACTCCGGCTTCGGCGCGGCGCCGCTGCAGATCGCTGGCTGTCCCTTTGGCGATCTCCTCATCTGTGGCCGGTTGTTCTTCGTCCGGCGCCGCGGCAACGGAGCCTGGTTTGTCGAGCAATTCCAGTTCTGCGTTCGCGTCATCCGGCGCGCGAAACCGCGCTGAGCCGAAAAATACGACTGTGTCCTGGATACGTTCGCGCCGAAAACGCGCCAGCGGTTCGGAATATTCCGAGAGGATCCGGACCAGCCGCCCGTCCGGGCTGTTGATGAACGCGGGGTTCTGATAAGAGAGCGGAGCGCTGTTCAGATGGGGAGGTTTACCGGTATCGGGGCTCATGCATTTCAGGAATGGGTTTTGCGGAATTGTGCTGCCTCGACGATGGCGATCCACAGGTTCAGCAGGCCGAGGCCGGAGACCACTCCACGGACTGCTCCATACGTAAGGAATGTGGCCACCCGTGGGAAGTGGTTGAACAGTTCATTATCCGCCCAAAGCGGCGGGTACCAGGGAAGCACAAGGACGATGATGCCGATATAAATGCGGATGATGACGTAAAGGCATATCTCCACCCGGCGAAGCCAAAAAGGGACGCGGGAAGGACGCTGCGGCGAGGGCTGCTCTTGCACGGTCGAACCGCTCGAATGGCTGGACGAAAACAGGTTCGACTGTTGCGGCATTTCCTCTTAGGCCCGGATCAGAACAAGGGAACAACCCAGGCTGCCCTACCGAAACAGTAACACAGCGGCACACGGTCCTTTGCCCTTGCGGGGCCTCGGAGAACGGGACGCAAGGTGGTTCGGACGAGTGCCGTGAACCAATCCCGAAGGGATGGAAGAAACTAGTTCCCGGCACAGAGTGCCGGGAACACAGAAGAAGAACGCCCGAAACCCTTTTTAGGGGGCGGCACAAACCTACGCAACGCCGGCAAGTATTCCCACAAACCAGCCCGCCACGAGCCCCTTGCCAATATCGTGAGATGGAAAAGACGAGGTCTCGCTTTTTTCGTTCGAAATGAGGGTTTTGTGGGGGTGATTCGGAAAGAAGCGAGCTGCGAGCCCCTCCGGGCCCGAGCCCTCAACAGGCCGCAGGCCGGAGAAAATCGCTGCTAGGCGGTGCGCATCTGGACCGAGTTGCCGGCCTCGGCCGCCGCCGCAGCCAGGATCCGATGGTGAATGGTGAAAAGAGCTAGTTCGAGGCGGTCCGAAACGCCGGTCTTGTCGTAGACACTGCGCAGGTAGTTTTTGATCACCTGTTCCGTGGTACCCAGGCGAAGAGCGATCTCTTTGTTCTTGCAGCCCTGGACGATCAGGGCCACGATCTTCATCTCTTTCGGCGTCAACCGATCGCGAACCCGTGCGCCGACCGAATCCTCTTCCTCTGCTCCAATGGCCTCAGCCGGACGCTGAATCGATGAGAAGCCCTTGATGACCCGGTGCACGCACTCTACCAGGGCCTGGCCGGTCGTATTGCGGTAAACAACGCCGCGGATGTCATGCGCTGTGAAGATCTGGGCGGGTTCACCGTTTTCAGCGATCACCACCGCGCGGCTGCCGGCTGCTTTGACGTGTGACATCAGGTCCTGATATTCGGGCCGCAAAGCTGACGCAAACAGCACGATCGAGGAGCGGTATGCATCCACAGAGAGCAACAGCCGCTCCAGGTCGGCACATTGGGCGGCTACGCGAAAATCCTCTTCGCTCGCCAGAACCTTGGCAATGCCAGCGCGAAAGATTGCTTGGTTGTCAGCCAGAATAATTTTATTCATCGTGCTGCCTTTTGCCTCGAATTGCTTTCGTTCGCAATCTTTACCGGCTGCATACTGACGCTATCGACCATCAGCCGCCGGTCGTTCTAAACTGTTCTGTCTTGCGACACCTCGGGTACGTTTCTCCCCGTCTGGGTGCTGAATCGCATGGGTGCCGGTGATCTCAAGCCTAGCGGCTTGAGCAGGAAATGAAACCCCACGAAAGTGTCAGTGGGCCGCTCTCAAGTTGCTGTGGTTACTGGATTTGGGTGTAGCGAAAGTAGTGCGGGCGCGACGGATTGGTGCCCTCAGCAATACACTAAAGAAGCATGGGCAAGCCAGTTATCCTCGCGGTAGACGACGATGTGAGTGTGCTCGAGATGGTGGTGCAGGATCTGCGTCGCCAATACGGAGCCAACTATCGCATCCAGCGCGCGGCCTCAGGTCAGGCCGCTCTTGATACCTGCGACCAATTAAAAAAACGGGGAGATGTGGTTGCACTATTTCTCTCCGACCAGCGCATGCCTGGAATGTCGGGGGTCGAGTTTCTGGGCAAGGCCATGGACCTGTACCCGGAAGCCAAGCGAGCCTTGTTGACGGCCTATGCCGACACCGAGGCTGCCATCCAGGCCATCAATACAGCCAAGATCAACTACTACCTGACCAAGCCCTGGGATCCTCCGGAGGAGCGTCTCTACCCGGTGCTCAACGATCTGCTGGAAACCTGGAAGGAGGGCTACAAACCTCCCTTCGAAGGGCTGCGAGTGGTTGGACCGCGTTACAGCCTGCGCGACCACCAGGTTCGGGATTTTCTGTCGCGCAACCGGGTTCCCTACGTGTGGCTCGATCCGGAGCAAAACTCCGAAGCCGTGGATCTACTGACCCGTTTCAAGTTGGATGACCACAAGCTCCCGGTGGTGCTTTTTGGGGATGGTTCCTACCTTGTGCAGCCGGGCCAAATGGAGCTGGCCGGCAAAATCGGAATGCGTACCCAGGCGGCCAAGGATTTCTATGATCTCGTCATCATTGGGGCCGGGCTCGCCGGGCTGGCGGCGGCGGTTTACGGAGCTTCAGAGGGCCTACGCACCTTGGTGATCGAAGACGAGGCCGCGGGAGGACAAGCCGGTTCCAGTTCCCGGATCGAGAACTACCTCGGATTTCCCGAGGGTCTCAGCGGCCAGCTGCTCGCCGAGCGGGCGCTCATTCAGGCTACCCGCTTTGGAGCGGAAATGCTCACCCAGAAAGCCGTGGGCATCCGGACAGAGAACAACTACAACATCGTCCGGCTTTCCGATGGCCGCGAGGTTTCCTGCCACGCCTGCCTCATTGCCGTGGGGGTCACCTATCGCCGTCTGGATATCCCTGGTGTGGACAGGCTTACGGGCGCGGGGGTCTATTATGGGGCAGCCATGACCGAAGCCTCGGCGTGTAAGGACGAAAACGTCTTCATTGTGGGTGGAGCGAATTCAGCCGGTCAGGCGGCTATGTACTTCTCCAAGCATGCCAAACAGGTAACCATGCTGGTAAGGGCCGATTCCCTCCAGAACAGCATGTCGAAATACTTAATCGATCAGATCGCTGCCACATCGAATATAGAGGTCAAAACGTGTTGTCAGGTGGTGGAAGCCCTGGGGGATGGCCGCCTGTCGTGCTTGAAACTTTGTGGGCCGCAAGGCGAAGAGACTCTACCGGCGAGCGGTTTGTTCATCTTTATCGGTGCGGCGCCGAAGACAGATTGGCTCCCGGATTCGATTATGCGCGACGCGAATGGCTTTATACTCTCGGGTTCTGACCTGAAGGTAGACGGGAAATTGGTGAAAGGCTGGACCGAGCCCAGGGATCCGTACCTGCTCGAAACCAGCGTTCCGGGAATCTTTGTTGCCGGAGATGTTCGTCACGGTTCGATCAAGCGGGTGGCATCCGCAGTAGGGGAGGGGTCAATCTCGGTGCAGTTCATCCATAAGTACCTGGCACGCTACTAAAAACCAATGACGGATGTTCAACAAATTTCGAAGATCGAAGAAGTCGAGGCCACCAGCCTGGCCTCGGAATTGGAAAAAGTACCGGTTTTCGCAGGCATTGCCAAAGAAGACCTCAAATGCCTGGGAACCGTAGAGCTTATACACGCCGACGCCGGCGCTGACCTCTCCGACATCAGCAAGAGCCACCGTGGTTTTTGGATCATGCTCCACGGCGAGATTCGACTGCAAAAGCGCAAAGAAGACGGCGACCTGCTCTTACTCAGCACAATTACAGATGGCGAGACCTTTGGCGAAGTTCCCCTCCTGATCGGCAAACCCTCCCACGACGCCGTGATCACCGTCCTCAAACCATCGAGCGTGGTCTACCTGCGCGAGGAGCTGTTCTGGAACCTCATGTTCGCCTGCCCAAAGGTACGTACCGGGGTTCTGGGAAACATGGCTCGCCGGCTGCAGATGTACCAGGCCCAGGAACTGCATCGTGAGAAGCTGATTTCCCTTGGCACCATGGCAGCGGGGCTGATGCACGAGCTCAACAATCCTGGAACCGCTGCCCGGCGCGCTGCTTCACAAATGCGCGAGAATCTTAGCCGGCTGCAACAGATAAGCTTGCGAATGTGCAGCGGCGAGGTGATGACCCAGGGCCAGACCGAGTGCCTGCGGCTTTTGCAGGAACAAGCTTTGAAACCGTCGAAGCCGACGGCGATGAGTTCGATGGAACAGGCCGACGCCGAAGACGAATTAGCGTCCTGGCTGGAAGATCACGGAATTGAAAACTCCTGGAAGCTGGCGGCGACGCTGTGCACCATTGGCTTCAATGCCCAGACCCTGGAATGCGCGCAGCACGAATTTCCTGGTAACACGCTATCTGACCCGCTGAACTGGATGGAAGCCCTGATTTCGAGTGTGCAGCTCGTGGGAACCATTGAAGAGAGTGTTTCCCGGGTAACGGACCTCGTTTCCGCGGTCAAGAAGTTTGCTTACGAAGACAAACCGCAGCGCCACCAGCTCGACGTCCACGACAGCATCCAAAGCACCCTCGTCATTCTCGGTCACAAATTCCGCCAAAAAGAATTAACGATTCAGAAGATTTTCGCCCCCTCGGTTCCCGCGCTCTCGACTTGCGGGGTCGGTCTGAGCCAGGTCTGGACCAACCTGCTCGACAACGCCATCGATGCCTCCCCGGCAAAAAGCACAGTGACTGTACGCACCTGGGTCGAAGGAGAAAAGGTTTCCGTGGCGATCGCGGATCAGGGGCCCGGCATCCCGGAAGAGAACAGGAAACTAATCTTCGAGCCCTTCTTCACTACCAAGCCCACGGGACACGGGACGGGGCTGGGGCTAGACATTGTCCGTCACATCGTGGTGGACAAGTTCGGCGGAGACATCGTATTGGAATCTGCCCCGGGAAAAACCGAATTCATCATCCGCCTTCCGCTGGTATCGTGAGGCTTCAGCGCCGGCGCTAAAGCCCCCCCTGGAGATGTCTCAGCTTTGCTCGTCCTGTAGCTGCCACTGCTGCGCCGATCGGCGCGTTGCCCGAGAATCCGCATATCCGAAACCGCAGCCGATGGAAAAACAACCCTAATCCGATCGAAAAGACGCGAACAACCTTCGCGGGAAATGCACGTTTTATCGGCAGGGGGTGTTGCAATGACGATCCATCGGAATTGGCGCAATGCCGTAGCGGTTCTTCTGGTAGGAGGGAGCGCAGCCATGGCCTCTGCGCAGTACGGGTCAGGCTACGGAAGCAACTATGCCGATGCCTACCGCGATCAGAACGGGCCTGCTGAGTATGCCGCTCACTGGGGCTACCAGGATGGCTTAAACGAGGGCACGCGCGACCGCGCTACCGGCCACAGTTTTCGCCCCACACACGATCATGACTACAAGCACGCTCCCGAATATGGGCATCCGGAGATGAATCGCGATGAGTACAGGAATATCTACCGCGACGCGTACATCCGTGGGTACGAAAAAGGCTACAGACGTTACTAATCGGCGCTGCTGATGTTCCCGTCATTCGCCCACAAAAGCATCGAGATGAAGGCGATGACGGCGCCGCCGAGGCAAATCACAACTTCGAGCATGCATTCCCCCACAGGGATTCTAACTGTTCCTGCTTTTCTTTTGCTCAAAGATTTTAGCGTCGATCAGGAAGCGAAACCAGAAGGTTTGCAGGGTCCAGAAGATAAAACCCTCTTTACCATCGAGGAAACCCAGGCGAATGAAGTAGCGGTAAACGAAGAGGACATAGGGCCGAACAAACAGAGGGGCGGAATTATAGAGCCCGCGGAAAAAACGTTTCTGCTCCAGGGGGTTTCCCCTTAAGCGAGGCTGAACGCGAGTCCCCTCTGCAGAGCCCGTTTGCTCCGCCACCTCAGCGTCGGACCACCGGTTATGCCGGGCGGTCCACTCCGAGAGCGACATACGGATCTCATCGATCATGTAGCCTCGGAGTTGCGCCGCCGAGCCCTGGGTCAGATAAAAGTGCTGGTCATACTTCCGCTCTTCGCAGCGGCCCACGCCATTGCGAAACAAGCGTAAATGCCAGGTGGGCGACATACCTCCATGGCGCAGCTGCCGTCCCAGAAACTGCACTAGTCGGGCTACGAAAAAACCCGATTCCACCGGGTTCTCCGGGAGCGCGCGAATCGAAGCGATGAGTTCCGGTGTCAGCCGTTCATCGGCGTCCAGGTGTAGTTGCCAGGGATATCGAGGCGCTAAATTATCGATAGCCCAGTTTCTCTGTGCGCCATAATTTTCGAAAGCATGCTGGACCACTTTCGCGCCTTGCTGCCGGCAGAAAGCTACCGTGTCATCTGTGCTGAAGGAGTCGACCACCTGGATGTCATCGGAGATGTCCCGTGCCTGGACTAGTGTCGTTCCGATCGTGTCCGCACAGTTGAACGCAAGGATGATGATCGAGGGCTTCAAGAAGATCACTATAGCTTAGGCTTGTTCAGGCTTCGCCCACCATCGTGCTCTGCAGGATATGGACTCCGGCTTGCGCAAAGTCATGGTTCGCAGCCTGAACCGTGTTGCCGATGCCGATCGCCTTACAGGCATCTTCCACGACATAGGTTTCGAACCCTGCATGTCTGCTATCGATTGCGGAAAAACGCACGCAGTAGTCGTAAGCCAGGCCGCACAGGAAGACACGCTCCAAACCACGCTCACGCAGGTACCCCTTGAGACCGGTGGGCGTCTGGTGATCGTTTTCCATGAAGGCGGAGTAGGAGTCGATATCACTGCGGAATCCCTTGCGCAAGATCAGCTCCGCATTGTCCACGAACAAATGAGGATGGAATGCCGCGCCCAGGCTATTTTGCACGCAATGTTCCGGCCACAGGACCTGCTCGCCGTGCGCAGTCTCGATGGTGTCGAACGGGGCTCGTCCGGGATGATGTGACGCGAAGGAATGATGATCCTGGGGATGCCAATCCTGCGTGAGAATCACATGCTGGAATGCCGGTGCGATGCGATGGATCACCGGCACCACTTCCTGCCCGCCGCGAACCGCAAGTGCTCCGCCATCGCAAAAGTCATTCTGCACGTCCACGACCACAAGGACGTCGCGGTCTGTAACCTGAATCCCCATCATCTGGAAACTATAGCGCAGGGAAACAACCCCGCATTCACCCAGCCTCTCTACTGATCCCATAAGGCAAATCAGCTGCGATCGGAGGCTGTGACTTCTTTAGATCGTGGCCGGAAAGCTTTAAACGGCATCGGCCGACGAGCCTCGCCAAGGTCAAGCCAATGCTATAAACGCAAACCGAAGACCCGCTTTTGTCATTCCGAGCACCTGACTTGCCTTGCGACAAGTTAAGAGATGAAGGAACGGTTGCCACAGGATGACAAAAAGTGAGAGGCTCTGGGCTTGCCTTCAGAGAGCAGGAATGACGGATAGGCTTACCCAAGCTTGTCTAAGACTTATAAAACTTGATAAATTTCAGCGATTTTCGATGTACCTGCGGGTTTCCGGGCGCGGGGAGCCGTTTGCGATGGGCGACGGCTAGCCCGGGAGGCCGGCAATTTCATAAATCTGCGTAAAATTCGGTTTTTTTCGGCGTTGGTGGAGATCGGCCGGCAGCCAGCCTTGCCGGATCCGGGGTAAATTCGTTTTTTTGTGCGAGAAAAGCGAGATAAGCGAGATAAGCCTCCCCGCGATGCA
>Ga0335073_10005217_pt1 | contig 18232 bp, 10 predicted proteins | sample Lox_Sample_22_FD_207093 | JGI IMG/M metagenome (GOLD analysis project Ga0335073, IMG submission 207093) | Soil microbial communities from Loxahatchee National Wildlife Refuge, Florida, United States - Lox_Sample_2.2 | ecosystem: Environmental > Terrestrial > Soil > Wetlands | place: USA... | reverse complement strand
AGCTTGAAATTGAGGCAGCTTCCAAGCACCGCGTAAAGGTCATCAGCTTTGGTAGTCGAGCGGCCAGCGAGTGCGTTCCAGGTCGAAATGAAAGCCTCCAGTCTTTCAGAATTCTTCGAAAATGTCTGATTCTCAAGTAACTCAACAACGGAGCGGATTTGCTTCCTCATTTGCAAGAAATTGTCAATGACGGTCGTTTCGATAGCGCATCTTGCATTGAATGCATCGGAAGGCGTGACTCCGAAGGTGTCAGAGGAAGCATCATGGTTTTCTGGTTCCGGAGACCGATATTGGTATCGGGATCCGAAGCGATAGTCCTGGAGCGGATTGTAGATGCCGTTAGAAAACTGGAACAAGCAATGTCTGGGAAGGATTGCTTCCTGAAGCGTCCAACTCCGACACATCCATACACTGCAAGCTATCCGGTACAGGTCTATATCACGTTTTCCGCTTGCAACGGACATTAGCTCTTTATCGAGAACAAACACTCGATCTGATCCCGCATAGATTGAAGCCATCGAGTCGATACATCGACGCCTCAGGTTTAAATGTTCTGGCTGTACAGGAATGCATAGGGTATCCATCCAGAGCATTTTGCGAAACCCAAGGTGTAGATAATGTGTAATGTGAGAGTCGTCCATTCCGTAATCTAATAATGATTGGAGTAGCTTAACTTGACAGGACGGCAGAGCATTGTCGACAGGATTACCTAAGCCATCGGCCCAAACGTGGCTAATGGAAGCATACTTAGCGCGAAAACGTCGTCGGTGGATCCGAAAAGATAGGCCATGTTCCGGACTACATCGGATAGAAACCAAGGGCACATGACCAGCTTTGATAACATTGATTAACCTCTCGTACGGAACGCGAACTGTATAGCAGCCAGATCCAGGTCCAGGGTAAGAGCAAGTCGCCGCATGTTTGACTGCATAATTCTTCATATCTGTGTTGAACGCGACGCATTGCGTTGCCTTGGCACACGCCTGATGGTCCACCGCCCTCTGCGTTCGGTCCAACGAAGCAAACTTTTGTAAATCTATGGTGTTGTATAGTTGAGTGAGATAGTTGATCTGGTGAAGACACCACCCTGACGCCAGCATCATACTCTTAAGCTCTTCGATAGACGGAGGCAGTGTGTGCTCTTCATTAGGCGAAGCTAGCTCTGCTGGCTCTTCTGCAATGCCCTCCGAAGCACTCCACAAGGGTGTACGAGAAGGCTGATCATCCGTATTCTCTTCCATGTTCAGTTCCTGGGGCGTTGCCGGCTGCCCAGAATACTCGATGGAGGGCCTTTCTATGTCTTTGGTTTCCAGATTTTGCGCCTGCAGTAGCCGTCCATCGACTATGATACTTCGTCAAAAGGACAAAAGGAGGTTCGAGATCTACAGGCTTGAGTTAGTCCACAGCCTGAAAGGCTGAGTGTCGCGAGAACACAGAAACAACGAAAATAAGAGCCAAGTAGATGTGGTGGCCTCGAGCAAAGGGAAGGAGAGATGTACGAAAGGGCAATCAAAACGGCTCATTTGAGGTTGACACAATGATTTGGTTTAAGAGGATTTGTTACAGTAGCTAACGAATCTGTTTCTCCTCTGATTCCGCCAACTTCTCCTTGGATTTGCAGGGTTGATACGCTATGCACAGCCCCAAGAGCTGCAGGTCGTAGCTTACGTGGAAGGTGCATCGCACACATCACGAGTAGCGGGCGCATGAGCTGGCGGCAGCTTGAATTATCTGAGGTAACGCAGTCAACGGGCGTAGCAGAAGGGTCGAAGTGTTCTTTTATACCTAACGTAAGGTACCTAGACGTCAAGAGTGGAGGGTGACTAAGCGAGGGCGAGCATGCCCAAAACGGAGGCCACTTAGAGTAAACCGGAGGCGGATTTCCCGTCAACAAAGATTACCGTAAAAATCCTAGCAACCTTGAAAGGTGTAATAAATTTCATCAGGGAAGACAGGATCTTTTTTTTTTAAATTCTGCTTTCCAGCTTCCTCGTTGACTCGCAAAATCAACCAAACTCCTCTCCCATCCAATTGTAATTAATTTCGTTCCTGCATACTGTTGCCACTCTTCTTCCCTTCTTTTCGTACTGCTCACCTTCCACTCCTTTGCTTTCTAGATTAACAATGAGCGCAAGCTTGAGTCCTGAAGCATCTACATCCGTATCCAGTGCGTTGCACAGCTTCGACCTTCCCACATGCTCCATATGCTGGCGTATTCTTGCCTCAATTGCATGCGGGAAGTCGTTTATGATATTTGTAGAAACTAACCAACAGTCATTCCAGCTCCAGCCGATGTCCCATCCTCCGTAGAAAAGCCCGCAGACCGGTCCCTAGACGGTGACGAAGCTCCCAAACCTCCTGAGCACGTCTTCTCCCTCACCGTAAAACTTCCTCACGAGCCATGGAAGACTCAAATTCAAGTTTCGACCCAAGAGCAGATGCAAGACATCCGGCAGGCCCTTGTCGACCAGCCTTTTGCTATGCAGTACTCTTGCTTCCATCTCGAACACAACGGAGAACGCATCAACGATTTTGTAGAACTATCTGAGGTTTCCGGCATTACTCCTGATTCCACGTTGACTTTGGTTGAAGACCCATATACGGAAAAAGAGGCGCGAATGCATGTCGTGCGCATCAGAGAATTGGTAGGAGCTGCTGGTGACCGTACTGATACGATCCATGGCATTTCCGCTGGCTTGTCTCTGCACGACTACATACCAGAGAAGCACGTTTCGAGCAATGGACATCATTCAGAGGAATCGACTTCAACAGATACCGACGATGTAGCCTCATTCAACTTTGACGCTCAAGGTTCCATCTACTCACTGCTACCTCCTGAGGAACAGCCTGCACCTAAGACGATAAAGTCTGTCAGTTTGTCTCCATGGCATCCACCACCGTATTATCTACGTACTAAGGGCCATCTGCTTTATCTGGTTGTGGTCACAAACGAAGGCGAGCAGTATCACATTACGTCTCATGTTTCTGGCTTTTACGTGAACAGGTCGAGCCACAACAAGTTCGATCCACTACCGAAGCAAGCGCCAAAGAACTTTTCTGAGCATTCACTCTTGACACTCCTGAGAAGAATCTCTCCTTCTTTCGACTCGTCATTCCATGCTCTTCAAGAATACAACAGCAAACGAGACCCTCTCACACTGTTTCAACTGTCAAATGCGATTCCCGCTAGCCCATGGATTGTGCGGAAGCCATCTGCAACCTCCCAAGAACATCAGGCCGATATTACACGGACACAAGAGAGCTATTTACTCTCTGGCGCTGAGAGCACTGAAACACTGCGAGATTGGAATGAAGAATTTCAATCGACGAAAGAGCTTCCAAAGGAGACTGTTCAAGACAAAGTTTTCCGAGAACGTCTAACCTCAAAACTATTTGCCGACTACAATGAAGCTGCCGTTCGAGGTGCCGTCCTAATTGCAAGAGGAGAGGTGCCGCCTCTTAATCCAACGGAAGGCCGCGAGGCTCAGATCTTTGTCTACAACAACATTTTCTATTCCTTTGGTGCTGATGGAGTAGGTACCTTTGTAACAGATGGTGGTGATGAAGCTGCACGCGTTGCCACTGGTAAAGATATCGTAGGTGTCAAGGCTGTGAATCAGCTAGACATCAATGGTCTCTTCACCCCTGGAACTGTCGTAGTAGACTATCTAGGCAAGCGTATCGTTGGCCAAAGCATTGTACCTGGTATCTTCAAACAACGCGAACCTGGTGAGCACCAGATTGATTACGGTGGTGTTGAAGGCAAGGACGTTGTTGCAGAACATGAAGCCTTTGTCCCGCTATTTGAGAAGTTGTCATCTGCACTTCATGTCAAAAAGCACCCAGTATGGGATAAGGAACGGAAAAGGCATGACCTCGAAGGAAGCGTCGAAACCAAAGGCTTGTTAGGAACTGATGGTCGTAAATACGTTCTTGACTTGTACCGTATCACTCCACTCGATGTCATGTGGCTCGAACAATATTGGGGGGAGTCAAAGGAGGAAAAGGAGGGTTCAGAGAAGAAAGACTACCCGCATCGCATGGCTATTCTTCGACAAGAGCTGATTGATTCATATGCTCGTCTCAAACTACGCGAATACGTCGACGCAGAACTCGCGAAGGCTGCCGACCACACCGCTCATTCAAATAATGACAATGTCGAGAAGCAGCTGAATGGCCACGACGATGAATCGAAAGCAGAAGTGGAAGGGAATGATTCAGAAAAGTCAGAAGAAGCAAAGTCCGATTCCAAGCAAGATTTGCCTTCCGAAGCTCCTCGAGTCGACATTTCCAACTTCCGCTTCGCACTGAATCCCGATGTATTTTCTGGCCAGACTCCACAAACTGATGAGGAGAAGGAGCAGCAAGAGAAGGACGAGGCTGAAGTTCGTGCCGTCTGCACATATTTGACATCTCATGCTTTGCCTCATCTTATCCACGAGCTCCAAGAAGGTGATGTGGGATTCCCAATGGATGGTGAGTCACTTACGACTTTACTCCACAAGCGTGGCATCAACATGAGGTACTTGGGCACTGTTGCCAAGCTATCCGATAGCGACAGCGCACGTCTGCAGGCATTGCGCCAGCTGTGTCAACAAGAAATGGTTGCGCGAGCTTTCAAACACGTGGTTAATCAACATTTACGCCATCTGCCAGTAATTTTTGCACCAAACTGCGTAGCTCATCTCTTGAATTGCCTGCTTGGAACAGGTCAAAATCCAGAGCCAGTGGCCGAAACAGACGATTCTCTAAAAGCAATGCACTCCGAGTCTGAGTATGAATACGAAAAGGTTGATCCTAGCATGGTTCGAGAAGCTGTTCTTGATCAGGTTCGGATGCGATTCCGATATGAACTAGAAGGAGATCTCGTCGCAAAGGGAAAGGAACTGCAAATGCTTCGCGAAGTTACTCTGAAGCTAGGCCTGCAGCTTACTGCAAAGGATTATTCCTTTCCGCGCACTCCTCACACAAATGGAACAAGCCATGACCAGTCGCCGCCTAGTCCCATCGAAATACCTTCGACTAATGGCCAGTCGAGTAGCGGGAAGAAGAAAAAGAAGGGCAAGGACAACGTGTCACCACAACGCACCGGTTCTCCACGTTCGACAAACGTCGTATTCCATCCTGAAGATATATTGAACTTTGTACCGGTGGTCAAAGAATCCTCTCCAAAGAGTGTGCTTGCCGAAGAAGCGTTTGATGGCGGACGCATATCAATCGCTCAGGATCAGAAGGAGATTGGTCAAGAGCTTTTGCTGGAGTCGCTCTCACTTTATGAGCAAATCTATGGTATTCTTCATCCAGAAGTTGCTAGGGTCTATCTTCAACTCTCGACCATCTACTACGGCATGGAAGAAAAGAATGCGGCAGTCGAACTTGCCCGGAAAGCTGTCCTAGTTGCCGAACGTACAATGGGCGTCGACGCATCCGAGACCATTCTCAGCTATCTCAATCTCGGCCTCTTCGAACATGCCAATGGCAATTCCAAAGCGGCTCTTGCTTATGTTATGCATGCGCTTAACCTCTGGAAAGTTGTATATGGCCCGAACCATCCAGATTGTATCACAACAATCAACAACGCTGCTGTGATGCTCCAAAGTATGAAGAGATATCATGAATCACGAGTGTGGTTCGAAGCATCTCTCAAAATTAGTGAAGCCACGTCAGGAAAGACGTCTGTCAACTCGGCGACACTTCTCTTCCAACTTGCTCAGGCGCTAGCTCTCGACAACGATGCACACGCTGCCGTTAACCGCATGCGCGAGTCTTGCAACATCTTCCGCTCAGTGTTAGGACCGGAAGACCGCAACACAAAGGAAGCTGAGCAATGGCTAGATCAACTGACGCAGAACGCTGTCAACATCGCAAAGCGCACCAAGGACCTAGAGTCAGGCAAACTACGCCGCGTCCACTTCACTACTAAGGTACCCGTAGCAGCAAAGCCACAACCGGCTGGTGTGTCTGCGACAAGTGATGCGGTGATCGGTGGACGTGTGTCTGGTAGTACTTCGTATGAGCTCGACAACAGGAACATTGACGAATTGATCAAGTACATTGATGGTGATCAGAAGACTACTACGCGAAAGAAGAGGAGCTCGAATCCGAAGAGAAGAGGTGTGGCTACTACTGCGGTTTCGACCTGAAGCATTTTGCATCTCAACCCACCACCCACTCACCTCAACTCTGTCATTATTGTCCTTTCTGCATGATCGGGACTTGGAATGCACTAGAGTTTAGATGGACATACCGGCACTATTAAGCTGGAGATTCATCCGATCCATTGGTTCATTCTGGTAAACACTGTATAATCTGTACAATTACCACCGTTACCATCTCTTCTCCTTTCGACACGGGTATATATCTGGCATCTCTCCGGCTTAGCATTTTCGCAGCATTATGCCAACTCAACAGGCTCTTAAGGTTTTGCGGAGTTTTGAGGATGGCGCTTTACTTTGTTATCTTATTGCATGGAATTGGCTCTTGGTTCTTTTTATTGTACGCTTACGGTTTTGCTCTTTGCTACCACTCACCACTCATCTTCCCTACACTCCGCTATTAACTGTACTGTACTTTTTGCACCTGTAATCAGGTCTTTCGGAGCAGAGTTCTATCTATGATCCTAAATTTGTATAGCTAGGTCGGGTCATGTAGGAAGAATCACACTGTACGTATGGACTGATAAATGAGTTTCCGTGATATTTCGAGTGAGGTATCATTTGTCTGGATGATTTAAGGCCAGAAAGCAGCTCTATAGCCATGAACTTTAAGCTATATATTGGACCATTGCTCAAGCCTAATCGTGCTGTTAACATTCGAGATGTGCGAACTCCATTGCTTTTCCCTGCTCCATGTAGCAGAACTCATATTCCAAGATCCACCCAGCCGCACACCGAGCCAAAAGCAGGCCACCAAGCTAAACTCCAACCCATTTACATACCATGCACATAGCAAGCACTTTCCTCAACGCCAGCAAACACAAACAACGCAACTCCAACAGCCACAACTCCACCCTACACCTCAGCAGCAGCATCCCGGCCCACAAGGCCAATCCAGCCCAGCAGCGGGCCCTGCGCAGCCGCCGCAAGCGCCCACAGCGCGGCCCAACCCGCAGCGCCAGACACGTCCGCGCCGTCAACAGCACCCCACACCTTGACGAATGCGCTCGCGCCCACCAGCAGCGCAAGCACGGCGGCGCGCGACACCAGGACCTTTGTGGCGCGGCGCCACGCCCAGACGTTCCAGCGGAGCGTCTCGAAGAGCGACGCCGAGGCCGGGTCGAAGGGTGCGGAGGCCACGTCGGCGGGCGCGGCCGCCGCCGCGGCGAACAGGAACGAGGATGCGGCCCACCCGAGCGGCGTGAAGGCTGCGGCCAGCAGGATGGGCGGCGCGGTGTGTGCGCGCTCCACCGTCGCGAGGCCGGCGACGTGCGCGGTTAGGAATGGCGGCGTCCAGGTGCGGAGGCTGATGGAGAGGGCTATTGCGTAGGCGGCAGCGGAGGCGGTGAGGGTGAGGGCGCGGATGGATGGGTCGGAGAGGAGGGAGGCGTTTGGGAGGGTTGGTGTGCTGCGTGGTGTGTGGTGTGGGAGGCGTGTGCGCAGGAGCGTGAATGGCAGCGCGCTTGACACGACGTCGATGGAGAGGTAGAGAAGCGATTTGCTGGTTGCGATGTTGTAGAAGGTGTTGAGTAGGAAGTAGTACGGTGTGCGTGTCAGGAGAGTCAATGACGTGAGGTCGAGGTCTGTGTTCGTGGCGTTAGAGAGCAAATGTCAATTTCGAGAGCAAACCAATTCTCTAACCATCATATCCCAAGTACCAACCGACTCCAAGCTCAAAGATTCTCCACAGGTTGAAACCGACTGCCTGGACGAGAGTTGGACTTTTTCGGCTGATGCTACCAAACTCGGTGCCACTGAAGAGGGAAGCGACTTGATAGAGGATGGATGTGAGGGAGAAGGCCAGAAGGACAACCAGTGGAAACTTAAACAGCTCTGGTACTTTGGAATTTGAAGGAGTTTGAGCTTGAAGACGTGGAGTAACAAGTCCAACTGCTTTAGATTTGCTAGCAGTGGTGTTGGAAGTGGTGGTAGGGCCATTCGCAGCCGCCTTCTTGGGCGTCTTTGGCGCCATGTTGGTGGCGAATTTCGCCGGTGTATTCGATTTCGGTTGCAAGAAGAGCAGACAGGACAACGAGCTGTGTTTGTGGAGGGTTTGGCGGGTGGTTGTTGTCTTTGTTTACTGATGTCATGCAATGATAATCGGAGCTTTGATCCCATAACTAGCTGCGATGTTTTGCCTTTATGCTTAGTAAGCCACTCTAACCTCTTCGGCATTCCCTGTCCACGAGCTGCACGACATTTATATCTGCATGATGCTCACCGCTTTCATAAAATCACCATGATTTTACAAGCTGAGAAACGCAGAGAAGCCTGCTGCTGACTGCTAACATCAATGCTTCGGCACTTCCGATGAAGAATGCGCGCATGTCCGCCTGCCAAGTAACAGAACTGTCATTTTCCCGCCTCCCACGCCACATTGTGAACAGGGTACAGCTTCGACGGAGCTCTTACGTCTAAAAACATTGACTTCTACGACATAACTTGACGAGACCGAGGCACTAAGCAGTCCCACTGGTCTGAGATTACTCAGGTCTGCAGAATCAGTGAATTCATCCTCTCTGACAAAATCAAACTTGCCAATGTTCCTATAGCGGTGCGTATGACTGAGGTATCTCATCGAACATCGACTAGTTATGGGAGAGAATATTCTACTCCTTAGTAAGAATTTACGACGTTGACATGGTGGCCTATCAGATACGGACGCATGGTGGTTATGCGACTGGAAGACGAGACTATTCATGGAGCAGTGCAATGTGGAAGATGTCATTGTCAGTGGACGTCCAAAATAGGTAGCAATTTTCGAGGCTTAACATGTGAAATCCTCGTAGAAGTATGGCGGCTGTGCAACTGCAAGTAGCGCATATCAATGTCAGTGTTATCCAAATAGGCATCAAGTTTCGGCGTTGATACGGTAGGTTCTCGCTGTCACTGTCGATCCAAAATAACTAGACAATGTAAGCTTTGACACGTTTCGTTCGGAGCCTGCATTTTGAGCGTGGAGTCATCTGTCGTGGTCTTTCGTTTCTCCAGGTTCGAGTGGCATGGTGGAGTGGATAATGGAGGTAAAATTTTCATATTATGGATTTCAAGTCAGCGTGATTGCATTATCAATAATGCTTGACCGTTCGTGGTGTATCTAGAAGAGTCTCTTCGCTGAAGGCTTTCCTTAGTGTAGTCGGGCAGATTTGCGGGGATATAGGACGACACGGGCTTGACCGCCACGGCTCAAATCAACGAATTCCAAACAGGTCCAGTGCTAGCGAAAAGGCAGCTTAAGCGTGGCAGGGTACGGAAAGCCTTCCGCACGCCAATGGGTTAAATTTGGGCGTTGGCGCATGGCAGTCGGGTACGGGATGGCGCCGGGTGTGCATCCAACCTGCAATGGGAGGCCGAAGAGCGGAATCAGTAAGCCATCCACAAGCCTCCGAAGGAGTCTTCGCTGGTCGCGCACTCCGTCACTAAGCTTGCACCCTGTACCTTGGACCAGACAGGCGGGTTGCGAGAAATGGCGAAGCTGCCAAGGAGCATTTTCCCTATGGAGGGTGTGTTCGTATTTTTTTAGGCTCGCCCACCCCGGCCACGGCATCGGTTAATAAGCTGTTGCGGTCAACTTCTTCCCCCCGATGGTGCTCTTCCGACGCGTTACTGTTCCTGAGAGCCATGTCGTCTTCCAGCCTCAGTTCACGTCTTTTCTTCCTTGTTCCATTGTTGCAGCGGAGAGCTCTCTAAGGCGAAAATTAGCCATGTTCTGTCCGAATGTAGCACTAAGATTCGCCTCGCGTGACCATGGCTCACCCTACTTATACAAGGCAACCCATTTTGAAGCCAAGGGCATACAAAATCCAAACATCCTCCAAACACTTGCTGTAACTTCTTCAATCGCCCTCTGTATAGTTCATGGCGAAACGCAAACCCGGCTCTGAAACCGAGGACTCGGGAGCTGACTCCACTCAGAGCGAGTCGTCGTCTGAATTCTTCCGCTTTATCGATCTCAGTCAAAATGATCCAGCTTCACAGAAGAGAAATCGAACCATGGCTCGGTCACACGCAATGAAAAACGTCCGTCGTCGCCGTCAAACCGAAGAGAAAGAACGTGGCCTGGTTGTGCTCTCCACCAAAGAACTCGCGGCAATGCTCAAAGATATCTATTCACAAACTGTGTCCGGAAACATGAGTCAGGACATGCCAGTAACTACGAATCCACCTTTCTCAGCTCTCGATGCTGATATGATGCCGGCTCTGGCCTTCCAAGACACGTGGAATCCATTGGAGCAAGAAATGATTCAACACTGTAAGTTAACCTTCTTAAGCTTTCCATGAGACAATTGCAGCTCGCTGACTGTCATATGCAGTGGAACGTATGCTTCAAGTACCGTTCGGAGTGCCAGCAAGCTTACCCATCGAAATCTCGGACCTGGCAATGGAAGCGTGGATAGCGGTGCGAGCCTCACCCATGGCGTTCCACGCCGTGCAGTGTGCTTCGGCAACTGCATCCCGCAACACAGCATTAGCATACCAGACGCTCGATCTGCTGGCACACCGCGGCGAGGCACTGCGGCTCATCAACGAAGAGGTGTCACGCCTCCGCGATGGTGAAGAGCCATCCGACGAGCTCCTCCTATCGGTGCTGTGCATGGCGACAGAGCGACAAGACCCGCAAACAGAAGCCAATCTCCGCGCGCTGAACGCGCGCGTGCCGCACCCATTCCGGCTCGCACCCGGCACGCCGCTCGACTGGACAGCCGCCTTCGAGACGACGCAGCCCAGCGCGGTGCACGACTGCGCCTTGCAAGCGCTCCTCTCGCGGCGGCAGCTCGGCATCCGCGGCATCGCAAACCGCGGCATCGCAGCCATGCTCAGCGCGCACGACGCGCACGTCGCGGCGCTCTCACTCCGCGCGCCAACACAGCCCTTCGCCGACACGACGCCGGTCTCAACACCGGCGACCGCCCCGCCGTCCGTCTCGCCGTCGCCAGAGCCCTTCCTCGACGCCGAGCCGCCCGCCGGCCACGCGCTGCAGACGCTGCTGCAGGGCTCGGCCACGCCGCTCTCCCCAGCGCTGTGCTCGGCGCTGGCGCAGCTCTCGGCGCTGCTGGCGGCGCCGCGGCCCGCAACGCCGCTGCGGGCGGCTGCGGCGCGAGAAAGCGCGCGCGCGCTGCACCACGACGCGCTGTCGTTGCTGCCGCGGAGGAACGGCGACGACGACGAGGCGCCGCTTGCAGCGGCGCTGCGTGCGGCCGTGCTGCTGCTCGATTGCGGCGTGCTGCATCCTTACCCGGCGTCGACGGGCGTGCTGCAGCGGCTGGTGCGCGCGCTGAGAGATGCGCTAGCCGCGGTGGTGGAGCGACTAGGTGAGGAGCGCGGCGGGAGTGCAGAGGCCGTGGTGCTGTGGCTGCTGTTTGTTGGAGGTGTGGCGGCGCGGGTGTGCGAGGATGAGAGCGAGCGGCGGTGGTTCGTGCAGGGCATTGCGGCGCTGCTGGAGAGGAAGGGCGTCCGCCGGTGGAAGTCGGTTAAGGCGTTCCTCGAGGGCTTCATCTGGGATGGTGATAGCATGGATGCGGAGGGTGTGGATCTGTGGGATGAGGTTCGGGCCTTGGAAGGCTAGCGCTGAGATTGCTATCTACTGCTACTATCTGCTTACTTGGTTCAAAAGCGAGGCGTTGGAGGATACACATAAAGGCATTGTAACGCCTTCCAAGGTTTGGGTTTAGCTCTGTACATTTCACCTACTTGGCAAGGCTGTACTTTCTTTCTCCGCGGGATTGTTAACGGTTTGGCTCTTTGAGATATCCCAAAAAAGTATATTATAGAAAAGCAAGCGAGATGAACGCTAAATTAGACTTACGCATGCATATTTCCTGCAGACGGAATGGGTCGCCGTGATTCCCGGATCGAGTATCAGCAATAAGTTCATGCAACCAAAAGACTGGAGGGTGGTGAGCTCTGAGCTATGTTTGGAAGATGGCTTCCCCACAACTTCGATTACTGGACGGTTATGTAAGGTAAAAAAAACAAGCTTGAAGGTGCCATGAGACCGTGTGCTCATCCGCTCTCGCTAACATTCTTCAAGCCCATGAACGCAAGTCTCGGTACTATTCTCAGCCCTGCGCTTCCGTATGGACATGTTGCTCAAAGAAATGGAGCTCACTAGCTATGTTTCAGTTCGTGGAAGCGAACTGGTGGTGGTACATCAGGTATCGGCTGAGGACTGCACAACTTTGTCGAGAACGTCATATCCCCACTTCGTACCTCTAGCGATTCCATTTTTAGACAACGAACATCTCGTACGCACGTCCGGAAGCAGAAGATATTTCTGGTCGAGTGATGTTTGGTGGGACGCAATTGAATATGGAGATGGTTCAACATTGACAGTTGACGTCACTTTCATCGTGGAAGTCGCCAAGATCCAGATGGTGTAAAAGGACGGAATTTTGCGCTTAATACCTAGTGCAAGGAGTATATAATGAGTAAGGAAGTCAGGCCTTAGTCATTCCGTGGGTTACAGTAGCTTGGTCGAAGACTATAACCGCCACCGATATAAAGTAGTAGTAAGCACCGGGCATGAATTGCTAGCTCTTTGTAAGAGGTCATTGGGTGGAGAGCACAAAGGCACCCATGCGTCGCATAGAACTTCCAACATTGGGCGATTCTCAATCCTATACCATGTGAATGAGTGACCGTTCATAATATGCTACAGCCGTAGTCTTTACGCTGACCATCAGCTGATTTCATCTTCCCAAATTGAGCGATCAACGGCTGAGATGTGTAATGCATGTGAATTTTCAGCCGCTTGAACCATCAGCGCTGATCTTGTTGATCAGGAAAGGTTAAGTGCCGGCCCAACCCGCAAAAATTGCATGCATTCTAGAAGAGCCGCATGGCATGTGGGTTGACAGGCGTCTAATTGATCTTCGACTTGTCATCCATATGTTGTTTTGATAGGCCAATGCCAAGCAGAAATGAAATTCTCGTTAGGGCGCCGGCATATACGAAGGCGATATTACCCCAATCGATGGCATTCCACTTCGACACCGACCAGTAGATGTCAATGCCAAGAGGATAGACGCTGTACAAGTGGCCAAAATCGGCGACGAGCAAACCAAAAAGCAGAGTGCGCCAAACCCGAATATCGTCCGTAGATCGAAGAACCAGCGCCTCGTTTAAGGTGAACAAAAAGTACAGATTGGCGAGCTGAGACAGCACAATTCTGGTGGAGAGGGGAACAAGAGCATCCGAAGCAGGTGCGGAGGCAGCATGGGTGAGTTGAATGTAGGTGGCTGGTAGAAAATGGGCCCAATATGCGCCAAAGACGGCGGACAAAGGTTCGATCCAGAGGAAGAACAAACGGTAGAAGAGAGGCGGTGAGAAAGAAGCCGAGGGCATGATGTGGATACTTCTTGCAGGAAAGTGGCTGATCGCTACCGAAGTGATATGCAGCACGCAGATTGCAGAAATGCAGGTGCCGGATAGTTGATTTCTCGGTTACGGTGCAGAGTTACAAGTCGGATGAAGAAGATATTCAGACGGAGGTAGATATGTGGCTGGGAGCTAGGATCAGATGGACGTTGTTTCAAAAGGTCGAACTCAAGCGCCCCCGTGAATTGCATCGTGCATGAACTCCAGCGGCAGAATATGCAGGAGTGACAAAACAACTGCAAGAGTATCATGTCATGCACGCTCAAAAGTCAATCAGTTAAGGACAAGTCCGATAAAGCAAGGCTACATACTTCGTAGGTAGGTAGGGCATACTGGTGCAGAAGAGCGACACAGCAGCCAAGATGAGGTACATGTACATGGCTCCACACCGGTATTGTTGAGATGCCACGACAGTGGACAAACAGGAGTAGGCTACCAAACAAAAGAAATGGCAGGTCAGATACGGTACCTGACCCAAAGAAGATGCTGAGAAAAGGTGTTTCCATTGGGAGTCAGTAGATTCGACCGCATATGGTAGGGGTTCGCTGTAATGTAGCATCAACAGCCGCACTTCGTATTTGTGTGTTTTGTTTCTTTGCGTCTGCGTCCACATTTCCTGCGACGTTAAAGACGAGCGGCAGTGAAAAGAAAGATGAAGGGTTGAAAGCAGACGATTGGATTCGATGGACTGGTAGACGGGCGGTATCAGCAACCATGGTTCACCTTGCTTGACAGATGAGCTGGTGCGCCGACAAGTGTCAGCGTTGGGATGGGCTTTTTGGTTGCTTTGGCGAATGGTGCGGAAGATGAGCGGCATTGCTGCAAGAAAACGCGCCAGACCCGGGAGCCAGAGCCACCGACAGCCCTTTGCCAGCGCCTTTTGCTGGGGCGTGGCCGCCTACTGCGAGGGCCTATGAGTTATGTGCGAGGGCCTGTGATTTGGCCGCAAAGGCCGGCTGTATAGTAGCGAGGGCCTGTGACTTTGGTTGAGGGGGCCTATGAGTAGCCGCCAGAGGCTCTGCCGTTCCCCATGGTGAGGTGCCGAAACATGACGGCGTTCCCGTTCCCACAACACCATCAAAACAGCCCCAGCCCGGCCAAGTCCAACGCATACAATACATACATCACACCTACACCTCCCACGCCTCCCTCCGCACTCCTCAGTCCCCGTCTCCTCCTCCACATCATTTCTACTCCATTCCATGCCTTCCTCTCCTCCTCTCATCCATCTCTCCGTCGTCGGCACTCCCTAGCCTCCAGACGCGTCGTTCACTACCCACCGCCTCCCTGTTACCCTGGCTGAGACCGCACGTCACGGTGAAAAACTCTACCCGCCAGCATTCCGATTCTTCCCACGCTCGCTTGCCTCACCACTTCTTAATTCTTTCATTCCTACTTTAAGTCTTAGTGGCCGACATCCTCCGCTGTTCCTCTCACCGGTCCATTTGCGTGTGTTGCTGTCTCCTGGCGGCTGAGCCCTCCGCCACTGTGTTGGCTAAGTCTCCGTCAGCCTTCCACCACCAATACATACGTGAGACGCAGCACCGAAAATAAAAACCCGTCATGCCCAACGACGGTCCTAGACCGCGCACTTCTCACGGTGCTAACACTATCAACCGCTTCTTCTCACTCTACGAACACCAACAACATCCTCGCTTCTCCATCAACGCTCCCTCCGTTTTCGACTCCGCCTCCGGCCTACACCTCTCCAAGAACCACACCGTCGAGAACCTTGAATGCAGACCCTCAGCCTCCGAGAATCTGTTTAAGCGTACCTTTGACATGGTCGAGCGTGTCACGAAGAGGTCCAATAGCAAAAGCGCTCGCCTGCAGGATCGACCCGAGATGTTTTCTGCCTCGTCCGTGAGCATAGCAAGCACCATTGGTACTCCATCAATCCACGGCCTTACCCGGCGAGAATCTATATCTTCGGCCAGCCATCGTACTGCCAAGCGCTTGTTCAATTCTCTAAGGCAGCGCCGAGGCGCCGTGTCAGGAGCATCCGGTCAAACTTTGAGTCAAGCGCAACGCACGGCTCGAAGCAGCGAGGAAATGCTTCACAGTCACTGGTCACACCTACCTGCGCAGGCTTTCCAACCTGGGTCTGGTTCGGCCGCCAAAGCTGCCGCTCAGCAGGCCAATCTCGACCGCCAGCAACAAATATCCGCACGGCAGAAGCAGCCGCGTGCTGACACACCGGAAGATCCAATGGACGTCGACAGCGCCTATGAAGCCGACGATGATCAATTACCAAGTGTGGATCAAGGCACAAAACTAGGTTCGTGGGATTCCGATGACTTTGACATCGAAGGCGCGCTCCGCTCCTACGACTATCTCTTCTCTTCTTCATTCTCGGACGCAGACTTACCTCCTCCAGATCCACTTGTATCCTTTCCTACCGAATTAGCCATCCTCATCTTTAGCTACCTTGACCATGAGACCTTAAGTCGAGCGACCCAAGTGTCGAAGAAATGGCATCGACTCGCTGAGTCTCCCGCCGTTTGGCGAACCGCCTTCCTACAAGCTTACAAACGACGACCGAGCAACCCCCTTCCATACGTGCGAATGGGTGGCCTTGGTCTGGGTGAACCAGGCAAGCCGGACCAGCCGTGGAAAGAGATGTCAAAGACGCGCCTGGCACTTGAGAAAGCCTGGAAGAAGGCCGAACCAAAGGCCATCTACTTCAATGGCCATACCGACAGCGTTTACTGCTGCCAATTTGATGAGACAAAGCTCATCACCGGTAGTAGAGACCGCACGATCCGCGTCTGGGATATGAACACATACAAATGCTTACGCGTCATTGGAGGACCTGCTTCGAAGCCCACGGCCACTCAGGGTCAGCAACAACTCGACGTCACCAACAATACATATCGCAACTACGCATCTGTCAACGGTACTCCCGAAGGTGACGCCATCTTCCACGTTCCCAAGGACTACCACTCAGCCTCGATTCTATGTCTGCAGTATGACCACGAAATCATGGTGACGGGTTCCTCTGACAGCACTTGCCTGGTGTGGGATATTCACACATTCGAACCGATCAAGCGACTTCGACGTCACGCCGCCGGTGTGCTGGACGTGTGCATTGATGATCGTTACATCATTTCGTGCTCCAAGGACGCCACCATCTGCGTGTGGGATCGCAAGACGTTGGAGCTGATCAAGCAATTGGAAGGCCACCGTGGACCCGTCAACGCCGTGCAGCTCCGTGGCAAGCTCCTGGTCAGCGCCTCTGGCGACGGCAAGTCGAAGCTGTGGGATATGGAGACGCTGTCGCACGTGCGGGACTACGAGTCGCGCGACCGCGGCCTTGCGGCAGTGGAATTCAGCGACGACGGGCGCTACGTGCTGGCGGGCGGCAACGACCAGGTTATCTACAAGTACGACGCGCGCACGGCGGACCTGCTGCACACGATGAAGGGCCACAGCGGGCTGGTGCGCAGCCTGTTCCTGGACTACGCCAACAAGCGCGTGCTCAGCGGCTCGTACGACCAGGGCATCCGCGTGTACGACTTTGAGAGTGGTGACAACACCGCCATCTACGACAACTGGACCACGTCGTGGATCCTGGCCGCGAAGTCGGACTACCGGCGCATCGTCGCCACGTCGCAGGACGGCCGCGCGCTGCTCATGGACTTCGGGCTGGACGTTGACCGCGCCGGGTTGCTTGCTGGGTGCGCGCGGCCGCCCGCCGCGCGCGCCGCCGAGCGCTCGAAGCATCGCAGCATGGCGGCGCTCAAGCGCGAGGACAGCGCCGGCCCGCGCAGAGACGCCGACGACCGCAAGAGGCCGCGCCGTGCCGTTGCTGCTGCTACCGCCTCTGCTGCGGCCGCTGCTTCCGCCGCTGGCGCCTCCGTGCCGAGCTCGTTCGCGGCTGTTGCGGCCCACGGCCACCGCTTGAGCGTGGCTGGCTGCTCGAGTGCCGCTGCTGAGGGTACCGATGCTGGCGTCGGTGATGGCGCCGCCGACGAGGATGTGCCTATGTTGTCGTAGGCTGCTCGGTGCGAGTCGACTGCCTCGCCAACGATGATTAAGAAGTGAAAATGGCGAATGTGGGAGAGACGGAGAATCTTATCGTCACTTGAGCCATGAGCGTTCTGCCATTGCACGGAGTTTTGAATTTGTTTTCATCATAGCCGATGGGGATGCTCCCGATTCGCACTACTATTTCTCTAGTCTCTGCTTTGTCACTGGCATGGCGTGGAGTCAGAATTGCTACTAGTTTAATTTGCTTGCTTGCTTGCTCATGGATCACGAGCGCGGCATTTCATTTTGGATGGAGAAGCATATTTTCACTTTCTCGTTGTTTCTATACCTCGTCAACTTGGTCGGCGGTTCGAGGTTTTGTTCATTGTTCATGAATGATATCTTCCAGATCCCGATGGTCTTGATGGACGAGGCGTTTTCTGGTGGAGATGCAACCGACTGGATACTCATTTTCTCATGACTCGGTTCGTAACGAGGTTGACGACTTCATTGAGTATGAGACGAGACAGAACGGACATGGATTGGTGGCAAGGGGTACTACATCATGACTGAGAAACCTCCTTTTCCTTGTGCTTATTTTTGAGTCTTGCTCGTACAACTGATGCGCTGCGTAAATAGACTATCGCGAGTTTCTAGTGCCACAATGATCTTGGCGTAGTTTTTACTCTCTCATGCTAATAATTGTGCTCCATGATACTGTTTGTCGCCGT
>Ga0335073_10005215_pt1 | contig 18233 bp, 17 predicted proteins | sample Lox_Sample_22_FD_207093 | JGI IMG/M metagenome (GOLD analysis project Ga0335073, IMG submission 207093) | Soil microbial communities from Loxahatchee National Wildlife Refuge, Florida, United States - Lox_Sample_2.2 | ecosystem: Environmental > Terrestrial > Soil > Wetlands | place: USA... | reverse complement strand
GCTGCGGCCTCGCCCTACGGGCTCGGCCTCCGCGACGACCGCCGCAACCCCCTGACGCTAGGTGTGACCTATGTCCCGACTCATCAGGGACCTATCACCTGGGACATATGTCCTGAACCCAGACACCCCCAGCTCCACCTCCCAGACGACGATCAATCGCCCCCGCCGGTCGCGGACCACGCGCCGGTTGCGATCAATGCAGACGTTTTCCGGCAGCGGCCCGGGCACTGGATCGACCGCGTCGCCGCCGGCGAATCCCTGCTCGTGAGTCGAAGAGGGAAGGCGGTGATGCGCGTCGATCGACCGCTCAGCTGACGCGAGCCGTCGTGGCCCTGGCAACCGGAGCGGGGTCCCGCCCGGTGGCGGCGTCCCGGGCCCCCCTCCGCGGGAGCGCGAGCGCGCACGCGAGCCCGGGGATCGGAAGCGCCGCGATCACCAGCATCACGGCGGTCAGACCGGCGGCATCGGCGAGCAGACCAAGCAACGAGGCGGTCACGCCGCCCACGCCAATGGCAGCGCCGAGAGTGACGCCCGCGGCGATCCCGATCCGGTTCGGCAGGAACTCCTGGCCGAGCACGACCGTGATTGAGAAATTGCCGATGATGAAGAACCCGACCAGCGCCACCAAGACAAATCCGACTACCTGTCCGCTCACGAGCACGAGCACGATCAGCGGCGGAAGCACAGCCATGCAGCTGATGAGGATCGGGCGACGGCCGATGCGATCCGCAAGCCGTCCCCCGACCAGGGTGCCCACCGCGCCGGATAGGAGCAGCACGGTCAGGGCAGCGTTGGCCTGGCCGGTGCTGGCCCCGTAGTGGGAGATGAAGTACGACGGAATGAACGCCTGGAGCCCGAAGTAGGCGCCGGAGCGAAACGCCGCGACGCCTGCGACCAGCGAGAACGGCCTCCACCGATCCGGACCGCGTGGCGCGACGGTCGTCGGTCGACCGCGCTCGGAGCCGGGCTGGGCGTCCGGGCGGAACGAAAGGAGGTGCGGCAGGCTTGCCGCGATGACCGCACAGACAACTAAATACGGGAGGATCAACCACGGCGTCCCGGACAGTCCGAACACGAGCACGATCGGCGTCACCAGCACCGGTCCGAGCGCGAAGCCGAGGTTCCCTCCGACCGAGAACAGGCTCATCCCGCTCGCCCGCCGGCTGCCCGAGACGTAGTTGGCGTAGCGCGCCGCCTCTGGGTGGTACGCGCCCACCCCCACCCCGGCCAGCGCGACCGAGGCAAACGTGAGCGGATAGGACGTCATGAGGCCGCTGAGCGAGATCCCGATGCCGGCTATCACCACGCCGCCGGGGAGCAGCCAGGGCAACGAACGGCGATCCGCGTAGTGGCCGAACACCGGCTGGATCAGCGAGGAGGTAATCGTCATCGCCAGCACCAGCGCCGCGGCGGCTGCATAGCTGTAGCCCCGGTGGTGGATCAGGAACGGCAGCAGGGCCGGCACGGCGCCCTGCGCCATGTCCACGCACGCGTGGCCGCAGGCCAGGACCCCGATTCCGCGCCGGTCGACCGCGTCCCGGGACCGCGGGAGGGCGGTCGCGACTGCGCTCACGCCGTCATCCCGGCGCGGATCGCGCCGCAAACCGCATCGCCGCTCACGCCGTCACCCCGTCGAGCAGCAGCGAGACCAGCTGCTCCCGAACCTGATCGGGCGCCCACCGGTGCCCGGTCCGCATGTGGCGGTACGTCCAGCCCGTGGCGTTGAACAGCAGCGTTGCCATCTCGGTCGGGTCATCGGCCCGCAGCGTCCCGTCGGCGATCCCGTCCTCGAGGATCCGCCGCAGCGCGTCGGTGAACGTCACCTTGGTCAGCACCGGGCCCTCGCCCTCCTCGTGAAACACGAACGCGCTGGCGCGCCCGAGCGCCTCGAGCAGACCGAGGTAGCGCTCGTTGACCTGGCACAGGGCCGCGAGTGCGGTGCGGAGGCGCTCCGGCGCCGGCGCGGTCGACACCAGCGCCGGAAGGATCGCCTCCCGGTACTCGCCCTCGAGCAGGCCGGCGAGCTGCCCGAGCATTACGTCCTTGCTGATCCCGCGCCGGTGGAGGGTCATCCGCGACATCCCCATCGCCTGCCCCATCTCTTCGACCGTCACGTCCCGCCAGTCGCGATCCCGAAGGCGGTCGCGCACTCGGTCGAGGCTCACGGCATCGAGAATGGTCGCTGTCTCAGTCACGTTACGTGACTGTATCACCATTGATACTTCGATTGATCGTGGCGCGCCCCGCGGTGGGGCGCGCCACGATCAGCGGCAACACGGCGGCTCAGCCGCCTGCAGCACTCCCGTCGGTCAGGACGTGGTGTTCGGCGTGACGCCCACGTCGACGGTGGTCCAGCCCTCGCTGTCGTCCGGGCCGGTTGCCTCGATCCGGTAGTAGCCGGCGGTCGGGAACGAGGTCGTGAACGACACCTTCCCGCCGCTCATCGCCACGCTCGTCGGGAATCCGGCCGGGGCCGAGACACCCGACGGCGGTGTCACCTTCAGCGCCACCGGCCCGGAGGCGTTCGGGTCGAGCGTCAGCGCGTGACCGTTCGCCTGCAGGTTCACGGTAAGCGTCTTGCCCGGCCCCGGCGAGGTCGTCGAGTCGTAGAACGCGATCGTGTCGGTGGGCGCCTGCGGCACCTGAGGCGCCGGCGCGGGCGAGCGAGCGAAGTCGAACGCGGCCATCAGGTCGTTCTGTCGCCGATTGAAGCCGTTCAGCGGCGGCAGATGCCAAAGGCGCTGAACGAACGACAGAACCGAGACGTTCGTCGTCTGCTCGGAGAACACGCCGTGACGCGCGTACGGGGAGACGATGACCATCGGGGTGCGCGGGCCGTAGCCGTACTGGGTCTCAACCGGCGGCGCCACGTGATCCCAGAATCCGCCGCCCTCGTCGTAGGTGATGAACACCGCGGTCGACTCCCATTCGGGGCTGGAGGCGATCGCCTGCACCACCTGCCCCAGCCAGGCGTCGCCTTCCTCGATGTCCTCGGGCGGCTCCTCGCTGTAGTAGTCGTAGTCGGCGCGTACCAGCGAGAACGTGGGCAGGTTTCCCGAGTCCAGATCGCTGTAGAACTGGGTGTCGGTGGTCGCGTCCGACTGGCGGTCAGCCGGGAACTGCTGCAGCCAGTAGGTGCTGAGCGGCGTCGGCAGCCCGTAGTAGAGCTTCGACGTCAACCCGGCCGCATCGAGCTCCTTGAAGATCGAGTACCACGTGTCGCCGCTCGTCCCCGGCTGGAGGTTGTTGTACATCCAGCCGTTGGCCGTCGCGGCCATCGCGTAGTGGATGTTGGGATTGCTGGGCGCGATCGCCGGCTGGAAATTCTCGTCGGCGAGCTCGTAGTTCGATGCCAGGTACTGCAGGTTCGGGTCAAAGCTCGGATCGAATTCGGTGATCGACGACATTCCGTCGAACGGATACCGGGTGTAGTTGTCCATCTGGTAGCCACGCCCCGGCTGGTAGTCCATCGCCATCTGCAACCCGGGGCGGCTGTTGTCGATCCCGCCCTGCACGTCGCCCTCGTTCGGACCCGCCCAGACCGGCGAGACGTCCGGCGCCGAGGTGAAGTACGCCGTCGGGTTCGGGAGTGTCGCGCCGGCCGGAATGCCGTCCGCTCCCGGGAACCGGCCAAACAGATTGTCGAACGTGTGGTTCTCCAACATGATCTCGATCACGTGCGTGATCGGGGTGCCGCTGGCTCCGCCGGCATCCAGCCGCCCGGATCGCGCCTTCTCGCCTGCAGTGCGGCTGGCGAGGCGACTGGGGTTCGAATCTCGATGCGATGCCGCGCTCGCCACCCCGGCGGCAATCAGTACCCCACTGACCGCCGCGGCGAGGCCGTACGCGGACGCGGATCTGACCGTCCTACCTCTCATCTGCTGCTCCTTCGGTCGATCGACAGATGTCGGGCGCGGTCCCACGCTCCGCCGGTCGACGACGCGGAGCTCCCCTGTCGCTCCGCCGGCAAGCTATGCGTCGGCGCTCACCCGGTCGTGGCGACCGGGTGAACAACCTGAGTTATTGCTGTGTCCGGCCGGCTACGCGCGATCCTGCTTGGCCGCCTCGAGCGCCGCCGGCGGATCCAGATCGCCGCTGCGCCTCGCCAGCTCGAGCGCGCGGTCGGCGAGCTCGGCCGCCTCGGCGCCGCCGATCGAATCGTCGCGCAGCGCCAGCGCCAACAGCACCTGCCGTAGCTGCTCCGGGCTCTCGAGATCCGGTGGTGGGCCGGCGGGCGGCAGGTCGCGGACGGCCGCCAGCAGCCGGGGAGCGCTCGCGCCCCCGCCGAACAGACGCCCGGGCGCCTTGTCGGGGATCGTTGCGACGATCGCGCCGGTGGCCGGATTGACCAGCGCCACCTTGCTGCGCAGGCCGGCGCGCTCGAGTGCCAGGCGGTAGCCGGAGAGGCGCAGGTAGCCAAGCTGGGCCGCCAGCTGCACGAACGCCGAGGCCTCGGGCTCGTCCTTTAAATGCGGCTGGTGCAGCGAGAGCTGCGTGCCCGCGTTGGGCAGCGACGGATCGGGCTCGGGCGCCACGAGCAGGAACGCATGCGACCCCAGCCGCCCGGCGCCCACTCCACCGACGTCGACCAGCAGCTGATAGCCGCCCAGTCCCAGCGCGCCGGTGATCCCCGGCGGGAGCGGGTGCGCGGTGAGGTGTCCGGGCGCGAAGCTCACCGGTCACCGCGCTCCACTAGTGATTCACAGGACCGCACGGCATCAGTTGTCGAGCAGGCCGCCGACGATCCCGCCAAGCAGACCCCCGCCGCCCTGCCGCTGCGCGTTTCCGCCTTGCCCCTCCTCCACGGGCGGATGGAAGTACGCGCTCTGCAGGCCGACCCGCCCCGGCCCGGTGAAGCGATTGAACACGAGATTGCCAGTGCCGCCCATGAAACCGGTTTTGAACCCGTAGATCTCCTGGGACATCTGCACCGAGTGGTCGCGGAACACCCAGCCACCCGGCTCGATGTCGATCGTCTCGCCCGGCTCGAGGTTCTTCTCGAACACGTTCCCGTAGCCGTGGATCCACACGACACCCTCGTGATCGCCGGCGAAGAACTGGTCGACCCAGAAGCCACCGCCGTAGAACATGTTGGCGAAGCCCTGCTGGCGGCTGTAGTCGTACTGGACACCGCCGGTCGCGGCCAGGAACTGGTGCTCGCGCACGACGATTCCCTGACCGGGCTGGAGATGAAGCGCGACCACGTGACCGGGCGCATCCCGGCTGAACGCGACCTCACCGGCCGACTGGACCTCGAGCATCAGCAGCGGCATGCCGCCGAGCACGCGGCGCTTGAGCCCCTTCCCGAGCGGGTGCAGACCGATCTGGAGTTGGGGGTATTTCCACAGGAGTACGTGATGCTCGAAGTAGACGGGCACCTGGCCGTCGAGCGCCATGTGCAGGACAGGGACGAGCTCACCTTCCAGGCGGTACTTCACGCCTGGGGCGGTGCCCTCGAGGATCTGGGTCGGCAGGATTTGAGGAGCGGTCGGCATCGGTCTCTCTCCGTTTCGCGATCTGGCCGGCAGGCGTCAACTCAGCGCCCGCGACGAGGTGAACGCTGCAGCGCAGACGCTATCGCGACGACGCCGATCAGGCGATAATCGCACCGCAGTGGCGACGATCTACGTCACCGGACACCGCAATCCCGACGCGGATTCGATCGCGGCCGCGATCGGCTACGCCGAACTCAAGAGCCGCCTGGACACACGCAACGACTACGTCCCGGTGCGCCTGGGCGAGGTCAACGCCCAGACGCGCTGGCTGTTGGACCGCAGCGGCGCCCCCGCGCCGCGTTTCATCCCCCACGTGATGGTCCGGGCGTGCGACGTGATGCAGTCGCAGTTCCCAATCGCCAACGTCGGCGCGCCGATCCGGCAGGCCGGCCTTGAGATGGCACGAGCCGGTCTGGAGATCGTCCCCGTGGTGAATGACGACGGCGAGCTGGTCGGCGTGATGACCGAGCGGGCGCTCGCCCGCCGCTTCATCCGCGAGACGCGCGAGGCCTCCACCCTGCAGGACGCGCCCACCAACGTCTCGGCGATCGTCGACGTGTTGGGCGGAAGGCTCCTGGTCGGCGAGGACAAGCCGCTCTCGGGACGCGTCTGGGTGCATTCGATGGACCCGACGCGCAGCGGCGCGTCGCCCGGTGACGTCGTGGTGGTGGGTAACCGGTCCGACGCCCAGCGCCTGGCCATCGAGCGCGGGGCCCAGCTGCTGGTGCTCTCCAACGGCTCCGAACCCGACGACGACATCCTCGCGATGGCCAGGGAACACGGGGTTGCGGTGGTCGTCTCGCCCGCGGACAGCTACGTGTCGGGCCGCATGATCACCCTGGCTGCGCCGTGCGGCGCGCTGATGGAGCGCGAGCCTCTGACGGCGACCAGCGAGTTCCTGGTCGACGAGATCTCCGAGCAGATCAAGGAGAGTTACTACGGCGCGGCGGTGGTGATCGATCCCCATCGTCGCCCGATCGGGCTCGTCACCCGGTCTGACCTCGTGGCGCCGCCGCGCCGGCGCGTACTGCTGGTCGATCACGCCGAGCAGGCGCAGAGCGCGCCCGGCGTCGAACAGGCCGAGATCGTCGAGATCCTCGACCATCACCACATCGGCTCGATTGAGACGCGGATCCCGGTCACCGCGACCTTCGACCCGGTCGGATCGACCGCCACGTTGGTCGTCGAGCGCTTCCGCCAGAGCGGCCTGGAGCCGAGCCCCCCGACCGCGATGATGCTGCTGGGCGCGGTCATGTCCGACACGATCATCCTCAACTCGGCCACGACCACCGAGCGGGACCGACTGGTCGTCAGCTACCTCGAGCGGGTCCTGGCACTGGACGCCGGAGAGTACGGCCGTGAGATGTTCGAGGCCACCTCCGACGTGTCGGAGGTCAGCGCCGAGGACATCATCTCGCGCGACGCCAAGCAGTATCACACCTCGAGCGGCCATCAGATCTGCATCGCGCAGATCGAGGTGGTCGGCAAAGCGCTCATGGACCGCAAGGACGAGCTGCTCGCCGCCATGCGCAAGGCGCGCGAGAGCCGCGAACTCGGGCTTTACGCACTCATGGTCACCGACGTGCTCACGAAGGGGACCGACCTGCTCGTCGCCGGCGACGTGACCGGAGTGGCGCGGACGTTCGGCACCCAGGCCCACGACAGCTCGATCGAGCTCCCGGGGGTCATGAGCCGCAAGAAAGAAGTCGCACCGAAGCTCCTTGCCGCTCTTTAGTGCCGCCGCCCTCCGGCGACACGTGATTGAATTCCGCTGCGCCATCCAGGCAACACAGGGCTCGCCAGGCCGGGGCAGCTCGACCTTACGGAGAGGAGGCGCTTTTGCGCTTTAGACGTATCCCAGCCCTGATCGGGACGATCGGGGCGACCCTGGCCGTGTCGCTGTGTGCGGTGGGAGCCGCGAGCGCAGCGCCGCTCGTAATAAACCTGGGTCACACCAGCAAGCAGGTGCCGAACGAGGCCTACTGCGAGGCGAACTACGGGATCGCCTGCTACCAGCCGTACCAGATCCAGCAGGCCTACGACATGAACCCGCTATACCGGGCCGGCCTCACCGGTCGCGGCAAGACGATCGTGCTCGTCGACTCCTACGGCTCCCCGACCATCCAAAACGATCTAGCCACCTTCGACAAGACCTTCGGGCTGCCCGCACCGCCGTCGTTCCGGATCATCACCCCGGCGGGGACGCCACCGACCTACGACCAGACAAATTTCGACATGGGCGGGTGGTCATTCGAGACCAGCCTCGACGTCGAGTATTCCCACGCAATGGCCCCCGGGGCGAACATCCTCCTGGTCGAGACGCCGACTGACGAGACGATCGGCGTGCAGGGCTTTCCACAAATGATCGAAGCCGAGAACTACGTGATCGACCACCATCTGGGCGACGTCATCAGCCAGAGCTTCGCCGCGGCCGAGCAGACGTTCCCGAACGCGGGGTCCATCTACGCCCTGCGGAGCGCCTACTTCAACGCGCTCGTGCATCACGTCACGGTCCTAGGCGCCGCCGGCGACCTGGGAGCCACCAGTCAGTCGGCGTACGACACGGCCAACGGGGAGGTCAACTACTTCACCTCCCCCGTCACGAACTGGCCGGCGAGCGACCCACTCGTGACCGCGCTCGGCGGGACCCAGTTGCATCTCGACGCGAACGGCAACCGCACGGCGCCGGACAGCGTCTGGAACGACACGGCCCTGATCAACGATCCGCTCGCCGGCGGCGGCGGGGTCTCCTCCGTGTTCTCACGACCCTTCTACGAGAACAGCGTCGGTGGAGTCGTGGGCCGCGCGCGCGGTATCCCCGATCTCGCCATGAGCGCGGCGTGCACCGGCTCGGTCGTCATCTATGACAGCGTGGTGAATACCGCGTACGGGCTGACCGGCCCGACTTACTACACCGTGTGCGGGACGAGCGAGGCCTCGCCGCTGTTCGCGGGCATCGTCGCGGTCGCCGATCAGGCGGCCCATCGTGACCTCGGATGGCTCAATCCGATTCTGTACAGCCTCGGAGACGGGACTCGGTCCGGGATCGTGGACGTGACCACGGGCAACAACTCGGTGTACGGCACGCAGCAGTTACCGCCCCTCACCGGGGATCCGTTCTCGGTCACCGGCTACACCGCCGGCTCGGGCTACGACCTGGCCAGTGGTCTCGGCACCGCCGACGGGGCGCGCCTCGTCAGCGAGCTGGCCGGGTACCGGTCGTTAAGCAGGCACCACTAGCGCTGATGTGGGCCGACCCCGTTTCAGGGTCGGCCCACATCGCCTCTTACAGCACGACGCTCAGCACCAGGCGCACTCCGAGCGCCAGCAGCCCGAACGCGAGCAGGCGCTGGATCACGGCGCTGCTCAGCCGTCGCGAGAGGATCGCGCCGAGCTGGGCGCCGAACACCACCCCGACCGATAACGCGGCCGCCCGCCGCAGCCCGATCGCGCCGTGGAACGTTCCGATCACGACGTGGGTGAGCGTCGCCACCAGCGCCATCCAGGCGAGCACGAAGTGCGAGGTGGCGGTGGCGATGTGGGTCGGAAACCCGAGCACGGTGACGAGCAGCGGGACGTGCACGACACCGCCACCGATGCCGAGAAAGCTCGAGACGAACCCCACGCCCACGCTGAACAGCGCCCCGCGGCGCACATCGGCGTGGTAGCGATACGCCTTACCGTCGCGGTCGACGATCGTCCGCGCCACCCCGCGAGCGGGATCGCCGCCGGAGGGCTGCGTTCGCCCGCGCACCAGCCACCAGGCGAGCCCGGTCAGCGCAACGCCCATGATCACGTCGAACCCCGGCCGCGCGATCGTGTTGGCCAGCAGCACACCGACCACCGAGCCGGGCAGCGTACAGAGCGCGAACACGACGCCCGATCGGTAGTCGATCCGCTTCTGCCGCGCGTACGCGATCGAGCCCGAACCGGCGTTGAAGAACACCGCTATCAGGCTGATCGCCGTGATCAGCGCCGGCGAGCTCGTGGGGTAGACGAGCAGCAGGACCGGGGTCAGGATGAACCCGCCCCCGGCGCCGACCAGGGTCCCGAACACGCCCACCCCGAACCCCAGCAGGCACAGGCCAACCGCGACCGGCACCGTGAAGTGCGGGCGCACGACCGCCACCGCGAGCGCGGAGTGCGGGCGCACGAGCGCGAACGCGACCACGGAGTGCGGGATCACCACGACCCCCCACCGGGTGACTGCCTTTCACCGTCGGTCCCAGCGACGGCGAGCGGCATGGCGCTACGTCGATCCGGCTCCGACGGCTTGCGCCGGCGCCTCACCCCACAGCTGCTCCAGCCGGTAGTAGTCGCGGGCCTCGGGGACGAACACGTGGACGACGACGTCGAGGTAATCCATCAGGATCCACCGGGCGCCCGGCAGCCCCTCAACCCGCTCGGGCAGGCGCCCGTGCGCGGACTTCATGCCCTCGTAGATCGCGTCGTGGATCGCGCGGGTTTGTCGCTCGGTTCGGCCGGTGCAGATCACGAAGTAGTCCGTGTAGCCGATGATCGAGCGCAGGTCGAGCTGGACGATGTCGATCGCCTTGCGGTCGGCGGCGTAGTCGGCGATTTCGCCGGCCAGCGCCTCGGGGTTGATAGCGGTGGTTGTCAGATTCTTTGGACTCATCGGGATGCGCACCCAGGTTGCTTCATGTAAGAGAGCCTACCCCCGCGTAGAGATGGTGACGATCGATGTATTTGATGACTGGGTCAGGTACGTAGTAGCGGATCGACTCCCCGGCCCGGACCCGCTCGCGCAGCATCGTCGAGGAGATCGCGATCCGGGGCATGCGGAAGAACTGCGCTCGCTCGCCTCCCCGTAGCACCCGCATGGCGTTGTCCACGTCGGCGCGCGAGGTGCCGCGGCGCTTGGCTATCGCCAGCGTGGCCAATGACAACACCCGCTCCGGCTCTCGCCAATCCGGCAGACCGGCGGCGATGTCAGCCCCGACGATCAGGAACAACTCGTGGTCTGGCGCAGAAGAACGCAGTTCCTCAAGGGTATCGACCGTGTAGGACGGGCCCTCCCGGGCGATCTCGAGGTCCGAGACCGCGAAGCGGTGCTCGTCGCCCTGGATGGCCAACCGGCACAGCTCGAGCCGGTGCTCGGGCCCCGGCTCCTCCTCGACAGGCTTGTGAGGCGGTATCCGAGCAGGGATCAGGACGACTCGGTCCAGGCCGAGCTGAAGGAACGCCTCCTGGGCGCAGATCAGATGAGCGAGGTGTGGCGGGTTGAAGGTCCCGCCCAGGATGCCGATCCGCACAGACTCCTAGTGTTCCGAATCAGAATTGGATGGCATTCGAGCGTCACCGAAGCGCCTCGGAACACCGATGCCCGGCCGCATCAGCCGCGAACCTGGCCGGTGCCCTCGATCAGGTACTTGAACGTGCACAGCTCGCGCAGCCCGATCGGCCCGCGCGCGTGGAGCTTCTGGGTCGAGTTGCCGATCTCCGCCCCCATCCCGAACTCACCTCCGTCGGTGAAGCGGGTGGACGCGTTGACGTAGACGCACGCGGCGTCCACGCCGAGCTGGAAGGCCCGCGCGGCTTCGGTGTCTCGCGTGACGATCGCCTCGGAATGACCCGATCCGTAGCGGTTGACGTGCTCGATCGCCTCCTGGACGGAATCGACCACGCCGACCGCCAGGGTCAGAGCGTGGTACTCGGTGGCCCAGTCCTCGTCGCTGGCCTCGGAAACCTCCACCGAAGCCGGCGCGAGGCCCCGTGCCCGGAGATCAGCGCGCAACTCGACGCCTGCCTCGGCCAGCGCGTCGAACGCCGCGGGCAGGAACTCGCCCGCCACCGAGGAGTGCACGAGCAGCGTCTCGGCCGCGTTGCAAACGCTGGGACGCTGGATCTTGGCGTTGAGCGTGATCGCCAGGGCGTCGGGCAGGGACGCGGTGGCGTCGACATACACGTGGCAGTTCCCCGATGCGGCGTACATGACCGGGACGGTGGCCACGCCCTTCAGCGCGGCCTTCAGGCCCTCGCCGCCGCGCGGGATGATCAGGTCGACGAGTCCGGTCTGCGTCGCCAGTTGCTCGAGCTCCTCGTGACCGCCGCCGGCCACGAGCGCCATCGCGCCCTCGGGCAACCCTGCTGCCAAGGCCGCCTCGATGGCGACGCCGGCGAGGACGGCGTTGGACGCCGCGGCCATCGATGACCCTCGCAGCACGATCGCATTGCCGGACTTCAGGCACAGTGCGGCGGCGTCGATCGTCACGTTCGGACGTGCCTCGTAGACGACCGCGATCACGCCCAGCGGCACCCTGACCTTGCGCACCTCGAGCCCGTTGTAGAGGCGTCGCCCCTCGATCACCTCGCCCACCGGATCGGGCAGCGCCGCGATATCCCGAACCTGCTTCGCGACCGTCGCCACCCGCCCGGGATCGAGCGCCAGGCGGTCCATCAAAGAGTCGCTCACGCCGTTTTCGCGCCCGGCATCCAGATCGCGCGCATTGGCCTCGAGGATCTCCGGCGTGCGCTCGATCAGCGCCGCAGCGATCGCCTCGAGCGCACCGTTCTTGACGCCGGATGGCAGCGCGGCGAGCTGCGCCGCGGCGCGCTTGGCGGCGGCACAGATGTCGGTGACGGATGTCGTAGCGGTGGCGGCCATGCTCGACATAGGTTACGCGAGCACGAAATAGTCCCGGTGAACCGCCTCGTCGGTGGCGCGCGGGAGCCGCTCGCGGACGTCGGCCGACTTCAGGCCTCGCACCCGGCGCAGCTCGCCCGCGGAGTAGTTGCAGATCCCCTTTCCGACCAGCTCGCCGTCGTGGGCGATCTCGACCGCGTCGCCGGCGTCGAATTCGCCCGATACCTCGACGATCCCAACCGGAAGCAGGCTGGTGCCGCCCTCGCGAAGCGCGCGGGCCGCGCCGGCGTCGACGAGCACCCGCCCGCGCGTCGGCTTGGCGTAACGGAGCCACAGCTTGAAGCTCGAGTAACGACCGGGGCGAGCGTGAAACCGGGTGCCGGCGGACTCGCCCCGGGCGGCCGCCAGCAGCGTGCCCGCGGTGAGTCCACCCGCGATCGTGGTTGGGATCCCGGCGGCCGTGGCCATCTCGGCCGCCACCACCTTGGAGCGCATCCCCCCGGAGCCGAGAGGCGAGGTGGCGTGCCCGATCGCCAGGCTGTCCAGCTCGTCAAACGAGGTCACCTCGGCGACCAGCCGCGCGTTCGGGTCGGTTCGGGGATCAGCGGTGTAGAGACCCTCGGCGTCGGTCAGCAACACGAGCAGCTCGGCCGCGATCAGAATCGCCACCTGGGCGGCCAGGAAATCGTTGTCGCCGAAGGAGATGTCGTCGGTCGTGGTCGTGTCGTTCTCGTTGATCACCGGAACGACTCGCCAGTCGATCAGCTTGCGCAGCGTCTGGCGCGCGTTCAGGTAGTGAGTGCGCGCACTCACGTCGAAGAACGTAAGCAGCACCTGCGCCGTCTGGAGTCCGCGCGCACGGAGTAGCTCGTCGTAGACCTGGTAGAGCTTCCCCTGCCCCACCGCGCTGGCGGCCTGAAGCTCCTCGATCGCCCGGGGGCGCAGCGGCAGCTCCATCACGCCCATCCCGCGCGCGATCGCTCCGCTCGTCACGACGACGGGTTGGCGCCCGTCGCGCTGAAGCTCGGCGAGCTCGTCGCAGATCCGGGCGAGGACGTCCGTGCGCACCTCGCCGCGATCGCTCGCGACGATGCTCGAGCCGAGCTTGACAACCACCGCGCCCATGTCCTCGCAGAGGTTAGGGCGCGGTGGCCGTCAGGCCGGCTAGAACCTCATTCGTACGCTTTGCCCTTGTGCGCCGGGCACCACGGGTTGGCGGGCACGTGGCCGCACACGTTCGGCATCGTCTGCAGATGCTTGGGCAGTGCGTGCATCACGACCTTCTTGCGGCGCGGGTACTTGTCGCCCGGCTGGCATCCGGTTCCGGGGCCGAGGATCTGCGTGTCGCACGCCGACTCGGCGAGGAACGCCGTGTTGTTGTTGCCGGCGACCTGCCCACCGCACGTCGGCTTGCTCTGCTGCAGGCCGGCGGGCGAGCTCGTCAGATTGCCGTGCGTATCGACGTTTGACGCGAAGCAGTCCGACGGGCCGCCGATGAGCGTGAGCTCGGCGATGTCACCGTTGGTGGGGTTGCCGTAGAACCCGTCATGGGTGAACGTGTTGCCGATCATGGCGTCGTTCGAGTCCTCGTAGTAACACGGGATGATCACCGGGAGACCGAACAGCGTGATCTGGAAGTTCGGTGTGCCGCCCTCACACGGGATCGCGTCCTTCGGCGGCGTCTCGAGGTCGGGGTAGGGGACGAACGCCGCTCCCCACGCGCCGTTGTTGACGAAGCGGTTGTCCATGATCGTGTCGTCGCGACCACCCGAGATCGTCATGCCGGTGCCCACCGGGCCGGCGGCCGCCGCACCCGCCGACGGCACGTCGGGATTGTTGTTGTCGTGGACGTAGTTCTTGTAGAACACCCAGCAGCTCGGAGCGCCGGCGACCGGCGGTCCGACGCCGGCCGGACATGCTCCGTTCTGCGGCGAGGGCCAGTCGTCGTTGTTCTGAGAGTTGGTGTCGAAGCCCTCCTCGTTGTGGTCGAACTGGGAGTTCTCGACCAGCAGCGAGCCGCCGGAGTTCGTGCCTGAATAGCCGAGCGCGTTGTACTGCGCCCACGCGTCGTCGATCGTCTGGTTGCACTCGTCCTGGCAGGCGCCGATGTAGTAACCCGAGTCATTGAAGTTGCTCGTGTAAGTGTGGATCCACTCACCACCGTCCCAGTTGCTCGAGAAGATCCCGTATTGCGCCGCCGTGGTCTCGCCGTTGTAGAACCTGCTGGTGGCCGTCAGGTACGAGCCCCACATGCCATGGCCGCCGATCTTGCCGCTGCCGTTGGCGCCGTTCCACCAGATCTCGTTGCCGGCGTCGCCGGCGCCACCCAAGAAGTTGCAGACGGTCAGGTTTTCGATGTCGACGTTCTTGGCCTTGAACACCATGATCCCGTTCAGCCCCTGCGCCTTGCCCTTGACCTTCGGCCCAAAGTTCTGATCGGCGGCCTTCGTGCTGCACGCCGGCCCGCTCTTGGTGCCGTCGACGATCACCGAGTTGCGGTTCATGCCGACGATCCAGATGTCGGGCTTGGTGACCAGGACGCCCGCGGCCTCGTCCGCGCGGCCGCGCGGGTGCTGGCTCGAGGTCGTCTTGTAGTCACCGGGCGCAAGGAGAATCCAGTCGCCCGGGTGTGCTGCGTCAACCGCTGCCTGAAGCGAGCTGTACTTGCCGTGGACACCGTGGTAGGTGCCGACGAGCAGAACCTTGGCACCCGCTGCGGGCACCACCACCAGCGCGCTCGCGAGCAGCGCCAGAACCAAAACGACACGACGCACTTCGGTCTCCTCTCTCCGACTAACGATCCGGCGGCGCGCGATGCTACCCGTTGCCGCGAACCGGCGGCTTCCCGAGTGGCTGCCTTTACCGCATTTGGGGGAGCGCGAGGACCTGGCCGGCCCGGCGCTAGTCCGGATCGAGGTCGAACGCGATACCCGCGATCTCGACCTCGTCGCCCGGTTCGAACCCCTCATCCTGAAGCGCCCGGATCACCCCGATCCCGCGCAGCCGGCGCTCGAGGTAGGCCAGCGCGTCGTCGTTCTCGAGGTCGTAGCGCGCCACCAGTCGCTCGATTCCCTCGCCGGTCACCCGGTAGGTGCCGTCGCCGGTCTTGACCACTCGGTACGCGCGTCGGGCGGCGGGCCGGAACACGCGGTGCTCAGCCAGCTCCTGAGGCGTCTCGAGCGCGCCCGTGACGTCCACCTCGGCCGCTGCCGGCACTCGGCGAGCCAGCTCGGCGACGAGTTCGGGGAGCCCGAGCCCCGTCACTGACGAGGTCACGATCACGGGCGTCTCCCAGCCGACGCGCGCCTCCCACGCCGTATTGGCGGCTTCCCGAGTCTCGGGATCCACCAGATCGGCCTTCGACAGCGCGAGCACCCGCGGCAGCGCGGCGAGCCGCGGGTTGTGCAGCTTAAGCTCGCGCTCCACCGTCGCGTAGTTGTCCTGCGGGTCGCTACCGTCGAGCGGCGCCATGTCGAGCACGTGTACGAGCAGTCGCGTGCGCTCGACGTGCGCCAGGAAGTCGTGGCCGAGGCCGGCACCGGCGCTGGCCCCCTCGATCAAGCCGGGAATGTCGGCGATCACGAGCTGGCGCTCATCGGTCTCGAGCGTGCCCAGTGCCGGCTCGAGCGTGGTGAACGGATAGTCCGCGACCTTGGGTCTGGCCCGGGTCAGGCGCGATATCAGCGAGGACTTGCCGGCGTTCGGCAGACCAACCAGCCCGACGTCGGCCAGCAACTTGAGCTGCAGGGTGATCCACGTCTCATCGCCCGGCAGGCCCTTCTCGGCGAACCGGGGCGTCTGATGGGTCGGGCCGGCGAAGCGTTTGTTGCCCCGCCCACCTGGACCGCCGCGCGCGACCACCGCTCTCTGCCCGGGGCGCACGAGGTCGTGGACGCTGCCGTCGGCCTCGATGATCGCCTCCGTGCCCGGCGGCACCAGGATCTCGAGCGTCCCACCGTCCTTGCCGTGCCGGAGCGCCCCCTCGCCGTGGCCGCCCCGGTGCGCCTTGAAGTGGGACTTGCGCCGGAAGGTCTCCAGGTCGCGCAGCGAGTCATCGCACACCAGCACCACGTCGCCGCCGCGGCCGCCGTCACCGCCGTTGGGCCCGCCCTTGGGGACGTGGGCCTCCCGCCGGAAGCTCAGGCAGCCGTCGCCGCCGGCGCCGGCCGTGACCTGGATGCGTGCGTGATCCTGCATGCATTCATGCTGGCAGGTGGTGCGCGCGCCGCAGGTCTTGCTCCACCAGCGCCGACTCCTCCTCAAGCTGGCGCCTGCCGTAGCGAACGGCCTCGAACCCACCGGCGCGCAGACGCAACTCCTTGCTGCGGTCATTCTGGATCTGCGCCCAGGAGCTGTGGTTGTTCTTGCCGTCGAGCTCCACGACCAGCTTGCGCTCCCACCACACCGCATCCACCAGAACGCCTTCCACGTAAACGTTCAGCTCGTCGGGGAGCGGGACGCCGGCGCGCTCGCACAACGGGAGGAACAGTCGCTCGAGATGACTGCGCGTGCGAGCGAGCTTCGGCTCGTGTCGCTTCATCGCGTTCCGCAGGTGCGTGCTGCCTTTGCGTCCGTTACCGGCGATCACCTGGAGAGCGGGGATGTCGAGCACCTCGCGGTAGTCGGCGTTGGCGAGCGCGAACCGGAGACGTTCGAGCGGCGCAGTGGCTGCGAAGTCAAGCAGCGCTTGTTCGACGGAGGTGGTCGGCAGTCCCTTGTACGGAAAGCGCTCATGGGCGCGCCGGCCGTGGACCTTGATGCCCCGCAGCGAACGGCAGCGGCGCGGTGTGATCACCTGGATGGGCCACGGCTGCCTGTCGAGCAGCCCGCGCCACCACAGGGCGGTGGCGTGGCTGAGCATGGCGCCCGGGCCGGCGTAGAGCACAGCTGCCCACAGGTCCGCCTCCACACTCGGGGCCCGGTGGCCGACCGCATAGACGCGCGGGAGGACGAGCTGGAGATAGCCGCTCTGAGTCCACCAGAACACGGCGCGCCGATCGATCCCCAGCGCCGCGAACTGAGCCGTGCTCACGCGCCCGGCCTGCCGATCCGCCACCCGCGCAACTTTGGCGCTGATGTCGCGCATACGTCAACGCCATCGCCAAAGTTCGCCCACGGGCGAAAGGAACCGCATTCCCCTGCAACGAATCAAGACAGGGAGCTGTGCCAAAACTCATTACGGACTTCAAGAAGTTCCTGCTCCGCGGCAACGTGGTGGACCTCGCCGTGGCGGTCGTCATCGGGACCGCCTTCACCGCGGTCATCAAGGCGATCGTCGCCGACCTCCTGACCCCGCTGATCGCCGCGATCTTCGGCAAGCCGAACTTCGAGAGCCTGTCGTTCACGATCAACGGAAGCCACTTCTCCTACGGCGACGTGATCAACAACCTGATCACGTTCATCAGCATCGCCGCCGTGGTCTTCTTCCTCGTCGTGGCGCCGATGACCGCGCTGATGGCCCGCCGCGCCCAGGAGGACCCGGACACCAAGGAGTGCCCGGAGTGCGCGAGCGCTATCCCGCTCAAGGCGCGGCGCTGCCCCCTGTGCACCTCGCAGCTCGAGACTGCTGCTTAGGGGTCTCGCTTCGCTCGACGTCCATGGGGCCGTTCCGCTGGGCATCCATGCCCAGCGGTCGCCAAGCAACCGCTACCGCTGGCTATGACTCGGAGTCGGAAGCGGCCGGGGCGACCGAGATCACTCGGCCGCGGCGTCCGCGCGTGAACTCCACAGTTCCCGCCGAGCGGGCGAAGATCGTGTCGTCCTTGCCGATGCCGACGCCGTCGCCCGGCTTGAACTTCGTGCCGCGCTGACGCACGATGATCTCGCCGCCGGTCACGGTCTCGCCGGCGAACACCTTCACGCCGAGGTACTTGGGCTTCGAATCGCGCCCGTTGCGCGACGAGCCAAGTCCTTTCTTATGCGCCATGCTTCACCTCCGTAACCTCGATCCGGGTCAGGTTCTGGCGGTGGCCAGTGCGCCGCTTGTAGCCGCGCTTGGGCTTGAACTTGACCACGCGCAGCTTGGGGCCACGCTCGTGCGCGACCACTCGAGCCTGCACGGAAACTTGCGCCAGGTCCTCCCCGTCGACGACCGAAGAGCCGTCCACGAACAGCAGGGGCTGCAACGTCACGGA
>Ga0335073_10005213_pt1 | contig 18239 bp, 14 predicted proteins | sample Lox_Sample_22_FD_207093 | JGI IMG/M metagenome (GOLD analysis project Ga0335073, IMG submission 207093) | Soil microbial communities from Loxahatchee National Wildlife Refuge, Florida, United States - Lox_Sample_2.2 | ecosystem: Environmental > Terrestrial > Soil > Wetlands | place: USA... | reverse complement strand
TCTCGGGCTGTCGATCGTCAAGCGGCTGGTCGAGCTCATGGGCGGAGAGGTACGAGTCGACAGCACCGTGGGACGTGGCTCCACTTTCACGGTCACCCTCCCGTGCCGGCCGAGCGAGGATGCTCAGGGCCAGAGCGCGCGGGTCGCGGTGGATCTCGGCGGCAAGCGGGTGCTGGTCGTGGACGACAATGCCACCAATCTGCGCGTGGTGCGCGGCCAGCTCGAGTGCGTCAGTCTCGAGGTCACGACCACATCGAGCGCCGATGAGGCGCTCGAGCTTCTCGAACGGGCGCGGACGCAGCACCGGGATTTCGATCTGGCGATCCTCGATGATCGGATGCCCGTCTGCGACGGCTCGACACTCGGCAGGCGGATCCTGGCCACTCCCGGCCTGAAGAACATCCGGCTCGTGATGCTCACGTCAGTAGATGGCTACGGCAGCGCGGACCGTCTGAGCGAGATTGGCTTCTCGGGCTACTTGCCGAAGCCGGTTCGCGGGCGGGAGCTGCGTGCGTGCATCGCACGCGTGTTGCAGATCGATACCGGTGCCGTCAGCGCGCGTCATCGGATCGTGACGCGAAGTGTACTGGCGGCGCTCGCCGACGAGACCGCATATCGAGGCCGCGTCCTCGTAGTCGAGGACAACCCCGTAAACCAACAGGTGGCCCAGCGGTTCCTCGAGCGACTCGGTTGCAAAGTGACCGTTGCGTCCAACGGCGAGGAGGCCGTGGAGATCCTGGGACGGGATGGATACGACCTCGTTCTGATGGATGTTCAGATGCCTGTCATGGATGGTCTGGAGGCCACCAGACGCATCCGTGCGCGTGAGACCGGCGGTGTGCGTATGCCCATCGTGGCACTCACGGCAAGCGCGATGGCCGACGAGCTCGAGCGTTGTACCGCCGCCGGCATGGATGGGCTCCTGACCAAGCCGTTGGAAGTCGCCCGGCTGCGGGCCATTCTGGAGCGCTTCGGGCTCGAGCATGGGCATTTAGCGAAACCGACATCCGGGCTCCCCGTGTGGACGGATAGCCCTCTCGATGCCGAGCGGCTCCGAGCACTGGTCGGCCCCGATCCTGTCTTCCTCGCGCAAGTGTCGCGCACTTTCGGCGCCAGCATGACGGCACTCATGGCCGAGCTCCATGCCGCCGCAGCAAGCGGGGAGAGCAGCCGGCTGCAGTCCATTGCCCACAAGGTGCGTGGCAGCGGCGCCAGCGTGTTTGCCTCGCGGTTGACTGCCTTGGCTGGAGCCATTGAGCAGAATGCGCCGGCTCTCGCGCCGGCGGATCTGCGCGATCGCATCGCCGCACTCCAGCGAGCGGTCGACGAGTGTGTCGAATTCCTGCAGGGACTGGCTGCGTGAGCGGGCCGCAACCGCAGTTACGGCTGTTGCTCGTGGAGGACGAGCCCACTCAGCGGCTGCTGCTGCAGCGCGTGCTGCAGCGCGCCGGGTACGAAGTCGAGACGGCCTGTGACGGGGAGGAGGCTCTGCGCAAGCTGTCGCAGAACGCTTTTCAGATGCTGCTCACGGACTGGGACATGCCGGGCATGGATGGCATCAAGCTCTGCAGACGCGCTCGCGAGGCCGGACTAGCCGGATACCTTTACATTCTGCTGCTCACCTCGCACGGCTCCACCGCGGAGGTCGTCGCCGGTCTCGAAGCCGGTGCGGACGACTTCGTTCGCAAGCCCGCCGAGGAGGCGGAGCTGCTCGCGAGGTTGAGTGCCGGCCGCCGCATCGTGCAGCTCGAGCAGTCGCTGCGCGAAGCCAATGAGCGTATCCATCTGTTGTCGATCACTGACGCTCTGGTGGAAACTTTCAACCGCCGTTACCTGACGGAACAGCTCTGTCGCGAGGTCGAGCGCGCCTGGCGCTACGGGCGTCCCTTGGCGGTTTCGCTGGCGGATATCGACCATTTCAAGCGTGTCAACGACTTGCACGGCCACCACGTCGGTGACGAGGTGCTGCGAGGATTTGCTTCCCTGACGTCGGGCTCGCTCCGCCCCGCGAGCGACTGGGTCGCACGGTTCGGCGGTGAGGAGTTCGTCATCGTGTTGCCGGAGACGGACCGTACGGCTGCTGCCAGCGTGTCAGAAAAAATCCGCCGGTTGCTCGAGAGCACGACTCTGACCACCTCGGCAGGCGACCTGCGCGTGACAGCCAGCTTCGGGACGGCGGAGCTCGGCACGCCTGCCGGTTCCGCGCGCGAAGCGGCCGACGGCCTGCTGCGCGCCGCCGATGCGTCTCTCTATGCGAGCAAGCACGGCGGACGCAATCGGGTGAGCTGACCCCCTATTCCCTGACCCCGGTGAAAGGGAAGGAGCCCATGAAGCCGGCTTTCACTTTGCCGCTCATCGAGCGGCCGGAGATCACGGCCGAGAACTCCAACCTGAGCTTCATCGGCTTGGTTACTTCGTTGATCCAGACGAGCTTGTCGCCTTCGAGCCTGGCGTCGCGGATGGTCGAGCTCTGTCCCTGTCCCTCCTGCGTCCCCGTGATTGCACCACCGACACGCTCGAGCGTCAGAGTGGTCGCCATCGGGCCGGTGGGACCTTTGATGGTGACGGTCCATTTGCCTTCGATCGGCTCGGACGCCGAGGCAGGCTCCGAAGGCTTCGCTACGGTCGCAGAGTCGCTGCGCGGCCGCGCCGGACGGGCGCCCGGGCTGGTAAACGTCGGTAGCGCATCCCAGCCTCGTACCGAGGACGTCGACGACAGCACCGCATTGCCGTAATCGACCTCCCATTCCGGGAAGCGGTTGAGAATCTCATCGAGCGCCACACGCCCTTCCACACGGGCCAGCGCGGCGCCGAGGCAGGTGTGAATGCCGAAACCGAAGACCGCATGCGCGCGCGTGTCGCGATGGATATCGAACCGGTCCGGGTCGCGATATCGTCTCTCGTCGCGGTTGGCTGACGCCACCAGGAACACCATCGCGGTACCCTGAGGGATCTTCTGACCGTAGAGCTCGGTGTCGCGGTTGACGTAGCGCGCGACCTGCGGGCCCGGCGGCTCGAAGCGCAGGATCTCCTCGATGGCGTGCGGAATCAAAGTACGATCCGCGACGATCTCGCGGCGGACTGCGGGGTTCTCGGCCAGAACCTTCCCCGTCCAGCCGATCAGCCGATTGGTCGTCTCGTTGCCGGCGCCCGCGATGATGTTGACGATGGCGAGGATCTCCTCGAGGTCGAGCTTGCGGACGGTGCCCGTCTCATCCGTGAACTCCGTATTGAGCAGCTCCGTCATGAGGTCGTCCGACGGGTGTGTGGCGCGCCACTTGACGTACTCCTCGAAGCCCGCGCCGTCGAAGTTCCGCTCGGTGATCACCATCGGCTTGCCGGCCTCGGTCCGCAGGCTGGCGTCGGCCCGCTCCCGCACCACCGTCAGATCCTGGTCCGGAATGCCGAGCAGCATGCCGATGACGCGCATGGGCATCTGCGCGCCGAGGTCCCTGACGAAATCGAAATGGCCGGCGCCGACGAGCGGATCCAGGCAGCGGCCGCAGAATTCGCGGATCTTCGGCTCGAGCGCGTTCATCTTCTTGGGCGTGAACACCTTCGAGACGACGCTGCGATGCACAGTGTGCAGGGGCGGGTCTTCCATGATGAAGATCCCGCGGGGAAACTGCGCATCGGATTTGATGATCTCGAGGATGTCTCCCCGCGCGGAGCTATAGGTACCGGCGTCCCGCAGGCCCTGCTCGACATCCGCAAACCGGCTCACCGCGTAGAAGTCGTATTCCGGGTTGTAGTAGAGCGGCGCCTCATCCCGCAGGCGCTTGTATGTCGGATAAGGGTCGGTCCGGATCTCGACCTTGTACGGATCATAATAGACCGGCTCGGACTCGGGACTGGCCATGCAGGGTTCCCAGATATGAGCTATAGTGGATCATATTTCTAGCACAGGAGCCCACTTCATTGCAACATCGAGAGTCCCCCGCGGCCCACACCGATGCCCGGCAGCTGCGTACGCGCAGGATGCTTCGCGACGCATTGCTCGCGCTCCTCGAGCGCAAGCAGCTCGCGGAGATCAGCGTGCGGGATATCGTTGCCGAGGCGGGCATCGGCTACGCGACGTTCTTCCGCCATCACGCCTCCAAGGAGGAGTTGCTCGACGAGATCGCGGCCGAGCAGATCGAGCACCTGATGTCATTGGCGATGCCGCTGCTCGAGGCGCGAGACACCCGGGCGTCGTGCGTGGCGCTCTGCCGGTACGTGGGCGAGCATCGCTCGCTCTGGTCGGCATTGCTCGCCGGAGGCGCCGCCGGAACGCTTCGCGCCGAATTCATCCGGCTCGCCAAGGAGGGCGCCGCCAAAGTGCGCACGAGCGGCTGGCTGCCGGTCGAGCTCGGGGCGGTCTACGGCGTGGGGGCCACCATCGAGATACTGACCTGGTGGCTGCAGAGGCCCCCCGGAGAATACTCCGCGGAGCACATCGCGGCATTCCTCGACCGCCTGGTCGTGACTCCCTCGACCGTTGCCGGGCGGCGCGATGCGCCTAGGCGCGCTCGCCGCTCAACTTCGCCGTCCCGAAGATCCCCATCTTGACCTTGCCGACCAGCCTGTCACCTTCGATCTGAACGTCGTATTTGAGTGTGAGCGGCATCGGCTTCGTGACCTTGAGGTCCCACTTGAGCGTATTGCCGGCGATGGTGCCCGTGAAATCCTGCGAGCCCATGTCGCTTTGGAGCGTACCGGTCAGGACATTGCCGTTGGCCGCAAAGCGACCGGTGAACTGCTGGGGGCCCATGGGAGTCGCCAGGACCATCTTCCACGTCCCGTCGATCCCCGATTGACCGGCTGGCGGGGTTCGAGGCGTGCTCTCGGCAGCCGCCGCCCGGGAAGGCGATGACGGCGCCGATTTCATATTGGCAGCAGCCGAGGGATCCGGCGGCTCCACGCGCTGACCCGATCCCTTGTGAGCGATCGGGCGTCCTTCGATCACCTCGAGGATCTTCGCCGGAGTGAGCGGCAGCTCGAGGCGAAGCTCGCCGAAGGGTGCGACCGCATCCGCGATAGCGTTGATGAGCGTAGGCGGTCCGATGATACAGCCGCCTTCACCCACTCCCCGGAAGCCGCCCTCGGCCTGAGAAGGCGTGGAGGTGTGGACGTATTCGAACTCGGGCACGTCGCTGACGGCGGGGAGGAGATAGTCCTTGTAAGTGACCGCAGTCGGGTTGCCGCGCTCATCGATGCAGACCTGCTCCAGCAGCACCATGCCGATGGCCTGGGCGAGGCCGCCCGCGATCTGGCCTTCGACCACGGCGGGGTTGATCATCATGCCGACGTCCTCGCTGCAGACCCAACGTTTGATCCTGACGAAGCCGGTCACGGCTTCGACTTCGACGAAGCATGCGTGTGCCGCGCTGGTGAAGGTGACGGGCGGCGGCTGATAGCGATACTGTGCCTCCAATCCCGACTGCATGCCGGGCGGCAGCCGTTCGGGTTGACCGTACGCCACCTCGGCTATCTCGCGCAGAGTGCAGATGCTTGCGGCTGCATCGCCTACCAGGACCTTCCCCTCTGCGATCCGGACTTCATCCGGGTTGGCATTGAACAGGTGACCGGCGATGCGCTTGATCTTGTCGACCAGGATCTGTGCCGCCCTGATGGAGGCGCCGCCGCCGGCGATGGCCTGGCGGCTGCCTGAGGCGCCCGCGCCGAAGCCGCCACGCGAGCTGTCGTCCTCATACACGGTGACCTCATCGAAGGCGACACCCAGCCGATCGGCGATGACCTGCGCCATGGTGGTCTGCGTGCCGTGTCCCTGCGAATGGGTGCTGAGCACCGCGGTCACCTTGCCGGTGGGCTCGATGCGAATCTGCGCCACATCGCTCGTCAGCACCGCGATGCCGGCGCTGCCCGCAGTCGGCTCGATGTAGGTGGCGATACCGAGACCGAGATAACGCCCTTGCGCGCGAGCCGCCGTTTGCTCGGCACGAAAGCGAGGCACGTCGATCCTCCGCAGCAGCACTTCGAGACATTCCGCGGGAGTGATGTCCTCCAACCGTATGCCGAGCGGCGTCGTCACGGGCTGGTCGGCCCGGGTGACCAGATTGCGCCGCCTGACCTCCACGGGGTCGAGGCCAAGCTTGCGGGCGGCGACGTCGAACGCGGTCTCGCGCGCGAGCGATTCCATCGCCCATGGGCCGCGATACGCGCCCAACCCGGCGGTGTTGGTATACCACCCCTGGGCGTGGAACCCGAACGCCGGCATCTTGTGAGCGGCCCACAGGAACATCATCACCGCGATGTTGCTGTCCGGCAGATGGGGGTAGGCGCCGTTGTCGAGACCGTAATCCGCATGCGAGGCGAGCAGCCTCCCGTCGTTGTCGAAAGCGACGCGCAGCGTCATTTCCTGCTCGCGCGCCTGGTTGGCCGCCGTGAGATTCTCCAGGCGGTCTTCGATCCATTTCAGCGGTCGTCCGAGCATCCTGCCGGCGGCGATCACCGCGATCTCCTCGCGCCAGGGCTGCACCTTGAGCCCGAAAGAGCCGCCGACGTCCTTGGCGATGACGCGGATGCCTGTCTGGGGAACCCCCAGCGCCAGCGATAGGTAGCGCGCCACCATCTGCGGGCTCTGGCAGGAGATATATACCGTGAGCTCGCTTTCGCCGAGGCTGGAGACGACTACGCCGCGCGTCTCCATGGGCGATTGGGCGATGCGCTGATGCCGGATGGTGTGGGTCACCAGGAGCGGCGCACCCTGCAGAAGGGCCTCGAGCGCTTCATCCTTTTCCTCGTCACCTGTGGCTGCGGCAACGTTGGAATCGGCGGACGGATGCACCAACGGTCCACGCCGGGCAGCGTCCATCGTCAGGACCGGCTCCTCCTCCTCGTAATCGACCGTAACCAGGCCGGCCGCATCCTCCGCAAGGTATCGATCCTGGGCGACGATCATGGCAACGGGGTCGCCAACGTAACGGACTTCGTCTTTCGCCAACGGCGGGATCTCGATCGACGGCGCCACCAGGAAGAAGCTGATGAGATCGATTTTGAACCGCGCCAGGTCGCGCGCCGTCAGGACCGCATGAATGCCGGGCAGCTCGCGCGCAGCAGAGATATCGATCGAGCGGATCCGCCCGCGCGCAATGGGACTGCGCACGAAAGCCACGTGCAGCATGCCTGGCAGCACCACATCATCGACGAAGACACCGCGCCCCGTCAGCAATCGCGTATCCTCCGCGCGAGGCATGCGACGGCCGATGTAGCCGGACGGACGGGAATCTTCGGTGTGCTGCGTGCTCACTCGGCCGGTCCTTTCGGCTCGCCGGCGAGCTTCAGCGCCGCGCGGCGGATGCCCTGGTAGCCCGTGCAGCGGCATACGTGGCCGGACAGCGCCTCCAGCAGCGTACGCGCACTCGGCTTCCCCGCTCCACTCGTCAGCGCTGCGAGCGTCATCACTACGCCTGGTGTGCAGAAGCCGCATTGGAGCGCGTGCTCGTCCCGCAGAGCCTGCTGTACCGGGTGCAGGGTGCCATCGTCTGCCGCGAGGCCCTCGACCGTCGTGATGGAGGCTCCATCCGCCTGCACCGCGAGCATCAGACAGGATCGTATGGCCTGACCATCGACGATGACCGTGCAGGCGCCGCATACACCGTGCTCGCAACCGACGTGCACTCCCGTGTAGCCCGCTTTGACGCGCAGGAAGTCGCTGAGAGTCAGCCTGCCTTCGACGGTTGCGGCGTGCAGCGTGCCGTTGATCGTGAGTTGAATGCCGTGCTCGCTCATGGTTCCCGTCCCGCGGCCAGTCCTGCTCTCACCGTCGACTCGCATACGCGTCGCGCCACCGTCCGGCGATATTCGGCGGTGGCGTGGTGATCATCGAGCGGTGCCGTATCTGCGATGGCGAGCTCCGCGACGGCCCGCCAATCGAGCTTCGCGATCGGCTGTTCGATCAGGGCGGCCTCCACCTGGCGGGCCCGGATGGGAGTCGGTCCCATGCCGAACCAGGCGAGACCGATACGGGAGATGCGGCCGTCCGCGACCACTGCGGCTCCCGTGAGGCCGAGGAGCGCAAAATCCCCCGGCCGCATCGCGACCTCGTGGAAGAGGGGGATCGTGTCCGCGGGCCAGTCGGGGAAGTGGATGTCCGTAATGAGCTCGTCGGGCTCGAGCGCGGTCGCGTAGGGGCCCAGATAGAGATCCTCGGCCGCGATCCGCCGCGTACCGCGGGTAGAGCGCGCCTCTATGGCGGCACCGAGCGCCACGGCGGTCGCGGGAAGCTCCGCCGCCGGCTCGCCGAGCGCGATCGAGCCGCCGATGGTGCCGCGATTGCGCGTCTGGTGATGCCCGACATGGCGTGTGGCGGTGACGAGGACAGGCAGGGCACCTGCCAGAGTTGGATCGGCGATGACCGCGTTCTGACGCGCGATCGGCCCGATGCGTGTGCCGCCTTCGACGCGTGATATTCCCTCCAGCGCCGAAATCCGGTTAATGTCGATCAGGATGAAAGGCTGGCTCATGCGCAGCGCCAGCAGCGGCATCAGGGTCTGGCCGCCCGCGAGCAAGGTGGCGCCGCCGCCGGCCTCGGAGAGACGCTCACAAGCCTCCTCGATCGTCCGCGGAGCGACATAATCGAACGGCGCCGGTTTCACGGCTCGAGGTCCCTGGCGTCCTGGACCAGGCGAGCCAGGAGCGACGCATCCAGCGTCACCACCGGCGTCGCAGCGCGCCTGCCGAGCTCGAAGGCTGTTGCGGCCACGATCAGCAGCAGCAGGCCGACGGCGAGGCCCATCCAGTCGGAGCCACCACCGCGCTCAGCATGTCCGACCAGGTAACCCACGAGCGCTGCAACCACCAACCCGAGCATCCATGCCACGGGAGAGCCGCGCGAGGGCAGGCCATGGGCGCGCGGCTCACGCGTGGAAATCCCGAGACCGGCGCCTGCCGACGCGGCGGAGGCGACCGCGGCCGCAGTCGACGCAGCTGCTTCCGGCGCCGTTGTAGGACGACCCACGATCGCACCAAACTGCCGAAAGAACCGCCCGGCGAGTTGCCGCGCGGTCGCATCGATGAGTGGCCCGCCGAGCTGCGCCAGACGGCCACTCACCTGGGCATCGACTTCGTAGGACAAGGCCGTGCCGCCCGCGCCGTCGTCGGCCAGGCGGACCTTGGCGCCGCTGCGGATCGAACCAACGGTGCCGCCCTGCGCCTCGATCGTCAGGGTGTAGCCGTTGGGCGCATCGACGTCCGAGAGCGTCAGCATGCCATTGAAGCGCGCGCCGATCGGTCCTATTTTGATGTCGGCCGTGGCGCGCATCCGCTCGGCGGATTCCTTCGCCAGCGACCGGCAGCCCGGTATGCACTGCCGGAGAATGTCGGGATCGTAAAGCGCGTCCCATACGCGCCGGCGCGGCGCCGGGATCCTCTCTCGTCCCGTCATCTGCATGGCGTGCCCTCCGACTATTTCACCCCGCTCGGAGATTCGTCCCGGGCCAGCGCGGCGCGCGCACCGGCCCGGATATACGCGTATATAGCATCGACCTGCGCGCGGGTGAAATTCGCAAACTGCGGCATGCCCTGCGCGCGCAGAGCGCCGCCATGCACGACGGTCCACAGGCTGTCGGGATCGAGGGCCACCCGCGATTCGCGCAGATCGGGCCCGGGTCCGCCCGTGGAGACGAGATCGAGGCCGTGGCAGGCGGCGCAGGCGACGAAGAGCGCGTGGCCCATGGCCACCTCGGCGGGATTGATCTTGTAGGATGGGTTGTCCACTGCGTGCACGGTCATGTCGGGCGGTGGCGAGGCGGGTAATGTCGCCTTCCCGTCGAGGGCGAAGGTCAGCAGCCGGCGCGGCTGCGCGCCATATTTCCAACCCACATTCATGAGGCTCCCCCACGCTGCGGCCGAGCCACCATAACCGACCAGCACCGATACATACTGCTTGCCGTGCGCCGCGTAGGACATCGGTGCGGCGATGATGCCGAGCCCGGCATTGAACTGCCACAGACGCTGCCCCGTCTTGGCGTCATACGCGGCGAAATCACCGTTGGCATCGCCCTGAAAAACCAGACCTCCGGCAGTGGACAGCACGCCGCCATTCCAGATGGCGTCGTGCCAGACTTCCCACCGCGGCCGCTGATGCACCGGATCCCAGGCGAGGAGAGTGCCTCTGCCGTCGTGTGGGCCGGCCCTGTAGCCGTTGATGGTGACGTCGCCGACCGTGAAGCCGTCGGAGAGCGGCGTGTTTTTGGTGAAGCGCACGCCCGCCTGCATGTACGGGATATAGACGAAACCGGTCGCCGGATCATAGGACATGGATTGCCAGCTATGAGCGCCCACCGGGGCCGGCCAGATCGTGGCCTGGCCGGTCTCGTCGTAATAGATGTGTTTCGCCTCGAGCGGCCGGCCGGTTCGGAGGTCGATGCTCTTCGCCCAGGTGACCTTGCCGATCTTGCCCGCCGAGATCGGTTTGCCGGTCTCGCGATCGATCACGTAGAAAAAGCCGTTTTTGGGCGCCTGCATCAGCACTTTGCGCGTCCTGCCGGCGATCACCAGCTCGGCGAGGATCATCTGCTGGGTGCAGTCATAATCCCAGGCATCGCGGGGGTTCATCTGGTAGTGCCAGACATACCCGCCGGTGTTGGCATCGAGCGCGACGATGGATGCGGTATAGAGATTGTCACCGCCGCCCGGGCTGCGCAACTGCGGATCATAGGGCCCCGCATTGGCGGTGCCGATGTAGACGCGATCGAGCCCCGGATCGAACGTAATGCTGTCCCACACGGCCCCGCCGGTGCCTACTTTCCAATACTCGCCGCTCCAGGTCCTGGCCGCGCGCTCGAGGGCCGGATGGCCCTTGTTCTCCTGCGGCGAGCCGGGCGTCGTGTAGAAGCGCCATGCCTGCCGGCCGGTCTTCTGGTCATAGGCGGTGACATAGCCGCGCGCGCCGAAGTCTGCGCCCGCACTGCCGATCATCACCTTGTCATCGAACGTGAGCGGCGCGCCGGTGATGTCCTGCATCGAGCCGGGGGCGGTGGTGTTGGCGGTCCAGAGAAGCCGGCCCGTTTTCACATCGAAGGCGAACAGCCGCCCGTCGAGCGCGGCGCTGAAGATGCGTCCGTGCGCATACGCTACGCCGCGGTTGGCGGCGAAGTTGAACATCATCTTGTTGGGGAAGTACTTCCAGGTCTGCGGGTCGTACCGCCACAGGAGCTTGCCGCTTCGCCCGTCGACCGCACTCACGACTGCATAGCTGTCGGTGAAATAGAGGACGCCGTCGATTGCAAGAGGGGTTGCCTCCAGCGTGACCGCGCCGGGGAGATCGAGCGACCAGGCCAGCCCCAGCCTGCGCACATCGGCCGTATCGATCCGATCGAGGCGGCTGTAGGAAGTCTCCCCCACATCGCCGTCATGAGTCGCCCAGTTTGCGCCCGCGCCCACGGCGCCATGCCCCGCCGCCATGGCGGCGCCGCTGCCGGCAACACTCATGAGAGCTGCGAGAGCCAATGACAGTGTTCGCCTCGGCACGGATACCCCCACGCGGATGATATGAGCTACAGTGACTCACAGATTTAGCACACGAGTACCAGCCCGTCAAAGCCTTTTGGGCGTGCTCGCGCGAACCTCAGCGGCTCAGGGAAGTTTCGCCAGCACCTGTGCGGCGAAGCGCTCGGCCGCATCGCACCACTCGGCGCGGGTGCGCGCCTGGAAATTGACCGCGACGCCGCGCACGCCGAGCTTCTGAAAGTCGGCGATCTTGTCGATCATCCGCTGCGGGTCGCGCATTTCCTCCTGCGAGCTGATGCTGCTCAGGATGATCTCTGGCGGCCGCTCGCGGCCTATCCTGTCGCATTGGTCGCGCAGGTAGGTGATTCCTTCCGTGATGTCGGCTACGTCGGTTATCTCAGCCGTGCGTGCGCTGGTCGACAGCGTCTGCGTTGCGAAGAACGGATGCCAGGCGTCGCCGAGCTCCGCGGCGCGCCGGATTGCACGCTTGGAGTTGCCGCCGACCAGGAGGGGCGGATGGGGCTTCTGCACGGGTCCCGGCAGGATGCGGTTGCCGAGAGCCTCGTAGCCGCTGCCTCGAAAGGTGAACTCTTCACCGCTCAGGGCTGCCTTCAGGGCGCGCAAATATTCGTCCATCAGGTCGTTGCGCCGTTCGAAGTCGACTCCGAGCGCGCGGTACTCGCCCTTCATGTATCCCGCGCCGAGGCCGAGCGTCACGCGTCCGCGCGAGAGCACATCGAGTGTCGCGACCGCGCGCGCGACGACGAAGGGATTACGGTAGGGCAGCACCAGGATTCCGGTCTGCAGCCGCAGCCGCTGCGTTGCCGCAGCCAGGAAGGAGAGCAGTACGAAGGGGTCCTGCGCGTGGTGGCCGCCCGCATCGAGCCAACGGCCCGTGGGACAGGGGTGATCCGTGACGTTGCCGCCGTTGAATCCGAGCCGCTCGAGCAGACGCCCGATCTCGGTAACGGCCTCCGCAGTCAGGAACTCCTCCGGCGGCTGGATCTGGTCGAAAGGAAGCGAGACGTTGACTTGCATGGATTCTACTCTATCAGCACCCACTCGCCGGCGCGGTTGCGCACCCAGCCTCCGGAGGCCCAGGTGCCGCCATCGACCGGAATGACCGTGCCGGTGACATAACTGCTCATGCCGCCGGCGAGGAAAAGCGCCACGCTGGCACATTCGCGATCGATGCCTGCGCGGCCCAGGGGAATGCGCCGCGCGATCGCGTCCTGTTGCTGAGCGGTGGGCTGCAGCCACGTGGCCGGGTCCACCGGCCCCGTGCGATTGCCGCGGATGCCCGGCGTCACGGTGAGGTCCGGCGCGATGGCGTTGATGCGGATGCGGTGCTCAGCCAGCTCCACCGCCATCGTCCGCGTGAAACTCAACATGGCCGCCTTGCAGGCGGCGTACACGGCGTAGCCCGGCGCGGCCCGCGAACCCTCGATGCTGCTCACATTGATGATGGAGCCGCCACGGCCGCCTCGAGTCATCACGGGCACGGCGGCGGAGGTTGCCGCGAGCATGCTGACGAGGTTGAGGTCGATATGCTTGCGCCAGGACCGCTCCGACTGCTCGAGGAACGGCCGTCGGCTGACGCCGCCGACGTTGTTCACCAGGATGTCGATGCGCCTGAAATGCTCCGCGACATTGGACGTGAGCGTGCGGATCTGTCCTGTATCCAGTGCGTCCATCGGCAGCGCCAGGCATTCACGGCCCAACTCCCGGACGCGCGCCGCCGTCTCGTCGCAACGCTCGGGAATGATGTCGCCCACCGCGATGTGCGCTCCGGCAGCCGCGAAGGTGAGCGCGATTGCCCGGCCGATTCCGCCGCCGCCCCCGGTGATGACGGCGACCTGGTCATCGAGGCGGATCTCGTTGGAGCCCGATTGTGTCATTCAACCCACCCGTGTCAGGCTGTGGTGCGACGAGCGCTCGATCATGCCGTAGGCGGTCTGGCCGTCCCATGTGTAGCGAACGCCACCCTGCTGCAGGTTGAGCCCGCCGATGTCCGGATTGCCGACGCGGAAAGTCGACAAGGCCGTCACGCCCGAGATGCGCGTGATGCCGAGCTCCGACTTCAGTTCCAGCGTGACGTCATCGCCTTCGCCCACGATCCGGCGCAGCCAGGGAATCCTGACCGCCGTCGCGGGATACATCCTGCCGCCTCGGAACACATACCCTTGGTTGTAGGCGGAGCCGTCCTCACGCGGCGGATAGGTGATGTAGCCGAAGGCGCGTCCGTCCGGAAAGAGGGCCGATTGCCAGCAATGCCCGCGAAAGCCGGCCAGCGGGCGCACGCTTTGGCGCTTGATCCGCAGGCCGACGCCCTTGAAGTCGCGGCTCTGGCCATCCACGTCGAATCGGCCCGCGGCACGAAAGAGATGCTCGAATCGCCAGCCGATGCCCATGTTGGCGGCCTCGATCCGGTCGGCTTCCGACATCTTCGCCACTTTCTCGGAGGGGATGTCCTGCACCCAGGCGGGCGTCGCCATGTCCAGCTCCACGTCGAAGCGAACGGGTGTGCGCTTCTTGGGATCGAGCGTGTTGGCGATCTGTTGGGCAACGGCCCCGTCGATGGCGTCGCCGTCGAAGGCCATCCGCCATTTCCGGAACGGCTCGATGCAGCGAAAACTCAATGGACCCGCGCCGAGCACGGTCGGGCGGCCGTCCGGTCCGAGAGGTGAATGGGCGGGACCGACGCCCGGCCCGATCAGGACCCGGCCGCCGGCCAAGGCGATATTCGCCTGGTAACGGCGGCTCTCCCAGGAGGAGGCTTCCGCTTCGATGCCGACGCGCGGCAGACCGAATGCGCCATTCTCCTCGAACAGCCACACTGAGGTGCTCTCGCGCATCTCGGGATCGCCGGGCCTGCTTGCAAACACCAGGTCGTGCTCGGGTGTCAGGCCACCCGTGATCTGTTCCAGCGTCAGGCGCATAGGGTCCTCATCGTGTCACTGGACGTCGAACCGATCGGAATAGAAGCGGAAGCGCTGGCGCAACCCGGCGGCGTCGAGACCGAATTCGGCCATGTCGGTTCGCTGATAGCTTTCGTTGCGTGGCGTGCTTCGCCGCCAGGCCTCCATCCGCGCCCGGGCAAGCGGCGTCAACTCCTCGCCTAGAAAATCATACAGGGCCGCGAGGATGGGGAACGGGTCGCGCTGGAAGGGCGCGAAATGGATATCGAAGAAGCGATCATCGTTGCCCGCGTCGCGGAAAGCGATCATCCGGCGCATCCCCAGCTCACAGAAATCGGCGGCGAGGCGGCCCAAGGCCTTCCTGTCCACGTCATCGCAGTAGGCCTTGCTCAGTTCCAGGTAGACGTCGGCTACCGAAGGAATCACCGCAGCGACGTCCCGGTGAGTCATGCAGTAGCGCGCGTCGGGAAATACCCGCGAGAGCGCGCCGATGAAGAGTGAATGCGACGGGTTCTTCAGCCGCCAGCGCCTCGGCGGGCAATGCCACTGCAGGAGCTTCAGCACCCGCTTCACGTAACGGTAGGTCGGAACGAGGTCGGCCCGGTGCCACAGCCACGCCGAATAAGTTGGAATATGGGCGAACGCCTCGAAGACCTGCGACTTGAAGTCATAGCCCATGAACATCTGGCATTCCGTCGGCGAGGTGGCGGTGCTGGGCAGCATGGCCGTCATGCGCGGGAAGAGGCGCGCCCGGCTCTCCATGGCCGCCTGCGCCTGCGCGATCCTCGGGTCGGCGTCGATCGATGCGGCCTCGGGCGGAGGACAGGGTGAGAGGGCCTCCCACGTGCGGATCGAGCGCACGTTGGGGTCTTCCGCCAGCAGGCAGGCGAGTGCGGTCGAGCCGGTCCGCGGCAGGCCGAGGCCGATGAGCGGCGCGACGATCTGCTGCTCGTCGATCTCGGGATGCCGCGCGTAGCAGTGCTCGACGGCCAACCGCTGGGAGAGCAGAGCGACGATCCGGGCGTCGAACGCCTCCCTGCCGCGCTCATTGAAGCGCGCTTCCGCATCCGCCGAGGCTACCAGTTGCGCCAGGCCTTCCCGGAAAGACTCCTCGCCGAGGTCCGAGAGCGATGTTGCTTCGCTGGCTCGGCGGATGAGCCTTTCCGCGCGGTTCATGGATACGCCCGCCCTCGCGTCTGCCGCTGTCAGCCGCTGCCCATCTCGGGTGCGCTGCGGCTCATGCGGGCTTGGGCGCCGAGGCGGCGATTTCCGATTTGAGCCACATCACTTCGCTCAGATTGGCGCCGCCCGCCTCGTGCAACAGAGCCTCGAGAGCCTGCCGCTTCACTGCCAAGGCGTCGGCGTTGGTGCGTTCGGCGCCGAGGGCGACATCCAGCAGGTGCAGGGCCTCGAGCGGACGTCCTTCGCGCAACTTTTGTCCGGCGCGCTCGGCGAGCGCGCCTGCGCCGCCGGCGAGCTCCACGAGATCGGCGTCGATGCTCGAGCGCGGCACGCCGTAGAGCGAGGTGGTCGAGTCGTAGTGGAACCAGCCGGAATACTCCTCCCAGATGGAGCGCACCGCCCACGACACCTTGCCATGGCCTTCGCCGATCGTAAGCTCCGGCGGCAGTTTGATCTCGCGCATCAGCGTATGGACGTCCTTGCCGGCGTTCATGCCCGCGATGACGGCTCGATTGATGTACGAGACCGCCGCGTGCATCTTGTCGAGCGCGGCGCGGATGACCTCCGCGCCGCGAATCGGCTCGCCGTGCCCGGTGATCAGGAGCTGCGCACCGAGCTGGCGCACGGTATCGAGAGAGCGCAGATAGCGCTGCACCAGGCGCGGCTTGTCGCCGCGCACGGTGACGAGATTGGGAACCGCCAGGAACACGGGTCCGAAGAGATTCCCCGTGAACGCGATGCGTTCCTTCGGCATCCACACGGTCAGCGAATCGAGCGACTCGCCGCCCGGCGTCGAGATGACCTCGAAACGTCTGCCGCCCAGCTCGAGCTCGTAGCGCCGGTCGACGGCGATATCCGGAACGACCTCGGGCGGCCGCGGCGCATTCGCCGCCCGCTTCATCGTGCTGGCCCACAGCTTGGCAGACCGACGGGCGATATAGGGCCCGAGCTCGTGGAAGTATCGCCACGTATCGACGAAGCGCCGCTCGGCGACGATCCGAGTCTCGGCCTCGCGAAATGCCGGCACGCCGCCATAGTGATCGGGGTGCGCCTGTGTCAGGATGATGTAGCGCAGCGGGCCCGTACGCTTCGGCGCCAGCAGGCCTTTCGTGCGCTCGACGTTGTCCATGAATCCGGTGTTGACCATCACGTCGCCGGCGGGGGTCGTCACCAGGTAGGCGTTGGAAATGTCCTTCGCCATGAAGACGAACTCCGTGATCGGCTCGGCTTCCTTCTGCTGATCGCCCGCGCGGACCAGATCGGCGAGCGCCGGCTTGGACGTATCCGCCGCGCTCACGGGTGCGCGTCCGCGAAGTCGATCATCACTTTCGCCGACGCCGGCGTCCCCGCGACGCCCAGCGCCTCGATCACCTTGTCGAAGGGATAGCGGTGGCTGATCAGCGAGCGCGCCTTCTCCGTCAGCCGCGGCAGAGCGGCGACGACTTCCGGCATCTCGCTCGGGTAGCCGACCGCGGTGGTGATCGTCATTTCGGTCGTGAGCATGGCGCCGAGATCGATCGTGACCGCTTTCATGTAGGCCGCCGTGACCACCAGGCGGGAATGGAATTTCGCCATGCTGACGACATCGGCCAGGATGTTGGCCGCGCCCGCCGCATCGATGTAGGCGTCGGTGCCGACCGCTTCGCGGCTGAAGAGGCGCGCCGAGCCGTGCAACTCCTGCAACCGCTCGCGCACGGGCTCCTCGGCGGGATTGATGACCGCGCGCGCTCCGAGCGCCTTGGCGCGGGCGAGCCGCTCCGGTGCCAGATCGAGCGCTACGACATCCGTGACGCCGCGGTCGACCAGCCAGAGCACCATCGCCAAGCCGATCGGGCCGCAGCCGAACACCACTACCTTGTCGCCGGGCTCGGCCTCGGCCCGGTTGACACCGTGCAGTCCCACTGCCAGCGGCTCCGCCAGCGCCGCGACTTCGAAGGGCAGCTCGTCCGGGATCGGCAGCAGGCTTGCTCCGAGGCGCGCGTCCCTGACCAGGACCTCCTCGGTGAAGGCGCCTTCCGGGCCGCCGCTGCCGATATAGCTGGAAGTCATCATCGGGTTGATGACGACGCGTTGCCCCAGGGAGACTCCCTTCACCCCGCCGCCGACAGCGACCACTTCGCCGGCCGCCTCGTGGCCGATGGGGGTCACGCCGCCCGGCTTGCGATGGATGCCGCCCACTTTGATGTAGGTGAGATCGCTGCCGCAGATGCCGCAGGCTTTCACCTTCACGACCACGTCTGAATCCCCGGGGCGCGGCGGCTCGACCGGATCCAACCGGACGTCGTTGACTCCGTGGATGTTGAGCACCTTACGCATCAGGGTGGGGCTCCTATGTTGACTGGGGTAGGCGTACGCGTCGCAGGCGGGCCGCGGCGCCGGCGGCGATCACCGCCATGACGAGCGCCGCCGTCAGGAAGACGTTGCGCAGTCCGATCACCCGAGTGAGCGGAGTCAGCACCAGCGGATTCAGGAAGCCACCGAGATAGCAGAACATCATGAGCAGGCCCAGGGCGTGCCCACGGCTCGCCGCATCCGTCTCGTGCGCAACGAACTGATTGATGTAGGTGGCAATGATGCCGATGAAGACGCCGATCAGCACGGAACCCGCGGCGGCGCCGGCGGGATTTCTGCTCCAGCCGAGCAGTGCGAGCGCCACTGCCATGCTCGCGAGTCCGAGCGCGAACGTTC
>Ga0335073_10005212_pt1 | contig 18241 bp, 20 predicted proteins | sample Lox_Sample_22_FD_207093 | JGI IMG/M metagenome (GOLD analysis project Ga0335073, IMG submission 207093) | Soil microbial communities from Loxahatchee National Wildlife Refuge, Florida, United States - Lox_Sample_2.2 | ecosystem: Environmental > Terrestrial > Soil > Wetlands | place: USA... | reverse complement strand
TCTGGCCATTGGCAAGAAGGGTCAGAACGTCCGTCTGGCCAGCAAACTCATCGGCTGGGACATTGACATTAAGAGCGAAGAAGAAAAGCGCCAGGAAATCGAAGAGCAGATGACGGCGTTGACCGCGCCAGCCACTCCACTCACCGTACTGGCTGGTGTCGGTCCCAAGACCATCGAAAAGATCGAAGCTGCGGGCATCACGAATCTCGAAAAGCTCGCCGGCATGACTCCCGAGCAGCTTATGGAAATTCCCGGCATTGGCGAAAAAATGGTAGACAAAATCTATCAAGCGGTGAACAAGTACTACGAAGCCGGCCCAGAGCCTGCTGCTGCAGCAGCCACCGAAACCACTGACGAAATCGCTGCCGAAGGCGAAGCGGCAGCAGCTGCCGAGGGCGCGCAGGCAACTGGAGAAGCACAAGCCACCAATGCAGAGAGCTCAGCGGAGGCGTCGGAGACCGGCGAATCGGCGGAGAATCTGGACTCAGCGGAAGGCGCAGCGCCAGAGCCTTCGGAAAGCAAAAACGAGTTGGCTCACGAAGAAGGGGAGCCAAAACAATAATTCGATCTGGTCCGCGTGATGAAAGGCCACGCAACCAGCAAGGTTTAGTGGGAAAAGTTTAAGGGGCGAATGAGCGACGCAAATCAAGTAAGAATCAACGAACTGGCCCGCGAACTCGAGGTCAAGGCCAAAGCCATTATCGATCTTCTGCCCGAGTATGGCGTCACGGAAAAGAAGACGCACTCCAGTTCTATTCCAGCCGACGTCGCCGAAAAAGTTCGCAAAAAGATCACCGGCCAGGCCGAAGCCGAGGCCGCCGCTGAAGCCGTCGCAAGAAAAGAGAAAGAGGCCAGAGAAGCTGCCGCGCGAGCCGCGCGCATGCGCCCTGCGGGTGCGCCTCCCGCCACTGTCGCAAGTCCAGCATCTGCAGCCCCACCGGCAGTTCGGCCCGCTGCACCCGCGGCCCCTGTCGCGGTTCGGCCAGTGCCCCCCGGTGCAACTCCGGCTCCGCAGCCGCCGGCGGCCACACCTGCTGCCAAGCCAGCGGTCACGCCCTCCGCGCATCCTCCGGCTACAGCCGCTGCGCCGACTCCAGCGCCGCCTACCGTCGGCACACCCTCGGTCCCACGCCCGGCGGCCGCTCCGCCCGCGCCAACGCCGATCGTTGCCAAACCGGTTGCACCCGCTGCGCCCGCCGCTGCCGCTTCTAGCGGCACAACTGCCTCGCCCGCGTCCCCAGCGCGTCCCCAAACTCCCGGTGCGGCTCCCCCACGGCCGCCTGCCGGCGCGCCCTTGCGTCCGCAAGGTTCTGGGCAACATGCTCCCGGCCAGCGTCCGCCAACTCCGGCGGGTGCGGGTTCGCAACCTTCCGCTGCGCGTCCTGCAGCGGCGGCTCCCGGCGCAACGCCGACACGTCCTCCGGCTCGCCCGTTGCCCACGGGAAATCGTGGCCCGCTTCCAGGTACGGTGCCTGGCAGCGGACGTCCCAGTGGTCCACGTCCTGGTCAGCCCATGCGCCCCATGGGCGGACAGGGTCGTCCTTTCACTCCGCGTCCCGGCAGCGGCCCAGGCAATCGTCCATTCGAACAACGCCGCGGTCCGACGCCGACCGGCACCCGGCCCGGCCCGCGCATGCCCGGCCGGCCCGGCATGTTGCCGCCGCTTCCGGACAAAATGCCGCCCAAGGCTGAGCCCGGCAAGCCGCTGTATGCTCGCAAGCCGCCCCAGCGTCAGCGTCCCGTCGTGGACAAGCGCGAGATCGAAGGCGAACGCAAACTGCATCCGACACGCCAGCGTCCCGGCGCCGGCGGTCGGGGTGTGGCTGCCGCCGTTATTGCTCCCCCCGAACCGCGGCCGCCGCGTGACGTTACGATCACCGAAGGCATTACCATTCGCGAACTCGCCGAAAAGCTTGATGTGCGCGCCAAGGACTTGCTGAAGACTCTTCTCGACAAGGGCGTTTTTGCCAGCATTAACCAGGCGCTCGACGTTCCGACCGCCACTACACTGGCCGAAGCATTCAGTGGCGTTGTCAGCGTGGTCTCCCTCGAAGAAGAAATGGTTCTTGAGGTCGCCAAAGAAGAGACCAAGGAAAGCCTCAAGCCGCGTCCGCCGGTGGTCACGGTCATGGGGCATGTCGATCACGGCAAAACCAGCTTGCTCGACGCCATTCGCGAAGCCGACGTGGCCGGCGGTGAAGCCGGCGGCATCACCCAGCACATCGGCGCCTACAAAGTCACTGTCAGTGACCGGAGCGTCGTCTTTGTGGATACGCCCGGTCACGAAGCCTTCACGCGCATGCGCGCGCGCGGCGCCAAAGTTACCGACATTGTCGTGCTCGTCGTTGCTGCGGACGACGGGGTCATGCCACAAACCAAAGAGGCCATTGACCACGCTCGCGCCGCCAAAGTGCCCATCATCGTGGCCATCAACAAAATTGATAAGCCGGAAGCGCAGCCTGAACGTGTAAAGCGCCAGCTGTCCGATCTCGCTTTAATGCCAGCGGAATGGGGTGGCGACACCGAATTCGTCGAAGTTTCCGCCAAACAAAAAAAGGGCATCGAGAAACTGCTCGAAACCATTCTCCTGGTTGCCGATTTGCGGGAGCTCAAAGCTAATCCCGAAGCGCCGGCCAGTGGCACGGTGCTCGAATCCCGCGTGGACAAAGGACGCGGCCCGGTCGCTACCGTTCTCGTTCAGAACGGTACTTTGCAACCCAGCGACTTCTTCATCTGCGGCTCCGTCTTTGGAAAAGTCCGCGCGATGTTTGATGACCGCGGACGCACCATCAAGGAAGCGCCGCCTTCGACGCCCGTCGAGGTGCTTGGATTGCAGGGCGTGCCCGACGCGGGGGACCATTTCCAGGTCACCGAAGAGGCCAAGGCTCGCCACATTGTCGAATACCGCCAAGGCAAGCAACGCGATGCCGCCATGGCGCGCTCGGGTGGCGGCCGCATTACGCTCGATCAGTTGCACGAGCAGCTTAAAGCCGGCGATGTCAAGGAACTGGGCATCGTCATCAAGGCGGATGTGCAGGGTTCCGTCGAAGTGCTTAGCGAAATGCTGCCGAAGCTTTCGACCGATCAGGTCAAACTCAAGATCATCGGTTCCGGCGTCGGCGCCGTCACAGAAAACGACGTGCTCCTCGCATCAGCTTCCGGCGCCATCGTTATCGCCTTTGGCGTGCGTCCGGATCGCAAGGCCGCCGACCTCGCGCAGCAAGAACACGTCGACATTCGCACCCACTCCATTATTTACGAAGTCTCCGACGAAATTAAGAAAGCTATGGAAGGCCTACTTGAACCGGTCTTTCAAGAGAGCTATCTGGGCCGCGCCGAGGTCCGCAACACGTTTCGCATCAAGGGCTCCGGCACCGTCGCCGGCTGCTACGTGGTGGATGGCGTGCTCAAGCGCGATGCGCAGATTCGGGTCGTACGCGATGGCCAGGTGATTTACACCTCCAAGCTGAGCTCGCTCAAGCGCTTTAAGGATGACGCCAGCGAAGTGCGCACCGGCTTTGAATGCGGCGCCGGCATCTCCAATTTCAACGATGTGAAGGTCGGCGACGTTCTGGAATGCTTCACGGTGCAGAAGCTGAGCGCCACGGAAGCCGCGGCGCAGGCCGGCGGAGCTGCCAGCCGTAAGTAAGACTCGTCCGCGAGACGCTCATGCCAGTTGGTTTGCTCACGCTTGAGCTGCACATTCCCGATGCGCAATCCCTGAAGGACAAGCGCCAAGTGCTGCGCAGCCTTAAGGACAAGTTGCGGCGAGAATTTAACGTTGCCGTCGCTGAGCTGGAGCATCACGATGTGTGGCAGCGTTCCGTGATCGGTGTCGTGACGCTTTCGAACGAGGAAAAGCACCTGAACGAAGTGTTGCAAAAAGTTTTGGACGAGGCGGACGGCATTCTCGGTTCCATGCTGATCAACCAGGCCATCGACATTCTTTAGAAAGCTCGCGCACGAAGATGAGCACCACCAATCATCGCCATGAACGCGTCGGCGAAGAAATCGCCCACGAAATCAACGCCATGCTGGCCGGAGAACTGAAAGACCCGCGCCTAGAAGGTAACGTGGTCATCAGCGAGGTTCGCGTTCAGCCGGATATGAAGCATGCCCGGGTGTTCGTTAGTATGCCGCAAGGCTCCGGCAAGGAGCAGAACGACGCGGTGAAGGCGCTCGAACACGCCGCCAGCTTCATAAAACGCGAACTGATCGAGCGCCTGCAACTCCGCCGCTTGCCCGAATTGCATTTCACCCTCGATCATTCGCAGGAATACAGCGAACGCATCGAGCAGCTGCTCCGGGAAATGAAGAAGGACAAGCCTAAGGCCTAAATTCGGCCCGCGGCGTAAAGCCGCGGCTACGACGAAGAATCCAGATTTAGCGCAGACAACGAGGCCAATCGACCCTCCTCTACCTATGCCACGCCAGCCCCAACCCGCGCCGTTTGACGGCGCTCTCGTCGTGGATAAGCCCAAAGGCAAAACGTCCCACGACGTGGTAGACGCGGTGCGCCATCTCGCGGGCTTTCGGCAGATCGGACACCTTGGCACCCTCGATCCGCTGGCCACTGGCGTTCTCGTATTGTTGCTCGGCCGCGCCACGCGTCTCGTACGGTTCTATGCGGGCCGTCGTAAACGCTACTCCGCAGGGTTCCGTTTCGGCTTCGCCACGGACACCTACGATTCCGACGGCCAACCGCAAGGCCCCAACGCTGCTCCAGAACTCGATGTCGCGATTCTAGAAAAGTTTGCCGCCCAAAATGTCGGCCGTTTCGAACAGGTACCTCCGGCCTTTTCCGCCAAGAAGATTCAGGGCCGCCCTGCTTATGAACTGGCCCGCAAGCAAAAGGCTGTCGAACTCAAGCCCGTCGAAGTCGAGCTCTTCGAGTACCGCTTGACCGGAGTCGAAGGCAGCATCGCCCGCTTCGTCATCGAGTGCTCTTCGGGCACGTACATCCGCTCTCTGGCTCACGACATGGGCCGGAAGCTCGGGTGCGGCGCGCATCTTTGTGAAATTACGCGCACCGCTGTGGGTGAATTCTCTCTGGAACAGGCGGTCAAGCTCGAAGAGCTGGCGCAGGCCGCCCGCGGCGGAAAGCTTACCGATTACGTCATCAAACTCGAAAATCTCTTGCCGAGCTTGCCGCGCGTCAACGTCCTGCCGGTCGTGGAGAAGCGCGTTCGCCACGGCGCAAAGTTCAACATTCAGCTCGCCCAGCTCCAGGCCGGCCACGCCGAACTACCTCCCGGCGCAACGCTCCAACTGGATGGCGGTCAGCCCCAGACTCCGCGCCTGCGGGTCTTCGGCCAAGACAACAAACTCGTGGCCATCGCCGAAGCGGTGGTCCCGCGCACCTATCAACCGATCGTCGTTTTCGAACCATTACCCTGATTTCGCACAACTTGACAAGGCCCCGCTATTTCTGCAATTATCGAAATATGTCGCCTACGGTTGCCAAGTTGTTCAGCGAACAAGTAACGCGCTACGCCGATATGTTTTCCGCTATGGGCACGGAATCGCGGCTGCGCATCATGCAACTGCTGCTCTCCGCGCATCCCGACGGCTTGGTCGTCAACGAGATCCAGGAAGAGCTCGAGATTCCCAACTCCACGCTGTCGCACCACCTAGACAAGTTGAGAAACGAGGGGCTGGTTCGCGTCACGCGCGAAAGCACTTTTCTCCGCTATACCGCCAGCACCGAAGCACTGCAGGAACTGCTGGGGTTCTTGTATGCAGAATGCTGCACGCGCAACAAAGCCGTTAAACCTAAAGATTTCATTCAGATTTGCAAGTAGGAGGATCGATGAGCAATACAGGGGACAACATCAGAGAAATCGTAAAAGAAAAATATGGCGAGGCGGCGTTGCGCGTCAGCGCTGGCGGCAGTAGTTGCTGCGGCGCGGCACCAGCGAGGTCTTGCTGCGATCCCATTACTTCCAATCTCTACGATTCTTCTCAGGCCCAACAAATACCCGAGGAGGCGCTGCAAGCGTCCTTGGGCTGCGGCAATCCCACCGCGCTCGCCAAATTAAACCTTGGCGAAACGGTCCTCGACCTTGGCTCGGGCGGGGGCATTGATGTACTGCTCTCGGCACGCCGCGTTGGTTCGACAGGCAAAGCTTACGGCCTGGACATGACCGATGAAATGCTGGCGCTGGCGAACGAAAATAAGCGCAAAGCCGGTATCGAGAACGTTGAGTTCCTCAAAGGCGAAATCGAGCACATTCCGCTGCCAGACAATTCCGTGGACGTGATCATCTCCAACTGTGTTATCAATCTTTCTTCGGACAAGGACCGCGTGCTGCGGGAAGCCTTCCGCGTGCTTAAACCCGGGGGCCGCTTGGCGGTTTCTGACGTCGTCACTCGCGGCGAGATCCTGCCCGAGATTCGCAAAAGCGTCCTGTTGTGGGTTGGCTGTGTCGCTGGAGCGCTCGATGAAACCGACTACCGCAACAAGCTCGCGTCTGCCGGCTTCGAACGAATTGACCTGGAGCCTACGCGCGTCTATCACCTTGAGGACGCGCGCGAGTTTCTTTCGGGCCAGAACATCGATGTGGACGCGATGGCGCCGCAAGTGGACGGCAAATTCTTCAGCGCCTTCGTGCGAGCCGTGAAGCCAGCTTCTTGCTGCGGCCCCACTTGCTGCAACTGAACTCGCTATGGCTCGCACCTACAACGTGCTATTTCTCTGCACGGGCAACTCGGCTCGCTCCATCATGGCGGAAGCTATTCTCAACCGGAAAGGCGCTCCGATCTTCAAGGCCTACAGCGCGGGCAGTCTCCCCAAAGGAGAGGTCCATCCCGTTGCGCTAAAACAAATCGAGTCAGCCAAGATGCCGACGGAGGGCTACCGCAGCAAAAACTGGAGTGAATTCGCCGCGCCGGACGCGCCAAAAATGGATTTCGTCTTCACCGTTTGCGACAATGCCGCCAAAGAAGTTTGCCCGATCTGGCCTGGTCAGCCCATGACCGCTCACTGGGGCGTACCGGATCCGGCCGCAGTGCAGGGAACGCCGGAGCAAGCGGAAAGGGCCTTTCGCGACGCGTTTCTAATGCTCGAACGCCGGATTAGTCTGTTTTTATCGCTGCCCCTCGTTAGCCTCGACCGGTTGGCGATCCAGAAGAAAATCGAACAGATCGGCCACGAATGACATCCTTGTCGCGTCGTTGCGTCGCCGAATTCGTCGGCACTGCGCTTTTGGTTGCCACGGTGATCGGCTCGGGCATCATGGCCGAACGCTTGTCCGGCGGCAATATTGCGTTGGCTCTTCTCGCGAATACGCTGGCCACCGGAGCGGCACTGGTGGCGTTGATCGTAGCCTTCGGTCCGATCTCCGGTGCGCATCTGAATCCGGTCGTTACGTTAATGGACGCTTGGGAAAGTGGACTTCCCTGGTCCGAAGCACGGCGCTACGTGTTGAGCCAGACGCTGGGCGGAATAGCAGGCGCTGTCGTCGCGCACCTGATGTTTGGCCTGACCATAGTTTCGCTCGCCACGCGTAATCGCTCGGGTCCATCCCAAGTGTTCAGCGAATGTATCGCGACCTTCGGCTTGGTTTGCGTCATTTGGGGTTCATCGCGATTGAAACCGACCGCTGTGCCGTTTGCGGTAGGCGCGTACATCACGGCAGCCTATTGGTTCACCGCGTCCACGTCATTCGCCAATCCGGCCGTGACCCTCGCGCGCTGTTTGAGTGATACGTTCGCCGGCATCAGGCCGATAGACGTTCCGTGGTTTGTCGCGGCGCAATTTGCGGGAGGCATAGCGGCGACGTGGCTGTTTCGCTGGCTCGTGCCGAATATCTCGGTCCAGGCTAGCGATGTTCTGGTTGCGCATGGCGCAAAGCCGGACTGAATCGGCTTGCTGGCCAACAGCCTCTTAGCTAAGCACGGCTTCCACGGCCTTCATCAAGGGCGTCAAGCCATCGGGCTTCGGCAGCACGATGTCCACGCCTGCCGCAGTCGCCAGCGTCTGCACGTATTCGCCGTACATCGTGAACAAAATGATCTTTGACTTCGGCAGATTTTTTCGCAGTAGCGAGGCCACTTCAATCCCGTTCAATTTAGGCATGAGCACATCGAGAATGATCAGGTCTGGTTGTAACGCCAACGCCCAGTCCACAGTCTCCTGACCGTTCGAAGTTTCCGCGCAGACTTCGACGTTGGGACGCTGTTCCACAAATGTGCGGATCAGTCCCCGCACTACTTCACTATCGTCAGCGATGAGAATACGTTTCACAACTTGCCTTTGAGGGTTTGTCGGTCAGCCGACATAACAAACTACCTATTGTCGGTGGGTTTTTCGCTACCGCAAATCCTGTAGACTGTCTGGGGCCAGTACTGACGCACTTTTACACGCTTTTGGCAAAATTTCTGCGGGCAAAAAAAGTCCACCGTACAGGGAAACCTGTATTTTACCGCCAGACCAAAACCGATAGTCCCCTATCGGGTTGAGTTGCCATGTAAGTTCGATCGTTTCAAGTTCTGGTATGCGTCATGCACTGATTGATTCGGCTCTCGTCGCGCAGAGGAAGCTCGTGTTCTCAGGTTTGCCGCAAACATACTCGCCCATCAAGCTGTTACTCGCAGACGACTCACAAATCATCCGCCGCGGCATTTGTCAGTTGCTCGCCACCGATGCCGCCATTCAGGTGGTCGGCGAGGCCGCCAGCTTCGGCCAGACCATTCAAATGGCACAGCAATTGAACCCCCATGTCGTGCTTATGGACCTGCACATGCCCGACGAGCGGGAGTTCACCCCGCAGCGGGTCCGCAGCAACTTGAACCGTGAATCGCGTCTTCTGGCGATGTCGCTTCGCAATGATCAAGATGCGCAGCATCTGGCCCACAGCTTCGGGGCGGCGATCTTGTTGGACAAGGCCGAACTCGCCAAAGTCCTCATTCCCAGCATCGTTCGATTGGCTGCCTAGGTTGGGCTTGCACTGGGCTTTTTGCAACGAACCGAAATCGTCGGCCGCGCTGAAAGCGGCACCCGTCCCGTGCATGGGACGGCCAACCCTCCCGTAGTTCGTTCTATACGAATGATATTGCTGTACTTACGAGTGCCCCTATACAGTAGGCGGCACACTGTCCGAAGGCGGACACTCGCGACCTAACCGCAAGCCTCTGTTTCTGTCTAATGACTCGGATGAACGAGAGCATCGGAAGCGTGCAAGACCGCGAAGCGGCACAAAGCGCGGCTCGGGACAGCGATGCCATCGCCGTCGAGCGCACCTTGGCGGGTGAACGCGATGCTTTTCGCATCCTGGTCGAACGGCATAGCGCGCAGCTGTTTCGGCTGGCGTACCGGATGACCGGCAACGAACAGGATGCCGAAGAGGTCGTTCAGGAGGCCTTTTTGCGCGCTTATCGCAACCTCGGCCAGTTCGGCTCGCGCGCGAACTTTGGCACCTGGGCGTATCGGATCGCGGCGAATTACGCGATCGACCGCATGCGCCAGCGGAAGAAAGAGGATGCTCGGCGTAAGACGCCGAGCGCGCCTGAAGAAGATCTGGAACAGGATCCGCTTGACTTGGTCGCAGATGAACGGCCGAATCCGGACCGGCTTGCCGTAAACAGCGAGCTGCGCAACAAGATGCAGGAAGCATTGAAGAACTTGAGCTATTCGGAGCGAACAGCGTTTGTGATGCGTCACTGGGAAGGTTGCGCCATCGAAGAGATTGCCGCGGTACTGAAATCGACGACGACCGCGGCGAAGAACACCGTCTTCCGGTCGGTGCAGAAATTGCGGCGCGCCCTGGAACCGTACGTCGGAGTTCGCGGCGCACTGCAGACGCAGGCCAAGGCCGCCGGAGCGGGACCGGAATCGTTAGGAACGGAATCATGAACCATTTCACAGAAGAAGAACTGATTGCTTATCAGGAGGGGGAGACTACGCAACGTGAAGCCATCGCCGCGCATTTGATCGTCTGTTCCGCGTGCCGCGCTGAACTTGAGCGCATCGAAGCCGTGCTGCAAGCGCTGGACAATTTCCCGGTGCCGGAGCGCGGTCCCGAGTACGGCCGCGCGGTGTGGCAACAGCTTGCTCCGCGCCTGCCGGAAAAAGCGGGTCGCGGCTGGCGCGTTTGGTTTGCGCCGCGGCATCTGCTGGCGTTCGGCTCTGTCGCGGCGCTGGTGATTGTCGCGTTCGTTGCGGGGCGTTGGATGAGGCCAACTCCGACGCCGCCCCTAGCCGGGCCGGATGCGGCGCAAGTGCGCGAACGCGTCTTGGTGGTCGCGGTTGGCGATCATCTCGGCAAATCCGAAATGGTGCTGATGGAGCTCGCCAACGCGGCGCCGCAGCATCCCGGACAAAAAGAAATCAACATTTCCGCGGAACAGAAACGCGCCGAAGATTTGCTCGATGCCAATCGCTTGTATCGCGAAACCGCGAAGCAGGATGGCGATGCGGCGCTGGCCAGCGTTCTCGATGATCTGGAGCGCGTCCTGACCGACGTCGCCCACAGCCCCGATGAAATTACGCCGGCGCGCCTGGAAACGCTGCAGAAGCGCATCGAAGCGCACGGCATTTTGTTCAAAGTTCGAGTGGTTGGCAAAGAACTGCAAGAAAAACAGAAAGCCAATTCCGCGCCAACAAACACGGCATCGGAAGCCAAAGAGAGGAACAAAGCATGAGCATGGCAGAGCGGGGAAGCAAAACGATTACGACCTGGGTAGCGGCGGGATTACTGTTGATCGCTCCAGGTGTTGCGAAAACAGCCGCGGCGCGTCCGCGCGCGCCGTTCGCAACGACCTGGCAGGACCAGGACGCACAAGACCGTGAACAAGAGGCGCGCGACCGCGAGCAGGAGCGGCTCGACCGCGAACAAGAGAAGCGCGACCGGGAGCAGGAAAAACGCGACCGCGAGCAGGAGCACCAGGAGCGCCTCAGCGAACTCTACGACGAAGGCCGCGAAGCTCTCGACGAAGACCGGTATGACCGTGCCGCCGACAAATTTACGCAGCTAGCCGAACTAAACGGCCCGCAAACCGACGCCGCTCTCTACTGGAAGGCCTACGCCGAAAACAAGCAGGCGCAAAAAGCCGCGGCCCTGGCCACCATCGCCGACTTCAAAAAGCGCTTCCCGCAAAGCCGCTGGGGCAAAGATATGGGCGCCCTCGAAATCGAAGTGAAACAGTCCACGGGAACTCAGGCTAATCCGGACAACCAGACCGACGAGGAGTTGAAAATTCTGGCGCTGCGCGGACTCATGCAAAGCGATCCGGAAAAAGGCGTGCCGGCTGTCGAGAAATTTCTGAATGGAACAGCCAGCCCAAAACTCAAATCTAACGCGCTCTTCCTGTTGGCGCAAAACGGCTCACCACAAGCGCGCGACGTGATCGTCAGAATTGCGAAAGGACAGGCTAACCCAGACCTGCAACGCAAAGCCGTCGAATATCTCGGCATCACCGGCGGTCCGCAGTTCCGTCAGGTCCTCGCCGATGTGTACGCATCCACGACCGATGAATCGCTGAAGCGCAAAATCATCAACAGCTTCATGATCAGCGGCGACCGCGATCACCTGTTTGCACTGGCCAAGAGCGAAAAAAATGATGCGCTGCGCAGCGACGCCATCCAAAAACTCGGCCTCGTTCACGCGCCCGACCAGTTGCACCAGCTTTATCAGTCCGAAACTTCGCCCGACGTGAAGAGAGCCATTCTCCAGGCTTTCTTTCTTTCCGGCGACGCTAAGTTTCTCGCCGAGGTGGCGCAAACGGACAAGGATCCCGAGATTCGCCGCTCCGCCATTCACAATCTCGGGCTGATCGGCAACGAAGATTCGCGGCAGGCGCTGCTGAATATCTACAGCAAGGAAACCGACCGCGAGAACAAACAAACGGTCCTCAACTCGCTCTTCATTCAGGGTAATTGCCACGCCCTGGTCGCCATTGCGCGCGGCGAAAAAGATCCGGAGTTAAAGAAGACCGCTGTTTCCAAGCTCGCCCTGATGAACTGCAAAGAAGGCAACGACTACTTGATGGAGATCCTGCAAAAGTGAGGCCACTCATGCGCATCTACGGCAATTTTCAATCCATCCAGAGGGCCTTCACGATCTCTCTTGCGACCCTTGCTCTCGGTTATAGCGCGCTGACTGTCGCGGCGGCGCCTCCACAAGGAGACGCCGCACCGGCCAACATTATCAACGCCAAGCTCGAAACGCGCGCTGTATCCGGCGCCTTTGGCGATACGTTTCGCGCTCTTCAGGCGCAGGCCGATAAACCCGAGTGGCTCGGTTACGACGTTCCTGAAATTCCCGGTGACCGTACGATGTGTTGCGGCAACTACAGCGACGGCGACTATCGCTGCGGCACCTGTCGCCTCGAATACGAAGGCGGTAGCTACATGAGCCGGGACCACGACTCCCGCGCTTCCGGCGGCACGGTGCATCTCGAAGGCTCTCGTCAGCTCATCGTTCTGATCCGCTTCGAAGGTAAGCAAGTCACGAAAATTCGCCAGGCCTCCGAAGACTGCACGCTGGATGTCGGCGGTCTCCCGTTCGTTTGGCTCACGGGCGTGAAGCCCGCCGAGAGTGTCGCACTGCTTTCCGATTTTGTCCGCAGCTCCTCGCTCGAAGACCACGGCGAACACGCAATCGGCCAGGGCGCTCTTTCCGCCATCGCCATGCACGACGACCCTTCCGCCGATCGCGCTTTCGCCTCGTTCGTCGCCCCCGATCAATCCGAGGCGCTCCGCAAACACGCTTCGTTTTGGCTCGGCGCGGCTCGCGGCAAAGCTGGTGTCTTGCTGCTGGAGAAAATGGCCAAGAGCGATCCCAGCACGGAAGTTCGCTCGCAAGTTACCTTCGCGCTTTCCGTCAGCCACGAACCGGAAGCCCTGCCGGAAATGATTCGCATGGCCAAGGATGACGAAAGCACGCACGTCCGCGGGCAAGCGCTTTTCTGGCTGGCGCACAAAGCCGGCGAAAAAGCCGTCAGCACCATTCAAAGCGCCATCGAAAACGATCCCGACACTGAAGTGAAAAAGAAAGCCGTCTTTGCGTTGAGCCAACTTCCCAAAGACGAAGGCGTGCCCAAACTCATCGAAGTCGCCAAGAACAACCACAATCGCGAAGTTCGCAAGCAAGCCATGTTCTGGCTCGGCGAATCCAACGATCCGCGCGCCCTGGCCTTCTTCGAACAAGTTCTCTCGCAATAGATTTGCGCGGTAGGCGTCGCGGAGCTAGCGCAGTAAATCTTCGAGTTGGACGCGGGCATCGGTTTTGGCGTCGCGGTATTTCACGATGACGGCGCATTGCAGGCTCAAGTTGTGTTTGGCTCCAACCGGGTGCGTGATCGCGCGCGAACCGGGTACGACGATGGCGGCTTCGGGAATCATCAGCGGCGATTCATGGGAGGCGGTGTAAACCGCGTCGCGCACCAAATCGTAAACGGGAATGGAACGATTGAGAATCGTGCCGGTGCCGAGCACCGCGCGTTTTTTCACGACGGTGCCTTCGTACACTCCGGAGTTGCCGCCGACCATCACTTCATCTTCGACGATTACTGGCAACGCTCCCACCGGCTCCAGCACGCCGCCAATCTGCACCCCCGCGGAAATGTGACAGTTGCGTCCAATCTGCGCACAGCTACCCACCAGCGCATGCGAATCGATCAGCGCGCCTTCGCTGACGTACGCTCCGGCATTAATGAACATCGGCGGCATGCACACCACGCCTTTGCCCACGTACGCGCCATCGCGAATGCTCGATCCGCCGGGCACGATGCGCACGCCGTCACCCGTCCGCATCGAACGCACCGGATACGTGGACTTATCGATGAAGGGCTGGCGCGCCGCGTCCACGGACATATCCACAACCGCACCCATACGGAAACCCAGCAGAATCCCCTTTTTCACCCACGCGTTCACCCGCCAACCGGTCGGCGAACTCGCGTCCGGCTCCGCCGCGCGCACCTCACCCCGATTCAACGCGTTCTTGAATTCGCGAAACAGCGCGAAATGCGTCTCGTTGTATTCGGCCGGTGGATGATCGAACAGTTCTTCAAGCCGCGGCGACAGCATGCGCCCGTTCCACCAGTCCGAGGGACTCCAGCACACCGCGAATCCGCGTTTCACTCGCCGCACTCGGCGCCACCAAGGGCAAGCGCCACGCCGGCTCCAACAAACCCATTTGCGCCATCGCGGCTTTCACCGGAATCGGATTCGACTCCACGAAATTCACTTCCATCAGCGCATGTACTCGCCGATGAATCGCCCTCGCTCCGGCAAAATCGCTGCTCAACGCCAGCCTAGTCATCCGTGCCATCTCCTGAGGAATTTCGTTTGCAACCACGGAGATCACCCCGCGGCCGCCTAGTGCGATTAGCGGCAGCGTGATGGCGTCATCTCCACTCAGAACCAGAAAATCCTCCGGCACGGTATTCAAGATTGCCGCCATCTGCCCCATGTTTCCCGATGCCTCTTTGACACCGATGACGTTCCTGATCCCCGCCAGGCGCTTCACCGTGACCGGCTCGATGTTTACGCCGGTTCGCCCTTGCACGCTATACACAATGATCGGCAGCTCAATAGCTTCCGCGATGGCCCGGTAGTGCTGAAACAATCCTTCTTGCGTCGGCTTGTTATAGTACGGCGTCACGGACAGAATTCCGTCCACTCCCAACGCGGCGAGTTCGCGCGCCAACGCAATCACCTCGGCCGTGTTGTATCCGCCGGCTCCTGCCAGCACCGGCACGCGGCCCTTGGCCTCCTCGGCTACGATTTCTGCGACACGCAGGTGCTCCTGGTGGCTCAGCGTTGGGCTTTCTCCCGTCGTTCCACACGGCACCAGAAAATCGACCTCCGCTGCGATCTGCCGTTTGACCAGCGCTCGCAGCGTCGGCTCATCGAGCGAACCATCGCGCCGAAATGGAGTTACCAGCGCCGTGCCTGTTCCCGTAAACATGTTGCGTCTCCTTTGTTCCTCAACGTCCAAATCGCAGCCGCCGAAATGCGCGGCCAGCCAAACTCAGTGTTGCGGCTGCAACTCTTCAGCGGCACTGCCGTCTGCTGTCGCCGTCTTGCCGCGCAACGCACTCAAAATCTCTTTAAACTCAAAAACTCCCTGCTTTCCCGCAATCCACCGCGCCGCTTGCAACGCGCCCCGAGCGAAGCCTTCCCGGCTGCGAGCCGTATGCCGCAGCGTGATCGTGTCACTCAAGGAATCGAACCCCATCTCATGCGTTCCCGGAATCGCTCCCGCGCGGCTTGCGCTCAAGCTCACCGGTTTCGCGTAACCGGCCGCGCGCATTTCCTCGGCGAGCTTCTTCAACGTTCCTGACGGCGCGTCTTTCTTTGCTGAATGGTGGATTTCCCAGCCCCAAGCCTCGTATTCGGCGTGCTGCGCGAAAAGCGCCGCCGTGTGTGCCACCGCCTGGACAAACAGATTCACACCCACGGAAAAATTTGGAGCCCATACCAAGCCGGTTCTGGCCTGCAGCACCGCCTCGCGCACTTCCGCCAGCCGCTCGTACCATCCCGTCGTCCCCGCCACGCAATTCACACCCAGCGTCGCCAGCCGCCGCAGATTGTCCGGAGCTGCGTCCGGTTTCGTAAACTCGACAGCCACATCAATTCCGCGCAACGTTTCATGCGACAGCGCGTGTCCGCCTGCGTTGTTCAGCCCAGAAAAGCGCGCTCGCACCTCGCAGCCGTATTCTGGCGCGAGCTGCTCGATCAGCTTCCCCATTTTTCCGCAGCCCACAATCGCCAGCCCCAGGCTCATGCGCTCGCCCCTCCTGTCACCAACAGTTGCCCCGCCATCCGCGCATAAATCTGCACCGCCTCCCCCAGTTGCTGCTTCGGGATGCGCTCCTCCTCGGTATGTGCCACATGGATGCTTCCCGGCCCAATCAAGAATGGTCTCCCCCAGGCACCCTGCAGCACCGGAATATCCGTTGCGAACGCCACGACTGTTGTCGGCAACCCATCGAAGGTTTCCAAGCGCAGCGCGGGGTGATACAGCGCTTCGCGCGCTTCCGCGCGTCCCGCTGCCGCCGCGCGCACGCCTTCGCGAATCGTTGCCGGATCGCCCACCAGCCGAAACATAACCTCTGCCGAGGCATGATCTGCCACGACGTTCGGCGCGCGTCCGCCCGCAATCGTTCCCACGTTCAAGGTGCTTCGCCCCAGCAGCGCATCTTCGGGCAGCGGGATATCGCGAATGTCCCGCAGCGCATCCAGTAAATCGTGAATAGCCGAATGCCCTAGTTCTGGATACGCCGAATGCGCCAGCTTTCCTTGCGCGGCCAATTCATAACGGAGCACGCCTTTCGAGCCGAGCGCCAAACGGTTTTCCGTGGGTTCGCCATTGATGAGGAACTTTGCTCCGCGCGGATCCGCTGCGGCCAACTTGGCGCCCGCGCTATCTTTCTCTTCTCCCACCACAAATAGCAGGCCCAGGTTTCGCGTCCCCTCCGCCAGCAGTTTCTCCGCCGCCACAATCATGGCCGCAATGATTCCCTTCGCGTCGCAGGAACCTCGTCCCCAAATGAATTCGTCGTCTTCACGGGAAGGGAAAAAAGGCGGCACGGTGTCCATGTGGGTCGAGAGCGTTACTATAGGCTCGCCAAACGAAGCGAATACGTTGTCGCGTTCCGACGAAACCCTCATCTTCTCGACGTGCCCGTCAAAGCGCGCCGCCAGCGCGGTGAGGTGCGCCTGAAGAAACTCTCCCACCGCTTTTTCGTACCGCGTCGTGGATTCGATCTCCACCAGCGCGCGGGTCAGTTCGAAAACGTTCATCGCTCGAAACTCAAATTTTCTGGATGGAAGCGGAACGAAAGGAAGGAACCGCGAAGATACTCGGGGCTGCCGCCTCTCGATAGCGCTCCATCCGGCTTCAGCTCTGGCTGCTTGCGCAACCATCTGATCGGATGACAGTGGACAGGTCTTAGGACTGTCCCCCAACCGCAGCGGCTTCAGCTAGCCCTGCGATTTCGGCGGAGTCTCCTGCTACCTCGCCCCTTTCACCAGCGCTCCGCAGCTGCTCGGAACCGCGCGCCAGCTACTCATGGCCTCCGCACCTCTACCAAGAACAACACAAATTCTAGTCAATGCCGTCCCAAAAAGCGACAGCAATTTTTCCTAGCATCCCCATCCCCGCCAATTTCTTTGCGGGATCCCTATTTGATCTGGGTCTAGAGCTCGAGCGTGCGCATCGGCTTTTCCTGCGAGGCAATCAGCAACTCACCCGCAAACGCATGCTCCGCCGGACGCCGGCTCAGCGCTTCCTTCGCGGAAATCTCCGCCGTATATGGATTGTTGTTCTCCTGCGACAAATGCGCCAGCACGAGATACCGCACCTTCTCATTGAATCCGGTCACTTCATCGGCGTCTGCGAGGTACTCGCTCACTGCGTGGTTCGACAAGTGCCCATACTTGCTCAGCACCCTTTGCTTCACCAGCCACGGATACGGCCCCACTTTCAGCATTTCCAGATCGTGATTCGACTCCAGAATCACGCAATCGACTTCCCGCAGATGCACTTTCACATGCGTCGGCAAATACCCTAAATCTGTAACAATCGCCACCTTCGTGCCATTCGTGCGAAACGTGAACCCGATCGGATCCGCCGCGTCGTGCGGTAGTCGCAGTGCGTGTACCTCAATATCGCCGATCGCAAACTGCTGCCCTGCCTCTATCCCCTCAATGCCTCGCAGCCGCTTCTCCAGCGTTTCCGGTAAGGTGCGCCGCAAGGCTTCCATGGTGGCGCCCGTTACGTAAAGCGGCGCCTTCCACATACCCAGCATCTGTGGCAACCCGTTGCAGTGATCTATATGTTCGTGGGTAATCAGAATGCCGTCGAGGTGGTCTACGTTCTTTTCAATGGCCGCCAGCCGTGCCAGCGTTTCGCGTTTTCCGAGACCGCAATCAACGATGAGTCGGGTCCGCTCCGTCTCCAGCAACGTGATGTTGCCCGAGCTTCCCGACGCCAGTATGGATACCCGTAACCCGATCGACTGTCTCCCTGAACGCCCTTACTTCCACGCTCTGCCGCTACAACCACTCCAGCAACTCTGTCGACCCCTGCGCCGGACGCGTGGCGACAAAAACCAAATTTTCAGCATCATCGCAGAGCGCTTCTCACCCGTCAATCCGAAAAGGGCCTAAAATTGTGGTCGATGACGCCAACGTTTTCATTCTCTGCCATAGTCGCCCGCGATGGATTCGCAATCGTTTCGGGAGTAGTGGAAGCTCGCGAACTCGACCATCTCGTTCAGAATTTGCAGGGCTCCC
>Ga0335073_10005211_pt1 | contig 18243 bp, 19 predicted proteins | sample Lox_Sample_22_FD_207093 | JGI IMG/M metagenome (GOLD analysis project Ga0335073, IMG submission 207093) | Soil microbial communities from Loxahatchee National Wildlife Refuge, Florida, United States - Lox_Sample_2.2 | ecosystem: Environmental > Terrestrial > Soil > Wetlands | place: USA... | reverse complement strand
GTCCCCGATGTTTCCGCGGTCACGCTGATTGGCGGACAGCGCCGAGAAATCCGCATCGTTCTCGATGAGGGAAAATTGGCGGCTTACAATCTCTCACCGCTCGAAGTGGCCGGCGCGCTGGGATTATCCAACCGGCGGCTGCCTTCGGGCCAGTTCGACGCATCGAATCGCGAATACCTCCTGGAAACCGGCGAATTTCTGCGCACGGCCGACGACGTGAGGAACGTGGTGGCCGGAGTCGCCGACAATAAAGCGGTCTTCGTTCGCGATGTCGCACAAGTGAGCGATGGCGGGGAAGAGCCTTCGCAATACGTGCGCATGGTGCGTTCCGGATCCAGCGAGTTTTTGCCTGCGGTGACCATTGCGGTGGCAAAACGGAAGGGCACCAATGCCGTGATGGTCGCGGACAACATACTGAACCGGGTGGAACCGCTGAAGGGGTCCATAATCCCGGCGGACGTTAACGTGGACATCACCCGCCATTACGGGGAAACGGCGTCCGAGAAATCGAACGAACTGCTGTTCCACATGCTGATCGCGGTGGTGTCGGTGAGCATTCTCATTGCGATCACTCTAGGCTTCCGCGAATCTCTCATCGTCTTTATCGCCATCCCGGTCACGCTGGCTCTTACCCTCACCGTCTTTTACCTTTACGGCTACACCCTCAATCGGATTACGCTTTTTGCGCTGATCTTCTCGATCGGCATTCTCGTGGACGACGCCATCGTCGTGGTGGAGAACATCGTGCGCCATTGGCGGATGCCGGCCAACCGCAAGCGGCCGCCGTTCGACGTCGCTGTGGAAGCGGTGGACGAAGTCGGCAACCCAACTATCCTGGCGACCCTGACCGTGGTCGCCGCAATCTTACCCATGGCCTTTGTGGGAGGTCTGATGGGGCCCTATATGCGGCCGATCCCCATTGGCGCCAGCGCGGCGATGGTCTTTTCGCTCCTGGTGGCCTTCATGGTCACACCATGGGCGGCGGTGCGGATTTTGAAATCGGGTCACGCGGCTGCCCATGGCGAAAAGGAAGACTTCGTTACGCGGGTATATCGCCGGGTGATGGGTAGCCTGCTGCACACGCCCTGGTTGCGATGGGGCTTCCTCGTCGGCGTAGTGGCGCTGCTGTTGGGTTCGGTTTCCCTGTTCTACTTCCAGTTCGTCAAGGTGAAGATGCTTCCCTTCGACAACAAGAGCGAATTTCAGGTGATCGTGGACATGCCAAACGGAACCACGCTGGAAGAGACGGCCCGGGCGGCCAACGCCCTGGCGCGCGCCACGCTCGATCAACCCGAAGTCGTGAATCTGCAGACTTATGTCGGCACGGCGTCACCATTCAACTTCAATGGGCTCGTGCGTCACTATTATCTGCGGCAAGGCTCGACTGTCGCCGATATCCAGGTGAACCTCGAGCCCAAAGGCGATCGTAAGCTGCAAAGCCACGACATCGCCAAGCAGGTGCGCCAACGGCTCTTGCCGGTGGCCGAACGATTCGGCGCACGCGTGAAAGTCGCGGAAGTGCCGCCCGGACCGCCCGTGCTGGAAACGCTGGTCGCCGAGGTTTACGGACCGAAACTCGAGGAACGCACGCAGATCGCGCGGCGAATCCGCGACCTGTGGAAGAAAACGGATGGGGTGGTGGACGTGGACTGGTACGTCGAAGACGACCAACCGAAGTATCAACTGGTCGTGGACAAAGAAAAAGCCGCCCTGAATGGGATCTCCGAAGAAGATATCGCCAAGACGATGGCCCTGGCATCCTCCGGCTACGATGCCGGCCTTCTGCACTCCGATTCGTCCCAAGAAGATATCCCATTGATGCTGCGGCTCGACCGCGCCAGCCGCTCCGATCTCGCCAGCATTCAGACGCTGAAGGTTGCGGGACGCACGGGCCGGCTGGTCTCTTTGGGAGAACTGGTGAATCCAGTGGAAGTCACCGCCGACAAGAGCATCTATCACAAGAACCTGATGCCGGTAACTTACGTGACCGGCGACGTAGCGGGAGCGATGGAAAGCCCAGTCTACGCAATTCTCAAACTTGGGCCGGAAATGGACAAGTTTCAGGCGCCGGGTGGCTACGCTATCGAGCAGCACATGTCTTCGCTGCCCACCGATTCCGAGCACTACTCCATGAAGTGGGACGGCGAATGGCACATTACTTACGAGGTTTTTCGAGATCTGGGTATCGCCTTTGCGGCGGTACTGATCCTGATCTATGGGCTGGTGGTGGGCTGGTTCCAGTCGTTCATTACGCCGCTGGTGATCATGGCGGCGATTCCATTCTCGCTGGTTGGGATTCTGCCGGCCCATGGCTTGCTCCACGCCTTTTTCACCGCAACCTCGATGATCGGGTTCATCGCCGGGGCGGGAATCGTGGTGAGGAATTCCATCATCCTGGTGGACTTCATCGAGTTGCGTTTGCAGGAAGGCATGCCGCTGGATGCCGCGGTGGTCGATGCCGGGGCGGTTCGGTTTCGGCCGATGCTGCTGACCGCGGCGGCGGTGGTGGTGGGCGCGGGGGTAATCCTCTTTGACCCGATATTCCAAGGGCTGGCCATCGCACTGATGGCCGGAGAAGTCGCGTCGCTCGCGCTCTCGCGGATGACGGTCCCGATTGTCTATTTCGTAGTGAATCGAAGGAGAAAGGTCGCATGTCCATCGAGCGTTACTTACGACTCATCGCCGGTTTCTTTGTAATGCTGAGCTTGGCGCTCGGCTACTGGGTGCATCCGGCGTGGTTTCTGTTCACGGCTTTCGTTGGGTTGAACCTCTTTCAATCAGCTTTTACGAACTGGTGTCCGATGATTACGTTCTTGCGGAAGCTGGGTGTTGAGAAATGAACTATCCGGTCTGGGATGTGACGTTCGGCGCGGGGCTGTTAATTGCGCTCGTGTCGATTCTGCACGTCTTTGTTTCGCATTTCGCCGTGGGCGGCGGCTTGTTTCTCGTGCTGACGGAACGCCGCGCCCTGCGGCAGGGCGACAGCCAGGTGCTCGGCTGGTTGCGAACCCACACGAAGTTCTTCGTGCTTGTGACGGTAGTATACGGCGCAATCAGCGGCGTCGGGATCTGGTTTACCATTGCGTTGATTCACCCTTCGGCCACCAGCAGCCTGATTCACGCTTACGTGTGGGGATGGGCCATCGAATGGGTCTTTTTCTTCCTGGAGATCACCGCGGCATTGTTCTACCTGTACGGGTGGGACAAGCTGGAGCCGCGTCTGCACCTCTGGTACGGCTGGATCTACTTCATCTGCGCATTCGCCAGCCTGATAATCATCAACGGCATCATCACTTTCATGCTGACGTCTGGGAAGTGGATTCAGACTCACGAGTTCTGGACGGGGTTCTTCAATCCGACATACTTCCCATCGGCGGCGGTCCGGACCGCCATCGCCCTGGCCCTCGCCGGAATGTATGCCCTGGTGACGGCGAGCCGGGTCAAAGATTCTGCTTTGAAGGCCAGGCTGATCAAATGGAGCGCTCGCTGGACCGTACCTTCGATGGCGGTACTTCCGGCGCTCATTTGGTGGTACATTCGCGACATCCCGTCGGAACTTTGGGAGAACGCCAAGGGCGCGATGCCGACTGCGTCGCACTACGCTGCACAGGCCCAAGCCCTGGCCGCAGTCACGTTCGTGCTTGTTCTCGTCACGCTAATCTCGCCGAAGCGCCTGCATCTGGCTTACAGCCTCGTAATTATGCTCGCCGCTCTGGGTACGATGGGGTCGTTCGAATTCGTTCGCGAGGCCATCCGCAAGCCGTACGTGATAGCTAATTACATGTACGACAACTCCCTCTACTGCACTCCTTCGGCCACAGACGGCGGCTTTTCAGTGGAGGCGATGGATCAAAAGGGTGTTCTGAACACCGCCCGCTGGGTTCGTCACCCCGACGGTGTGGAAGCCGGCCGCGAAATCTTCCGAGTGGAATGCCAGAGCTGCCATACAGTCGATGCCTATCGTGGAGTTCGCCGATTCCTTGTCGTGCGCCAATGGGATAAAGGCCAACTCAGCGCCATGCTGGGCGTGCTCGACATGATGCACAACGGTGTCATGCCGCCATTCGCCGGGATAGACGGCGAACGGGAAGCACTGGCAGAGTATCTCGCCACGCTTTATCCGGTGGCCCCCGCCCCTGTGGAAGGCGCTCAACTATTCGAACAGAATTGCGTGGTCTGCCATCAATCCGCGCCGGACGATCCCGCGATTGCGACCATTCGGTCCCTGGATGCGCAGACGGCCGCTGAAAAGCTGAAGGATTTACCCGGGCTGTTTGTACGTATGCCTGATTTGAAACTGAACGATCAGCAGCGGACGGCTCTCGTCCATTGGATCCAGAGCGGCAAGCCGTTGGAGCGAGCCGCCGTAGTTGCGGCCGAAAGGAGATAGACGACCATGCCCAACAACCTCATTCCTACTCTCGATCCCATCCCGTTGCCGGCTCCCTATTGGGTATTCAAACTGCTCCTGGCCGTGACATTTACGCTCCATATCCTGGCGATGAATCTGATGCTGGGCGGTATCGTGCTGGCGCTCGCCAGCCGGTGGAGCGGAAACCGTGAACGGGCGAGCCGGCTGTTCAGCGATGTTGCGACCAAACTGCCGTCGCTACTACCTGCTACGGTGACACTCGGTGTGGCGCCGCTGTTGTTCCTGCAGGTGATTTACGGGCAGTTTTTCTACACATCCTCGGTGGTGATCGCGTGGCCATGGCTCCTGGCGCTGGTCATGCTCACAATTGCCTACTATGGCCTCTATTATGTGTCGGCCAAAACGCATCGCGAGGCGGGGTCGGGGCGGTTCGTTCTACTCGGCAGTTTCCTGCTGATCGCTGTCATCGGTTTCCTTTTCACTACAAACCTCACTCTCAGCCAGACACCATCGGCTTGGGCGGGCAAGTACTTCGCAGACCGCAGTGGATGGAATCTGAATCTTGCCGAGCCGACACTGATCCCCCGGTATCTGCATTTCTTTACCGCCGCGGTGGCCGTTGGCGGACTGCTTTTGATGCTGATCGCCACTTTCAAGCGAGACGCGGAGCCGGACTATCGCCAGTTCGTTTTTGACATTGGTGGAAAAGCTTTTGCATATGCCACCATGGCGCAATTCGCAGTCGGGTTTGCGTTTCTGGCCACTCTGCCGGGAGAGCAAAAGAGTTTGTTCCTGGGCGGCAGTCCTCTGGCCACCGGGCTGCTCGTGCTTGGCATCGCCGGCGCTGCCGCCGCGCTCTTGCTGGTAGCCCGCGCGATGGCTCAGAAAAACTACCGGCTGGGGGCCGTCGGCGGGAGCAGCTTGACCGCCGTGGTGGTTCTCGCCATGGCGATCGTGCGCGACATGGTACGCGACAGTTACCTTAAACCTTATTTTCACCCGGAACGTTTCACGATCGAGACGCAGTGGACGGTTCTGCCGCTGTTTCTGGCCCTCTTTCTGGGCGGCGTGGTTTTGTGGCTGGTGATGGTGCGCCGCTATCCCTTCACCGCAGCCTCTCATGCGGCGTCATCGCAGGTGAAGTTGTGAGATGCGGCATGCTGCTGGCGGCAGTGCCGGCGCTGTGGTTCTGTTCCTGCGCCAAGCGCGGGGAATCCGATTACCGCATCATGATCAATTACGAACTCGGCATGCATTGCACGGGGTTCGATTTCGAGTACTGCTGCATTCTGCCGCCCTACAACAGCGTGCAAGCCCAGGTGGTCAAGGTCGGCTTGGCCGCTAAAGCCCCGCGTTTGCTGGACCAGGCCGACCCGGCCGATGCGACCGTTCTCATCGATCCCGACACCGGCCGCCGATTGCAGCTCAAGTACGAACTGGTCGACAACTCCTTCCGGGGCCCAAATAAGCGTGGCAGGATAGAAATATGTCGGGCTATGGTTTAATTTTGTTGCTGGGCGGCTACTTCATTCTGTTGAAGTGGGTCCTCCCCCGTTTCGGCGTTCCGACTTGAATGTCGGCCTCATGCAGCGTCGAGTCTCGACGCGAGAAAACGAGTGCCGAGAGTTCGGAAACAGCGGGAGCCGCTCCTCGCTCGGAGCGGTAAGCCCTCCCGCTCAGCCGGCCGTTGCGCCGGCGATGCGATCGACCGCCCGGCGAAGCCGTGCGTTGACTTCCTCAGCCATGGACTGCATTGCCGCGTTGCCCACCACAGATAGCATCGCAGCAGCGTCCACCGCGCCGGCAAATACAGCACCGTCCCGTTCGTAGACTACGGCATTACAGGGCAGCAGCAGACCGAGGTTCATTTCCTGCTGTAGCCCCTTATAGGCGAGCGGCGGATTACAGGCGCCGAGGATCACATATCGCGGGAAATCGATACCCAGCTTCTCCTTCAGCTTGGCCTGGATGTCGATGTTGCACAGAAGGCCGAAGCCCTCGGCCTTCAGGCTTGCCTCCAGCCGGCCGACCGCATCCTCGAAGGGCATGCTGACGCGCGCCAGATATCCGTAACGACAATCGAGTTGCATCAAATCACTCCTGCTACCAGCATAATCGGGTCTGCTACACGGCAATAACAGTTCGCCTTCACATCTGGCCGGCGTGTTCGGGGCTCAGTTTCGTAGAATCCGCTCCTGTCTCGAGCCGAACCGAAAGCGATTCCGAATCGCCAGCCTTCACGGTCAACACCGGGCAATGGGCATGACGTACAGTCCGCACCGCGGTGGTTCCCAGAACCATTCCCTCAAAGAATCGACGCTGCGGCGCTCCCAGGACGATCAGATCGAATTGCTCCTCGTTGGCGAGCCGGACGATCTCTTCCGATGCATCTCCGTGACGGACCAAGTCTCGAACCGAGCATTGGCCGCGCTGCCCGGTAGGAATCCAACTGCCCAAATCGCTCACCGGGTTCGACCCCGAAGGTTCCACCACGTGAAGAACCGTCAAATTGGCTTTGAAGCAATCGCCGATGCGCACCGCCATTTTCAGGGCCCGGCGGGATAGTTCCGTATCGTGAACCGGACACAGGACGCGGCGAATCGACGCCGGCGGAGTTGATCGGACGGTCAGTACCGGGAAGGGGCTCTCCCGCACAACACGCTCCGCGACCGAGCCCAACATCCAGCGGTTCCAACCGCTTCGCCCGTGCGTTCCCATCACAATCAGATCCGGTTTCTTTAGCAGCGCCAGTTCCCGGATCCCATCGGCGGGGAGGGCTTCCAGCGCTCGAACCTGGACGCCGTTGGAAGCACCAAGGGTCGATCCGGCGAACAGCTTGAGCGAGTTTTCGGCGGATGACAGCGACTCCCGGAATTCCTCCCGCAACTCATCCAACCGGCCCGACGTGAAGTAGGGCGGCGCCTCAAACCAGTTGGCGTACATCGCTACCAGGTGGCCTCCCCGGCAGTGTTCAGCCATACTGGCGGCAAGACGTAAGGCATGCGCGGAGGGCTCGCTGAAGTCGATCGGGACGAGGATGGTTTCGAATCGTGGCGTTTCCATGGCGGGCTCCACTGAGGAAGATGCAGAGTGCCTCAAGAGGTGACAGCCCGGACGAACGCTCTCGCGTTTGGGTTCGGATCTTGTCACCAGTGGAGGAATTGTTGCATCTTCAACTACCGAGGAGGCAAGTGACGGGGACGAACGATCCTGCGCTCGACACAAGGATTTGAAATTGCGTAGGATCTTAACCTGTCTCACGAGATCAAGTCCGACGCCGAGATTGCGGCGAATCTGCTCACTGGCGACGAAGGTGCCTTTACCGAAACGTCAGGGCCTTTCACTCGCGGATTTCGCCGTACAGCTTCCTGATGTGCGGCCATCGGGAAGATGCGGAAGAAGTCGCCCAGGAAACGCTGCTCAGGGTGTTCGATTGAAGTCGTGGGTGTTTCGTATCGCCAGAAACGAGTGTTTCATGAAGCGACGCAAGAGCACTTTCGCTCCCAAAAGCGCACTTTCGCTCGATGACCTGAAGCCAACCAGGCTCGGCGAAGGCGGCAGAATCGACATCGCTGATTGGTCGTCTTTGCCGGACACCCTTGTTCTGGATGCCGAACTGCGGGGAGCAATGGAACGCTCGATTCGACTGTTGCCCCACACCGATCGGAGCGTGGTTTTGTTGCGTGACGTCGAGGAGTTGACGACAGAAGAGACGGCTGAGATTCTCGAAAACGCCTCCGATGCAGTGAAGACCAGGCTGCATCGAGGCAGGTTGGCGCTTCGTCAGCACCTCGATCGCTATCTTCGGACAAGAAAGGGGGGCATGCCGCATGAAGGATGACGACTGCGCGCGAATCTTCGAGCTGTTATCGGAATACCTGGACCAGGAACTGGCGCCGAATAGTTGCGAACAACTGGAGAACCATCTCCATGGGTGTCCGGAATGCGTCGAATTCGTTCACAGCTTAAAACGCAGTATGGCGCTGTGCCGCCAGTTTGGAAGCTGTCGAGCCCCCGCTCCCATCGCCCCCGATGCGATGGCTAAGCTTCGAGACGCGTACCAAAAAATGTTAGCGCGAAGGGGTGGCGAGGCGAACGCTTCGCGAGGCTAACCGCCTACGCTCACTTCGGGGTGTCGGACTGGAAGGTAAACGGCCCAAACAGTCCGGTGGAGAAATAGCGCTCCATGCGATCCGGGAGGACCGTCACGATCTTCGCCGGCCACACGGATTCCGCCGCAATCATGGCCGCGCGATAGTTCAATCCGGAACTTGGACCGACGGGAAATCCGAGGCGTATCAGGTGGCGCGTAATTTCGATCGCCTCCTCGTCGGACACCTCAATTGTCGTGAGGTTCGGATAGCCGGATTCCCGAAATAGCCCAGACACACAATCCAGTACGCCTGGAATGCGCGAACTGAAGCTGCAACACTCCTGTTCCCGAGTTTGGCCGAGGTCAATCGGACGGGCTAAAAACGCACGCGCCTGATGGCGACCAGTGACGCATCCGCGGACGAGCCCGACAAGCGTGCCGCCGGTTCCCACCCCACTGACCACGACATCTACCACGTTTCCCGGAATCTGCTGCATAATCTCACGCGCGGTCCCGAACTGATGCGCTTCGACGTTCTCGGGATTGGCAAATTGCCGCGGTAAAAATGCGCCCGCTTCGGCGCCGAGCCTTTCGGATTCGCGAATACACCCCAGAATTCCCGAATCCCTGGGAGCAAAATGAACTCTCCCTCCGTACGCGCGGATCATCAGGACCCGCTCGTTACTCACTCCCTCGGGCAGCACCGCAATGAACTTAAGTCCCAGTTGCGCACACACGAGCGCCATGGCGATACTGGTTGAGCCGCTGGAAGCTTCGATAACGCTGTCGCCCGGCTTGAGTTGTCCCCGGTCGAAGGCGTTGCCCAGAATGTACCGCGCAATTCTGTCTTTTGTAGATCCGCTCGGATTTAGAAACTCCAGTTTGCACCAGATCGCCGGCGCCTGGCTCGACAATCGAATCGGTATGAGCGGCGTCACCGGCAACTCGGACGGGTAGCGGTTTACCAGCGGAACCCGGTGCTCCGTAATGGTGGCAGGCATTGCACTCCTTTTAGTGGCTGCACCGGCAAAACTGCTGCGAAGATACTTGCAATCTGCCTTTCAGGTAGGCTTCGACCGCCTCCGCCGCCAGACCTGAGTGTGTGAAGACGACTTCGCGAACACCCTCTTGTTTAAGGGCTTCGGCCGCTCGCGCACCCATCCCGGCACAAATCACAACATCGCACCCAGTCAGGGACAGCAAAATCGCGCCGTGACTGTGCGGCTCTACGGCAGGATCTCCACCGCAACTGCTTCCCTCGTGGTCTTCCAATCCCTGGTTCTTCCGTAGTTCGCTCGAGACGATTCGATCATTCTCCGTTTCAAAGACGAGAAAGCCGGCGCTTCTCCCAAAATGTTCGGATATTGACAACCCGTCGTTCGTCGGTACGGCGATCTTCATGCGGTCTCCTGTTTCCTCTTAGCCGCACAGGTGTCTGCCGGCCAGACCGCCGGTCATAACCCCCGCATGGGCCAAGTGATGTTCCTTGGTGCGAAGAATCTGCTGAAAGACTTCACACAATCGGAAAAGCCCCAATTTCTCGGCCATCCGGAGTCGACGCCTATAGTGTGTAAGCATCTCCAGGGATCCCGGCCAGTAGCGTGGGCGAAACAACCCGAGATGGATATTACCGCTCTCGCCAGCCGCAGGCAGCACCGGGATTCCTCCGAGCGCGAGAACTTCTGCCGCGAGTGCCGTGGCGTTCGCAAGAGCAGTTGCCGCGCATATTACGACCTGCCGGCAAATTACCGGACACTCCTCCGCCGAGAGGCACTGGGCCCTACGCAGGCACGTGTCGGCGAATTGAAATTCGCGTTGGATGTCTCCATTGAGCCCTCTGAGCAATCGCAAGTACACGAATTCAGGGTGCGAGTTGATCACTGGTTCATCTCCTGCTCCGGCGAGGCCACGGGATCTGGAGGGATCAGAAACGTTCCCCAGCCATGCGCGCACTCAACACCATCACCGCCGACCACGACAGCTTCCGCCCTAATACGCCGCTTCTGCCGGTCAATGACCCACCCCCGGATGGCATATTCCTGTCCGGATGACGACGGCCGCCGATAGCGCACCCTCAACTCCGCCGTCAGGGCGGTACAGCCAGAGAGAGCGACCGCCTTGGACATCGCCTCATCCAGCAGCGTTGCCACAATTCCTCCGTGGATGATTCCCGGGAAGCCTTCCCAGGTTTGCTCTGGGATCCATCGAGCCTCGACGGACTCGTCCTCAGCTACGCGAAATTGGATACGCAATCCGTTGGAATTCGCCTGTCCACAGACGAAGCATGTGGACTGGGATTCCCTAGGCCCCGGCACGGGAGGGCTGCTCAGGTTTGTCAACATCAGCAATCGCCCCGATACTGCCAGCAGTCTTGCCTTCGAAAGCAATCGGACGGGCTACTTTCGACTTGGCCCTGCCGCACGGTGACACGCGCGTGGACAGGCCTGCTAAGCACGGGACTCTTCCTCGTGCAACAGCGTAGCACCGGGCATCTATAGATGCAACTTACACCTAATAGGACCCGCCGGGACCCGGCCTTTCCGGAATGCCTCCCGCCGACCAGCCGACATGCGTGTGACCGTGGCCGTTCGCCTATGTGTTGGCATTCACCGTGCTTATAAATAAGATCGTCTTTCCGAACGCAAAACATCGCCGTATTAGGCATTGTCTGGGCTGTCGCTAGTGGTCTCAAGGGACGAGCCGAGGTCACCGAGGTCCCCGGCAATGCGTGTCCTATTTCCGGGTATGCGAGTTCGTGATGCGTGGCGTGAAGTCCTTCCGTGGACGGTCCCGCCTCCAGGAATCAGGATGGGTTTACCCGTCCCTGTTCGGCCAATTGAGGCATTTCTACCCCGGTAATACGCCGGTGGTCGTGGTCTGCGATGCCGGTGATCCGAACCAGAAGGTGGTGCGAGCACCGTCGCACGTTTTCCTCTGTGCGATCGATTATCGCAGCCTCCCCGTGAACAGACTGGGTCTTACGGCCGACGAGAAGTGGCGGCCATCTGCCGCAAAGTCGGTTCGAATGAAATGGCGGACCGAACGACAACGAGAGCCAGCGGACTGCCAGTCGATGGCGCCAGATTTCTCGTAACGTTCCGCGCCCTGGCAAGCCATAGCCCGCGTCAAGCTTGTTGACCGCGTGTCCATCCGCTTTGCGGCTCACGATGCTTTCTTCGCCGCACCGCTCTGTTGCAGAGTTCCTCTCGTATCTTTTACGAAACGCGCCATCGATTTCGAAACGTGTTCGAGGACCGTGGCCCACTCTTCCAGATGCCGCTCGCCTTTAGCCGTGAGTCTGTAAACCCGGCGAGCCGGACCCGCTTTGTCCGTTTCCCAATCGGACCGCACGTTACCGTTTTCTTCGAGTTGCCGGAGCGTGCGGTATAGCGCGCCCCTCTCGATTTCGGCGTCCGTAAGGGCGTGCTCCTGCAAAGCGCCTGACAAATCATACCCGTAGGATTTTCCTTTCTTCTTAAGGAGCAGGAGGACAACCGGCTCCACGAACCGGTAGAGGTTCCCCATGGCGCAAGTGCAAGGCTGGGTCTTACCGTGCCGCTGGCACATTCGTTGTGGCAATCTGGAACCTCCTGACGGCCGCTCTTTTCGGCACGCTCTCCACAGGATAGCCTGGCGTGGAAATAGATGTGAAGTACACTCAACCAAGCCCTAGCACGCGTGTTAACATCGCGGCTGAAGGAACATGCCTGGAAAACGCGTTGTAATTGTGGGAGGCGTTGCCGGCGGCGCTTCGTGCGCGGCACGTCTCAGGAGGCTGGATGAAAGCGCGGCAATCGTAATACTCGACCGCGGATACTACGTCTCTTTTGCCAATTGTGGTCTGCCATACTTTGTGGGCGATGTAATTCAGCCGGAGTCGAAGCTGTTGCTCGCCAGCCCTGACCTTTTCCGCGAGCGGTTCAATATCGAGGTTCGCCTTCGGAATGAAGCCATTGCGATCGACCGGGACGCGCATTGCGTCGTCGTCAGGAATGTCGATAGCGGGCAGGAATATCGCGAGTCTTACGATGCTCTGGTGTTGTCCCCGGGTGCTTCCCCGGTTCGCCCACCGCTACCGGGCATCGGACTGCCGGGTATTTTCACGCTCCGAAGTGTGCCGGATAGCGAGGATATCCGCGATTGGATCGACTCGAAACACCCTAAACGGGCTGTCGTGATTGGTGGTGGGTTCATCGGCCTCGAAATGGCCGAAAACCTCGTCCACCGGGGTATGGACGTCACGATCGTGGAAATGGCGGATCAACTCATGCCGCCAATCGATCCCGAGATGGCGGAGTACGTGCGCCGGCATCTGGCCAGTCACTTGTCGCTTCACTTGGGCGATGCAGTCGCCGCTTTCGAAGAAGCGGCTGATGGCCTGGTAGTGAATACGCGATCGGGCGCCGGGTTCCCAGCGGGCATCGTTCTTCTGGCGATCGGCGTGCGGCCGGAGTCGGACTTGGCCCGTTCGTCCGGGCTGGCGATCGGCGATAGGGGCGGCATTCGCGTCGACTCGCAGATGCGGACTAGTGACCCGGACATCTGGGCTGTCGGTGACGCCGTGGAAGTAAAGAACCGGCTCACAGGTCAGTGGGAACTAACTCCCTTGGCGGGACCCGCAAACCGGCAGGGGCGAATCGCCGCCAATGTGATCGGCGGACGCGATTCCCACTTTTCCGGCGTTCAGGCTACGGCCGTATGCGGTTTTTTCGGTCTAACGGTCGCGCTGACCGGGGCCACGGAAAAAACGCTGCGCCGGGCAGGTTTGGAGGACTACCGGGTGGTGTACCTGCACCCGAATCAACATGCCGGCTATTATCCAGGGGCGAGACCGGTTCATCTCAAGCTCCTCTTTCGGGCTTCGGATGGCGTCTTGCTGGGTGCACAGGCGGTTGGCGAGGAGGGCGTGGAGCGCCGAATCGATGTCATTGCGATGGCGATTCAAATGGGCGCCACCATTTTCGATTTGGAGGAGGCTGAACTCTGCTATGCACCGCAATACGGTTCGGCCAAGGATCCGGTGAACCTTGCCGGGATGGTCGCCGCGAATGTGGTGCGCGGCGACGTGGAAATCGCCTCATGGTCGGAATTGGACGACACCGATGCGTTCCTCCTGGACGTTCGCGAAGTGGAGGAGTTCCGTGCCGGCCATGTCGATGGAGCGCTTCACGTTCCGCTTGAGAAGTTGCGCTCGAGATTCACAGAACTGCCCCGCGACCGGGAAATCTGGGTTTATTGCCGCGCTGGCCACCGCTCGTATTATGCGTGCAGGTTCCTGGCGCAAAATGGCTTCCGGGTACGGAACCTGTCCGGTGGCTATCAGACATATGAAAGCTGGTGGCCGGAAGAACGGCGGGCACTCAGCCGGAGTTAATGGTGGAGAGCGTCGCCCGACGGCGCCTCACAGTCTGGCGAAGTTCTGACCAACCCATTGATGGATCGCGCCCTGGAAGATTGCCAGATCGATGAAAATTTCAACACAATGTCCCCTATCGTGTGATTCTTTACGGCATCGTGTATGGATTTAATTTATTTGGCAGTTGTCCGGAGAAGGAATTTCTGATTTGCGAAGGTTTATGCGGGCGGTCGAAGGCATTTTTGCTGAATTCCGCGCCAGGGAGGAGCCGTTCCTGGCGCCGATAGGCGGTCAGCAGCCTTTCAACAGAGGATAGGCCATCACTTGGCCAAAGAATTTACCGCAGAGCCGGCTTTCGCATTACGCGGCTTTTGAGCGGCGCTGGAATCTGCCTGGGCATTGCGAACGAACCGGGACATCGCTTTCGAGATGTTGTCGAGAACGATCACCCATTCGTCCAAATGCTCCTTCCCGTGCGCTGTTAGCGCGTAGACGTGGCGGGCCGGGCCGCTACCATCGACGTCCCACGAGGAAGTCACACACCCATTTTTCTCCAATTGGCGCAATGTCTTATAGAGAGCCGCCAACTCCACCTCGGCGTCGGTCAGGGCATACTGGCGCAAGTCGCTGGCGAGTTCGTATCCATACGACTTGCCCTTTTTCTTCAGCAGCAACAGGATTACCGGTTCCACGAATCGGTAGAGGTTGCCCATCGCGCAGGTGCATGGGTGTCCTCCCTGGTGACGCGGACAGGTTCGGCTGGCCATGACTCTATTTTGCTCTTGTTTGAACTTAACTGGTATGTGATGATAGCTGCAAATAGCATCTATCTGGCATCTGGAGCTACCGACCATTTCGGAGTTTCAGGTCAAGCATACGGACTGTCCGCGGGATGGCGTCTTCCGGTGCCGCGCGCCTGGATGGCTTGCGCCGCCGGAGTTTCCGGTCGTTTAACTCGAGAGACACCCCGTTACAGCCATGGAGGACCAGTGCAGCGTCTGAGTGAAGAAGAGCGGAAACGCGCCTTCGCCCCTACCCGAAAGCCAGAGATCATTCGAAAGCAGCAACTCCCGGTTCGCTATCATGTGGAGGACTTTGAAGGTCGCGACCGCCCTCGCCGCTTTCTGGAGGCCTTCGCGGCCATCCTGAAGCACACCAACTACCGGCTGGCGCTCGACCATTACATTCGGGTCACCGCGAAGTGTTCCCGATGCTCGGTCAAATGCCAGATTTTCGAAGCCACCGGCGACGCCTGCGACGTCCCTTGCTATCGATCCGAATTGCTGTTGTCGGTCTACCGGCGGCACTTCACCGTCTCAGGCGTTCTTCGCGGCCGTTTGCTGGGAGACCCCGGGCTCACGGACGAACGGATTCAGGAGATAGCAGATTCGTTTTATAACTGCACGGCCTGCCGCCGCTGCCATTTCGAATGTCCCATGGGCATCGACCACGCCTTAATCACGCACCTGGGCCGCTATGTTCTCTCGGAGACCGGCATTGCGCCGCGGGCCCTGGCGGTCAGCGTGCGCGAGCAGTTGACGGGAATCTCGGGCAATACGTCGGCGGTGCCCGTGGCGGCGCTGCGCGATGGACTGGAGTTCCTCACCGAGGAAATGCAGGAAGAGCGCGGTATCGACATCCCGTTTCCGATCGATCAGCACGGGGCGGACTACATTTTCCTGCCTGCGGTCTCCGATTTTTTGATGGAAGGCGAGACGCTGATGGGCAACGCCGCGGTGTTCCGGGCCACCGGCGACAAGTGGACTGTTGGCACCGGCTATTTCGACGGTATTAATTACGGCCTCTTCTATAGCGATCACATCCTGGAACGCGTGCTCCAGAAAATGCGCTCCGAAGTGGAGCGCCTCCAGGCGAAGAAGGTCCTGATCGGAGAGTGCGGTCACGCGTCTCGGGTGGCGAAGTTCTTCTACCCGACTTTTTGCGGCGGCAAGGCGGCAACTCCGGTGGTGAACATCATGGAATACACGCACCGGGTATGGAAAGAAGGCCGCCTTAAACTGAAAGCCAATACGATTACCGAGAAGGTGACTTATCACGATCCGTGCAATCTCGCGCGCTCCGGCTGGATCGTGGAGCAGCCGCGGGAATTGTTGCAGGCGTTCTGCTCGGATTACGTCGAAATGACTCCCAACCGGCGCGACAACATCTGTTGCGGCGGCGGGGGCGGGGCAGTTTCGATGGATGAGTTGAAGCCCTATCGAATGGTGATCGGAGGACGCGCGAAAGCCGAACAGATTCGGGCTACCGGCGCCAAATACTGCGTGGCGCCTTGCGCGAACTGTAAAAAGCAGCTTCGCGAGCTCATGGAAGACCAGCACATCGATTGTCAGATTGTCGGTCTTCACGACCTTCTATACAAAGCCATCGACTTCGAAGCGACAGCATCGGGAGAATAAGCCAGTGGAAACGTGGATTGATTTCGGGCGTGGGCCGCTGTTTCGGCTGGCGTTCAGCCTGATGGTTCTCGGATTGCTGCGTGTGCTGGTAATCACGGCAATCGGAATATCCGAGGCGTACCGCCGTAATTCCGACAAGATTGTTCCTTGGAAGGCGGTATTCCGGCAGACGCTCGGCTGGCTGGCGCCGGTCGGCCGGCTGTGGGGCGCACGGCCGGTGTACAGCGTCACTTCGGTCGTCTTCCACGCTGGATTGCTAACGGTCCCGCTATTCTTCGCAGCCCATGTGCGGCTGTGGCGCGGCGCCGCTGGACTCGCGTGGCCGGGCATGCCGCAGCAGATGGCGGATGCTCTCACTCTATTCACCATCGCGGCCGGCGCGGGGCTGTTTTGCGGACGCGTGTTTCAAAAGGCGGCGCGCGCGCTGAGCAGACTTCAGGATTTTGTCTGGCCTCCGCTCCTTTTGTTGCCATTCGTGACCGGCTACCTGTGCGTCCATGCCGGGCTAACTTCTAAGCTGTACCAGCAACTCATGCTGGTACACATCTACGCCGCCGACCTGATTCTGTTGATGATTCCATTTACCAAAGTGGCGCATTGCGTACTGGCGCCGCTATCGCAGGCGGTGACCGCGGTCGCCTGGAAGTTCGTTCCGGGCGCCGGGGAAAAGGTGGCGGCGACGCTGGGTTACGCGGAGCTGCCGGTCTGGGCCGCGAGTGCACGATGCGCAGCGCCAAATCCCGCCGCAACCGAAGCGCGAAAGGAGGTCCTCGCGAAATGAGGGCCGCAATTCTCACCGATACCACCAAATGCATTGGCTGCAATGAGTGCGCGATTGCCTGCAAGCAAGCCAATCACCTCGCGCCGGATTCGCCGCGTCACTGGGATACGGAAGATGGCCTCTCGGCCCGCAACTGGACGTCCGTAGTTGAGGGCCCGAACCATACATACGCCCGTCAGCAGTGCCGCCATTGCCTCGAACCGGCTTGTGCTTCCGTTTGCCCCGTAGGAGCGCTTACGAAGACCTCGCTTGGCCCGGTGGTGTACGACAGTTCCAAATGTATGGGTTGCCGCTATTGCATGGTGGCCTGTCCGTACAATGTCCCGCGATACGACTGGGACGCGGCGGTGCCGTACATCCGCAAGTGCATTCTCTGCTACGGGCGCCTCCGGAATGGACAGCAACCGGCCTGTACCGAGGCTTGCCCGGCGAAAGCGACCATCTTCGGGGACCGGGATGAACTGGTCGCGGAAGCTCATCGCAGAATCGCCTCGGCTCCTGGCAAATACGTGGACACGGTATGGGGCGAGCATGACCTCGGTGGTACTTCGGTGATCTCCATTTCCAATGTAGATCTCTCCTTTTTGGCGCCGGAGCATCCCGCCGGCAGCAAGGCACTGCCGCAGACAACGGTTGCCGCCATGGAAGCCGTACCCTTCGTTTTCACTGGCGTGGTATCGGCGATGGCAGGAATCGGATGGGTCATCCAGCGGCGTATGAAGCTCGCCAAAGAAGGTTCCGATGAATAGGGTTTACAAGCTGAAGTTCATTCTCTGGCTGGTGATCGGTTTGGCGGCTGCGGTCGCCGCCGCGCGGTTCACTCGTGGCCTCGGCGCCAGCACCAATCTTTCCGATGCGACGCCCTGGGGCCTCTGGGTCGGGTTTGACGTGATGGGCGGGGTTGCATTGGCCGGCGGCGGGTTCATTATGACAGCCGCGGTCTACATCTTTCGCATCGAGCGGCTACATGAAGTCGTCCGTCCGGCTGTCCTGACGGCATTCCTGGGTTATGCCGCGGTCGCCGTAGGGCTGCTTTTCGATCTTGGCTTGCCTTGGAACATCTGGCACATGATCGTGTTCTGGAACCCGCATTCGCCGCTATTCGAAGTGGGCTGGTGCGTGATGCTGTACCTGACCGTTCTCACACTGGAGTTCTTCCCCGTCCCGGCGGAGGAATTTAGCGCGCTGGCAAAAGTGAGGCGTGTCCTGTTGAAGGGCCGGCTG
>Ga0335073_10005210_pt1 | contig 18250 bp, 15 predicted proteins | sample Lox_Sample_22_FD_207093 | JGI IMG/M metagenome (GOLD analysis project Ga0335073, IMG submission 207093) | Soil microbial communities from Loxahatchee National Wildlife Refuge, Florida, United States - Lox_Sample_2.2 | ecosystem: Environmental > Terrestrial > Soil > Wetlands | place: USA... | reverse complement strand
GCCAGCACCAGGCCCAGCCGCCTGGGTGCCTGCGCGGCGGGCGCTATGGGCGCGGCGCCTCTTCCTGCGCCGGCCGCCGCGGTGTCCGGTGTCTCGGTTGACACGATGATCTTCTCCTTAGGCGCTGATGTGCCGGTTTAGGCCCAGGCTGCCGTCCGGCAGGGTGAGCGGCCGTCACCCGGTTGAGGGGATCGGCGCCCCCGCGGGCAGGCGAGCACCGGCCAGCCGCCCGGCCCAGACCCCGACCAGAACAGCCGCGGCGAGCACACCGCCGGGAACGGCGATCGCGGCGGCCAGGACGTTCCCCGACGCCAGCCCGCCGCCGGCGCGAGGTGTCCGTGAGCTGGGCAATGAGCCGTTGCTGGAACTGCTCCGGGATCATCGGCACCAGCGTGGGCCACCGGTCGATGTGGTCCTCCCGGTCGAGCAGCATGTGCTCCTCAAGCGCGATCTTTCCCATGACGTTCCTCCTTGGCTACATTTGCCAGAGTTGACTCTCGGTCTTTACTGATTCCAGCCTCGGATTCGCCAGAGTCACCATGCGGGCGGGACGGGGTGGTTGGACCGGATCACGTCATCGGGATCGACGCGGGCCTTGATCTGCCGCAGCCGCTGGTAGGCCGGTTCGGTCCACAGCGTGGCCCGGGGGCGGGACGTCTCGGAGAAGTTCAGGTACATGTGCGGAGCTATCCAGGGCGCCAGTGCGTCCTCGACCGCACCGATCTGTGCCCTCGCTGGCGCTTCCAGGTCCGGGGTAGGGGTGATGCCGGCCGCGAGCAGCAGGTACGACGCCTGCAATGACGCAAGGGCGCCGTTGTCCGGGCGGTCCCGGCCGAGTTCGCCGCCGAGGTGGCGCACCTCGACAGAGGCCAGCGGGAACGTGGCGTTCGTCCCCGCGGTGCTGACCAGGGCGGCGATGGCCTGGTCCGGGAGCCTGGAAAGCATCAGCCCGTCGGCCAGGGACGCGGCCGGCTGCTCGGGGTCCACGTGCACGTGCAGGAGCTCGGGCACGGTGATGGTGGCGATGGTGTCGTTGACGGGCCGCAGCGCGCGCAGCGGCGCGAGCAGCTCGTCGGCCAGCGCCTGGTCGCCGAGGTGGAAGGCCTCGATGAGGGCGAAGGACTTGCCGCGGATCTCGGCCGGGAGTTCCGGGACCGGCGGCAGCCGCAGGAAGCGGCCGAGCGTGGTGAGCTCGTCGGGGACCACGCCGCGGGTGAGGTCCCGCCAGGCGTGCAGCACCTCGGGCCCGCGTTCGATGGGGTACCACAAGATGCCGGCGTACAGCTGTGTGACCGGGAACAGCCGCAGCTCCAGGGCGGTGACGATGCCGAAGCTGCCGCCGCCGCCGCGCAGCGCCCAGAACAGGTCGGGCTCGTCCTCGCGGTCGGCGCGGCGGAGCTGGCCGTCGGCGGTCACTACCTCGATCGCCAGCACGTTGCTGGCCGACAGGCCGTACTTGCGGCCCAGGAAGCTCACGCCGCCGCCCAGGGTGTACCCGGCGACGCCGACGTTCCCGGACGATCCCGCAAGCGCGGCCAGCCCGTGCTTGGCCGCGGCCTGCACGACGTCGGACCACACCGTACCCGCCTCGACGCGCGCGGTCCGCGCCAGCGGATCGATATCGACGCGGTTCATCCGGTGGGTCTTGAGCAAGATGGTGTTGGTCAGCGGCCCGAGCGGCATGGCGTTGTGCCCGGTGCCCTGGGCCGCGATCCGCAGGCCGTGGTCCGCGGCGAACGTGATCGCAGCCGCCACGTCGCGCGCCGATCCGGCAAATACCACCGCGGCCGGCTCCTGCTCGGCGGCCAGGTTGAAGGCCTGCCGGGCGTCATCGAAGCCCGGCTGCCCGGGCAGTACCACCTCCCCCGTCAGCCTCGCCGACAGCCGGCTCGCGTCCTGTGAAAGTGACATCGTGGACATCTCTGGGTCCTTTCCCTTGCAGCTATCCGCCGCTGGTACGGCCTGTCCTACCGGTACGCGGATGGCGGTATCGCCGACTGGGTTCCGTGTCGTGACTTGCGAATAATGTGCGGTCGGCTTTCGTGGCGGGCGAGTGTTCCTTCGGCCCTTGGTGACGCCAGTCTCGGATTCGCCAGGGTGAGCGGACGTCACCCTGTCAGCGTGATTGGCGGCCGTGAATTGGCGATTACCGCTGCGGAAGCAGGACATCAGCACATGACCTATACCGACTACGCCACGCTACTTATCAGGTCGGTACGGCCTAGCGGCTGGCCGGGCTCGTTCTGGCGGGGTGCCTCCCGGTCCCGGCCGTGCACAAGATCGAGCCGCCCGCGGGTGCAGAGGACCGCCAGCCTCGCCGCGAGGGTGACAGGGTGCATGGCGGCTCAGGACGCCTGGGTGCCGGCTAGGGGCTGGTCCCGGACGATGGCTACTGCTTGCTGCTGGGTGAGCCCGGAGCCGGCGTGGAATGCCGGATCGAACTGGCTGCCGCCCAGCCTGTGGCGGATCTCGGCGACCAGATCGGCCTCCAGCCGCCGCAGGAACGGCCAGGCTGACAGGCCGACCCGCCGGCGCAGGCCGTCGGCTGCGCCTTTCAGCTGCGCCGCCCGCTGCGGGTCGCCTTCCGCCAGCGCTAGCCGGGCGTACGCGGCCAGGCACAGCGCCACGAGCGAGGTTCTGCGGGCGGCCACGCTCCGGTCCAGCGCCTCATCAAGCAGCGGCCGGGCCTCATCGAGCCGGCCCCGAAGGACGGCCAGGATGCCCAGCTGCACAGGGGAGGCCGCGAGAAGCCAGTCAGCGCCGCACCGCACCGCCAGGTCGCGCGCCTCGCGCAAGTGGCGCAGGGCGTCGTCGTAGTGTCCCAGCGTCATCTCCAGGGAGCCGGCGAAAGACGCGGCGCTGGCCGTATGGACGGGCTCGTCCTGGCCGCGTAGCTCTTCCAGCGGCACTGCCACCTCACGCAGCGCCCCGGCGAAGTCGCCGGTGATCGGCAAGATCCACGCCATGGCCAGCTGGTAGAGCGCGCGCAGGAAGGGGTCCTGGATCCTAGCCAGCAGCGGCGCCAGGCGCTGGCGGGCTGCTAGTGCCGCCGTGTCGTCCCCGGTGGCGGCGCCCAGCACTGCCGCCACCGCCGCAAGCTCGGCCTGGGCCTGCAGGTCCAGCGGGGCGGCGGGCCGGAACTGCTCGACCCAGGACCGGGCCTGGCCCAGGAGATCCCCTTGCAACCAGAACAGCCACAGGACCCGGAACAGGTGCGGAAGTGGCCCGGGGTCGTGGGCCAGGTACCAGCGCACCGCGGCGGCCAGGTTGCCCTCCTCGGCCCGTAGCCGCTCCAGCCATCCGCCATGGCCGTCGCGGCGCAGCGGCCGGTCCGCCTGCTCGGCGAGGGCTCGGTAGAACTCAGCATGGCGGCGCCCGATCTGGTCGGCGTCGGGCCGAGCCGCGAGTCGCTCCGCGATGAACACGCGGATGGTCTCCAGCATCCGCGACCGCGGGCCGAGGCCGGTACTGTCCAGGTAGATCAGGCTGTGGCGGGCCAGCGCCTCCGTCAGCTCCAGCGCCTGGTCCTCCTCCAGGCCGGCCACCTGGGCGGCGGCCTGGACGGTCCAGCCAGTCACGAAGACCGCCGCGACCTCCAGCAGTGACCGCTCGGCGTCATCGAGCAGGCCCACGCTCCATTCCACCGTGGCGCGCAGGGTGTGCTGCCGTCTGGGCAGGTCCACCGCACCGGTACCGAGAGCGTCCAGGGACGCCGCCAGCCGGTCCAGCAGCGCGGGCGGGTCCAGCAGCCGGGTGCGGGCGGCGGCCAGCTCGATGGCCAGCGGCAGGCCTTCCAGGCGCCGGCAGATCTCGGCCACCGCCGCCGCGTTGTCCTCGGTCAGGGCAAAGCCGGGCCGTACCGCGCGGGCCCGGTCCACGAACAGCGCCACCGCCGGCCAGGACTCTAGTTCCGTCAGCGGGACGGTAGCGGGGTCAGCTGGCAGCGGCAGCGGCAGCACCGGATATTCCCGCTCGCCTCGCAGCCCCAGTACCGTCCGGCTGGTGGCCAGTATCGCCATCTGCGGGCAGCGGGCCAGCAGGTCGCCCAGGTCGGCGGCGGCCTGGATCACCTGCTCGAGGTTGTCCAGGATCAGCAGCCACGCGCCGTCGCCGAACGTCTCGGCCAGCGCCTCCACCGGCGATCCCGACCCGGCCAGGTCGGCGCCCGCGGCCCGGCCGATCGCGGCCAGCACCTGCCCGGGGTCGGTGACCGCCTCCAGCGGCACGAAGACGGTGCCCGCGGCGAACCGGTCCTGTAGCTGCTCGCCGACCGCGACCGCCAGCCGCGTCTTGCCCACCCCGCCCGGCCCGGTCAGCGTCACCAGCCGCACCCCCGGCCGCCCCAGCAGCCCAGCCGCCTCATCGATGGCCCGCTCCCGCCCCTGCAGCGACGTCACGCTCACCGGCGGCCGCCCAGGATTGCGGGCACCGGCCGGTGCCACGGTGACGGCCTGGCCAGCGGCGGCGAACCGCTCGCTCAGCAGTACCGCCAGGTCATCACGCACCAGCCGACCCAGCTCGGCGGGAGTGCGGAAATAACGGTAGGACGCCGAGGCCTCCCCCTTGATCCGGTCTAGCAGATCAGCCAGCCGCGGATCGCGGTCAGACGCCGGCGTCTTGACATAAAGCAGCTGCGGCAGCCTGCCCGACAGGTCGAACTCCTCCTCCAGCCCTGAGACCTCCAAGCCCGGGACCGACTGACCGTACCGCTGCCAGTACACGCCGATGAACACATCGGCCTGCGTCAGGTAGGCCCGGTACACCTCGGCCGGCGGATACGGCCGCGCCCCCACCTCGAACATCACCGGAGTCAGCCGCAGCGCCGAGATGGCCCGCGACACCGCTCGCCGCTCCTCGGCCAGCTCACCCATCGTGGAACTCACGAACACCCGGAGCCGCCGGTCCGGCGTCCGGATCACCGCCTCATCCCGCTGTTCCTGGCTCACCGGCTACGCCGCCTGCGCCTGGGCCTCACGGCCGGCTTGGTGAGGTAGGGTCACCGGCCGGCTCCGACATGGGGTCTACGCCGGACAGGTCCTGGCGGCTGACCCGGATCATGGCCAGCGCAATGATCACCGCCAGCACCATGACGCCTGCCGAGACCAGGTAGCCCCGGGAGAACCCGGTCGCCAGCGCGTGGTCGTACATGCGGGCCTGCAGCGCGGCGGTAGGGTGCACGCCTGCCCGGGCCGCCGCGGCAGCCTGGGATCGCAGGCTGCTGAACACCGCGCTCCAGGCCACGGTGCCGAGGATGGCCAACCCGATCGAGCCGCCGACCTGCTGCCCGACGTTGATCAGGCTGGAGGCCACTCCGGTGTCGTTGTTGTTCACCTTGGTCAGCCCGACCAGGAAGATCAGCACGAACAGCAGGCCCAGGCCGGCTCCGAGGAGCATTTCCGGGCCGAGCATGCCGCCGGCGAACGTGCTGTGCTCGGTGATCCGGGACAGCCAGAACATCGCGCCGGCCGCGATCGCGCTGCCGACGGCCAGCAGCGGCCGGGCGCCGATCCGGGTCACCCCTTGCTGCCCGGCCACGGTCGCGACCAGGATCACCGGGACGAACGGCAGGTAGGCCAGGCCGGTCTTCAGCGGGCTGTACCCCCACACGTCCTGGATGAACAGGGTGAGGAAGAAGAACATGCTGAACAGCGCGATGCCGACGCACAAGGTGATCAGGTAGGCGCCGGACCGGTCCCGGCTACGCAGCACCCGGACGGGCAGCAGCGGGTCGGTGCTGCGGGTCTCGATCACCGCGAACGCGGCCAGCAGCACCGCGGCGGCGGCCAGCGAGATGATCACCTTGGCATCGCCCCAGTGCGAGACGCCGTCCGGGGTGGTCGCGGCGTTGGACAGCCCGTACACCAGCAACGCGACCCCAGCGGTCGCGGTGAGGGCGCCGGGCAGGTCGAACCGCCCGGCCCGCCGCCCCGTCCGGGGCAGTACCCGCGCGGCCAGGGCGGCGACGGCCAGCCCGATCGGCACGTTGACGAACATCACCCAGCGCCAGCTAGCGTAGGTGACCAGCAGGCCCCCGGCGACCAGCCCGACCACGATGCCCACGATGGCCATCGCCGAGTACACCGCCACCGCGCGGTTGCGCGGCGGGCCCTCGGGGAACGTGACGGCGATCAGCGACAGCGCGGTGGGCGCGGCCATCGCCGCGCCGGCGCCCTGCACGGCGCGGGCGATGATCAGCCAGGCCTGGTCGGTGGCCAGCCCGCCGAGCAGCGAGGCCAGCACGAACACGAGCAGCCCGGCGATGAGGATCCGGCGGCGCCCCAGCAGGTCGCCGGACCGGCCGCCGAGCAGCAGCAGCCCGCCGAACGCCACCGCGTAGGCGTTGACCACCCACTCCAGGTTCGACCCGGAGAAGTGCAGTGCGGTCTGGATGTGCGGCAGGGCGACGGTGACGATGGTCAGGTCGAGCGCGACCATGAGCTGGGCGGTCGCGATGACGGCCAGCGCCAGGCCCAGCCGTCTGGGCGCCGGCGCGGCGGGCGCGGTGCCTCTTTCTGTGGCGACAGCCCTAGTGTCCGGTGTCTCAGTTGACACGATGATCTCCTCCTAAGGAGCTGACTTTCCGGTTTGGGGCCAGGCTGCCGTCCAGCAGGGTGAGCGGCCGTCACCCTGTTGAGGGGATCGGGCGCCAGAAGCCCGGCTGGCGTGATGCGATGATTGGGGCCATGGGGTCCGCTGTCGGATCGGACGCCGTGGCCGGCCGTGTCGCACCTCCTGGTGCGCCAGGTATCGTTTCGCGTCCGCGGCTGTTCGAGCGACTCGGGGCGTCGGCCCGCGTGACCGTGGTGTCGGCGCCGCCAGGCAGCGGCAAGACGGTCCTGCTGCAATCCTGGATCAGGGAGGCAGGCCTGGCGGCCCGTGCCGCGTGGGTACTGGTCGGGCGCGGTGAGCGCGATCCGCAGCGGTTGTGGCTGTCGGTGGTGGCCGCGCTCCGGCAGACGGCCCCGGGGTCGGCGCTGGTCCAGGAACTGACGGCAGCGCCGGATCCGGACGGGTGGGCGATCGTGGAGCGGCTGCTGACGGACCTGGCGCCGCTGGAAGAGCCGCTATGGCTGGTGATCGACGACGTGCACGAGCTGGGCCCGGCCGGGGCGCTGCGTCAGCTCGAGCTGCTGCTGATGCGCGCCCCGCCGCAGCTGCGGTTCGTCCTCGCGACCAGGCATGACGTGCGGCTGGGGCTGCACCGGCTGCGGCTGGAAGGCGAGCTGACCGAGATCCGCGAGCCTGACCTGCGGTTTACCGTGGACGAGGCGCAGGAGCTGTTCGACGCCGCAGGGGTGCAGTTGCCCGAGCCGGCGCTGCTGGTGGAGCGGACCGAGGGGTGGGCGGCGGGGCTGCGCCTGGCCGCGCTGTGGCTGGCCGGGCGCCCGGATCCGGTGCGGTTGGCGGGCGAGTTCTCCGGCAGTGAGCGGACGGTGGCGGAGTACCTCCTGGCCGAGGTGCTCGAGCGGCAGAGCCAGGACGTTGTGCGGCTGCTGCTGCGGACCAGTGTGCTGGAGCGGGTCAACGGCGAACTGGCCGACCTGCTGACCGGGGCCAGCAGCGGGGAGCGAATCCTCCATGAGCTGGAGGACGCGAACGCGTTCGTGACACCGCTTGACACCGGGCGATCCTGGTTCCGCTACCACCACCTGTTCGCCGACCTGCTGCAGCTGGAGTTGCGGCGTACCGAGCCGGGCAAGGTGACCACGCTGCACCGGGTGGCCGCAGACTGGTTTGCCGGGCACGGGTATCCGGTGGACGCCGTCCGCCACGCCCAGGCCGCGCGGGACTGGGCCCTGGCCGTCCGGCTGTTCGCCGACCACTGGCCCAGCCTGTACCTGGACGGACAAACTACCACGACACATGAGCTCGTCGCTGGGTTCCCCGCCGGGGCTCGCGCGGCCGACGCTGAGCTCGCGGCGCTAGTCGCGGCGGACCAGCTGGCGCAGGGGTCGCTCGAGGAGGCGGAGCGGTACCTGGGTCTGGCGGAGCGGGGATCGGCGTCGGTGCCGGCCGACCGGCGCGGGCAGTTCCAGGTTCTGCTCGGTGTCGTCCGGCTGCTGCACGCCCGCCAGCGCGGGAACCCCCAGGCGGCGGCCGAGGAGGCGCGGCGGCTGCAGGCCGCGGCAGAGGCGCCGGAGGCGGCGCAGCCCAGCCTGGGCCGGGACCTGCGCGCGCTGGCACTGACCAGTCTCGGCAGCACCGAGGTCTGGACCACGCGGTTCGAGGAGGCGGAACGGCACCTGGAGCAGGGCGTCGCGCTGGCGCGCCGGATCGGGCGGCCCTATCTGGAGTTCAGCGGCCTGGCGTACCTGGCGGAGGTCGAGATCTACCGGTCGTTTGCGCGGGCGGCCGAGCGCAGCAGGCAGGCGATCGAGCTGGCCAGGCGGCACGGCTGGACCGACGAGCCGGCCGCCGGCATCGCCTACCTGACGCTCGGATCCGTGCTGGCGTGGCAGGGGCGGCCCGAGGAGGCTGAGCCGTGGATCCAGCGCGCCGAACGCACCGTCAGGGCCGAAGCCGAGCCTGCGGCGGGGCAGGCGGTCCACTACGTTCGCGGGCGGCTGGAGCTGGTGCGCGGCCGGGACGCCGACGCGCTGGCCGCCTTCCTGGCCGCCGAGCGGCTGGCCGGGCGCCTCGCCGCGCCGCACCTGCTCATCACGCGGACCCGGGCCTGGCTGCTGGACGTCCTGGTGCGCCTGGGGGACTCCGAGCGCGCCGAGCAGGCCCTCGCCGGGCTCGGCGAGCAAGAACGCGAACGTGGGGAGATTCGGATCGCCACCGCGATGCTGCGGCTCGCCCAGGGCGATCCGAGCGCGGCGGCCGCCGCGCTCGCGCCGGTCCTGGACGCCTCCGCTCCCGTACACCGGGCGAGCTGGCTGGCTCAGGCCTTCCTGCTGGAAGCGATCGCCCGGGACGCGCTCGGCGACCCCGATGCCGCGGGCAACGCGCTGGAGCGCGCGCTGGACCTAGCCGAACCCGACGGCGTGCTGGCGCCGTTCCTGCTCAGCCCCGCGCCGGGTCTGCTGGAGCGCCAGGCCCGGCGCCGCACCGCCAATGCCGCCCTGATCGGCGAGATCCTCAGCCGGCTGGCCGGCCGGACGCCCGCGCCGCCGCCCGCCGAACGGGAGCCGCCGCTCGAGCCGATCACCGACAGCGAGATACGGATCCTCCGCTACCTGCCGACCAACCTGACCGCGCCAGAGATCGCCCGCGAACTGTATGTCTCGCACGACACCGTCAAGACCCACATCCGCAGCCTGTACGCCAAGCTCGGCACCCACCGCCGGGCCGATACCGTGGCGCGCGCCCGTGCCCTCGGCCTGCTGGCCCCCTCACCGCTCACGGGCCAAGCCAGGCCCGCTGGCTGACCGGATCCTCCGCTCGATCGCCAGCTACGGCCGACCTGCTCATGGGTCGGCCCGCCGGCCAGCGGGGGCCGGCCTCGCGGCGCGATTGTGGGGACAGATCCGTGTCAATGACGACGGTGGCCAGAGCCCGCGCGAGGAGGGCGTGAGCAGACCCGGGCACGGTGTGCAGTGCGGTGCCGGGAGCGGCGCACATTCCCTTTGCCGTCGTCGGCGCCGAGATCACCCGCTTGGTGCGACGAGGACTCACCCCCTCCGCCGCGATGCTCGCCTCAGGTCGGCAAAGAGACGATCTGTCCGCCGGCCGAGCCCGGGGCGGCGGGCCTGGCCAAGGGGCTGTCACGCCCCGCAACAACGAAGAAGAACCAGCCATGTCAGTTTCCCCGGTGAGTACACCCGAAGGGCGGGCGGACAGCCGGCCCCCGCAGGCCCCGGCCACCGTCGCCGACGTCGTACGGCCGGCTAGCGAGACGGTAGCCGAGGGCGATCACGTCGCAGCGGCCGCCTACCTGATGCGCCACGCCAGCACGACCTCCCTGGTCGTCATGGACTTCCAGGCCGACAAGCCGGTAGCCATCATCACCGCGGCTGACATCGCCCGCGCCGTGTCCGAAGGCAAGGACCTCAACGAGATCCACATCCGTGACCTGCTGACCACGCGTCCGGCCCCCATCTCCGCCGCGACTCCCGTCCGCGACGCGGCAGAGGCCATGCTGACCGCGGGGTTGCGGCAACTGCCCGTTATCGGCGGCGGCGACTCGATCGGGATCGTCGATATCGCCGACATCCTCGGCGCGCTGCCCGGCCAGCGCATGAACTCGCCAGCCCGGGATCATCCGGCCGGATGATCCCGGACCGCCCACGTCATCTTGTGCTGGCTCGCGCTCCTGCTCATCCGCGTCACCGAGAACACGACCGGCCAGCCGTGGAACCGGATTCGCGCTGAGCTCCAGCGCCAGCACGCCGTCACCTGGACCGGCCCCATTTTTCGGCACTAGGCGGACACCCAGCTGCGGAACCCAGGATTCAGAACGATGCGACTATCGCCCGCCTGGGCAGGCACGCCAGGCGGGTGCATCTTGCGCCTCGCACCTTGGCGCAGCGGTACGTCGTGCTGGCGCTCGCCCAAGCCGAGCGGCGCGCCGCTGTCACCGACAACATCCGCGACTTCCGGCCGCTGCACGCCGAGGCCGTGCTGCCCGGCGGCCCAGGACACCACGGCGTGATCTTCATGCCTAAGGTTTCAACCCGTTTCGGACGGTTCACGCTTACGTGAACGACTCGGCGAGATCTTGAACCCGGTGAATAGCTCGGTCGGATCGCAGCTACCGTCAGCTCATCGCCATCCCTCATCACCGCGAGGCAGGCGGATCGCCGGGGCCAGTCCGCAGTGCCCGGCGGCGGTCCTGTTTGCAGGCGCTGCGCTGCTGCCCTGGGTCGCCACGGTTGACAAGCCGAATTATCGAATGTATTCATGTCTTATGGTCATAGATAAAGGTGACGGCGCGCCGGGCGGCGGGGCTGGTGCTTCGCCTGCGGGCGGCAGGCTGCATTCCGACCAGCACCTGCGCGTCTCCGACGCCGAGCGCGAGGCGGCCACCGGCCGGCTGGCCGAGCACTTCGCGGCTGGCCGCCTCGACCAGGCCGAGTTCGACGACCGGGTCGGGCACGCCATGAGCGCCAGGACCCGGGCCGACCTGAACGGGCTGTTCGCCGACCTTTCGGAAACAGGGTCTCCGGGAGTCCCGGAGCTTCCGCGGGGCGGCGGCAGCACGCCGGGAGGCGGGCCGCGCGGGCCGGGGTCGCCGATCGAGTTCCGGCTGGATGCGGCCTCGGGCGTGCCGACGTACCTGCAGCTGGTGCAGCAGGTCGAGCACGCGCTGCGTCTGGGCTACCTCAAGCCGGGCGACCAGCTGCCGAAGGTCCGGGACGTGGTGGCTTCGCTGGCGATCAACCCGAACACGGTGCTCAAGGCCTACAAGGAGCTGGAGACCAAGGGCCTGACGGCCGGGCGCCCCGGCCAGGGCACGTTCATCCAGGCCACGCTGAGCCAGGTCGCCCTCCCGGAACTCACCGGACTGCACAAGTCCCTGCTCGGCTGGCTGACCACCGCCGAAGCGGCCGGCCTGGACCAGGACGGCATAGTGGCGCTGTTCACCAGCGCCCTGCGGGATTTCCATGAGCGCCGCGGCGGCACAGGGGACCGCCGCGGCGCGGCAAGCGCCGAAACGGAGGGCGTCGCATGAACGTCATCGAGACCAGCGGCCTGGGCAAGCAGTACGGCAGCACCTGGGCGCTGCACGAGTGCACGCTGGCGATCCCCGCCGGGCACGTGGCCGCGCTGATCGGCCCGAACGGCGCCGGCAAGACCACCCTGCTGAACCTGGCGGTCGGTCTGGCAGAGCCGACCGCGGGCGCCGTCACCGTGCTCGGCGGCAAGCCCGCCGGGTCCCCGGCGGCGCTGGATGGCATCGCGTTCGTCGCCCAGGACACGCCGTTGTACAAGAACCTGTCGGCCGCGGACATGCTGCACCTGACCCGCAACCTGAACCGCCGCTTCGACCAGAGATACGCGGAGGACCGGCTGGCCGAGCTGGGCATCCCGCTGAACCGGAAGGCCGGGAAGCTGTCCGGCGGCCAGCAGGCGCAGCTCGCGCTGACCGTGGCGCTGGCCCGCCGGCCTCGGCTGCTGGTGCTGGATGAGCCGGTGGCGATGCTCGACCCGGTCGCCCGGCATGACTTCATGGCCACGGTGCTGGCGACGGCGGCCGACGATGGGATGTCGGTGGTGCTGTCCTCGCACGTACTGGCCGAACTGGAGCGGGTGGCCGACTACCTCATCCTGCTGTCGCGGGGCCGGGTCCAGGTGGCCGGCGAGCTCGACGACCTGCTCGCCAGCCACCGCATGCTGACCGGCCCCGCCGCCGAGGCCAGCCAGTTTGCCGACCGGCCGGTGGTGCACGTGCGCCGCGGTGCGGCGCAGGCCCACCTGCTGGTCCGGGCCACTGCGGACGACCCGGTCCCGCCCGGCTGGGAGGCGCACCCGGTCGGCCTGGAAGAGCTCACCCTGGCCTACCTGCGCGAGCCCGGCGCCGGCGCGCTGCCCGGCCCGGCCCGCAGCCGCAACACTCAGCCCTCAGAGGTGACGCGATGACTGCGCTGACCATGCCTGCCCGCCCGAAGCGCGACGCCGGCCTGCGGCCGGTGCCGTGGCGGCGGATGGCCTGGGTCACCTGGCGCCAGCACCGGGCTGCGCTGGGCGGCGTGGGCGCCTTCCTCGGCGCGTTCGCGGTGTACCTGTGGCTGACCGGCCTGCAGATGCACCATGCCGAGGCGGCCTACTGCCACCCGGCCGGCTCACTCGGCTGCGGTATCAACTTCACCGGCAGGTACGGCGAGACCGCGATCATCATCAGCATCGCCCTGCAGGCGGTGCCGGCGCTGATCGGGGCGTTCATCGGGGCGCCGGTGCTGGCCAGGGAGCTGGAGACCGGAACCTTCCGGTACGCCTGGACCCAGGGCATCGGCCGGCTCCGCTGGACGGTCGGCAAGCTGGTGCCGCTGGCGGTCGCGGTGACAGCCGCGGCCGGGGCGTTCACCGTCCTGTTTGCCTGGTACAACCAGCCGTGGGCCGCCGCGGGCTACGTGACCCCGTTCTCGGCCCGCGTGTTCGACCTGCTCGGGGTTGCGTTCGCCGCCTGGACGCTGGCCGCCTTCGCGATCGGCGTCCTGGCCGGGATGCTCATACGCCGGGCCGTCCCCGCGATCGCCGCCACCCTGGCTGTCTACGCCGGGCTCGCCTTCGCCGCCGGGCTGTGGCTGCGCGAGCACTACATCACACCGCTGGTCACGCACAGCACCAACCTGCCTGGCTCCGCGTGGATCATGAGCTACTGGTACACCAAGGGCGGCAGGCTGGTCAGCCGGTCCGCGATCAGCCAGGAGCTGCAGGGCGACCACCATGCCTCCGTGACGCACGTCGGGCCGAACACGGTCCAGACTGTCCTCGACCCGGTGCGGTACCTCACCCAGCATGGCTACACGAACTGGACGAGCTATCAGCCGGCTAGCCGGTTCTGGCCGTTCCAATGGATCGAGGGCGGCTGGCTGCTCGCGCTGTCGGTGCTGCTCGTCGCCACCACCGTCTGGCTGGTCCGCCGCCGCGCGGCCTGACCCGGGCCAGGCCCTCATAACCGCTCCTGAGCTCGGCACCGCGCCCTTGGGACGTGCCAGTGCTCAGACTTGCCCCTCCGTGTTCGCTGGCTTGAAGTCAAGGTCGGCTCCGTTGGCATAGACGACGTAGGCACGGCGCCACGGATCGTTGCCGATCAGCTTCCACGTGTGGCCGGTGCCACTGTTGTCCTGCGCGAGCAGGACGTCGCCCGGACGGATGATGAACGTCGCACCCGACTTCGTCTTGAACTCGAGCGTGCCGGACAGGGTGATCACAAAACGCGGGACCGGGTCCTGGTGCCACTCGTATGACCCACCCGACTGCGTTTCCTGGAAGGACAGCTCGACGACGGGAACGGCCTTTCCAACGGAATCGCCGCGCACCTCCTCGGCGAGATCGATCCAACCTTCTTCGAACAGCGAGTCACCATCCTCGCCGGTCCACATGCGGACACAACGGATCATTGCAGCTCTCCTTTCACCCTTCGACGGCCTGAGGGTGCTGCCCTCGCCCGCGGACGGGGAGCATCGCCGGTCTGGGGGCCGGGGGGGCAGTTGCCGCGCGTAGGGGTTCCAGTAGCTGGTGCGGTGTGGTGAGGGCGGTGGTGACCCAGCTGGCGTCGTCGGCGGGGGGTTCGAGGCCGGGGCCGGGGGTGATGATGGTGTCGGCGGCGGGCACGGTGGTGCCGCAGGTGCCGCACCGGCCGGCCGGGTCGATCTGGCCGCTGTCGGTGGCGTGCTGGAACAGCCGCCGGGGGCCGGCCGGGGCGTAGAAGTCGTCGCCCCAGCTCATCAGGGACAGGATGGCGGGCCACAGGGCGGTGCCCTTGGCGGTCAGCTGGTATTCGAGGTGGCGTTCGCCCGGGACCCGGGTCAGGACGCCGGCCGCGGTCAGGGTCTTGAGCCGGCTGGCCAGGACGGCGCGGGGGATCTGGAGGTGGTCGGTGAAGTCCGCGAACCGGCGTACGCCCCAGAAGGCGTCGCGGATGATGAGCAGGGTCCATCGTTCGCCGGTGATTTCCAGGGCGCGGGCCAGGGAGCAGGCCTGTCCGGTGTAGTCGTTGGGGAGGGCCACGTCCCTGAGCCTATCAGAGATAGTTCGGTCAGTGGACTGTGATTCATCTTACAGACTTAGGTTCATTGACAGAACTATGGTTCCGGGTGAGGATTGGTTCATTGACCAGGCCGGCCCACGGGCGGAGGCGTCGTCCTCCGCCCGGCACTGCGGGGGCCGCAGGCCATCGTCCCGCGAAGGAGCTTTCCTGCCATGTCCACCCAGAACACCAGCACGCCCACGCACGAGCCGCCCAGCCCCCGGGCCAGGGACGCGCTCGATGCACCGCACGCCCGCGACGCCGCGGTACCCAAGCTCCACGACAACGGCCGCATGGCTGACATCCCGCTGTCCCCCGACGCCAAGATCACCGTGGAGCGCCGCGGCCAGATCGTCCTGATCGGGGTCAACCGGCCCCAGGCCTACAACCGGTTCGACCCGGACGCCTTCTTCGGCCTGGCCACGGCGTACCACGACTTCGACAACGACCCGAGCCTGCGCGCGGCGGTGCTCTTCGGCCACGGCCAGAACTTCTCCCGCGGCATCGACGTGGACGCCTTCGCGCCCCTGGCCAAGACCGGCAAGCCGTTTGCCGTGAAGGACGGCATGCTGGATCCCTTCGCCAGAACCCGCAAGCTAAGCAAGCCCCTGATCGCGGTGGTCCACGGCGACACCTGGAACATGGCCCACGAACTGCACCTGGTGGCCGACATCCGGGTGGCCAGCGCCGAGGTGCGGTTCGGCCAGGACGAGAACACGCACGGACGGTTCCCCGGCGGCGGCTCGACCATCCGGTTCCCGCGCGAAGCCGGATGGGGAAACGCCATGCGCTACATGCTGACCGGCGACCACTGGGGCGCCCAGGAGGCCTACCGGATGGGTCTCATCCAGCAGATCGCCCCCACCCCCGCCCAGGCGCTGGACGCCGGAATCGGGCTAGCCCGCAAGATCGCCGCATGCGGGCCGCTCGGCATCAAGACCACCCTGACATCTGCGCACCTGGCGATTGACCAGTCCCCAGCGGCGGCGTTCGCCAGGCTCGACGAGCAATTCGGGGCGCTGTTCCGTACCGAGGACTTTACTGAGGGCCGCAACGCCGAAGCAGAAGGACGTGCCCCCGTCTACCACGGCAGATAAGCAGGCCCGCAGGCCGCTTCCCGCGAAGGATCTGTTTACCATGTCCAGGCAGAATGCCAGTACGGTCACGGACGAGCCGCCCAGCGAGGTGGTGCGCCGGCACACGGAAGGCCGCCGGTCGCGCCCTCGCGACATCGCCTTCTGGACCCTGGCCGGGCTGTTGGTGATGATGTTCTTCGCGGCGGCGGCGCCGGCGCCGTTGTACCGGGTGTATCAGCTCCAGTTTCATTTCTCGGCCGCCACGCTGACTGCCGTGTTCGCGGTCTACGTGCTGGTCTTGCTGGTCACGCTGCTGTTCTTCGGGTCGGTGTCGGACTTCCTGGGCCGGCTCCCGGTGATCACGGTGGCGCTGGTCTTCAGCGCCGCCGGGTGCGCGGTCTTCCTGGCGGCACACGGCACGGGCGCACTGTATGCGGGCCGGTCCCTGCAGGGTGTCGCGACCGGGCTGGCCATCGGGCCGATCGGCGCCGCGCTGATCGACCTGCAACCAGCGGGCAGCCAACGGGCAGCGTTGGTGACCAGCAACTTCTCAAATCTGGGCCTGGCCTTGGGCGCGCTGATCACCAGCGCGCTGGCGCAGTACGCTCCGGCCCCGACCCGCCTGATCTGGTGGGCGCTGCTGGCCGTGTTCGCCGTCGGCATCATCGCCGTACTGGCCATGGCGGAACCCGGGTCAAAGCGTCCCGGTGTGCTGGCCTCGCTGCGACCCCGGGTCACCGTGCCGCGCCGGGCACGGGGAACCTTCGCCGCGGCCGTTCCGTCTATTGTCGCGGTCTGGGCACTCGGCGGCCTGTATCTGTCGCTCGGGCCGTCGCTGGCCGCCCAGGCGACGGGTTCGCCGAACCTGCTGTGGGGCGGGCTGGTGATCTTCCTGCTCTGCGGGACCGGGGCCGCGGCCGCGTTCGCATTCGCGCTACGCGGCATCAGTTCCCAGACGGCGATGCTGGCTGGCTGCCTGTTCCTGCTCGCAGGCATGGCGGTGACATGCGGTGCAATCGCGACGATGACATCCGCCGCCTTTCTCGCCGGCACCGCGATCGCCGGCGTCGGCTTCGGCCCGGCCTTCCTGGGTGCCTTCCGCATGACCACCAACCTGGCCACGCCCGGCCAGCGGGCCGGGCTGGTGGCCGCCATCTTTATCGTGGACTACCTTGCGTTCAGCGTTCCGGCGCTGATCGCCGGCGTCGCGACCACGACGTTCGGATTGCACTCCACGGCCCTGGTCTACTCCGTGTCACTCGCCGCCCTGACCGCAGCCGCAGCCGGCATCGCGGCGTTCCGCCCCGGCGGCACCTCACCCGGCGAGCCCCGCCCATAGGTACGCCGTCCCGGGACAAGCCTGACCGCACGACCGCTGGCCGGCGATGATGGCAGGAATCCGGCCGGCGGGGTCAGACAGAGCGGCGCCAGAATAACGCCCGGCAACGACCCGCGTACCGAAGGCGCCGGCCGTGCGGAGGTAATGCAGGTGCCTGAGTCGTGCACCACCCGTTCGGCGGGTTCCGCGAACCCGGGTCGCCGTTCAAGGAGCAGGGCGCCTGCGGTTCTATACCCGCCTCAAGACCGCGGCAGTGAGGTAAGCATCGTGAAAGCGCCGGTCGGAATCGTTGGCGCGGGCCTGATCGGACTGGCTACCGCCCGGCAGCTCGCCCAGTCGGGCGTCCCGGTCCTGGTCTGGGAGAAGGAGGCCGCGATCGCGCGGCACCAGTCCGGGCACAATTCCGGCGTCGCCCACGCCGGGATCTACTACCAGCCGGGTTCGGCCAAGGCGAAGAACTGCCGCCGCGGGGTCGAGCTGCTGCGGCCCGAGGTGCGGGACCGGGTCCGCCACCTTATTTATCCCGTGCCCGACCCGGCGTACCCGTTCCTCGGCGTCCACCTGACCCCGCGCACCGACGGCGAGGTGGATATCGGGCCAAACGCGGTTCTCGCGCTGGCACGCGAGGGCTACCGGCGGCGGGACGTGTCGGCCGGACAGCTGGCCCGGCTGGCCCGCTCGGCGGCGTTCCGCCAGCTGGCCCGGCAGAACTGGCGGGCGGGCCTGCGCGAGATGCGCGGGTCGCTGCCCGTCATGCTCGCCGCCGGGAACGGGGGGATCGTGAACATCAGCTCGGTCAACGCGTTCTTGCCCGACCCGGGCGTGCTGGACTCCAGCGCGGCCAAGGCCGACGTCACCATCGACGGCGGCCTCATCCCCCACCTGGTAGCCCGCCGGGTGGCCGCGGCCGAAGGTCACGGCCGCGGCAGGTCCATGATGGTCTGGGCCAGCTCGCTCTGCATGGTGGCGGTGAGGACCGCGTCGAGGCGGCCGATGAGTTCCTCGAGCGTCAGGCGGCCGTGCGCGAAATGCTCACGCAGGGCCGCCACTGCCGCTTCGCGGTCGGCGTCGCTGATCCGGAGGTCAGGTCCGCGGGCCGGCTGATGCCGGGCGGCCGGCTCGACGGCGGCCGGGTGGCCCGCCACGGGGGTGAGCCGGTAGTAGCGGCGCAGCCGGTTGGCCACGACCTCCTCCCGGTCC
>Ga0335073_10005209_pt1 | contig 18252 bp, 15 predicted proteins | sample Lox_Sample_22_FD_207093 | JGI IMG/M metagenome (GOLD analysis project Ga0335073, IMG submission 207093) | Soil microbial communities from Loxahatchee National Wildlife Refuge, Florida, United States - Lox_Sample_2.2 | ecosystem: Environmental > Terrestrial > Soil > Wetlands | place: USA... | reverse complement strand
CAGGTTCAGTGCGCCCGGTGCGGCACCGAGGTCGCGCTCGCGCAACTGTGCACCAAGCACGGCGCCGGCCCCGTCCTGCGGCGGCGCAGTGTCGCTCACGCCGCGCCGTTGGCGGAGGAACCGCCGCCGGCGACCGCCACGGGGCTGCCGTTCGTGGACCCGTTGGCGCCTCCGGCGCCGACCAGCTCCACGATGTCGCGCATGATGCGCGTGATGTCGAAGTCCTTGGGCGTGTAGACCGCGGCGACGCCTGCCTTGCGCAGCCCGTCGACGTCCTGCTCAGGAATGATTCCGCCGACGACGACGGGCGCGCTCACGCCGGACTCGCGCAACGCGTCGATCACCGCGGGGATCAGCTCGCGGTGCGAGCCGGAGAGAATCGAGAGACCGATCACGTGGACGCCCTCCTGCAATGCGGAGGCCGCGATCTGCGCGGGGGTCAGGCGGATGCCCTCGTAGACGACATCCATGCCCGCATCGCGCGCGCGTACCGCGATCTGCTCGGCGCCGTTTGAGTGCCCGTCGAGGCCTGGCTTGCCGACGAGGATCTTCGGCCGACGACCGAGCTTCTCCTGCAGCGCGGCGACCTGCGCGCGCAGCTCGCCGAGGTCGTCATCAGCAGGGGCCGCTGCGGCCTCGCCGACGCCGGTCGGGGCGCGGTAGCTGCCGAACACCTCGCGCAGCGTGCGCGACCACTCGCCGGTCGTCGCGCCCGTTCGGGCAGCGGCGATCGTCGCGTCCATCAAGTTCGTTCCCTGCTCGTTCGCGGCTTGGGCGAGCTCGGCAAGCGCGGCGTCTACCGCGGCTTGATCGCGGCCCTCTCGCCACGCTCGGACCTCCTCGATCTGTTCGGCTTCAACGGCGGGATCGACGACGAGGATGCCGCCCTCGGCGTCGGCGGTCAGCGGCGATTCCTCTGACTCTGCGAAGCGGTTCTGGCCCACGACGGTCTGCTCGCCCGCCTCGATCCGGCGAATCCGCTCGCGGTGGGAGTCCACGAGCGCGGCCTTCATGTAGGCCACGGCCTCGACGGCGCCGCCGTGCTCGGCGACCACGGCCATCTCGGCGCGAGCGCCGTCAAGCAGCTCGGAGACGAGCCCGTCCATCACGATCGAGCCCTCGAAGATGTCGGGGTACTCGAGGATGTCGGTCTCATAAGCGAGCACTTGCTGGATGCGCAGCGACCACTGCTGGTCCCAGGGTCGGGGCAGGCCGAGCGCCTCGTTCCAAGCGGGAAGCTGGATCGCTCTGGCTCGAGCGTCGCGCCCGAGTGTGACCGCGAGCGCCTCGAGCACGATGCGCTGGACGTTGTTCTCCGGCTGGGCCTCGGTGAGGCCGAGCGAGTTGACCTGCACGCCGTAGCGAAAGCGCAGCTGGCGCTCGCTCTGCACGCCGTAGCGCTCGCGGCCGAGCTCCTCCCAGAGCTTGGACATCGCGCGCAACTTGGCGTGCTCCTCAACAAAGCGCACCCCGGCATTGACGAAGAAGGAGATCCGCCCGAAGACCTGTTCCATCAGCTTCTGTGCGGCCTGTTCGTCGTCGGCGTGGGCGGCCTGCACGCGCTCGCGGGCTGCGTCGAGCACGGCGATCGCGTTGCTCATCGCGTAGGCGATCTCCTGCACGGGCGTCGCCCCTGCCTCCTGCAAGTGGTAGGAGCAGATGTTGATCGGGTTCCACTTGGGGACGTGCTCGACCGTGTAGGCGATCATGTCCGCGATCAACCGCATCGAGGCGGCGGGGGGAAAGGCGTAGGTGCCGCGCGCCAAGAACTCCTTGATGATGTCGTTCTGCGTGGTGCCTTGGAGCTTCTCCGGCGGGACGCCCTGCTGCTCGGCGGCGACGATGTAGAGTGCCAGCAGCCAGGCGGCGGTGGCGTTGATCGTCATCGAGGTGTTCATCTCGCCGAGCGGGATACCGTCCATCAGCGTTTGCATGTCCCCCCGATGGGAGACCGGCACGCCGACCTTGCCGACCTCGCCCCGCGCCAGCTCATCGTCGGGGTCATAGCCGGTCTGCGTCGGTAGGTCGAACGCGACCGACAGACCGGTCTGACCCTTGGCGAGGTTGCGGCGATAAAGCTCGTTCGACGCCTTCGCGGTGGAGTGCCCCGCGTAGGTGCGCATCATCCACGGCCGGTCGCGCTCGGGTAGGCGCGGAAAGCGCTCGCCGTTGCTCTGCTCACCGCTCATGCAACCAATTGTACGGTTGCGCCGCTGCCTTTATCCTCCAGGGCGTGAGTCAGACGATCGAGCTGCCCCGCACGAGCGGGCCAGGGAGTGGACTCGGTGGCTCGTGGCGGGTGATCGTGCGCAACGACGATCACAACACCTTCGAGCACGTGGCGCGGACGCTGGCACGCTTCATTCCCGGGATCTCACTACCCCGCGGACACGAGATCGCGAACGTGATCCACAGCTCTGGTCAGGCGATTGTCTGGACCGGCATGCAGGAGCCCGCCGAGCACTACTGGGAGCAGCTGAAGGGCGCGGGGCTGACGATGGCCCCGCTGGAGCAGGGCTAGGCCGACTCGCCCTCGACGATGGGGTGCGGCGCGCCGCCGTTGGCCCACCCGTTCGTGGCGTGGCCATTGCCGCTCGACCCGTTCTCGCCCTCGGCGTGGATCTCCCCGCCGGCGGTTTTGTCCCACCAGCCGTAGAGCACGGGCACCTGGTACCAGCCGGAGTGGATCGCGCGAAAGTGGACCATCTCCGGGCCGTCCCAGTAGCGTTCCCACTGCAGTTTCGTCTCGAATTCCGCGAGCTGCTGGAACTTGTAGCGGTCATCCTGCGCGCGGTAGATCGCGTAGGAGTGAGCGCCGTAGCGCAACGCGGCCGCAGCGACGGGCTCGAGCTCGCGCTCGAAGTCGTCGCTGCGAAAGCCCGTGGCGTACCACGGGATAATCACGGTGCCGGCCATCAGGCGCCTACCTCGGCGTGGATCGCGCCGGGGCCCTCGGCGGTCTTGCCTTCGCCCTCGTTCTCGGCGCCGACGAGGATAGAGATCTTGCCGAGGTGCTTATTTTCGAGCATCAGCTGGTGGGCTTCGGCGACGCCGTCGAAGCCGAGCGTGCGCCATAGCACGGGGCGGATCTGACCGGACTCGATCAGCTCGTTGGCCTTCATGCACTCGTATGCGTTCGCGAAGTGCGAGCCAATGATCTCCTTCTGCTTCATCCACAGGTAGCGGACGTCGAAGTCGAGGTTGTAGCCCGTAGTACCAGCGCAGATCACGACCTTGCCAAACGGCTTTACCGCGAACACCGAGGTCGGGAATGTGGCCTTGCCGACGTGCTCAAAGACGATGTCGGGAGCGTCGCCGAGGATGCCCTTCACGCGCTTTCCGAATTCGCGCGAGACGCCGAAGCGCGCCTTCTCCTCCTCAGGGGTCTCCTTGCCGGTACGCATCATCCCGGTGAACTCGGCGCGGTCGATGTAGTCGACGGCGCCGAGGCGCTTGACGAGCTCGCCCTTCTCGGCGGAGGAGACGACCCCGACGCAGTGCGCGCCCGCGGCGGCGCAGAGCTGGGTCGCGAACACGCCGAGGCCGCCCGCGGCGCCCCAGATCAGCACGTTTGCGCCGGCCTGAATGTTGCAGCGGGTGATCAGCATGCGGTAGGCGGTGAAGTACACGAGACCGTAAGAAGCAGCCTCCTCCCAGGTCAGCGCGTGCGGCTTGGGCAGCAACTGCTGCGCCTGGACCTTGGTGAACTGCGCGAAGGAGCCCCACGTCGTCTCATAGCCCCAGATCTTCTGGGAGGGAGCGGCCATCGGATCGAGACCGTGCACCTCGGGGTCCTCGTAAGAGGCCTGGTTGCAGTGCACGACGACCTCATCACCGGGCTTCCAGCGGGTGACGCCGGCGCCGACCTTCCAGACGACGCCCGAGGCGTCTGAGCCACCGATGTGGTGCCCGTACTCGGGGTGGTCGCCATAGCGCCACACGCCGACGGGTTCGCCCAGCGCGGCCCATACGTTGTTGTAGTTGACCCCTGCGGCCATTACCCGCACGATCACCTCGAAGGCGCCAGGCTCGGGGACTTCGATCTCCTCGACCTGGAAGGCGTCCTTCGGTTCGCCCTGGCGCTCCTCACGGATCACCCAGGCCGCCATGGTCTTGGGCAGCTCGCCGGGCTCGGTGCTGACGTCGGATACTTGCTGAAGGTCGAGTGCCACGGGTGCTTGAACCTCGCGTAGTTCGGGGACGGGTGCGACCGCCATCCTACCCGTTGGCTCGTGGCGTAGCCGACGCTCTGGTCAATGCGCCGACGGGCTCGGTTCAGCCCGCGGCGACCGGCTCTGTCTCGCGCCGCGGCTCGACGCTGTCGATCTCCTCGGGCGCGGGGGCGGAAGCGGGTGAGACCTGCGCGAGGTGGTGCGCGGAGGGCCTGATCAAGAGCCAGGCGACGCCTGCGCCCGCGAGGGCCATGCCCGCGGCGACGAACAGAGCGTTCGAGAGCGCGTAGACGTAGGTGTGGCTCATCGCCTGCTGCACGGCGACGGGCAGATGCGCGCCCGAGGCACCGGAGCCGAGCGCGTCTACAAGCTGTCCACGCTTGTCGGCACTGAGGTGGGGGAGCAAGGTCGCGAGCCGGTCACGCCCGAGCGTGGCGATGATCGCGCCGATCAGCGCGACGCCGAAGGTTCCGCCGACCATCCGGACCATCGAGAGGATGCCGGAGGCGACGCCGGCGCGAGCCTGCTCGACGGAGTTCATGGCGGCGGTGCTCATGGGCGACATGACCAGACCGATGCCGAGGCCCATCGCGATGAAGGGCACGAGCAGGAAGCCGTAGCCGGAGTCGGTGGTGATGCCGGTGAGCCAGAACATCGAGAAGGCGATCAAGAGCAGGCCGACGGTGATCAGCGGGCGCGAGCCGATCCGGTCGGCGAGGCGCCCGGCGATCGGGCCGGTGATCATGACGACGATGGTCGAGGGCAGGAAGCGCAGCCCGGCTTGCAAGGGCGAGTAGCCGAGGATGTCCTGCATGTAGAGGGCGAGGTAGAAGAACATGGCGAGCATCGCGAAGGAGACGACGAACGCGACGAGGTTCGCCCCGAGGAACGAGCGCGAGCGGAAGAAGGAGAAGTCGACCATCGGGAAGCGGCGATGCATCTCGATCCAGGCGAAGGCGCTCAACCCGGCGACCGCGACGGCAAAGAGCAGGAGCACGCGCGTGGAGCCCCAGCCCCAGGAGTTGCTCTCGACGAGCGCGAGCACGAGCGCGGCGAGCCCGACGGTGATCGCGGCGACGCCGGGCAGGTCGACCTCGGCGAGCACGCGTTTGGCGTTCTGATCACGCGACTCGTGGGTCGCGAACAGCGTGACGAGCACGGCGATCGCGGCGACGGGGACGTTGAGGAAGAAGATCGACTGCCAGGAGACTTCCTGCACGAGCACGCCGCCAACGACGGGGCCGATCGCGAGCGCCATCGCGGAGACGCCGGCCCATGTGCCGATCGCCCGCCCGCGCTCCTGCGCCGGGAATGTGTTCGTGATGATCGAGAGGGTCGCGGGCATCATGAACCCCGAGCCGATGCCCTGCACGGCGCGGAAAGCGACGAGCCAGGTGTCGCTTTGCGCGAGCCCGATCAGAAAGCTCGAAATGCCGAAGACGACGACGCCGAACAGGAACATGCGCCGGCGCCCGAACAGGTCGCCGAGACGTCCGGCGGTGACGAGCAGCACGGCGAAGGAGAGCGTGTAGGCGTTGACGGTCCACTCAAGCGAGGACGTCGTGGCGTGCAGGTCACGCTGGATCGAGGGCAGCGCAACGTTCACGACGGTGTTGTCGAGCATGATCATGAACAGGGCGAAGCACATCGCGGCGAGCGTCCACCACTTGCGGTTCTCCTCGCTGAGGCGCAGCAGTTCGATCCGTCGACTCATCGGCTTTAGTCCTCCTCTGCGGGTCGGTAGGCGGCGATCTCCTCGCGGCGCCCGAGGATCAGCGCGAGCGCGCGGCCAAGCGCGTCGGCCTGCTCGTCGTCGAGCGAGTCCATCAGCTCATGCAGCGCGGACAACCGCGCTTCGTTGAGCGCGAGCGGCGCGGCACGGCCGGCCTCGGTGAGCCGCACGCGCTTCATCCGCCTGTCGGCGGAGTCCTCCTCGCGCAACACGAAGCCGCGCTCGAACAGCCCGTCCACCGCACGGCTCATCGCGGGCAGTGAGACCCCGAGCGATTCGGCGAGCGCCTTTACCGAGCGACCCTCCTCGCCTTCGGACTCCAGCACGCAGAGCGCCTTCAGCTGCGTGAAAGACAAGTCGAGCTCGCCGATCTTCTGGAACGTCCCGACGTTCGCGCTACGCATCAGGTAGCTCGCGAGCGCGTACATGTCGCGGGTAAGCGCGTCGCGCGAGGTCGTGGGCAGCTGCGAAATCGATTGCATCAAATTAATTATATATAGATGGATAATCATTCCATCTGTGATGTGGATCACAGTGCGCGTGCGCGAGCACGCACCGCGCTCACATGACGAGCAGTGGGAAGCTCGGTTCTTATGAAGGCTCAGCCTTCGTTCCGCCGCGCGCGGTGGGAGCTACCTAGGAGCGAGAGCCGCGTCGCTTCTTGGCGCCGGTCCCGCCCTTCTTAAGGCTGGACTTGCGCGACCTCTTGGGGACCGCCTTATGCAGGGAGACCGTCACGGTCTGGGCGAGGGTTGGGCCGCCGTTGCCCGCAAACGTCACGCGGACGCTCGCGTACACGCCTGCCTTCGTGGTCAGAAGGCGCGTGTATGGAGAGGACACGCGTAGCGGCAGTTCGAGCAGGCCGGGTAGCGTCGCCGGCATCTGAGCCTTGGCCACCGCGCGACTCTCGAGCACGACCCGCGCTCGCGGGCTCATCCGCTTGTGTCTCTTGCTCGAGGTGGTCGCGGCGGCGTGGGTCTTGCTCCCGCGCCGGGTCTTCGTGCCGGCGGTCTGAACGGTCACGGGCACCGTCGCGCTTGCCGTGGCGGCGACTCGCCCAGCGCCGGGGACGACCACGTCGAGCGTTGCGGTTCCGTTGGCGTGGACGATCGCCACCACGCTCAACCGCCACTCCGCGGGCGGCGTACGAGGGGCCGCGGCCGGTCCGATCGCGACTGACCCGGGCGTGTCGGTTTCGGGTTCGGTAGCGGTGACCGTGAACACGTCTCCGGTTTCGTTGGCGTCTCCGGCCACGAGGTTCGAGGCGCCGTCGCCGAAGGCAAGCGTACGTCCATCCGCGGTGTAGGAGGGCGATCCGGCCCCGGAGGAGCCGGTCGACGGGCCGTCGTGCGTGCCGTGCGTGACCCGCACGAGTGCTTCTGATCGCAGGTCGACCTGGTACAGCTCCGCGACGCCGAGCTGGGCGAGCGGCGCTTCGGCGAAGAAGGGTGGCGCCAGTGGAAACTGCTCGCGTTCGGTCGCGAACGCGACACGGCTACCGTCCGGCGAGATCGTGACGTCATACACGTTGCCAGCCGTCGCCGTGTATGGGCCTACCACGCTCCCTGGGTTGTACGTAAAGGGGACCGGAACCTCGCGTGTGAGCTGAAGTACCGCCTGCACGCGCGACAGCCCTTCATGCATGTCGACCACGAACGCGTTTGAGGTGCTGTTCGGAGGATCGCCGAGCAGCGCGGCCGTCCACCCGTCGGCGCTCAGCTGCGGTACGGGATCGTAGCCGTGGACCGTCACCCAGCCGAGACTGCTTTCGACGCCGCCTCTCAGTTCGTCGGCGAGTCCCGGGAAGGGCCCGCGGCACGCGCTGAGGGCGAGCGTTCCATCCGGCGGGCAGCCAGGGGCGAGGGGATCGCCGCCCCCGACGATCCGTCGCGTTGGAGAGGTAGGCCCGGCAGCGATACGGCGCCAAAGAGGCTCGTCGTAGGCGAGATCCTGGGCCGCGTGTTCGTCGTCTTGTTCGATCTTCTGCGCCTCGTCGCTCAAGGTCGGCGCCTGTGCTGGGATGTGCGCGCCGAGCCACGCAACCGTCGTGCCATCCGCGCTCAGGGAAGCGCCCGGCGCCTGGCCGTCTGAGGTTACGGCTCCTTCCGGCACGGGAAGCTCGGTCATCGCCCCTGTGCCTCGGTCGCGCTTCGCGCTCACAAGCATGGTTTCGTGCGTATCCAGGTAGCGGACCGCCACTTGCAAGCCAGGCGTGTGCACGGCGGGCGTGCTGCCACCCGCTTCGCTCGTCAGGTTCGATTCCCCTTGGATCACGAACGCCACCTCTCGCCCGTCGGCGCTCAGCGCGTCGCGCCCGGATGCGACGGCGCCCGCGCCCGAGTAGTAGGTCAGGCCTTCCGTCGTTGCTCCGGGGGTGCTCAAGGCTGAAGCCAGCTCGAAGGCGCATCGCCGGGCCGATTCGGCTTCGGCGGTGCATGCCGTGCCGTCAGATGCGGTGCCCATATCGCGCACGTACACATTGCTCCCCGCGTGCGCCGCCGCCGTCAGCGGCGTCGTGCTGGTGAAGCTCACATACCGGCCGTTCGCCGAGATCGACGGGGCCGAGGCGTCGGTCGGCGCGCCTTCGGCCGGCGCATAGGTGCTGCCGCCCGCGACGAGCTGCACTTCACCGCTCTGCAGGTTCTTGCGAAAGACGCCCTTGACACCGTCAAGCGTCCCCGCGAACGCGAGGTAACCGCTGCCGGCCGCGATCGCCGGTTCGCTTGCCCCTTCGAACTGGTCGAGTGGCCCTACCGATTGCAGTCGGATCGGCCCAAAGCCGGCCAAAGCGGGTTCGGCCACCGTGACGAGGGCAGACGATGCGAGAAGTGTCGCGAGCAAGGCTCGTAGCTTCATCTGACGCTCACGCGCAGACGCGCAGTCCCTACGTTGCCGACCTTGTCACGCATCTGGACCACGATCGTGTAGCGACCTGGCCGGTGGTACGTGTGCCGAGCGGTGAGCTTGGCTTTCGCGTGCGTGCCGTCGCCGAAGGACACGCGCACCGCTCTAGCGACGGCGCCCGACTGCGGGTCCTTAACCTGCACGAGGACCGAGCGTCCACTGCGCCTGCGGACGCTTGCCACTGGTGGGCTGCCGTCGACTTTCAGCGACCTTTCGCTGCTCAGCGTCTGCTGGCCGGCGGCGTCGGTCGCGAGCACCTGGAGATGGCGGACGCCGCTGCCGAGCAGTCTGCGGTCGGGGAGCGCGCTGAGCGCGTGCAGACCGTGTGAGATGAGATGCCCGTCGATCACGAGGCCATACGTGACGCCGCCGGTCGCGTCTTCGGCGCTGGCCCACGTGATCCAAGCACGTTGCGGGCGCACCCATGTGCGGGGCGCGTCGACGAGGAACTGCGGCGGCGGGACGCTGACCGGCTCGCCCACGATCTCATAGGAACCGGGTTCGCCCTCGCGAAAGCCGACGGCCGACTCGCCCGATTCAGACCCCCCGACCGCCAACTCAGACACCGGGCCGACCTGCGCGCCCGAGACCTGCGCGACCTGCGCTCCGCCACCGGGAAAGTCCTCGCGCACTGCTGCCCCACCGTCGCTTGGCCAGGCGGTCACGCCGCCGCCTTCGGGATTCAGCGCGGTCGCCGTGCCTGCGCCGGTCGCCGCCGGGCCGAGCGCGACCTCGGGCGCAGGCGAAGCCGACGGGCCTTCTTCACCGGCGAGCACGTTCGCGGCGCCGCCGGTCGTGAAGGCAACCCGAAAAGCGCCACGCTCATCGATCGCGACGCTCGGCACACCGACGTTCGGCGACGGTTCGCCCGTCAGCGGCTGGGGCGGTGAGAACTGCCTGCCGGTCAACGCCGTCGAGCTCGGCATCGAGCTGACGAAAAGGCGCGCTTGGCTCACGGGCGTACCCGGCGCGCCAGGTACGCGGCTGATGAGCTTCGCCGCGCCATAGGTGCTCACGCTGAGCGCGAACGCGTCAACGTCCTGGGTGATCGAAGCGCCCGCGAAGCTGGACGGACTGGCGGGGAGTACGAGCCCAAGTGTCGTGCCGAAGACTCGCCTTGCCCAGATCCGTGCAGTGCCATTCGATTCGGGCTCCTGCCAAGCGACGACCGCCTGGTTGCCGCGGCCAAGCGCGACCTGCGGTCCGTTCGATTCGGTCGGCGGGCGCATCGAGAGCAGGGGGTCGCGGTTGATCAGCTCCGGCGGAGACCAGAACTGCCCTCCGTACACGGCGATGCGAACGTCGGCGAGCACGTCGTTTGGGCGCAGCTGCGGGATCGTCGTTTGCACCTGCGTCGTGCGGAAATCGTTCGTGACCGCGCGATAGGCGACGAGGCCCTCGCCGTTCGCGGCGATTGCCAGCGACGGATTCACGCCGCTGCCTTCGCCGACGTTCGGGTCCACGATCGACGGCGGGCCAAACGCGCCCGCACCTGGATCCAGTGTGCTGGAGACGAGCGCGCGCTGAATGCGGTTGTTGATGGTCGCGATCTGCGTTACCCACACCACGACCAGTCGGCCGCCGTCTGCGGCGGCGATCCTCGGGTAGCTCGCGTCGTACTGGTTTGCCCAATCGACGCGTACTGGTGGCTGCCACTGACCGCCCGCGAATTGCGCTGCGAACACGTGCGGGACCCCTTCGACCTGCTTGACGTAGACGAGTCCACCGCTGCCGTCGGCCGAGACCGCGACCCCGCCGAATTCGCCGATCGCCGCACTCGGCCCGTCGAGCGTCGTGGGCGGCAGGATCAGAGCGTCGGCGGGCGGGGACGGCCAGGCGGCCGTCGCGAGCAGCACGAGGCAGAGCAGGGACAGTCGAAGTGGTCGATCTGGAAACAACGCGTGGGGGCTTGGTCGTCTCGCGCCGCGATCCCTCGCGCATCAAGCGCGAGCGCTGGTGGAGCGACTGCGCGAACGATGCCAACAGCCTGCGTGGAGGACGACCGCCCGTCAAGGCCGTTTACTAAACGATCACACGATCTTTAGGCTAAACAACACACCCGTCTTAACGGTCTACCCTTGGCGAGTGCGACGCGACCGGGGCAAGTGCAGAACGAGTCGATACTGAGCCGGTCGTTGTGGGCGATCGTTTTGACGATCGTCGTGTTGATCGTCGTTGTCAGCTACGCCCAGCAGGCGCTTAGCAGCAGCGATGACGAAGCTGTGGGCTTCGGACCGTCGCTCACGCTCTGGGTAGCGGGCGCGCAATCGGGCGGACAGACGGTCTCGGTCGCAACCCAGGCCGCGAGCTGCTGGGAGCTGCACGGACACTCGACCACGGTCGGCGTGCTACCGGGCGGCTCGGCCACGGCGGTGGCCGAATTCCTCGACGGCGTTCGGGGCAAGCCCGACGAGCTGCTGTTGATCACGAGCACGACGCTCGCGGACATCGCGCACGATCAGCGCGACCCCTTGCTGGGCGACGAATCTCGTGAACGCGCCGAGCGCGCCGAGCAAATGCTCTCGGCCGCCGCGCCGATCGCGATCCTCGCGAGCGATCCGCTCACGCTGACGGTCGCCGCTCACTCCCCGATCCACAACACGGACGAGCTTTTCGAACGAATTCGTCACTTCTCGTCCCGTCCGCTGCTCGACGTAGCCGCTGACTCTTGGCTGCGCGGCAACCTCGCCGCGCTCGTCGAGCAGGCGGGCGTGCAAGGCGTCGTGCCCTATGGCGTGTTCGGCTCCTCCCGCGAAGCGATCGCGAACGTGGCCGGCGATGGTGAAGAGGTGGGCCTCACGCCCTACAGCGCGGTTCGTGCCGATCTGCAGAGTGGCCGGCTGCGGGAGATTCGGTGGCCGGGAGGGCGGCCCCCGCGCACCTGGATGGCGATCCTCGCGCCGGCCGGCCTCGCGCGGGAGGAGATAGCCGCGTTGCGCCGGCAGGCGCGTGGGCTCTGCGCGGGCGGCGCGTGGGCTGAAGTCCTGCGCACCGATGGCCTGCACCCCGTTTTGCCCGGGGCCGTCGGGCTCGGTAGCTTCGTCCCCGATGGGATCCGCGAAGCAGCTCGGCTGCAGGTGCTCGCCAGGCGGATTATGCGTGACTACGGCTGAGCCCGGACAGTGACCCGACGCCCGCGTTCCTCACCTTCGAGCGGCGTTATGTTTATTGTTTCGTATGAATGTTTAGGGCGGACACGATGACGGGGGGCGCGCGGGATCTTCGGGAAGATGCCTCGAGAGCGCGTTCCGGTCCAGAGCGAACCGTGAGGCGAGCTTGGGGAAAGCCTCGACGGTCGCTGACGGCGGACGACTTCACGGGCCTCTATAAACGCCTGGCCCAGCCGCTGCTGCTGTACTTCCAGCGACGCGTGCACGAGCCCGAGCTGGCGGCCGATCTGCTCGCCGAGACTTTCGAGCGCGCGATTCGCAATGGCCCACAGTTTCGCGGCGCGACAGATTCCGAACTCTCCGGCTGGCTGTGGAGCATCGCACAGAGCGTCCTCGGTGAAAATGACCGTCGTGAACAAAGCGAGCGACGTCGTGCGGATCGACTTGGTGTGCCGCCGCTGACGCTGTCTGACCGGGAGATCGAACGAATCGAGGAGCTCGCCGGGCTCGCGGGATTGCGCAACGCGGTGGCCTCTGGTCTCGCGGCGCTGCCCGAGGAGCAGCGCGAAGCAGTTCGTCTGCGCGTGCTCGAGGATGTGCCCTACGAGGAGATCGCGCGCCGCATGGGAACCAGTGGCGACACCGCTCGAGCTCGCGTCTCGCGTGGTCTGCGAACGCTCAGCGTCACGCTGCGCGAGGATCACCAAGCATGGAGAGAGGGATGAGCTCGACTCCATACGACCCCGGGCTACCGTTCCTCGCCGAGCTTGAGGGTCGCGTCCACGACTTCGCCAAGGCGCACCTCGAGACCGCGACCCAGACGGCGCGTTCGCCAATTCCACGAACGCCGGCACCACGGCGAGCAAGACGATCGTCTCCAGCGCGTCTGGTCCGCCGGACAGCGATACTCGTCGCGCTTCTCTGTCTGCTTGGGGCGAGCGCGTTCGGTGCGGGAGCAGTGCTCTTCACCGGTGCGCTGAATCCGCCTGCACCGCATCAGAGTCGGTCGGTGACGATCGCAAATGGATTCTCGGGATCAACTCACTGGAGCCTGCGTGTGTATACGCGCGCCGGCCAAGTTTGTAGTGAGCTGATCATCCTCTCTCAACAGGAGGTCTCACGGTGCGCGCCGAGACCCGCTGACGCCGCGTTGGAGAGCACGGGCCTCGCGGGCATTACGCACAGCTACCTGTTCGGGCTGGTCGGCTCGCGTGTCCGCAACGTTGACGTCGCCGCCGGGCGCGATTCAGCGACGGTCGCCACTCGCGCTCTCGGCAAGAGGTCTCATCTCGACATCCCGGCCTCGACACGCTGGTTCATCGCGGTAGTGCCACGCTCACCCGGTCCAGTCATCCATTCGGCAACCTTGACTGCGCGCGACGCGGACCTGCATTTGCTGGGCCGTCGCCACACATGCTTGGGTGAAGACGGTCCGCCGGGGTGCTCCGATTGAGCGCAAATTTGCCCATGACATAAAGGACGTTTGTATTTATCCGGTGTCGTTTCGAGAAACTTTGTCACAAACGACCGCGAACTCCGTCATACTGCATATGTGCTTGGGAACGGCAACGCACCTCTGCCTGCGGGGACGTCGATGCTGGAGGAGATCCGGCGTTCGGCCGAGCACCGCCTGCATGAGATCGAGCCGCTGATCGAAGAGGCCGAGCGCCTGCGCGAGGTGCTCTCCGCGATCGAACACCACCCGTCGAGCTCGTCGGTTACGTCTTCGCCGAACGGAGCCGCTGATGCTTCTGGCCAACGTGCACCCAAGGGTGCCAACAAGCGCATTATCCTCGAGCTGATCGCGCGTCGTCCCGGTATCACTCCCGCGGAGATCGCGCGAACCACCGGATTGAAGCGGACGGTCGTCGCGTCGACCGTTAGCCGGCTGAAGCGCTACGGCGAGCTCGAGGCGCACGAGCACGGCGGCGTGCGCGTGGTTGGCGATCGCTCGTCGGTTTAGCTTTCGCGGGAGGCTCTTCAAGCGCGGCCGATAGCTCGCTCGCCGCGCCGGCGTGTCGTGCGATCCGACCTAGGATCAGGATCGCCAACTCGTGGACGTAGTGGAGTCCCGAGGCGTCGGCTGTTTGCAGCGTGACATCGAAGTCAGCTTCCAGGGCGCCGAGGATCGAGACCAACGCGCGATCTTCGATCGGTAGATCACGATCGGCCGATCGCAGCTCCCGTTCCAGATCGCTCGCGTCGCGGTTCGCACCCTCGGCCAGCCGTCGAACGATGGCGCGCTCGACCGTCGCGATGTCGATCATCACTTAGTCCTCCTGCGTAAACGGCGCCGCGCCATTTCTAAACATTACGCATAAACTATCTTCGATTGCTAGTTTCGACCAACTGTTTTCAAGATGTTCACACGGACTCGGGCAGCGACGGCAATCGTTCACGCCGCGTGTCTGATCCCCGACTAAGTCCGACACCCGGGACCGGAGACTCATCGTTCCCCCCGGCAACGCCTGGAGGAACCAGCCGATGAGCAACCCCCGCCTGGCGACGGCTCGCCAGCGTCATTCGCCCCTCCGCCTCGCGCTCGGTCGCACCGGGGAAGTCATCCGCGCCGTGCTTACCACGCTCTTGCGCGATCCGTTGTCCGCCTTCTTGCTTGCGGCTGCCGTCGCTCTCGCGATCGCGTTCTTTGTATTGCTCAGCTCCCTAGGTCCTCAGGCGCAGGGACAGCAGGTAGCGCTGACCAACGTCACGAGCCTCGCCGGCGCCCAGCGGATCCGCTCGGCCACGCTGCTGGACCACGACCACCAGGTCGTCGTCCAGACGGATACCGGCCTGCAGCTGTACGCCGACTATCCCTCCTCAGATGCGGCGACGCTGAACATCTTCGAAACGCTGCGCAAGGGCGGCGCGCTCGTGAGCATCAACCCGCAGAGCAGCAAGCCCGCCAGGCAGATCGTGGTTCAGTTCCTAATCCCGATCCTGCTGCTGGTGTGTCTGTTCGCGTTCTTCGTTCGTCAGCGGAGCGACAGTTCTGGGGGCATCGCGTCGTTCTCGAGCTTCCGTGGCAAGGGCAAGCGTCGCAAGGGCAGTGCGCCGATCACGTTCGACTCGGTCGCCGGCGCGGGCGAAGCCGTCGCGGAGCTCAGAGAGATCAAGGATTTTCTCGACGATCCCACGCGCTACCTGGAGGCCGGCGCGGCCGCACCGAAGGGTGTGCTCCTCGTCGGCCCCCCCGGCACCGGTAAGACGCTGCTCGCCCGCGCGACCGCTGGCGAGGCCGACGCGGTGTTCTTCTCGGCATCGGGCGCGGAGTTCGTCGAGTCGCTCGTCGGCGTCGGCGCCGCGCGAATCCGCGACCTGTTCGCGCAGGCCCGCCGCATGGCCCCGGCGATCATCTTCATCGACGAGCTCGACGCTGCGGGGCGCAAGCGCGGCGCGGGTGTCGGCCAGGGCAACGACGAGCGCGAGCAGACTCTGAACCAGTTGCTCGTCGAGATGGACGGCTTCGGCGGCGACGCCGGAGTCGTGGTGATGGGCGCGACGAACCGCCCCGACATCCTCGACCCCGCCCTGTTGCGTCCTGGGCGCTTTGACCGACAGGTCGTCGTCGATAACCCCGACGTCCATGGGCGCGTGGAGATCCTCACCCTGCATAGCCGCGGGCGCCAGTTCGACCAGGACGTGGACCTGATGGAGATCGCCAAGCTGTGCCCCGGCTTCTCGGGCGCCGAGCTGGCAAACGTGATCAACGAGGCAGCCCTGCTCACGGTCCGTGAGAGTCAGCCCGCGATCTCCCAGCACACACTTGAGGAGGCGATCGACCGCGTGGTCGCCGGGCCCGCCAAGCGCCACGTGCTCAGCGAAGACGAGCGCTGGACGATCGCGATCCACGAGGCCGGGCACGCAGTGGCAACCCATGCGATCGGCCAAGTGGTCAGCGCACAGAAGCTCTCGATCGTCGCGCGCGGGCGCCAGCTCGGCACCGCGGCGCACATGCTGACCGACCGCGACGCGGTGATGCACGGGCGCTCGGACCTCGAACGCCACCTCGTCGCGATCCTCGCGGGCACCGCCAGCGAGCTGCTCGAGTTCGGCGAGGAGTCCACCGGCGCGAGCGACGACCTGCACGCTGCGACGAAGCTCGCCCGGCGGATGGTCACCGGCTACGGGATGAGTCCGCGACTTGGTCACATCACGGTCGGCGAGGCCGGCGGCGAGGTGTTCCTCGGCGCCGCGCTGCAAGACCTCGGCTCGATCGGCCCCGAGACCCTGAACATCATCGACTCGGAGCTCGAGCGAATCGTCGAGGACGCCGAGGCCCGCGCCGAGCACGTGTTGCGCGCCAACTGGGGAGCCGTTCACGAGACCGCGAGCCTGCTGCTCGAGCACGAGACGCTGTCGGGCCTCGCGCTGGAGGCGGCGCTCTCGACGGTCCAGCGAATCGACCTGGCCTCGATCCCATTGCCCGACCGCGACATCGACGCGCGCCGTCACGGAAACGGCTGACGCGATCCTGTCGATGGGCTCGCCTGAGATCAAAAGCCGGATCGCGCTGGCACTGGCGCTGGTCGCGGTGATCTTCTCGACGACGGGTCTCGCTGACGCGGCGCGTCACGCGGTCAGCCACGCGATCGCGAAGCTCGGCGGCCACCGTGTCAGCACGAAGCCCTATGCCAAGGGCCTCTTGCTGCTCGGCAAGAACAAGAAGTTCCCCGCCGCGGCGATCCCGACCGTGAAGAACGCGACGAACTCGAGTGAGGTCGGAGGGATGAAGGTCGACGTGCTGTTTAGCTGCCCGCCGACGTCTGTCGATCTCGGCACCTGGTGCTTGATGACCGCGCCCTTCCCCGTCAGCCCTCAGCAGGCGACCGAATCCAACTGGTTCTGGGCCTCGCAGAAGTGCGTCGAAGAAGGCGGCTTCCTGCCCTCGGCAGCCCAGCTGATCGGCGCCGCGAACCGCGTACGGCTGGAGTCGACGATCCACGACTCGCCTCTGACTGCGACGGTCCAGATAGATCCAAGCGTCGGCCTGAAAGATCAACGCGAGATGAGCTCGACGCTGGTGACGACCGCCGCGGGCTCTGATGCTGCAGGTTCGGAGGGTGTAAGCCAGGGGGCGACCGGCAATCCGCGCACCGGCGAACCGAATCCCTCACCGCTGCCCGCGGTTCCCCAGCCTGAAACGACGCAGTACGTCACGGTCTACAGCAACCATCAAAAGGGGGGGCTCGCGGGCTCGGAGCCGGTCTCACATCCCGAGAACTTTCGCTGCGGCTTCTATAAGTCGCCCGGCGCGATCAACAAATCCGAAGGTTGACCTTGCGCCTCAAATCGCCGCGATACGTGTTTGCGATCGCGGCCTTCACAATCGCGCTCGCCTCGGCGCTGCTCGCCACGCAGGCTGGCGCCGAAGGCTGGCACTCGGCGCAGCCAGCCCCTCCTCCTCCCTCCGAAGAACAGGCCGGCATCGGCGTGCCGGTGCCGCTTGGGCACATCGGCGACATCGAGTTCTGGGCTCCAAATCGAGGCCTGCTGATCACCGCGGGCAACGAGGCGGTTCCGGCGGGCCTGTACTACTACGACGGCGTCTCTTGGCATGAGTTCTCGACTGTCTGCGGCGGCACCGACGGACGCATCGCGTGGGCCGGGCCGGATGAGTTCTGGACGATCTCTGACCAACAGGTCGGCCAGCAGCTTGGTAGTCGCACCAGCGGCGGCGAAGACCGCTCGCTGTGTCACTTCGTGAACGGTACGCTCGTAGCGTCCTACGCCGAGCCAATCGGCGTGCCGAGCTCTTATCAGCAAATGGACGCCGCGGCCTGCTCGAGCGCGAGCGACTGCTGGTTCGGCGGCGAAGTCCTTCCGCCTGGCGTCAACAGCGGCGCCTTCCATCTGCATTGGGATGGCACCGACCTGATCGCGCTGCCCTCGCCATTGACCGCTGAACCACAGCTCGAAGACCCTGCGCGGAAGGTAGCCGGCATCACTTTTCACCAGGGGCGCTTCTACGAGAGCGTGCAGGTTCAAACGACCGATCAGGTGCCGGGCGAGTCCTCAACGCAGCCCTACTTTTTGCACCGAATCGTCGAGAGCTCGAGCAAACCGTTCACGCCGCTGATCACTGAAGGACCGCTCTCCTACGGAGAAGGCGTGGCTCCATCTGAACTCGCGGCATTTCGCTTCGGTGCCGATGAACGCGAACTATGGGCGATCGCGGGCCCGAACGGCCTGCGCTCCAGCGCTCATATCACCGCGCTGCTGCTTGGCGCCGGCGGGTTCCGCCAGCTAAAACTGAGCGATCCCGGCGAAGCGCTCGCGGGGGAGGAAGTCGCCGGCGTCGCCGCCGAACCAGGCGGCGAAGACGCGTGGGTTT